>OFGG01000246.1_pt1 | contig 48083 bp, 40 predicted proteins | sample 1521701 | NCBI WGS metagenome assembly OFGG01 (sample SAMEA3504081, study PRJEB24116) | mouse gut metagenome | biome: mouse gut; feature: mouse-associated habitat; material: faeces | place: Denmark | collected 2011
TCCGCGACACGGATATGGCTACGCAGATGGTTACTTACTCCAACAACCAGATTCTTGCTCAGGCAGGTCAGGCAATGTTGGCTCAGAGCAACCAGAGCAACCAGGGCGTATTGTCCCTGTTAGGCTAATGGTGACAGCGTAGGCGGTAAGCTGTAAAATTGTAAAAAAACGTATTCTAAGTCTATCAAGGGGAAAGGCAATGCGAATCATGCACTGCCTTTCCTTTTTTCAGGGTGGTCTGTTTTTCACGCCAGATGCCGGCTACATTTCAATTTTAGCGAAGACCTCGTCCTTGTCGTCCTGGTCGATGCATAGATACCTTTTTGTCACTTGATAGGAAGAATGGTTGTAGATGCTCATGAGGAGAGCCGGAGGAGTTCCCTGCTTCCATGCGCGATATCCAAAGGTTTTCCTCAGGGAATGGCAGCTGATGTTGCCGTCCAGGCCTGCAAAGACGGCCGCCTGCTTTATGATGCGAAAGGCCTGATATCGGCTTAAGGGCCGGCTCGTTTGCAGCTGACTGCTGAACAGCCAGGCGGAAGGCGTATTTTGCTCCGGAGAGGAGTACTGCTCCAACGTGCTACGGATTTCCTGATTCATATAGATCCGGTTTGTTTTCCCTGTCTTTTTTTCTACTATCGTGATATGGGTCTTCCAGGTCTTTTTCTGATAATCATAGACATCGCCATAAGTCAGACTTAATATATCCGATATGCGCAAGGCTGAGTTGAGTCCCGTGATGATTAGGATATAATTTCTGCTGTTGGGATTTTCGCGCTGGTAATAGCTTTTGAAAGTTCTTAACTGTTCTGGATTTCTGATGGGCTGTGTTGTGCTCATGGTTCGTCTCCTTGTTTTAATGTTGAACAGCCTCCTGTCTTTTGCGGGGCTGCATTTATCCTGGGTTACCGTTCAATTTTAACAGTTCTATTACAGAAAGGGCAAGTGCAGCATTTCTATTGCTTTTATAGCTATTCTTTATTATAATAAGTTATAGTTCTTTGCAGATGTCCGGAGATATAAAGTATATATATTTTATTATATAATTAAGGAAAACAGGAATGGCAGATTATTTTAGGCAGCCCAAATGGAGGGCGGCAAAAGGATATATGGTCACCGAAGAGGATGGGATTGTCAGGAGACAGGAGGAGGGAATCTGTACCTTACATTTTTATCATGCAATGTCAGGAGATTCGCTGCATCTTTTGGACAGACGGTATGAGTATGCGGTGGCGACTTATGGATCTGAAATAGACAGCAGGTATCTTTATACTTATGATTATCAGCCGGAGGAAAGCTGGACGACCTATCGACAGGATTTTTCAGAGGACGGCTTTATCCAGAGGGACTACCGGTTTCAGGAATCGGTTTATTTTAGAGTGGCATTAAGGAGACGGACGGAGGGGACGGCAGGGGTACGGCCAGGGGCGGAGGAGCGGGAGACACAGCCGGATCTGGCGGCGATTCTGCAGTGGCGGAGGGGGCAGCACCCGGAGACGGGAGACACAGCTGAACCAGGCGGCATGGCGGCGCATTCCCGGGCGATTGAGGGGGAGACAGAAGCCACAGTGCAGTCGGTCCTGGCAAATCAGGCGGAGGATTCTCTCAACTTTCTGCTGCTGACAGACAGCCACTATACCGTGAATGGGACTTGGCCGGATACGCTTTATGCCCTGCAGCGGGTGGCAGCGGAGCTGGAGACCCGGGGGGTAAAGCTGGATGGAGTGCTTCACCTGGGGGATATGACGGACGGATTGGTTCCGGCAGAGGTGACCAGGGACTACGTGGCCGCCGTGCAGGAGGATATCCGCACACTGGGAGTTCCCTTGTACTATGTGCTGGGCAACCATGATTCCAATTATTTCCGAAATAATCCGGAGCGCTTTTCCCGGGAAGAGATTCGGAGGGTATATCTGCAGGGGCGGGAAAAGGAGTATTATTCTGTAGATTTCGAGGAGCAGAAGATCCGTATGGTTTTTCTGGATTCTTTTGACCCGGCCGAGAAGGTGAGATATGGTTTTGCGGAGGAGGAGCTTGACTGGCTGGAGGATCTACTGAAGAATACGTCTCCGCAGTGGAAGGCATTGATATTCAGCCATGTGCCGCCAACGGCAAGGCTTCACTATTGGAGCAAGGAAATCCGGGGAAGCCAACGGCTGCTGCAGATATTGAGACGCTATCAGGCCGCTGCCGGGAAAGCTGAGGGAAATATCATTAATAAAGAAAGGAACCTGCTGGGGTTCATCCACGGGCATAACCATGCGGATCAGATTGACTATGGGGAGGGTTTTCCGATTATATCCGTGGGCTGCAACAAATGTGAATACTTTGAGGAGAAAAAACCGGAAGGCGCGATTGCGTACAGAAGGGAACTGCATACCGTCTCGCAGGACTTATGGGACGTATTGACGATTTCCGCGAAGAACGGCACATTGGACTTTACCAGATTCGGAGCAGGGGATGACCGTTGTATTTCGAAGACAGGCGACGGGGACAGGAGGATAGAGACGCCGATGAAGAGGGTGATAACATATGGAACCTTTGACCTGTTCCATGAGGGGCACTACAACATATTGAAGCGGGCCAGGGAGCTGGGTGACTACCTGATAGTGGGAGTGACGACGGAGCATTATGATGAGCAGAGAGGGAAACTGAATATCGTGGATTCCCTGCTGGAGAGAATAGAGAATGTACGGGAGACAGGTTTTGCGGATCAGATTGTCATTGAGGACCATGAGGGCCAGAAGATAGAGGATATCCGGAAATATAACGTAGATATTTTTACGATAGGGTCTGATTGGGTGGGGACATTCGACTATCTGAAGCCATACTGTCAGGTGGTGTACCTGGAGAGGACGCCGGATATTTCGTCCACTATGCTGCGGAAAGGAAGATTTCCGATTATCCGCATGGGGGTAGTGGGAACGGGACGCATAGCGCCGCGATTTATCGCGGAGGCAAAATATGTCAGCGGCCTGAATGTGCAGTGTGTATATAATCCTCATAAGGAGAGCGCAGACAGGTTCGCCAGGGAGTATTTTCTGGACAGCTACAGCGACGGCTACGAAAATTTTTTAGACGCAGTGGACGCGGTATACCTGGCCACTCCCCATGAGACCCATTATGACTATGTGCGGAGGGCCCTGCTGCGGGGGCGGCATGTGCTGTGCGAGAAGCCTATGGCGTTCACTGCAGAGCAGGTAAGGGAGCTGTTCGCTCTTGCCGGGGAGCGGGGGCTTGTGCTCATGGAGGGAATCAAGACCGCGTACTGTCCCGGCTTTACACAGCTGATGAATATTGCCATGAGCGGCAAGATCGGGGAGGTAAAGGATGTGGAAGCCTGCTTTTCCCGACTGACGGATCCAGGACTCCGGGAAATGGTGGATGTGAGGTATGGAGGCGCTTTTCTGGAATTCGGAAGCTATACGGTGCTTCCGATCCTGCGCCTGCTTGGGACGAACTATGAGGATATAAGGATAACCAGCCTGCTGGCAGAAAACGGAGTGGACTTGTATACAAAAATATACTTCGATTATCCCCAGGGGATGGCCACGTCCAAGACGGGAATCGGGGTGAAATCCGAAGGGCAGCTGCTGATATCCGGTACAAAGGGCTATATCCTGGCGGAATCGCCATGGTGGCTTACCAGGAAATTCCAGGTGCGCTATGAGGACTCCAACAAAATAGAGACATATACACCAAACTTTCTGGGCGACGGCTTAAGGTACGAGATTGGTGAGTTCGTCTCCCGCATCAATGGAGGGGAAGGGCATCTGTTCAAGCTGACGGAAGAAGAGTCTATCGCCATGGCCGATGTGGTGGAACGTTTTATGGAGGAGAGAAGCAAGGTGCGCGCACTGACCCGGAAGAAGAACAGAGAATCGGGAGTCAGGATATGGGCGCACAGGGGAGCCAGCTATCGATATCCGGAAAATACGCTGGAGGCGTTCCGGGCAGCCTGCGAGACAGACGGCATCACAGGAATCGAACTGGATGTCCAATTGTCAAGGGACGGGGAGATTGTGGTATTTCATGACGAAATGCTGGATCGCCTGATGGACAGAGGGGGAAATCTACAGGACTATACCCTGGAGGAGCTGCGGAGCATGCGCTTCAGGAGCTGGAAGCAAGCGCCTGCAGCGGAGGCCCCCCTGCCCAGGATACCGTCCATGAGGGAAACGCTGGAGCTGATAAAGCCCTATTCCCTGGAAAAAGGAATACAGATCAATATCGAGCTTAAGAATAGCCGCATGGCTTATGAGGGAATGGAGGAGAAGCTGCTCTCTCTCGTAAAGGAATATGGAATGGAGGCATTTGTGGTATATTCTTCCTTCAATGGAGGTTCTCTGAAGAGGCTGAAGGAAATGGACGGCAATATCCGGACAGGGATTCTGCAGTCGGATATCAGAGACTGTCTGCGGCTGATGCCGGAAACGGGGGCGGATGCCGCGCATCCCAATGAAAGCAGCATGGCGGCTGGGACAGGGGAATACGCCCTGCCACCTGGGACCGCTGTCCGGGCCTGGAACGGAAGGGAACCGTTTTACGGGCAGGTCAGACAGTATGTGGTCTATGACCTGTGGGAACTGAAGAAGAGGGGCATTACGGACTTTATTACGAATGTGCCGGAAGAATATCTGGAGTCTGACGGGAAGTGCGGACTGGAAAAGAGAATGGGAAGATGCTGAAACATATCAAAAGGCAATTGAGCGAACTGACGGAGACCCTGATGAAGGCAAGAACGGAAATAGAAGCGGCAATTGAACAGGAGAAGGAAGAAGCCCTTATTAATATGCTGGCAGATGCGCAGGAAGCGGCGGTGGCTCTGGGCAATATGCTGGAGAAGACCGAGGGGGAGACGGAGACTGCAGCACTGATGATTGGCATGCTGGAGGAGTACTGCGAGACCTTGTGGAAGATAACCCAGGAGCATGCGGCAGAACAGTGTCTGCGGCTGACGGCGGAAGGCTGGAAGCTATTGGGAAAGGTGAAGGAAGCCCTGGCGCTGATTCCGGAGCAGAGGGCGGTGGTCTTCATGCCCTATAAATCCTCTATGTGGGACTGTATGGAAAGCGTGTGGCAGGCGGCCTGTGAGGATTCTGACTGTGTCCCCTATGTGGTGCCGATTCCGTACCTGGACATTCAGGAAGGAAAAGTGACCGCAGGGCATTATGAGGGCGGGCAGTTTCCCGCTTATGTCCCCATAGAAGACTACCGGAAATTCCCGTTGGAGGAGATGCATCCCAGCGCGATTTTCATCCATAATCCCTTTGACGGGTATAATAAGGTGACTACAGTGCTGGAGCAGTTTTATTCCGCTCAGCTAAAGAAGCATACGGACAGACTGGTATATATTCCTTATTTTATAGCGCCAAATTCGGTTTATGTGACCCATAGATATATCCCTTCTTACGAAAACATGGATTTCATCGTGGTTCAGACGGAAAAGATGATAGAAGCCTTTTCCCAGACGCTGTCCAGGGAGAAGTTTCTGCCCTGCGGAAATCCCATCGCGGACAGAATCCTGCGCCTGGAGCAGGAGAAACCGGCGATACCGGAGACGTGGAAATCTCAGCTGAAGAACGGGAAGGATTTCGGAGAGGATAGAGCGGTGATGCTCAATACCAGTATCTCTCTGCTGATGCAGCAGAAGGAGCGCTTCCTGGACAAGATAGAGTATCTGTTCGAGCTTGCAAAGCGCGCGGAGGGAATCGCGCTGGTGTGGAGGCCGCATCCCCTCTTACATGCCTCTGCCCAGTCCCTGGGGGAGAAGTATGCTTCCAGGCTGGAGCACCTGGAACGGAAGTTTCAGGAAGAAAAGATTGGCGTATTGGACAAAAATCCGGATGTGGGAGTGACTGTGGCGCTTTGCGACGCATATCTGGGGGAGACGGCATCCTCTGTGATTCATATGTTCGGAGTGGCGGGAAAACCCAGGTTCTACATTAATCTGCTGATGGCAGAGGAAAGCGCCGCAAGCGGCGTTCCATTCGAGGAGGAGATTTTTCGGGAGAAAGTGGGGGACAAGTCTGTTTCCTACTCCTATGGCACGGATGGCAGGGTCTTCGCCAGCGCCGGATGCCGCGCCGGGGAGACGGAGTATTATGTGCTGGACAGAACGGGATGGATCGTGAAGCGTGAGGGCGGAAACGGCGGATATGTGCCGTTGGTGCGGATTCCGGGCAGGAATACCGTCAGAGGCAGGGCATACAGGGCCATGGAGGTAAGAGAAGGGAAGCTTCGGGTATATCCGGAAAATGCGGAAAGCATTTTTTCCTATTCCCTAGAAACAGGAAGGATGGAGAAATTGTTTGAATCCCGGGAAGGGATAGGCTCCAGAAATCAGGACGGTGCTGAAAGAGATAAAAGCGATGCGGGCAGTAAGGAGTATGATGCCATGGGCGAGTATTGGCTTCTTGACCTGGACGATGACTGCAGGGCTTTCATCAGGGCAGAGCGGTTCCAGCGGGGAAATCTGCTGCGGGAATGGTATGAGGGAGAGAACAGTACGGTAGAGGATTATTTCCTGTTTTTGAAGTCTTCGAAGCAGGAAGAACTGAAAGGGTATCAGGGGCCATATGCCATGTGGTTTGCCAACCTGGACGGGAGCTGCGGGAGGAAGATTCTGCAGGCAGTGAAAGACAGCATCGGATAAGGCGGACGGCCTTGCGGGGAAAGGATGTCGGTGAGGATGGAAGGCGACAGGAGAGAACGGATCAGAGTATTGTTTATAGTATACAGGGCAGAATGGTGGGGCTGTCTGGACAGTCTCTGCAGAGCGGAATGCGGGGACGAGGATACGCTGTGCTATGTTATGGCAGTTCCCCGCTATGAGAGGGATGAAGGCACTCTGGAGGTAAACTTTGCAAGAAAGCGTACAGCGCCTCAGGGATGGGTAGAAAGACTGCCCCAGGAGGCTGTCGTGGTGGACTGTGAAAGCTTTGATCTCAACCAGGGCTTTGACAGGATCTATATCCATAACCCATATGATAATGGGTGTTACTTGGACTCTGTGGAGGAGACATATTATTCTTACAATTTAAAAAAATACACGGAAAAGCTGATTTATGTGCCCCATCTGCTGTACCTGGGCGGGATACCGGAGGAATATGCCCACTGTCCTGCCTATGCGAACGTGGACGCCATTTATTTGCCGGACGGGAGAGCCAAATATTCGCTGGAGGTCCAGTATGATGAGAAGGTGGAAGTAGTGCCGTCCGGGATTCCGGAATATCTGGACAGGCTGGCCGAGGAACGAGGAGGCTGCAGGGAAGGGAAGAAAAAGCTGCTGTACTGCCTGTCCTTTCATAATCTGTACTATGGGACGGAGCGGCAGATACAGAAAATGTGGATGCTATTTACCTATTTCAAGGAGCATCGGGACGTGCAGCTCATCTTCCGGCCGGACAGGGATATCAAGATGCAGTACGGCCGGCTACAGGAGAATGTGAGGGCAGAGTACGAAAAGCTTCTGACGTATTTCCATAAGCATAAAATCGGCATTCTCGACGGCTCTCCGGATTCCTACAGGGCGGCAGTGGAGGCCGATGGAATCATCAGCATGGGGCATCCGATGAATACGTTCTTTTCGGTCTTGGGAAAATATGTGCTTCAGCTGGACTGGGAGCAGAGGGAAGTCCCTTCGGAAGAAGACCGGCGCATTCCCATCCTGTGGGCCGTCGAGGCGGAGGAATGTGAGGGCGGAATCGAGATATGGTTTGTGCCCCAGGGAACCAGGCTGATTTGTAGAATGGTGATTCCGGAGAGAGGGGACAAGAGGGAAAAAGACGGCAAAGTCATTATGGAAAGGGTCAGCGCGAATGACAGGAGAAAGGGATCCACAGCCTGCCGGGAGAGGGCTGCCGCGGTTGGATCAAAAGAGGACGGAAGTGTGGAGATTGTGGCGGAAGTCCCGGACGATGTGCTGGGAGGGCTGAATTATATCTCCCTTATCAAAAAAGGAAACAGCCTTTACCTGTCCCCATACTCTTCGGAAGGCATCTGGAAATATGACCTGACAACAGGAGATTTCCGGGAACGGTATCTGCCGGGGGATATCGCTAACCGCTTTACGGCTACGGTTCCCTATCAGGGAGCGCTGTATCTGATTCCCAGGTTCTATCCGGGGATTGTAAGGTACGATATGGCGACGGAGGAGCTGAGGATTATAGACGGATGGGTAGAAGAAGCGGAGCGGCATGTTCCCGAGGACTGCAGTAAGGAACCCTACTTCATCTGGGCGGTGAGGCAGGAAGGGAACATGCTTTATATGGCCTCCTCTAAATGTGATGTCTGGATGGAATTTGACATGGACACGGACAGCTGGGAGGTACGGCATATGAATCTGCCGGGGAAGAGGTTCGTCGGCATGGTCAAGGACGGCGACCTGGTGTGGCTGTTTCCTTATTGCGGAGAGGAGGTCATACTGTGGAACCGGGAAAGCGGGGAAAGCAGGGTGATTCACCGCACCGTAAAAAGAGAGACGAAGAACAGTCCTTATGTAAACGGGATAGACTTGCGGGACAGGATCGTGGCATTCCCTCAGCAGTGGACGGATCACTTCCTGGTAATGAGGAAACCGGCGGCGCCCGAACCGAAAGGCCGATTGGAGGAAGACGGGAGCAGGGATGGGGAAAAGCCTGTCTGCGGGATTCTGGAGGAGGTAAGGGAGGAGAGGGCGCTTCCCTGTGGGGAGAAAGCCTATCCGACAGAATACCTGCGCCAGCGCAAAGGCGGCTATCAGTATACGAAGCGGCTGGAGAGCGGGAGAATCCTGACTTATGAGTATTACGATGGGGCATTTCTGCTGTTGGACAGGAACCTGAAGCTGCTGCGGAAGATTCCCTGCAGACTGCCGATAGAGGCCGTGCGGCAGCAGCAGGATGTAATCTGGAAAAAAGGACAGTGCAGCGGGGATTTTCATGGCTGCATAAGCGAGGGTTATTCGATTCCGGCCATGGTGGAATACTTCGTCCGGCATGGGGATGAGGACAGGAAGGAAATCCGGGAACATTATGCCCAGGAGATTCTGAAAGCGCAACAATATAATAAACATAGGAGCGGAATGTGAATATTGCAGTTATTTTGGCTGCCGGGGTGGGGCAGCGGATGAGGAACAGCGGTTTGCCCAAGCAGTTTCTGAAGCTGATGGGAAAGCCTGTCATAATCTATACCTTGGAGAAGTTTGAGGAATGTGACGAAATCAACCAAGTCATCATTGTCTGCCATGGAAGCTATGTGGAACATATGCAGGGGCTTCTTCAACTATACCAGATCAAAAAGGCTGTCAAAGTCGTGGTTGGCGGCAGCGACAGGCAGGGCAGTCTGCAGCGGGGATTGGATGCGATTATGGAAATCGGCGGGAAACCTGAAGATATAGTTGTAATCCATGACGGAGTACGGCCACTGGTGGACCTTGCCACAATTCATGAGAATATACGGGTCGCTGGGCAATATGGCTGCGCGGTAACAGTGCATCCGGTGAGGGAGACAGTGGTAATTACGGAGTCGGATGAAGCGGATATGAATGGTTTCAAGAAAAGAGCGGATACCTATTCCATGACAGCGCCTCAGACCTTTCAGCTTGGAAGGATTGTGGAAGCATATCGGCAGACGGCACAGTTGGAGCGGTCGGATATGCCTTTGCTGGATGCGGCCATGGTGTATGCCCGGGCAGGCGGGAAGGTGCACCTGGTGAAGGAACAGGGGACGAATATCAAGATAACGACACCAGAGGATGTCTATTTTCTGAAAGCGATATTGGAGTTGGAGGAAAATAAGTATATATTTGGGTTGTAGAGTTTACCGGGAAAGAAAGCCGAATGAGGTGATGCTGTCTTCTGTTGCGGGCGTGGGCAGCAGGAGCTTACAGGCTTTGCGGGAGAAGGGGTAAAAATAAGTATGGTAGAGGAACGGGATATAAAGATCATCTTAAATAATCCGATAGATTGGGAACTGTTCAGAGACAGGACTGTTCTGGTGACAGGTGCCACGGGGCGTCTGGGGATGTATCTTGTGGAGGCAATCAGCAAGGCTAACATTGACTGGAACCTGAATATAACCATCCTTGCTCTGGCCAGAAGCAGGGAAAAGCTGCAGAAGGTGTTTGGCAGATCCTTGCTGCTTCCCTATATACATGCATTGGTGCAGGACATTACTGAACCGATTGTCTGGGAGGGGGACATCCATTACATTTTCCACACGGCGGGGCTGGCCAGCCCACAGGACTTCACCAACCATCCGGTGGACACGCTGTGGGGACATGTACAGGGAACCCGGAACGTGCTGGAGCTGGCAAGGGAGAAGAAAAGCCAGAAGGTAATGTATGTGTCAACCGTGGAAATATACGGGGAATGGAGGAAGCAGGAGGGCATTCGGGAAGAAGATATGGGCGTGCTGCGCTGCGATAATGCCAGGGCATGCTATCCGGAAGCGAAGCGGCTCTGCGAGACCATGCTGGCGACATACAAAGCGCAATACAGCATTCCTTATGTAGGCGTAAGGCTTTGCCATACCTTTGGGCCGGGGATAGCATTGGACGATGGCCGGGCTTTTTCCGAGTTTATTCGGAATGTGCTTCGGGGTGAGGACATAGTCCTCCAGACGGAAGGGCTTGCTGTGAGGACATATACTTATGTGGCGGATGCCATCGGAGCTATGCTGCTGGCCTTTACAAAAGGGAAGGATTCCTATTACAATATCGCGAATCTGGATAATCTGATCAGCATCCGGGATTTGGCGGAGCTGATTGCAGGGCTGGATGCTGCCGGTAAGGTAAGGGTGCGGTATGCCGGCCAAATAATCGGAATGGAGCAGGGGAATCCATCAGGGCGGGAGCTGAAATATCTTCCTTTTAAGCTGGGAATCATGAATGTGGACAAAATCATGGAACTGGGGTGGCATCCCCAGGTGGGGCTGGAAGATGCGTTCCGGTATACGATGGAATCCTTTCGTCAGAGGATCTGAGAGATGCCCGGCGATTTCGGGCTTTCCGAGGGAGCCGGATAGAAGCGGGTTCTGAGAGATGGAACCGGATAAGGGGACGGAGAATGGACAGAGAGAAGAAGTATATACAAAAGAGAAGATGGAAGGGCAGAGTTCAGAGCATCCCGTTCTATCTGTGCCGGCTGCGTCCCATCCGGAAACGCAAGATAGTGTTCTGCTGTATTGAGGGAACCACCGGATATACCTGCAACCCAAAGTACATTGCGGAGGAGCTGATTCGCAGGGATGCGGGATATGAGCTGGTGTGGCTGGTGAATGATGTCTCAAAAAAGTTTCCCGAACAGATCAAGGTGGTGCGCAATACGCTGTGGAACCGGGCATATCATCTGAGTACGGCCCGGTTCTGGATCGACAACAGCAGAAAGCAGCTGGAGGCCAGGAAACGGAAGGGACAGATTTATATCCAGACCTGGCACGCCAAGCTGGGATTCAAGCCTACCTGCCTGGACAGAGGGGCTTCCTTCTCTAAGATGGCGTATCTGGTCAGCAAGCATGATTCGGACATGATTGACTATGTGCTGTCAAATTCCAAATGGTATGACGACACCCTGCCGACCGGGATGATTTATGATGGCCCGGTGCTGCGGACGGGATCCCCCAGATGCGATATATTGGTGAATGACAGGGAAGAGGGGAGAAGACGGGTGCGGGAGCGCTATGGGCTGGCGGAGGACGTAAAGATCATCATGTATGCGCCTACCTTCCGGGGCGGCAGCCAGGGGACTGACCGGACTGTGGAGACAGGACAGGGATTCCCGGATTATGGACGGCTGATTAAGGCGCTGGAGGAGAGGTTTGGCGGTGAGTGGTGCGTCTTCCTGCGGCTGCACCCGCAGTTGGTGGCCAGAAACCTGGATCTGGATGTGACGGGCGTGCTGATATCCGACAGGGCGGAGATGCATGGACGGAGCAAAGGACAGAAGCCTGGGAGAGAAGGCAGGGCAGGGCAGATTGCCGGAGGGGAAAAGCACAGTGAGGAAATGCCTGTATACAGGAAGATTGTGGATGTGAGCAGAATCGATGATATGTATGAAGTTCTGGCGGGCTGCGATGCTTTCATGACGGACTATTCCAGCGCAGCATTTGATGCTGCCGTGATGCGGGTTCCTGTCTTGCTCTATGCGGAGGATTATGGGGAATATGAAAGAGAGCGGGGAAAGCTGCTCTGGAATCTGAGGGAGCTGCCGTTTCCCCTGGCGCAGGATGATGGGGAGCTGGAACGGCAGATTCTGGGATTTCAGGATGAGCGGTATCAGGCGAAGCTGAAGAACCTGTTTCGGGAAACCGAAATGGTGGAGGATGGGAAGGCGGCCGGGAGAGTGGCAGAGGCGTTAGCAGTGCTATAGAATAGTTTGCTGATTTTTACGATGAATAATTTCTTTTGATTTGAGTAACAATATAAAGAATACATCATAAAATTAATGATAGAATTCTTTTAGAGGCTATGGTATAATCATTAAGACAAGCATCATATTCAGGGCAGAAAGACAAGCAGCTTTCTACAAATGATAAAGCTGCCCTGAATGTGATTCTTCATTATTTTTAGCTAGGTTTACCAGAAACAGGCGAGGAGGAAAATCATGACCAAATTTGTGGGAGCTGAATATGTGGTGGCTAATATGCTTATCGCAGAAAAGAAGAAGGGCAAAAATTATGTTTCGTTTGACAGGCTGGGTAAATATGGCATTTATGTACAGGCTGAATCCATCAAAAAGGATATCGATGTTATTTTTTTGACTTCAAGGCCTCAATTTCTGGAAATAATTTATGATTTTTCGGACTATTTCGAATGCAAAACAGACAAAAATGGTCAGCCCATTGGCATAGCCCTGAGAAAATCGAAAGATATAGACGATTTGCAGTACCGATTTATATTTTATTTACCGAAAATAATTTCTGATTTGCTGGAAAAATCGATACAGTCTTTTGCGGCATAAGCCATTTTAGTATTGAGGGGGAATCCATGAAGCAAATAAAAGATCCTTTGTATGGATATATCGAGGTGGAGGACAAGTATATCCCGCTGATTGATTCTGCAGAATTTCAGCGGCTGCGAAATATCCGCCAGACGGGATACGCATCCTTATATCCAAGCGCTTTACATAATCGTTTTGTCCACTCGCTGGGAGTTTTTCATCTGGGAAAAAGAGCAATCGCAAATTTCAGAAAGAATATAGAGGAAAGGTTTGGCTCTCCCAGCTGGCAGATATGGGAGGAAACTTTTGTGCTGGCCTGTCTTCTGCATGACATAGGGCATTCTCCCTTTTCCCATACAGGAGAGGAGTTCTATCGAAGAAGTACAGACTTTCTGGCATTGTTTGCTGAAGAAATAGATTCTAAGGAATTGAACGCTGATTTAGGGACTCAGATGTATGGAAAACCTCATGAAGCAATGAGCGCATATGTAGGATGCAAATTGATTGGCGAGATGGAAACACCGTTCCATTTTGACAAAGAATTGTTTGTAAGGGCTATCATGGGAGTAACTTATGATAAAGGGCATGAAAACTCCCTAGTGCTGAATACTATTATCGGAATGTTGAATGGAAATGTCAATGACGTAGACAAGCTTGATTATTTGATTCGCGATTCCTATGTCACTGGCTATAGTTCCATGGTGATTGATGTGGACAGGCTCCTTACCGGTTATACAATTGCCACATATACATCAGAGGATAATAAGCCTTGTCAGGTGGCGGCTTATAAAAAGAGCGTTTTAAGCGTTATTGAAAATGTGGCTTATGCGAATGACCTGGAAAGACGCTGGATACAGAACAACCCGACGGTGGCTTATGACTGCAAACTGATTGAAATAGCCATTAATCAATACAATGATTATATGGCAAAGAAATATCCCTCGCTTACAAGATACCGAAATATTTTCAACTTGTGGGCAATCTCAAAGGAAGGGTTTCCGCCGGATGACGGTATTCCGCTTCGGTTATTATCAGATGATGACATTATCACCTATCTGAAGAACGAGTGTGCCGATGAAATAAGCTTTCAGTATTTTTCCCGGGACAAACGTTATAAGCCGCTTTGGAAAAGCGAAGCGGAGTTCGCCGAAGTTGTTAAGGGTGAGCTAAGCGCAAGGATTCTCAGGGAAATGAAAAGTGAACTGTATACATTAACCAGTGCAAGGGATATTTTCTTCATTAATGAAGAAGTCTACATCGAAATGCAGAACAGGCTTAAAAAGATTGCAGAGGAGCAGGGCAAAGATTCCGGGCAGCTGGAGGCCGAAAAAAATACGTTTAAGATTTTTCAGATTTTAAAAGGTTTTCGTGGACATTATGGACTGGATTTTGCATTTGCGATAATTTTTGGGAGTCATTTCGAAAGCAATTACAAGAAGTTGGCGATAAATGATGTTTTTGTGGAATTGGCGCCGAACCATGTGGTGAGGCTGGAAAAGACATTGCCCGTATATGCTGCCAGTTCTTCGGAGGAAGAGCAACAAGGTCTGTTTTATATATACACTTCCAGAAAAAATATAAAAAAATTAAGTAAAGATAATAAATCGATCACAAGTCTTTTGATAAAGTATATTGCGGTGCATTGGGATGATGAGGTGGAGGTCGATAGGGAGGGGCCATGAATAAGCAAGAAACAATGAAGATTCGGGAAGAAAAGATTCATCAAAATGTAATTGAATCGTGGTCAATTAACCTAAACTCTATTGCATGGCGCGAGGAACTGAAAGATTATTGCACGAAGAATCGAGATATCTAAAGTGTGTATTCTGCTGGCTTTTTATGTAAGAAGCAATTACTGATAATTGTTGATGATATGGCAAGTGACAATGTATTGGATTATAATGGATTTGCGTTTGATTTCCGGAACAGATATAAGGAGACAAAGGACTTCATGGTGATAGACAGGGAGTCATATGACCATCTCAAAAACGAATTTGAAGAATGTGACGAGGTATATAGAAGGAGATGAAGCTGCGCTGAAGTCGGAAGAACACAAGGGGAAATATCTTGAAAACAAAGGCATCGTTGACACTATCCTGAATGAACGAAATAAAGAACATTGCAACTGGGTTTCAACAATTTGTTTTATGCTGTGCTGCATGCTGCTGAAATGCAGTTGGCTCTGGATAGAATACATAGTAAAAATCATATCGACCGTGAAGAAAACATGCAGAATAATGAACAGATACCAGAATACGTGCTACGCAGATATAAACAGATGTATACTACGAGCATATTAGCGAGATATGAAGCTGGTTCGGTATCGCCAACGATTTCAAATCAGATGAGGAATTATTTGAACCAAATTGGAGATAAGTTGGGAATAGAGAGGGAAGGATAGCGTCTGCAAAGTTTTATAAAATCAGATTCCAACAGGCAAATAATTATGGAAAACTGTGTAATTTATTCTATAGAATGCAAAGTTAAGTAATGTATAAAACTGGCCGATATAAAATTAGATAATGCGCGGATGCAAAAGAATATAGATACTACAGGGGACGTAGCAGAAAGAAAAACTTTTGCTAAGATTGTAACAGCTTTCTTTTTGGAACATTAAAAGTATATATATTATATTATATAAAATTCCAACTGATGTGAGGAGAGGTATAGCGAGTATGCAGACAAAATTAAACAGGCTGCAAGGGGAACAATGGCAGAGTCTGAAGGAAATCGTTATGTTTGGGTGTGGACGCCAGGGAAAGAAAATGCATAAGACGCTGAGCCGGGATTTCAATATTGTAGCTATTGTTGATAATTCTCAGGAAAAACAGGGAAAAGAGATTGCCGGGAGTACCATAAAGTCTTTCGGCGAGGCCTACCCTTTATTGAAGAAGTATAAGATAATCGTTACAGCTTCACAATACTATTACAAAGATATAAGACAACAGCTTATGGAGGCTGGGCTGACTGAGAATATAGATTTTGTCATGTACCAGCAATTTGTCACGGAATGGTATTACAGATACAGGGGAGAAGTCAATGTGCTGAAAACGGATGTCTCCCTAACGACTCATTGCACTTTAAACTGTGAACACTGCATGCAGTTTTTACCTTATTGGAAAAACAAGAAAGAAAATTCTCTGGAGGAGATAAAGGAAAACCTGAATATTTATTTCCAATGCGTGGATTATCTTCTGGATTTGGATATTGTGGGAGGAGAACCGTTTTTGTTTAGCAGACTGCCGGAGTTCATCAGATATCTGGGAGAGACCTACCGGCATAGAATCGGATATGTCGGTTTTATCACGAACGGAACTATTGTTCCGAATGAGGAAGTGTTGGACTTATTGGCACAATATGCCATAGAAGTATCCATTAGCGATTATTCCGAAGATATCCTTTATCGGAATAAGGTAGAAGAATTATGTGAAACGCTGGAGAGGAAGAAGGTTTCCTATATGAGGAACCAGCATATAGATTGGTTCGATTTTGGCTTTCCAAAGTTGCTTTATCATTTTGAGGGGGAGGCTGCCGTAAGGCATATGCAGTGCTGCAATTCCATTGAACACGTGCTGGATGATGGGAAACTATATTATTGCGGACTGGAATGGGCGGCTCAGAAAAGTGGTTTATTTCCAACAGAAGCAAAGGGATATGTGGACTTGAGACGTATCGCCGATGGTTCTGCGGACACAAAGCGGGAAATTCTGGAATTGATTATGGCGAATATTCCAGATGGGTATCTGGAGTTCTGTAAAGTTTGCGGAGGCTTTGGAATCGACAATAATAATAGAGTGGCCACAGCAAAACAATATAGGACAGTAAAGGAAGCGAATGGTGGCTGACGAGGAGAAGAACAATGTATTTCGCAAAACTGATACAGGATGTTAATTCCATAAAGGTACGGACGGAGAAGCTATTTATATATGGCGCCGGGTTTTATGGAAAGGATGTCTATAGGGCGTTGAGCAACAATGGAATCAAAGTGGACGGGTTTCTCGTCTCAAAGGAAAGCACGGTGAAGACGGTGTTTGATTTGCCTGTATACCTTGCGGAGGAAATGCTGCATGAAAAGATAGGAATCGTTGTCGGGCTGAGTGACACTTATGTGGGGGAAGTGCTGGAGTACTTGGAAAAAAGCGGTATGGACATGGAATTGGTCGTGAATGGAGGCCGATACATTACCGATACAGGAGGCCGTGAGGATTTGCGTGATTCCAAGGTGCTTGAAATATCCACGATTATGGGATGTACGGTAAACTGCAGATTCTGCCCGCAGGATGTCATGCTGAAAAGCTACTATGAGAAAGACAGAATGCGTCAGAGGGTCATGACAGTGGAGAACTTTAGTGTAATCCTACGCCATACGCCGAGTGACTGTATCATTGATTTTTCGGGAATGACGGAACCTTTTAACAATCCTGATTGCCTTGAGATGATTCAGATGGCCTGTGAGGCTGATAGGAAGGTCTATTTATTTACGACATTGGCAGGGGTAGACGAGGAGACTATGGATAAACTGTTGGAGCTGCCAGTTTATTATGTGACGCTTCATGTGGCGGATAAGTGCGGATATGCGGATATTCCCACGACTGAAACTTATTATCGGAACGTGGAGAAGGCGGTGTCTGCAAAGAAAAAGGACGGCTCTCCATTTATAGATTTCATCAATGCCCAGACTGATCCGGATGAGAGAGTGGCTGAAATTGTTAGAGGGAAATATGAGGTAATGCGTTCTGTGCAGAACCGCGCCGGAAATGTGAAGACAGAGGGGGCTCAGAAAAGGGAGAGCCTGATTGAGCCTAGAGAGAAGATAAAATGTTGTTTCTGTGGTGACGATTTGTCTAATAGCGTGGTATTGCCGGATGGGACTTTGCTGATTTGCAACATGGATTATGGCATGAAACATGTGCTGGGCAATTTGTATGAGGAAGATTATGACACCATTCGGAGCAAGGGAGAATTACAGAGGGTACTGCGGGCGATGAAGGGTGAGGAAGATATGGAGGAGCTGCTTTGTAGGAGCTGCCTGTTGGCCAGGGTGGAGACAGGGAAGCAGGTAGAGTAAATTTTAGAAGATTGAGGGTAATATGTTTAGTAAAACGAGTCAAGTTTTTCATCTTATGGAAGACGAAGAATCGAAAAAAATTTCTTGAATCGTGTCTTATATAATATTACCGAGGAGGAACGTTATATTGATAATATTGTTTCATTATATGCTGAAGGAATTCGGAAAAGATTGAAATCAGTGGATTACACGATGGAAGTCGATGCACTGAGCCGTCAGATTAAAGATAGGAAAGTAGTGGTATAAGGAATAGGGCAGTGTGGATTTGCATTGACACATTTTTTAAATACTTTAATGAAAGATGTGGAAATAGCTGCTTTTTGTGATTGAAAAGCGGGGAGTATAACGGAATTCCTTGGTTATCGAGTTATTTGAGTGTGTGGACTGCTGAAAGATTATGGTAATGCAGTTACTATTGTGACTTCGGTGGCACAAAAGGTAAAGAATGAGATAGTATCAAGTCTGGTTTACGGAGGATTTAGTAGAGGACAAATTATTGAAAATGTTCCATTTGATTTATGGGCATTGAGAGGGCAGTATTTTGATGAGGCCATTAACCTTCGGGGGGTGAAATCTTCGCTGATGTAGGAGGTTTGAACTGCATAACCACGTTTGATTTTATAAAAAGATGTCCCAATTACAAATGAATCATTGCATTTGAACCTAATACCGTATCTTACAATGAGTGCCAAAGTATTACGGAGACGCAAAAAATATGTGATATTAAGATATACAATGTAGGTTTGTGGAATGAAAGAGCGAAACTTTCTTTATTTTACAGCAGAAAGCGGAGGAAGTTCCAGAGTGGCTGACAATGGGACGGATAAGATTTACGTGGATTCCTTAGATAACATATTGCAGGGAAAGGCAGTGTCATTCATTAAAATGGATATTGAAGGGGCAGAATTAAAGGCTCTGTATGGATGCAAAAATACATTAATGAAATATAAGCCTAAACTTGCGATTTGTGTGTATCATAAAAAAGAAGATATTGTAGAGATACCATTGTATTTACACGATGTTGTGCCAGAGTATATATTTTACATGAGGCACTATTTGGTGAGGGCAAATGAGACGGTGCTGTATGCGGTAACGGATTGTGAAATGGATTCAACTTGTCATGAAGGGGGTCGGCCATGAAATCAGGTTTAATAAAACTAAAGAGAATGAACCAAGAAAATAGCATATATATTTATGGTACAGGGCTTTGGGCCAGAAATGTATATAATGTATTAATGGCTCACGGGATAAGGATTGAAGGCTTTGTAGTTACGAAAGATGATGGCAGGAAAATGCTGTTTGAACTGCCGGTTAAAGAATTTGTTTCCATTTCAAGAGAAAATGTTTTTCTAGTTTTAGGCATGAATCAACATAATACAAAAGAAGTTCGGAAGTATTTAGCGGAACAGTTTTTTGATGAAGATAGGATTATAAGTGTAGACAATATAATGGATTCTCATGACAGAAGAGTTGGATATGATGAGATACCGACTTTAGATGTAACTACACGGGTTGGGTGTAGTGTTGATTGCAAATTTTGTCCTCAAGATTTATTTATTCGAAAATACTTTGAAAGTAATAAGGTGAGAGAAAGCATTCTGAGCAGAGAGACTTTAAGAAGGTGCATAAGCAACATGCCGCAGGATTATGCGATTCAATTTGGGGGATTTTCGGAGCCCTTTTTAAATCCATTTTGTATTGAGCTTATAGAAGACATCTGCAGTTTGGGAAAGACCATTGACCTTTATACGACACTTGTTGGATTAAATGAGGAGATGTTGAGGAGGGTAATGGAATTGCCTATTAATTGTGTTTGTCTGCATATCGCAGATGAACAGGGATATGCCAAGATTCCACCGACAGAAGAATATTACAGAATGCTTGAAATGGCTGTAAATTATCTGAGGGCGGACGGAAGGCCTTTTGTTGATATGTGCAATGCGCAAGCAAAGCCAACGAGGCGGGCATTGGATATCTGTAGGGGCAAATATGATATTCCATATACTTTGCTGGACAGAGGGGGCAATTTAGAAGGTGAGGACTTAGTCAGCAAACAAATCAGTAGCGGAAAAATATCGTGTGGCGTATGTGGGAGTAAACTAAATAAAAATGAATTGTTGCCAGACGGAACAGTATTGCTCTGCTGTATGGACTATGGGATGAAGCATGTGCTTGGAAATTTAATTGAGCAGCCCTATGAGGAAATAATCAACAGTCATGAAATTCAGACAATTCGACAGGGCATGGAAGAGGATTATGAAAAGGATATATTGTGTCGGAAGTGTTCCTGCGCCAATCTGATAGATGAAAGTGTTCATCTTTCTGTTTAATATAGAGCCATAATAAGGGAGAAAGCAGTGGGAGAAAGAGGCAGCATATCGAGTTTTTTAAAGGGAAAGAAAATCGCAATTTATGGGATTGGCTATGTCGCCCAAAAATTCTATCATGCACTGATTGCTCAGGGTTTAGGGAATAATGTCGAATATTTTATCGTGAGTCAAAGGATGGATGAACAGACAGCGATGAACGGCATTGATGTCAGAGTAATACAAGAGTTGAAAGTCGGCGACGATGCAATGATATGCATAGCGGTGCATGAGACAACAAAGAAAGAGATAGAGAAGCTTTTAGAGAATAAGAATATAAAGAATTATATATGGATTTCTCCTTATGATTTAGCAGAATTGTTTTACGGAAAACCAAAAGAAGAAGCTGTGCCGACATCTGTAAATAAAATCATATGCAGTTGCAAAGATTATCGATTTGCGGTGAAATATCTGGCAATCGAGAATTACTTCGGAAAAAATGATTATGGATATGATATTTATTTGAAAGCGCAGCAGCTGCATTGTGGAAAGCAGACAGCGACAAAAAGATTAAATGCTTTTCTTGATTTGATAGATAATTGGGAGCGATTTGGGTATCAACCGGATTCCAGGATTTTGCTGGATGAGAATTATGAGGTGTTGGATGGAGCGCATAGGACAATATTGGCTAAGTATTTTAACATTGGAAAGGTAAGCTGCGATATGTTCGATAGTGCACAATGTCATTTTGACTGGCATGGAAGCAATGTTCGGCTTACCAGGGCTAAATTATCGGAGGGAGAATTTTCTGGCATAGAGTTAGCGGCAATTGAAGAGGCATTTGCCAGGATTCAGCTATGAAAGTGAAGGACAAAAAAAGAATAGAAATCAGCGTTATTATTCCAGTATATAATGTATATGATTATCTTGACATGTGCATGGAATCAGTCGTAAATCAGACATTTTCCGATTTTGAAGTGATACTGATTGACGATGGTTCTACAGATGGTTCTGATATCAAGTGCATGGAATGGGCTCAGCGCGACAGGCGCATAAGGGTAATCTCAAAAGAAAATGAAGGACCTTCTGAGGCAAGGAATTGCGGGATACGGAATGCGCTGGGAAAATACTTGGTGTTTATAGATTCAGATGACTGGGTAGACACTACATATCTGGAAAAATTACATGAGGCTATTGTGCGGAATAATGCGGCCATAGCGGAATGCGACATATACAGATACCATAATGGCACTGGGGAATGCACTTATCACGCGTGTTCTGGTAGATTCGGACGGCCATATAGTTTAGAGGAACATATGGTATATGGTTCCAGTGCAATATGGAAGTGTATGTTCGCAAAATCGCTTTTTGTAGAGAATAACCTATTTTTTCCTAATTGCCATGGAGAGGCAAAAGCGATATATGCGTTGCTCCTTGCCTTGAGCGGGAACATTGTGAACGTACAGGAAGGCTTATACTATTATAGGAGGTTTCGGGAAGGTTCTCTTACGGGACAGCCTCGTATTCATAACGGTGATGAAAATGCGGTCGGGTTATTGGCGGCAGATTATTTGTTTCAAGGGTTTCAAAATTGCGGCTTATATGGTAAGCATAAGGAAATGCTGCAGAAGAGTATTATAATGGGACTGTCGGATCGACTGGCGGGTTTGTTTTACCGAAAAAAAGAAACAGAGTTTCTTGGACTGACAGATAGATATTATGCTTATATAGGGACTAGGTTTCCAGGCCTGAAGAATTTTCCCTATATTACAATAGGCGGATATAATCTAAACCGTATACTGAGCCATATGAATTGGCTGCATAATCCATATGGCAGATTTAACTTTTCCAGTATGATCAGTATCATGCATCCGGTTAAAAAGATGCTTGTATGCAGACACAAAAATAAATACAGAGAGATTATGGTGAACAGGGACATTGCATCTTCCTTTTGGGATGTGGCAGGGAAACTGCAGTCAAAGTATATTTTTATGGATTTCATAGAAGAAAGGTTCGATATTCTGCGTTATTTTGGAGGTTTTATAACTAGGAGCGATGCCTTTGTACAGGCAGAAACAGAGCGTGGGGAGTTTAGGATTATTGAAAGAAACTCAGAAGAATGCTTTCAGCTATGGAAAGACAGCATGACGCAATTTGTTGAAAAGGTTGAAGCGCTGGGATGCAGAATAGTGGTGGTGGAAAACTATTTAAGCGAGGAAGTCGGCGATGTCCATAGAAAAGAGTATTTTGAGAATGTGGAAGTAATTCGGGAAACGAATTTATTGCTGAAAAAGTATTATGAGTTTATTCGGGAAAAATACAAAGATATTCCTATTGTCAAGGCTTTTGCATGTAAGTTTTACTATACAGATGAAAAATATGAATATGGGGCAGTCCCATCTCATTTAAATGAAATTGTAAATGGGGAAATTGCAGAGATAATAGAAGATGTTGTTAATACGGAAAATATTGAAAGATAGGGACTTGTTATATCGATATATTATTTAGAGAAAATGTTATTGTGGAGATAATAGCTAAATTAATAAAGGAAAACTTGATGATGGATATTAGCGTAGAAGTAGTGCGTAAAATTTATGATACTCTAGGTGATGAAGTGTCAAAAGATATATTTATGAATCGGATGATGTATTCTTTTTCTGGAGACTTTAAGTGGATACGAAATCTTGTTCTCACAAATAAGAAGATAAAAGAATTTGTTACTATTGTTCAGGAGCGTTTACAAGGGAATGAAATTGTTATCTTTGGAGCGGGAAAACGAGGAAAACAGTTATGTGATACGTTGAACTTTATCCCTTGGAAATGTTTAATAGATAATAATCCTCAGGAAAAAGAAGTAGGGGGGGTACCTGTAGTTTCATATAGCGATTTCCTTGTAGATTATCGTGGAGAAAGTGTTGTTATTTCTTCCAGAATATATCGAAAAGAAATGAAAGAACAGTTAGCGGGGGATGGTATTGTTGATAATGTAATTGACTTTGGAGAAATATTGGATGAATTAATCCAAAATCAGTATTTTGATTTGGAGTATATGAGACCGATGCATGAACGGGAGATATTCGTAGATGCAGGTTGTTATGATGCCGGAACAGCGGTTAATTTTGCCAAATGGTGTAAGGGAAAATCTTTTGTCTATGCCTTTGAACCGGATTCTAGAAGAATAAATGAATGTATACATAATTTACAAAAGAATAAAATTGACTTTAAACTGATTCCGAAAGGTGTTTGGAATAAGGAAACAGTATTAAAGTTTAATCTTTCTGATAGAATGTGTTCTTCGTTTTGTGAAAGTGGAAAAGAAGTAGTTGAAGTCGTTTCGATAGATAAGGCTTTGGGTGATGAAAGTGTAACATTTATTAAAATGGATATAGAAGGTTCAGAGCTTCAGGCGTTACAAGGGGCGAAAGCAGTGATTATAAAAAATAGACCACGATTAGCTATAAGCATATATCATAAGATAGAGGATGTTTTTTTGATTCCGGATGTTATATTGCAATATTGTCCCGATTACAAGCTTTATCTTAGACATTATTCAATAACCCATTCAGAGACAGTGTTATATGCACTGCCAGGGAAATAACGGGAATATATTTTATGGGATGGCTTACATTATAGTCTTGTTGTAGTTTAAGTATTGAAGTTTATGGTGGTCATTTGAAGAGATAAAATGCAAAGGGTGCAATAAATGAGAAAAGTTTTAGAAGAAAAGTATAAAAGTTTATTTGCTACGTATAATTTGGATTGTCCTGTTAATGCACAAAATATTAATTTTGTTATAAAAGATGCATTGAGAGAATTTTTGAAATCTGGGAAAAAAACTGCAATTTATTGTAACGGTGGCCATACAAAAATGCTTATGGCGGATTTTATGGCCGAGTTAAGACAGGTAAATTTTATAATTGATAATTATGTTGATTTATCTCATAGTGGTGGATTTCATTTGATTAGGGAAGATGAGATAGAAAAAAATGATATAAAAGCAGTTATAATATCTTCTTTTAAATTTAAAGAGACTATTGTGAATAGTTTGAAAAAGAATCATCCGACAATACAATATTTAGATATTTATGATAAACTTGCGGAACAGGATATTGTTTTGCAGGCTGATTATTATTATCATAGCCATCCCTATCAGCATTACCATATGATTAATTCAATTCAAAGAAGGATAAAAGAGATTACTGATAAAACTGAGCTTGAATTATTGTATATGTCGCTTATAACAAAATATATTCAGATAAAGGATTTTAGGAGCGCAGGAGTATATGCCGCAGAGTTATATACAAACACAAACAAACTCCAATATGCTCAATTGTTAGAGGATATTAATACAATATATGAATTGGAAAAGACTGCAGCTGCAAATATTGATGACAAGAATGTATTGGCGTTTTGCCTGGATGGGTTGAGGCGTAAAGATTTGACAGAAACTTTTATGCCGAAAATATCAAAAGTGTTACAAAAAGAGGGATTTATACTGAATAACGCATATTCTTTTTCTACTTCCACGTTTGAAAGTCTATTACCAGTATATAGCGAAAATGGGAATTTGAGAACAGAATATTATAAACATAATTTTGTAATGGAAAACGAATGCCGTTTTTTGAGAGAGGCAGAAAGACAGAATAGAAAAGTTTATTTTTATACAGATATGAATCATTTTACTATGGGTGAGAAAGTGCAGTATAGCGGCACTTTTCAAACTGTTACAGAAAAACTGTGGGATTTTATAGTAAATGCTGTTGAGGAAAAAAATGGTTTATATTATATACATGTGTTATACGAAAGCCATTTTACATTTTCGAATCCGTACACAGAGGAAGAATTGATTTCTGAAGGAACAGCTATGCTATTTGACTATCTCCCTCAAAAGGGAGGAAAGCTGAGAACAAACTATGAACAACAGCATTGGGATGCGCTTCGTTATCTGGATGATGTGATATCTCCATTTTTAGAAAGAATAAAATGTAGAATGCTGCTTTATTCTGATCATGGAAATATTATTTTAAAAGAGAATTGTAGTTTGGAAGAAGTAAAAAATACGAAACTTAATTGTGATGAGGAATGGGTTCGGATTCCATATGTTATTCGATCTCCGGAAATGGGGGTGGGAAAAAGTAATCAATTAGTTTCTCTTATGTCATTTAATGATATTGTTATAGCATTGATGAAGCAAGATACTTATGATGTGCCTATAAATAGGTTTATTAAAGTAGCAAGGTCAGAGTTATACAATCCGGACTTTCATTATCTGTATAAGTTGAAGGGAGAGGAAAAACGGTTACTTGCTTTTGAAGCATTTCTCTTTTCGGATGGATATAAGTTGGTTATTTATTCTAATGGTAGTATAGAATTGTTTCTAATAGATGGTGATAAAGAGGTCGATGATGAAAAGCTAATGCAACAGTATTTGCATGAAATATTGAATTATATTACAGTATGTAGCTTTGATAGGTAATTTGTAACAAGTATGTATAAAATGGTAAGGTGAAGAGTTGAAGGCATTAATATTAAATTCTGGAGTAGGGAGTCGGATGGGAGTTTTGGCTTCGGAACATCCTAAATGTATGACAGAGATTTCTCAAAGAGAAACTATTTTGAGTCGTCAATTAAATCAAATAATAGAAGTGGGGATTAAAGAAGTAATTATTACTACAGGTGCATTTGATGATGTTTTGGCAAATTATTGCAGAGAGCTTAATTTACCATTAAAAATATTCTTTGTAAAAAATCCTAGATTCCGGGAAACAAATTATATTTATTCTATATACTGTGCAAGAGAATATCTGGATGATGATATTTTACTAATGCATGGTGATTTGGTATTTGAAAATGCGGTAATAGATGCCGTATTAAAAAGTGCCAGTAGTTGTATGGTAGTTAGTACAGTTTTGCCGCTTCCGGATAAAGATTTTAAAGCAGTGGTAAAAGGCGATTTTATTATGCAAATCGGTGTAGAATATTTTAGTGAGGCTGTAGCAGCACAACCTTTATATAAAATGTTTAGAACAGATTGGAGAATTTGGCTTGATAGTATTGTACAGTTTTGCAATAATGGCGACATAAAATGTTATGCTGAAAATGCATTTAATAAGGTTTCGTTAAGTTGCAATATGAGTCCATTAGACATAAAAAATCTATTATGCAGTGAAATTGATAATCCTGAAGACTTAGCTGTTGTTTGCAAGCGATTAGATGAGGTTGAAAAAAGAACTGTTTATATGTGTTTTTCAACAGACATTATTCATAGCGGTCATATTGCAATTATTAAGAAAGCAAAACGGCTAGGACGCTTAATTATTGGAGTGTTGTCTGACGAGGCTGTAAGCGGTTATAAACGGTATCCGTTAATTCCATTTGCTGAAAGAAAAGTCATGTTTGAAAATATTGCGGGTGTATACAAAGTTATTGAGCAGAATTCGTTAAGCTATAAAAAAGTGCTTGAGCTGTATCAGCCAAATTATGTTGTGCATGGCGATGATTGGACAGAGGGCTTTCAAAAACCAATTCGTGACGAGGTGGTTTCGGTGTTAGCATCTTATGGAGGAATACTAGTTGAATTTCCATATTCCGATGATGAAAAATATGGAGAATTAGAGAAAAGGACTCGAATGGATTTATCTTCACCAGATATGCGTCGTGGAAGGTTGAAAAATATAATTAAAATGAAAGGGATGATAACGGCAATTGAGGTTCATAGTGGATTAACAGGACTGATTGCAGAAAATACAGTAGTATATCAGAGTGGGGGAGCAAGACAGTTTGATGCCATGTGGCTTAGTTCTCTTTGTGATTCGATAGCAAAGGGAAAACCTGATATTGAGATTGTTGATATGACGTCACGGCTTCATACGATTGATGACATTATGGATGTTACTATGAAACCCATTATATTTGATGGAGACACTGGAGGAGCGATTGAACATTTTGTATATACAGTGAGATCGCTTGAGCGTATGGGTGTATCTATGATTATTGTTGAAGATAAAGTAGGTTTGAAAAAGAATTCTCTATTTGGAAATGAAGTAGAGCAGCACCAAGATAGCATAGAAAATTTTGTGGCCAAAATTCGTGCGGGAAAGAAGGTACAAAGAACAAAAGATTTTATGATATGTGCACGTATAGAAAGCTTGATTTTGGAGGAGGGGATGGAGGATGCGCTAACGCGTGCATTTGCTTACGTGGAAGCAGGGGCGGATGCAATAATGATTCATAGTCGAAAAAAAGAACCTGATGAGATTTTTGGATTTATAGAAAATTTTCGAGAAAAAAATAGGAGTACGTTTTTGGTTGTGGTTCCGACTTCCTTCAACGCTGTAACGGAAGAAGAGTTTAAGCAGAGAGGAGTAAATGTAGTTATCTATGCGAATCAATTGACCAGAGCAAGTTTTCCGGCGATGCAGACGGCGGCACGGATGATTCTTGAAAATCATCGGGCTAAGGAATGTGATAATATATGTATGCCTTTTCAGGATATTATCCGACTCATACCAGAGAATTGATTATGGGACAGAAAATCATTGTAGCCAGCAACGGTTATCCAGAATTGGATGTATATCTTGATGAAAATAGAATAAAAAAGGTGTTTTTAGTGTGCGGTAGGGCTTTTTTTTTAATGACTATAAGCAATTATTTTAAAAATCTAGAAATGCGTAAAGGAATAAAAGTAGTCTACTTTAATGACTTTAAGGCGAATCCTTCATATGATTCTATTGTAGAGGGGGTAGAAAGTTTTAGACGGAGCAAATGCGATTTTATTATTGCGGTGGGTGGGGGTAGTGCTATAGATATTGCAAAGTGCATTAAAATATATGCCAGAGCCGACTTGAGGCAACCTTATCTCGAGCAGAGTCTTATTCCAAATGAAATAAAACTGCTGGTTATTCCTACGACTGCTGGTAGCGGAAGTGAGGCAACACATTATGCGGTTGTATATTATAATGGCGAAAAGCAGTCGATCTCAGACAGTAGTTGCCTTCCGTCAGCCGTTGTGATGGATCCGTCAGGACTTGTGACACTACCAGATTATCAGAGAAAAGTAACTATGATGGATGCTTTCTGCCATGCAATTGAATCGTTTTGGTCAATTAATTCCAACGAAGAAAGTAGACGGTATTCTAGTAAGGCTATTCAATTGATTCTTGATAATATGGATTTATATTTATCAAATGATATGACAGGAAATGAAAAAATGCTTTGGGCAGCAAATTTTTCTGGGCGTGCGATAAACATTACGCAGACAACGGCTGGGCATGCCATGTGTTATAAACTTACAACTTTATGTGGAATTGCGCATGGGCATGCGGCAGCCTTATGTGTAGCAAGGCTTTGGCCATATATGATTGTGCATATAGACAAGTGTATTGATTTCCGTGGCAAGGAATATTTGAAAAATATGTTTGATGAAATTGCGGGGGTTATGGGATGTGAAGATGCGATGAGTGCAGCAGTGATGTTTCAGGATATTTTAAAAAAAATGAATTTGAAATATGGGGAGATAAACGGTAGTGTTAGTATTGATGTCCTGAGAAATTCGGTAAATTCGATAAGGCTAAAGAATAATCCAGTAATATTGGATAATGATACACTGAGAGATTTATACTTTGATATTTTAGGTGAGTATTCGAAGCCGTGGTCTGGTATAAACGTGCTTTTGCACGATTGATATCCTACCAGGTTCAGTATATGCATATAAAGAAAGGGAACATGGTGTTTTGACTCCTATAAACATCATAGAAGGCTAATAATGAAAGTAGAAAGATTGTTGGAGATAATAGGGGCAGATTTTTATGCAGGAATACCGGATTCTTTATTAAAGCCGCTTTGTAATTATTTGATGAATATTTATGGGATTGATATAAAACACCATATCATTGCAGCAAATGAGGGTAATTGTGTCGCATTGGCGGCAGGCTATCATTTGGCAACGGGGAAAATACCGGTAGTCTATATGCAGAATAGCGGAGAAGGCAACGCAATAAATCCTATAGTATCCTTGTTAAATGATAATGTATATGCGATTCCGATTATATTTATTATTGGTTGGAGAGGTGAACCGGGAAAAAAAGACGAACCTCAGCATATTTATCAGGGTAAGATAACGGTCAGGCTTCTTGAGGATATGGATATTGAAACGTTTGTACTTGGAGCAGAATCAACAGAGAGAGAAATTTTGTCAGTGATGGAAAGGTTTCGAGAGATTTTGGGAAAGGGAAAAAGTGTAGCATTCGTTGTTTGTAAGGATGCGCTCACCTATAATGACAGTCTGAGATATAACAATAGTAATTCGATGGTTAGGGAAGAAATTATTCGGCATATTGTAGAAGTATCAGGCGATGACCCGATTATAGCAACGACGGGCAAGATTAGCCGTGAGTTGTTTGAAGTTAGAGAGGAGAAGGGACAGAACCATAAGTATGATTTTCTTACTGTAGGTTCTATGGGACACGCTTCTTCTATTGCGATGGGGATTGCGGTAAATAAACCAAATGCAAAATTGTGGTGTATTGAGGGAGACGGTGCGGTTTTGATGCATATGGGTGCGATGGCAGTAATTGGGACAAATGCACCTGAAAATATGGTGCATATCATTATTAATAATGAAGCGCATGAAACAGTTGGGGGAATGCCAACAGTTGCTGGTAAGGTGGATTTTATGTCAATAGCAAAAGCATGTGGATATCCCAATGCTGTTTGTGTAGATAATTATTATGATTTGGATAGAGAGTTAAATACTGCAAAGGAAAAGAGAAAATTGAGCCTAATCGAAGTGAAATGTGCAGTCGGTTCTCGCTGTGATTTGGGAAGACCGACAATCGCGGCATTAGAGAATAAATATAATTTTATAAACTATATTGCGAATTTATAAAAATATTGCATGTGTGTAGTACTGAAAAGCTGTCGTTCTGTTTTGGCGATGAGATGTAGCTACATTAATTGATAGAATAGATTGGTGAGAGGGGAGGAGCGAGGATGAATGGAGAGGTTCTGGTAACTGTAGTTATGCCAGCATATAATGGGGAGCGGTATATAAAAGAAGCGATAAATTCAATATTAGTGCAAACACATACAAATTTTGAATTAATTATTGTAGAGGATAATTCGACAGATAATACATTGTGGGTTATAGAGGAAATAAAGGATTCTAGAATCAGGCTTTTTAAAAATTCGGAAAATAGAGGAATTGCATATTCAACTAATTTTGGAATTGAGAGGAGCAGGGGAAAATATATTGCTTTACTGGATGATGATGATATTGCCTTAAAAAGGCGGTTGGAGTGGCAGGTAGAGTTTTTAGAAGAGCATAATGATATTGATATTTTGGGTGGCCGTAGTGTGTTTATTGATAAAGATGGGAGTTTTATCAGGTATGCCAAGGAACCTATTTATAATCCAGCATATATCAAAGCAAATCTGCTTTTTTATAACAAAAAATTTGCGAATGGAACGGCTATGATTCGTAAATCATTCATTGTAGAAAATCATTTGGCATATAGAGATAACTGCCTGGGGATGCAGGACTATAAATTCTATATAGAGAGTTCGAAGGTGGGAAAAATTACATCTATTGACAATTTGATACATTTGAAGCGTATTCATGAAAAGCAGGAAACAGTAAAGCAAAAGGATTGGAACACGAAAGCAAGGGCAGATTTATTTGCACAATTTCAAAGAGAGTCCTTAAAATTAAGTGGATTTCAATTGGAGGAAGACCAGCTTCAGGCAATAAATGAATTAATAACAGAAACTCCGAAAAACAAATATAGTAAGGAAGAGGTAGTGAAGATATGTGCTGTTTTTAAAGAAATATTAAAACAGGCTCAAGCAATGAATGTCGATTATTTAGAGGGGTTAGAATATGCGTGCAAGATGATTTTGGGGAACAGGATTTTAGTAAGAGCGGATATTTTTGGGTGGTAAGCGGAAAAATTTTGGCATTTTTAAATGATATGATTATAGTGAAGAGAAATGTTATCGCAGATTTAGGTCAGAAACTTTTAGCAGTATTGCTACTAATATTCGTGTACGAGATCATATGGGTTTTGAGGATGTGATTTATCAGACGGGAAGGAGATGAAGAGATGATTTCGATTGTCATGCCTACATATAATCGAGGGTATACAATTGAGCGGGCTATCGAGAGTGTGCGGAAACAATCATATGTAGATTGGGAGCTTATCATAATTGATGATGCATCTACAGATAATACGAGGCAGCTTCTTCAAAAGTACATTAGCCCTAAAATTCATTATTATGTGAACGAGGTTAACGAGGGAGCTAACTTATCGCGCAATCGGGGAGTAGAACATGCGAAAGGGGAGTTCCTGACATTTTTGGATAGTGATAATTACTGGCCGAATGATAAATTAGAAGTGCAGATTAAAATGGCAGAAACACATTGCAATCAGCGCTGTTTTTTTTATGGAAAGGTAAAAATTACCAATGGCGAAGATGCTAATATATATCCAGAAGTAGTTATGTCCAGTGACGAATTAAAGAAGAAAGAACTTAAAGGAAATGTTGTAGATATAAATACGCTTCTTATTGCGAAAGATTTATTTTTAGAAGTAAATGGGTTTATGGAAGAACTTCCACGGTTTCAGGATTGGGAGCTAATACTGCGTCTTCTTTTCTGCTATAATGTGGAAGCAATTGGCTGTAATCGAATTCTTAGTTTTAATTTTATACAAAAAGATAGCATTAGCAATAATCAAGAAAGTTATGTAAAGGCTCTTGGATTTATGATGAAAAATTATTTAAACCGATACATTTCGGCAGAAGAAATGATTGATCATTTAATTGGGCTTTGGCGGGATGCTTCATCAAAGAAAGGTTTAATAGCGGATATTATAAAAGATGCTTGTGAAGATAAGCCGGAAATATTTTCAGAAATGATACACAGGTTGTGGATGTATTGGAAAGAAATACATTCTCAGTATCAGGTAATAGATCGGCAGGATAAAGTTATAGTAAGGAAAGGGGAAATGAATGACTTGTTATATAAATGGCATGATAAAAATGTGAAAAATAGCGGGGAAACGGTCTTTCTGAAATGCTTTCAGGCCCTAGGTGAGATTCAAAGTATTGCAATTTATGGATTAGGGAAGCTGGGAAAGCTTTTTTATAATGAAGTGAAGAGCTTGCCAGTAACAATAGCGTATGGCATTGACAGGAAAAGTGAGTATTTTGATGAACTCGAAATAAAACGTCCATATGATGGATTGAATCCAGTTGATTTGATTGTAATTACACTGCTGGAAGATGCAGAAAAAATAAAAAAGGATCTGAAACAAAACTATGATGGAAAAATTTTGACATTGAAAGAGTTGCTTCAGTTGTTTTAATATACAATTTAATTTCATGAGAGGATTAAATAGGAAATGAAAGGGATGAACGTTGTTTGTATTTGGGAAGGATTAGGAAATCAGATGTTTCAATATGCGTTTGCAAAAAGCTTGGAAATACATACCGGAAGACGTGTTTATATTGATGCCGAAAGCTTGAGAGGCAAGAAAATAGGTGAAGAGCAGGGGGCAAGTACGTTACGTGAGTATGGATTAAGTAATTTTAAAATTTCTCTAAAGCAGGTGGGGAAGGCTCAACGGCGTTTATGGAACTACACCCAAAAAGATAAATGGTATCATGAAATAATAGAAGCTTTAATGGAAAATAATAAATACCCCTATAAATATTTTAGCCAAAAAGGATTTAATGACATTTCTGTGCCGACACCCTCTTTATTAGAAATCGAAAAAAATACTTATCTCAAAGGATGGTTTCAATCAGAAAAGTATTTTGCTGATATTAGAAGTATTATATTAAAAGAATTTGAACCGTTACAAGAAATTGCATTTTCTAAAGATCTTGTAGAAACTATAGCGGGAACAGATAGTGTATCTGTTCATATACGACGTGGAGATTTTAAGAAAACAAAAATTATGTTAGATCAAAGTTATTATGTTGCAGCAATGGAGGCGGTAAAAAGTAAAATTAGTGCACCAGTATGGATTGTATTCTCTGACGATATTCCATATGTAAAAGAAAAATATCCTTTTGGCCAAAATACTATTTTTATTGATGATACATACAAATTAAAAGATTATGAGCAATTGATATTAATGAGTAAATGTAAGCATAATATTATTGCAAATTCTACATTTAGTTGGTGGGGAGCCTGGCTGAACCGACATGAGGATTGTTGCGTCATTGCTCCCAGAAAGTGGTTTAGTAGTCAAGGAAATATTGTACCAGACAGCTGGACAAAGATATAGACAGGTTTATGAGAGTGAGAGGATTAGGACACATGGTATTGCTTATGACAGCAAGTATAGAGGCTGCTAAAATTAGCCAGCTTGTGCTGAGAGATACAGAAAAGAGATTGAAACAGTATTGTTATGCATTGCAATTCTATATAAAATGTAGAAAGTTCAATAAAATAGTGTTCTGTGATAATAGTAATTACTGTTATAACTTTGAGGGTGAATGTGCACTTGCCAAAAGATTAAACGTTCAGCTTGAAATTTTAAAATATAATTCGGATTATGAATATGTTGAAAAGTATGGAAAGGGGTATGGGGAAGGTGAAATATTAAAATATATTATGGATCATAGTCAATTATTAGAAGGTGAAAACTATTTTTATAAAGTGACGGGTCGGTTAATCGTAAAAAATGTCACCGTTTTAGTAAAAAAAGGAAATGAGATAGCTAGGTTTAATCGGAACTTATACGCTCACCAGTCAGTGGACACACGTTTTTGGGGAATGAATAAGAAGGATTATGAAAACATCTTGATGGAATCATACAAAAAGGTGAATGACAGTAAGGGAAGGTATTTAGAAATTTGTTATAAAAAAGATATGGAGTATGCTTCGCTTTTTTATAAACCATTTTGCGCTTTTCCGAGGATAGAGGGGTATTCAGGAACCATCGGAGAAAAATATCATGAAACGGAATGGTATACAAAAATAGTATATGATTTATTGTGTCGCTTTGGGATGTATAATTCTGAAAAAGGGTTTTTCATTGCTTTTCTTCTTTTTAACGTAGTTATTCGAAAAAGGAAAGTAATAGATGTATATTATGAGTATTTAATATACAATACCAATTAAGGAGAGAGGGTATAATAATGTTACAAATTTTACTTTGTATTTTAGGAGCAGTTGTTATTTTTGTAGTTGGGTTTTGCATGGGATGTTCTTGGATTTTTAAAAGATGCTTTAAGTTTACCAAGGAGCAATGTAGGCGTGGAGATAAGTTTGTAAGAATGTTTAGACTGTTAAACTATTGGATGCAACTCAAAGAAAGTGGTAAATCAATAACCTGTTATATGAAAAAAATGGGGTATAACAACATTGCTATATATGGTATTGGATATTTGGGAAAGCATTTGATAAAGGAACTATATAAATCTGAAATACATATAGATTATCTTGTCGATAAAAAGGTCGAAGAGATTGAGGAAGAAATTGTAATATACAAGCCAGAAGCATCTTTGCCAGAAACAGATGTAATGATTATTACTGCAATTATGGATTTTGATGATATAGCAGATAAAGTGGAAAGCAAAATACAATGTCCAATTATCTCATTAGAAGATGTCATCTATGCTGTAAACTAAAAGATGAAAGTCTAGGAGGTGTGCACGTATGCCCATGGTATCAATTATTGTGCCGATTTATAATACAGAACAGTATCTAGAAGAATGTTTGTCTAGTATTTGTACGCAAACCTTGGCTGATATAGAGATTATATGTGTTAATGACGGCTCAACAGATCAAAGTGCAGATATTATTAATCGTTTCGCTGCTTCTGATAACCGAATAAAAGTCATCCATAAAGAGAATACAGGCTATGGGAATACTATGAATATGGGAATTAAGGCTGCATCAGGCGAATATATAGGAGTGGTAGAAAGCGATGACTGGATTGTGAATGAGATGATGCAGACATTATATGAAGCAGCAGAAATGTATGATGTTGATTTTGTGAAAGCTGACTTTTATCGTTTTGTTCGACAGGTTGATGGAAAGATTCGAAAGAAGTTGATTTTCCTTTCGAAAGATATTCATGATTATAACAGGGTATTCTGCCCTGCTGACGAAATAAAGTCATTCAGGTTTGTTATGAACATATGGAGCGGCCTTTACCGGGCTGATTTTATCAGGAAAAACCAGATTCGTTTCCATGAAAGTCCGGGAGCAGCATTCCAGGACAATGGATTCTGGTTTCAAACATTTGCGTTGGCAAAACGGGCTGTTCTGATAGATAGGCCGCTATATATGAACAGAAGGGATAATCTGTTGTCATCGGTCTATTGTTCAGACAAGGTAGATGCAGTAGGTAAGGAATATGACTATATCCGCGAATGGGTGGATACGTTGGAGGTTAATCAGAAGAGATATCAATTTTTATGTGCGGAAGGGAGGATAGGAGGCTATTTTCATACCATTGATAGAATAGATGATACGTACAAGGCTGATTTTTATATTAAATTTAGAGAAGATTATTTGAATCTCCGAGAATCAGGAGAACTTGCAGAAACTTTTTTACCGCTTGAGTGGAGGAAGAGAATAGATAAGATATTAGAAAATCCACAAGAAGCATGCCGGTTAGAAATAGAAGAGCGAAAACGCCACCGACAGATTCTTGGGGACTTCAAAGATATTATAATATATGGCGCAGGGGTATACGGGAAGAAAGTATTTGCAACATTAGAACGCATGGGAGTGGGAAAGCGTATCGCTTATTTTACGGTGACAGACCTCAAAGGAAATCCTTCCGTTTTAAATGGAATACCAGTAGTTGAATTTGATACCCTGTCAAAGGAATTTTGCCAGGAGGCGCTGGTAATTGTTGCAGTGAAAGAGGAAATGCGGGAAGAGATAATTCATAATATATGCGGTCATGGATATCAGCATTATAAGGATGGTAGCATATTATTGAATATGTAAAGCTATCTGCCAGGAAAGGATGCTTATGAAAGCAAAAGAAACATGTACTAAATTGATTTATGGTGCAGGGAAATATGGGAAACAGTTATTATATAGTCTGAGGGAAATGGATATAGAAGTAGATTGCTTTGTTCAAACCGAAGAAGCAGAATGCTCAGAGATTGAGGGTATTCCTGTGATTCCTTTTAGAAGCATGATAACTTTAGAGGGTAAGAAAATTGTATTAATTGCAATGAACGATAAAAATGCTATATCTGAAATTGAGAAAAAAATCTATTATTCCTGTCCTTCAGACATGGTTAAAATATATGATTGCAGAAATTTCATTAAGGATAATTGCCTGAAAAAGAAATGTATAGTGTGTGGGAACAGTTTTTCAGAATTTAATCCGTCCGGGATTAGAGAGGAGATATTTTCAAAGTATCATATTATTGGAGGTGGATATCGGAAAGGTACATGCCCATGCTGCGGAACGGTGGACAGGATTAGATGGCTATATTATGTTTTGGAAAACTACACTGATATTTCCAATATGACAGGAAAAATATTGCATTTTGCGCCGGAATCGGCAATTGAAAAGTATATAAGAAAAAATGCAGAAATCGATTACTATAGTTGTGACATTGCTCCGGGAGAAGCGATGCATGTAGTGGATATGACCGATATTCCCTATAAAGACGGCATGTTTGACTACGTTATTTCCAATCACGTTTTGGAGCATATTCAAGACGAAGAGAAAGCGGTATTGGAGATTAAGAGGGTTTTAAATAGAAATGGAAAGTGGATTTTTTCATTTCCGATATGCACTGATAGGAAAACGATAGAAGATAAAACCATTTCTTCTGATGAACAGAGAATACAGATATATGGGCAAAAAGATCATGTACGATTATATGGTTACGATTATATGGAAAGGTTTGAAAGGTATGGACTGAATATAAGGAAATATAGTCCGAAGGACATACTGGGAGCTGCACTGATTGATAAGCTTGGGCTTATTGAGGATGATGTTGTGATGATAGCAGCTGTAAAATAGCATAAACTGAGAATGCTCTGACGTATTTATTTGCAGTTTTGCAGCAAGGATGATAAAAATGGTGGAGAAGCTATATAGTTTTGACATATTTGATACGCTGATTACCCGAAGGACGGCCACGCCGGAGGGGATTTTTGCGCTGATGCAAAAACGGCTGGCAGATTCGGCATCCGTAACGAAATTTCCGAAGCGCATTGTCCGTAATTTCCATATCCTTCGCATAGAAGCCGAAAAAGTTGCCCGAAATACGTATATTACAAATGAAGTAAAGGACATCACTCTCGGGCAAATATATGAATGCTTTCAGCGCATGGAAGACTTGAGTGCAGGACAGCTTCAGGAGCTTATGGATTTAGAGATTACCGTGGAATTGGAGAACATCCTTCCGATTCCAGAGAACATAGAAAAAATCCGCCGTCTGAAAGAGTCCGGCACAAGGGTAGCGCTGATTTCCAATATGTATCTGCACTCTGAAGACATCCGCCGCCTATTGCTCCAGGTCAGCCCCATTTTCCGGGATATCCCCCTGTATGTATCGGGGGAGTTGGGCAAGACCAAGGGGACTCATACTCTGTACCATTATGTAAGGGAACAGGAGCATGTCAGATTCTCGGACTGGTGCCATTATGGCGATAACTGGAACTTAGATGTGGAAATCCCCAGAAGCCTGGGAATGCAGGCGGAATATTGTGGCAGACCCAAGCTTTTGGCCTGGGAAGAGGAGATATTATCGGGAAGGGAAAGCAATGCAGAACTACAGCTGATGCTGGGAATGTCCCGAAGAGCGAGAGCGCGGCAGGAAAAGGAGGGCCGCAGCTTCCCGTATCAGGTGGGCTGTGGATTCAGCGCAGTGCTTCTGGTGCCCTACGTCATATGGTTGCTCCAGGAAAGCCAGAGAAGGAGTATCAAAAAGCTCTTTTTTATTGCCAGAGATGGCTACATCCTCAAAAAAATTGCAGATTTATTGGTGGTAGGATATAATCTGCCCATAGAAACAGCATATTTGTATGGTTCCAGAAGAGCCTGGCGGCTTCCTTCTGTAAAGCCTGGGAGCTTTGACATGCCAGAATTTTTTCGCTTTAACTATCAGGCAGAGATTCGTTCTTATGCTCAGATTGCAGAGACTCTGGAGCTGGATTTAGGAGAGTTGAAGAAGATTCTCCCCTTTGCACGGGAAAATGGCAAGGAGTTATCCGGAGGCCTGATGCAGGAGATTCTGTATATACTGACCGAAGAGCAGGATGAGGTTGCGGTCATTCTTTATGAGAAGCAGAAAGAGAAGAGAGAGACAGCTATCGGGTATCTTAAGCAGGAAATCGGAGAGGGAGGGGAGGGCTTCGCCTTTGTGGACCTAATAGGCAGCGGGTATACCCAGCGATGCCTGGCTGCACTTATGGATTCATTTTATGATAAGCCAGTGAAGACTTTCTTCTATCGGCTGGATTGCTGCAATAGCGGCGGCAATAATGAGAATCAAGCCTTTTTCCCCAACCGAATGAAAATGGGCAGCGTGATAGAGGTGCTTTGCTGCGCCCCTCACGGGCAGACAAATGGATATGAATGTAGGGCGGGGCGATGGATTCCCATGCTTGGAAAGGATGAGGGGGACCGGCTGGATGAGTATGGATTTGAAGATTATGCAAAAGGAATCCAGGATTATACAAAAGAAGTGATTGCCTGCTTTCCGGAAAAAATGCCGGACTTTCAGGACTTAGAATTGCCTGCGGCTTATCTGGATTATCTGGCCCAGGCCCGGAACAGGGAGTTATATGACTATATTGCGCAGATGCCCTATGGAATCACAGGAAAGGAAAAAGAGGTAGCTTCCTTTGCACCACAGCTTTCGCTTAGGGATTTGAGGAATCTTTATTTATGGCATAAGGGAGAGCCGGAAAGAAAATATTACAAGGGACATTCGCTGGAATATTCCCTGATATGTCTTTCTGACAAGCAGAAGAGGAAACTGGAGCTTTATAAGAAGCATAGTGAAGATATGGCGGTGAGGTGGTTAAGGCAGCATTTCTTTCAGTCGAAGGCCAAAGTATGCACCAGCCGTTATGACCTGATTGCAGAAAGAATAGTCCTGTACGGCGCTGGCAAGAAAGGGCGGGTTTTACATCGACAGCTTACAGCCGGAAAACAGTATCATGCAGAAATCGTGCTGTGGGTGGACAGGAACTATGAAGACTGCCAAGCGGAGGGACTACAGGTCTATCCACCGGAAGATATGGCAGGTACAGATTATCGCCAGGTAGTGATAGCTGTTGCGAATCGGCAGATGGCGGAAGAAATCAAAGGAAGCTTAATCGTCCGCGGGGTGAGGCCAGGTAAGATATTATGGATACAGCCGGACAGCCGCATTTGTTGAGGTGGCTATAATGTATTCTATGTACCAACCTTAGGTGGTATGTGCCGATGAGATTGCGGAGCAATTTTTGAGACATTGAAAGGGATGAAACTAGCATGGATTTAGCGGGATACCAGTATGTGGTAGGCTACGGCATAGGCCAGTACTACGATTATATTAAAAGTCACCTTCCGAAAGATATGCGTTTTGATTATCTGTGTGATGCCAAATGGAAGCAAATCGGAGATAAATTTGATGGAATAGAGGTAATCTCACCTGAAAAGCTTAAAAATATGAATAGTGTATTTGTAGTGGTGATTTCAGGCAATATCAGAAATTGGCATTCCATTTCGGCCATGCTGCAAGATATGGGTCTGCCATATCTTCATGTGAATGAATTGATTAACATTCAAAACACAATAACCGGAAAAGAACTGAAAAAGAAAGGCGAAAATGTATATGCCGATGGCTGGGGCAATCGAATCGAATTCTTTCCGGATGTGGAAGATTCTGTAACCATAAACTTTCTGGGAGGGAATAACCTGGTTAAGCTTGGCAGGGGCGTAAGTGTGAGGAAGCTGAACATCCAATGCGGTAAAAACTCTCTGTGCAGTATCGGAGATGGGACAGAGATAGAAGAGGTGAAGATTATCATCACCGATGGGAAAATTGAGATAGGACAGGAGTGCCTTCTCTCTACTTCCGTCACTTTGCGGAATCACGATAAGCACCATATTTTTGATAAGGCAACGGGGAAAAGAATCAACTATGCGGGAAATATGAAAATAGGAAATCATGTCTGGATTTGCCATGGTGTGGTACTGCTTGGCAGTGCGGCAATCGGTGATAACAGCATTGTAGGGACTATGGCAGTTACATCAGCTGCTTTTCCAAAAGAAGTTATCATAGCTGGCAACCCGGCAAAGGTCATCCGAGAACAGGTATGCTGGTCAAAAGATAATACGAATTTCTATAATCGAGATTTCCTGAATGAGTGTATGGCAAAGGAAGCCGTTAAGTATTTTTGACAGATTTAGGCACAGCTTGATTTCTGAAACAGATTGCGAAAAAGGTTCAAATATGCTACCATAATAAAGGGAGGGACATATCCAGAGCGGAGATATACACGTATGTACAAAAGATAAAATGGATAGATTCTTCCCTTTTGCTATATTGTATTCGTTCTTTGCCTCCGCAAAAGCGATTCCGGATACAGGAGGTGCAGCATGGCGGTCGGGACGGTAGGCATCGGACATCAGAATTATGGGCAGTTGATTCAAACTAAGTTCTTTTATATCAATAAGACAGAATTCATCAGAAAATGGTGTGAGAACGAGGATGCAGTTACACTCATCGCCCGCCTCAGGCGCTTCGGCAAGGCCTTGACGATGAGCACGCTGGAATATTTTTTCTGTGAGATACGCGGGAAAAGGGAATCTTTTTGAAGGCCTTTCCATCTGGAAATATGAAGAGTATCAGCAGCTGCAGGGTACTTATAGTCCTTTTTTCAGATTTGAATAATCTGACGGTCGTTACCACCACATCTGATATGTATGCGGACAGCTTCGGCTTTACAGAGGAAGAGGTATTTGCTGCATTGGACGAGTACGCGATGGGGGAAAAGCGCGGTGAGGTGAAGGAGTGGTATGACGGTTTCAATTTCGGAAAGGTTAAGGACATCTATAATCCCTGGTTCATTTTGAATTATCTGAAGACTGGGGAACTAGGCACCTATTGGGCGAACACTAGCCCTAACAGCCTTGTGGGGAAACTGATTCGCGAGGGTAATGTTGACGTGGAGATGGCCATGGAGGACTTGTTGCAGGGAGGAATCTATCATATGGAAATAGACGAGCAGGTTGTCTTCGACCAACTTGATTCCAGGGACAGCGCCATTTGGAGCCTACTGTTGACGAGCGGATATCTGTGTGCCGAGAGCGCTTTCCTGAACACGGACAGCGGACGGAAGGAGTACGACTTAGCATTGGCCAATAAGGAAATCCGGCTGATGTTTGACCAGATGGTCAGGGACTGGTTCCGGGAATACACGCCATCCTACAGCAGATTCGTAAAAGCCCTGCTCGCTGGAAATATCCGGGAGATGAACCATTATATGAATCGGGTGGCGCTAGACACCTTCAGCTTCTTCGACAGCGGGAATCGGCCCTCCGAAAAATCAGAACCGGAGCGCTTCTACCACGGCTTAGTGCTGGGGCTCCTGGTGGAGCTGAGGGGGGTGTTATGCGGTCATTTCCAACCGGGAGAGCGGACTGGGCAGAAATGATGTGGTGCTGGAGCCGGGAGCTGCTGGGGAGGATGATGCTGTCATTCTGGAGTTTAAGGTATTTGATTCGCAGGACGGAGAAAAGACGCTGCAGGACAGGGTCAAATCCGCGCTGGAGCAGATTGAAGAAATGAAATATGTGGCGGCTCTGGAAGACAAGGGCATCCTGGCCGGGAGAATCCGGAAATATGGTTTTGCTTTCAGGGGGAAGGAAGTATTGATAGGTTAAGGACAGGGGAAACAGGTATTAATCTGGGAAAAATAGAGGGACGAATGGCTATACTACACACAGAGTTTTCCAATCAGACGATAGACGGGGACAGCATATCCGCTGCTGATAAAAAGATATGCTCCTACATAGACCAATACGGCAATATCTCCTATGATTCTATCATATCACAGGAGACCAGCTGGCAGATTTTCTACAACCTGACAGAACTGCGCAAGGGCGTCCTTAGCTGGTACGATTTCCCGCCCCAGGCCAGGGTACTGGAAATCGGAGCGGGCTTCGGAACCCTCACAGGCTGCCTGTGCGGGAAATGTGCCCATGTGACGGCTACAGAGCGTTCCCTGTATCGGGCAAAGACCATCGCCAAACGGTATGCGGACGTAGCGAACCTGGATGTCTACGCAGGGGATGTGTCCAATATGGAGTTCCCGGAGCGCTTTGACTATATCGTGCTGATTGGCATACTGGAAAGGGCGGGAAAGGGCAGCCGGGAACTGGAACCGTATGTGGAATATCTGCGATCCCTTCAGGGACTGCTGAAACCGGACGGCTGTCTCCTGGCAGCGGTAGAAAATCGCTTTGGGCTTCGATATTTCTGTGGAGAGGAAGAACCGCATACCCACAGACCTTTCGATGGGATGAACCGGTATGTGAGGGGGACCTCCGGCTATTCGTTCAGCAGACAGGAGATGGAGAACATAGTGCAGGCAGCAGGATTCCAAAATCACAGGTTTTATTATCTGCTTCCAGATTATAAATTGCCACAGCTTATTTATACAGATACATACCTGCCGAACAAAGGGATTCGAGAGAAGCTGATACCTTATTATCAGAATCCGGACACGCTTATCGCATGCGAGCGGGAGTTGTATTATGATGTGATTGATAATAGGGTCTTTCCATTTTTTGCGAATTCCTTTTTGGTGGAATGTAAAGCAGAAGCAGCATCCGATGCAGCATGTCAGATAATTTATGCTGCGGTCTCCACAGACCGGGGAGTGGAGAGAGGATTTGCCACTGTCATCCGGACGGACAAAGTGGTGCATAAGGAGCCTTTGTATGAAGCAGGGCGGCCTAGCGCACGAAAACTGTATGAAAATATCGCAGATCTCCATGCCCATGGGATACCGGTAGTGGAACATAAGCTGCTGCCTGGAGATATACTGGAAATGCCGTTCATTCCATGGCCTACATTATCTGATTATATGAAGGGAATCATGCGGGACAGGAAAGATAAATTCCTGGAAATTTTAGACAGAATATATGGGTATATCCTACATTCCTCGGAACAGGTTCCGGAGGAGGAGAACGCGCTTTATGGTAAGCTGGGGAAGAATATTGATTTCGATGCTTCAAAAAAGCCGGATTTCGGCCCGATTTTGAAAAAAGCATATATGGAGCTAATTCCCTTGAATTGCTTTTATCATGCGGAGACAGAAGACTTCCTTTATTTCGACCAGGAATTCGTGAGGGAACGGTATCCGGCAAAGTATATACTGTTTCGGGCAATTCATTATATGTACTGCTTTACGCCGAATGCGGAAGAGTATTACCCGAAAGAGAAATTGATTGCAAAGTATGGCATGGAAGATACTTGGCAGATTTTCTTTCAGGAAGAACAGATTTTTCTGGGAGAAGTGAGGAATAAGGGAAGATATAGCCAGTTCTATCAGCGGACAGGGGTAGATCAGGGGCATATATATGCGAATATAATGCAGTTGAAGGCGGTAGGCTGGCAGGGAAAGTAGAAGGCATGACATGATAAAAAAGGATATCATGTTCTTCGGCACAGGAAGTGAAAACGGCTCATACGGATGCTGTTGCCCTTGACTGGAATGGAGCGGCGATGGAGCCGTCCGGATTCTATCGGATAGGCTATATTCCCAGCGGGCCGCAATCGTGGCAGCCGTTTTATGTGTGGACAGAGTCGTTCCGGTGGACTTTTCCAATACGAGGAAGATAGCTGGAGAAGATGGAAATCGATGATTATAAGGTGAATGTACAGGAATTGGAATAGAAGAACAGGCAGGGAGAGGGGATTTATTCAAGAACCTCCCTATCTGGCAGGACAAATCCCCTGATGGGGATAAGTTCTCTGATGCGAATCATAAGTACCGAAAGATGCAGAGGACATATCCGGTCATCAGTCTTTCCTTCGCCAGTGTGAAGGAGAAGGACTATCGGCGTGCACGGGAGAAAATATGTTAGCTGATTGCGGGCGAGTATGCAAGGCGGCCTTTTCTGTTGGAGGGCAATTTCTTGACGGAACAGGAGGAAGACAATATCTTTCGCGCTATTATGGCAAAAGGCCATCGTTCTTCTGGCCGAATATGGTATAGGAGACAGCCGGGATGAAGTGGAGAAATGGTATGATGGCTTATCTTTTGGAAAGCGGAGAGATATCTATAATCAATGACTCATCCTGACTTATCTCAAAACAGGGGAATTTGCCGTATGCGGGGCCAACACTGGTTCCAACAGACTGGTGGGAAAGCTGTTTCGCGAGGGGAGCAAAAATGTCAAGCAGAAGTTTGAGAGCCTGATACAGGGAAATCCGATAAGGATGGAAATCGATGAGCGGATTGTCTACGACCAGCTTACGACAAAGAAGAACGCGGTTAGGAGCCCGCTTCTGGCAAGCGGATATCTGAAAGTATTGGATGTGGAGTTTGAGGATGAGACAGGGCATTTCTATTACAGCCGTAGTACACTGACGAATCGGGAAGTGTGCACGATGTTCGACGGGATGATTCTTGATTGGTTCACAGCGAATAGCGATTACTATAATGATTTTGTCAAAGCCTTGTTCCTGGGCGACATCGATACCATGAACTTATACATGAATCGGGTGGCTCTTACGGCCTTCGGCAGCTTTCACGCAAGCAACGAGGCAAGGTCAAGCCTGCTTGAACTTGGCGACTGCCCGCGAACCAGCAGCACAGATGTTGGTTTCGATGCAGGGAAGAAGCCTTCCGAGGAAGCGGAACCGGAGAAATTCTACCACAGCTTTGTGCCGGGGCTGATGGTGGATCTGGCAAATCGGTACGTCATTACCTCCAGCCGAGAGAGCGGCTTTAGACGGTATGATGTCCAGATGGAGCCAAAGGATCGTACCGGTGACGCGATTATCATAGAGTTTAAAGTAAATAACCCCAAAAGAGAGAAGAACCCGGAGGACATAGTACAGCCGCATTGCTCCAGATTGAAGGGAAGAGGTATGAGGCCGTGCTGCTGGACAAGGAATTCCCAATGGAACAAATGCAAAAGTGCGGCTTTGCGTTCGTTGAAAAACAGATGTTGATTGGGAAGGAATAGACAGGCAAATAGCTATATTGCACACAGAATTTTCCAATCAAACCATAGACGGGGACAGCATACCAGCTGTCGATAAGAGGGCATATGCCTACATCAGTCAATACTGCTGCCGGATTACACATTACCGCAGCTTAGCTATACAGATGCCCATCTGCCGGATGGAGCGCAGCAAGCGCCGCCAAAAGCTGCTGCTTGGTCAGGAATGGATTAGGGGCGTATCTATGCGAATATAATGCAGCTGAAGGCGGTAGGCTGGCAGGGAAAGCAGAAGGCATCACATGTTAAAAAAGGATATCGTGCTTTTCGGCACAGGAAAATATTTCGAAAATTATATGATTTGTTTTGGGCAGCAGGATGGCGGTAGGCCCTTGCTTGCGGTGGACAATGACCCTGCAAAAGCGGGCAGTACGAAATGCGGTGTGCCAATTCGGACACCTGATGCGCTGAGGGACATGAAACGGGAAGAATTCTATGTCGTCATCTGCGCGGCCCGCCATGAGGAGATTGGAAAGCAGCTGGAGGGCATGGGGATTATGGATTATCAGTACCATCGGCTGGTGCCGGTGGATGACACCATACCCATGGAGCTGGTGGACGGGGAACTGAAACCGGCTCATGGGGCTATAGCCGTCTTCGGCAATCCGGCAGATGTTTCTGACAGTCTAGCTGCTGTTCCCGGCAGCCCAACGGCTGTCCCCAGCAATCCTACTGCCGTTCCGGGCCAGAACGATGAGGTGATAGAGCCCGTCAAGCCCTATCGGATAGGCTACGTACCCGGTGTGTTCGACCTCTTCCACATAGGCCATCTGAATCTTCTGCGCAATGCGAAGAGCCGCTGCGAATATTTGATAGCGGGAGTCCTCACGGATGAACTGGTAGAGCATTTCAAAAAGAGGAGCCCCGTGATTCCCTATACCCAGCGGGCTGCAATCGTGGCTGCCATTTCCTGCGTGGACAGAGTTGTTCCGGTGGACTTCTCCAATACCAGAAAAATAGATGCCTGGAAAAGGTACCATTACGACTGCCATTTCTCCGGCAATGACCACGGGGCGGACTGGACGAAGGATCTGCAGGAACTCAGGGCAGTGGGCTCGAACATGGAATTTTTTGAATACACGAAAGCCATCAGCTCTACGCAGATAAGGAATGGGCGTGGGTCGGACAATGCCGGGAATAGCGCTCGGGAAGATGGCTCGGAGCCAACGGGGAGCGAAAACGGCAGGCTGGGGAAGGTATCGGCTATGAATGCCGCGGAAACGGAAGCGCTGGGCACAGAAAAAATAACAAAGCCGATAACGGAAACAGAAAAATCCGCCATTGGGGATTACCGTGTCCCCGAAAAGATGAAGCGCACCTGGCAGGTGGAGCTCGCCATGCTGGACGAGGTAGACCGCATCTGCCGGAAACATGATCTGCAGTATTTTCTGGTGCACGGCAGCCTTCTGGGCGCGGTGCGCCATCGGGGCTTCATCCCTTGGGACGATGATTTGGACATCGCCATGCCCAGAAAGGACTACGACCGCTTCCTGGAGCTGGCGGGTCAGGAGCTGCCGGAGCCGCTGTCCGTCCACACGCCAGCTACAGAGGAGGATCTGTTCTGGGGCGGCTACGCCCGCATCCGCAACAGCCGCACGACGGCCATAGAGCCGAAAGAGATGGAGCATCGCGGAAACCTGGGCATCTGGATTGACGTGCTGCCCATGGACATATGCACCCTGGACGAGAAGCGGTTTGGCATCAAGGAGAAACGGATTTGCCATTGCCAGCGGCTGCTTTATGCAAAGATATACGGCAGGGATTACAGGGCGTTTTGTGGCCTAAAGCCATGGCGATGGAGATGGTATCGTCTGCTGGCCGGATGCCGCAGTCATGCCAGTCTTGCCGGTCAACTGGAATCGGCACAGCGTATGTACACGGATGAAGAGTCGGATCAGGTGGCCTTCTTTACCGGAATGGGCAAATACAGGAGGCTGTCCGCCGTAGACTTTAAAGGAACTGCCAGCCTGGAATTCGCCGGCCGGAAAGTGCCGGTGCCAGCGGGCTATGAGAACTATCTCTTTGCCCTGATGGGCAGGGACTACATGAAATATCCCCCCGAGGAGGAACGCAGGCCAAAGCATCGCGGCATCTACGACCCAGAGAGGCCATACACGGAGTATGTCAACATGCTCTGCGACACATTCTCCCACATCAAGGGTAAAAAAATCATTCTGTTCGGCGCCGGCCTGATGTTCGAGGATTATATGAAAAAGTACGGTGACAGGTACCGCCCGGCCTTCCTTGTGGACAACGATGAGAATAAATGGGGCCGCTCCCGGATGGGAATCCCTATCCGGGAACCGAAGGAGATTCTGGAGGTGCCTGTAGAGAAACGTCGCCTGATTATCTGTAGCTATTACTACCGGGAAATCTCGACACAGTTGGAGGAGATGGGAATCCACGATTACAAGGTGTATGTGCAGGAGATGGAGTGGATTCTGCGGACGGAGGAGCAGCGGGGGTAAGGTAGGAGCATAGCTGGTACATTGGTTTTGAAAAGCCCTTTTTCGTGACACACTGCATAAAACGATTGTAGGAAACTACGGACCATGATATAATCAAAAAGCAG
>OFGG01000251.1_pt1 | contig 47792 bp, 31 predicted proteins | sample 1521701 | NCBI WGS metagenome assembly OFGG01 (sample SAMEA3504081, study PRJEB24116) | mouse gut metagenome | biome: mouse gut; feature: mouse-associated habitat; material: faeces | place: Denmark | collected 2011
CGTTGCCGCCAACAGATTTTGAGTCTGCCTCGTCTGCCAATTCCGACACGCCGGCGCTTCTGTCCGGATGAACCGGACAAATGGTATATTACCATAATTTTTCTAAAATTACAAGTGTTTTTTCATATTTTTCAATATATCAAAACAGTCAAACGTTGCAAAATAATCCTCCGGCGTTTCTGCCCGTCGAATCAGCTGAAAGCTGTTGTCTTCTTTTAACAGGATCTCCGCCGATTTCAGTTTCCCGTTATAATTATATCCCATGGCAAACCCGTGCGCTCCGGTATCATGGATGACGAGCAGATCTCCCCGGTCTATTTTCGGCAGCATGCGGTCGACCGCAAATTTATCGTTATTTTCACATAAAGAACCCGTAATATCATATTTATGGTCGCAAACGGTATTGTCCTTTCCCATAACCGTAATATGATGGTACGCGCCGTACATTGCCGGCCGCATGAGATTTACCGCACAGGCATCCACGCCGATATACTCTTTATGCGTATGTTTCTCATGAATGGCTTTCGTAACCAGATGTCCGTACGGTCCTGTCATAAACCGCCCCATCTCCGTATAAAGCGCCACATCGGAAAGTCCCGCCGGAACTAAAATTTCTTCATATACTTTCCGGACGCCTTCGCCGATTTGATAGATATCATTCGGTGTCTGCTCCGGCGTATAATTGATGCCCACTCCGCCGGAAAGATTGATAAACCGGATGTCGCAGCCCGTCGCCTCTTTCAATTCCACAACCGTCTCAAATAATGTCTTTGCCAAAATCGGATAATAGTCATTCGTCACGGTATTGCTTGCCAAAAAGGCATGGATACCGAATCGTTTCGCTCCTTTTGCTTTCAGGATCCGAAAGCCTTCCAATAACTGTTCTTTTGTAAACCCGTATTTTGCATCTCCGGGATTATCCATAATACTATTGCTGATTTTAAACAGGCCGCCCGGATTAAACCGGCAGCTGATCGTCTCGGGAATTTTTCCGATCGTCTCTTCCAGAAAGGCAATGTGCGTAAAATCGTCCAGATTAATCGTGGCCTGGATGCTGTCTGCAAATACAAATTCCTCTGCGGGCGTATCGTTGGAAGAAAACATAATTTCTTCACCCGAAAACCCAAGCGCGTCGGATAACATCAGCTCCGTCATCGACGAACAGTCTACGCCGCAGCCGCATTCTTTTAAAATGCGGATCAAAAACGGATTGGGATTGGCTTTGACCGCAAAATATTCCCGAAATCCTTTATTCCATGCAAACGCTTCGTTTACCGCTTTCGCGTTTTCCCGTATTCCTTTTTCGTCATACAGATGAAACGGCGTCGGATACTCTTTGATGATTTCCTGTAATGTTTCATATGTCACAAACGGTTCTTTCTTCATGCTGTAATTCTCCCTTCAAAAGCTGTATTAATTTTATCTCATTGCGCATAGAGTCCTTAAACACCTGTACAAAATTCGGCTGACCCGAATACAGGCAGGCATGATCTTCCCCTCTGCCAAACTCCCCGGTCAATACACAGGAAGAATCGACGATCACCCCGATCTGGCTTGCCCTATCCTGCGTCCGGTAAACGGTCACGCCCGCAAATGCAACCGGCGCATCCGTCAGGATCACGACTTTCCTGCCCTCTTTGGCAGCCTTTTGGATCTCTGCTTCAAACATACGGATAACGTCTGCCGTCATGGAAAGATAGATCCTGTGACGGGACGTATCCAACATATGTTTCACCTTGTCTGCGATATGCTTCGCCCCGGTAATCGTCAAATACCCTTCCGGCATCTCTTTGGGTTTCGGCATATGCAGTGTCAGCAGGCGCTTCTTCTCTTTGAGATCACGGATTTTATTTTCACAGAATTCTTCCGGCTCCACCGCACAATAGAGAACCGCCGTACCTTCCTGCGTATATGCGGCTCCTTTATCTGCCAATCCTGCTAAAGCTTTGTACGCGTTCGACCGGGAAATCCCGGTCTGCTTTGCCGCTTCATAGCCGGTCATCGCGCCGTTTCTCTGCAGACACAGATACACTGTCGCCTCCTGTCTCGTCAGCCCAAAACACATCAACTGTTCCGTCAACTGGTTGGTATCCATACCGCGCCTCCCGCATCCTGTCCTTATCAAATGATCGCAGCGCAGGGTTGTGTACGCCGCACGTTGCATCTTCTGATAGTGTTACTATTTAGGAATACTATACAGCGATCTCTTCTGCTTGTCAAGCTAAAACACCGCCTGCACCAAATACATATACAGCACAGTCCCGACTCCGATACTCAAAAGATTATTCCGCTTCCAGACATGCAAAAGCACTACGACAGCGGCAGCGATCAGCTCCGGCGCCGCATGGGGATAGGTAAGCGGTGTGACGGATTTCAGGCAGTAAATCACCAGCATCCCGATCACGGCCGGAGGCAGCACTTCCCCCAGATATTTGACAAGCGGCGGTATTTCCTTTCCTTTCGGAAACAATAAAAACGGGATTACCCGGGTCGTAAATGTCGTAACGGATACGATAAGTATAATAAGCAGAGAATGTCCTGCGCTAACCGGCATTTGAAATCGCCTCCTCTTTCTGGTCCTGATCCATATATTTCCTGCCCAGTATCAGACAGACCATAATGCAGATCATAGAAGGCAGGACAAAATTGTCGCTGCCGCATACGATCCTTAAAACTGTCGTAGAACAGATTCCGATCACGGCCGGGATCCGTTTCCCTCCCGCCATCCACTGCTCTACGAAAATCACGATAAACAACGCCGTCATGGCAAAATCGATTCCCTGAGAATGCAACGGGAGAAACGTTCCCGCCAACGCCCCGATTGCGGAGCCAAGCACCCAGTAAAACTGATCCAAAACCGCTATGGCAAATAAAAACTGATCTTCCGCCACGCCCTGCGGTATTTTTGTCGTACATAATAGGGAATATGTTTCATCTGTCAGGGAAAAAATCATATACAGCCTCTTTTTCCCCGTCTTTGCAAAGCGCTCCAGCAAAGACAGGCCATAAAAAATATGACGCACATTTACCATAAACGTCATAAACATAATATCTATAAAACTGACCCCCGGCGCAAAAAAATTTACCGCCAGATACTGCCCGCTCCCCGCGTACACCAGAATGCTCATTAAGGCCGCCCACAGGAAATGATATCCCTTTTCCTGGAACATCACGCCGAATGCAATCCCGATAAACAAATATCCGGTCAATACCGGGATCGTGTAGGGAAACGCAGCCCGGAATGCTTTTTTGTACATGTTTTCTCCTTCTTTCTTTTGTCTGCTTTTTCAACTCTACACCAGCTTTTCTAAAAATTCAATGATTTTTTTTAATACATAGCTTCTTTTTTTAAAAAAAATATGATATAGTACATTTAAATATGGTTTCATTTCATAAAGGAGTGTTTTATCTGTCATGACAAATATTTCAGCCTTAGATATTTTAAAAGCCGCCGTTTCGGCATCCGATATTCTAACAAAACAGCCGGCTTCGGACGCCCATACGGATTATGCGGATTTTTCATCTTATCTGAAGACGGACAAGAACTTAGAAGATATTTTTGCCGAAGCGGCGCAGACTTACGGGGTATCCGTGGAACTCTTAAAGGCTATGGCCAAGCAGGAATCCAATTTCAACCCCAACGCCACCAGCAGAAGCGGCGCGCAGGGGCTGATGCAGCTTATGCCTGCCACAGCCGCAGGCCTCGGCGTAACCAACGCCTACGACCCTTACCAAAACGTCATGGGCGGCGCCAAATATATCCGGCAGATGCTCGATAAATACAACGGCAACGTTTCGCTTGCCCTGGCAGCCTACAATGCCGGGAGCAATAACGTAGACAAATACGGCGGTATCCCGCCTTTTGCCGAAACCCAGGACTATGTCGCCAAAATTACCGGCTATTTACAGCAGGGCGTAACCGTTCCCGACAACTCGGCCACCTATACCGCCCAAAGCGCGGTAAACGGAGATCGCAGCGTTACATATCAGGATTTAAACCAGCTTGCAGGAGATATCCTGACCGAAATTTTTTCTTATGACGACTACATGAAATACTTATCGTCCCTTCTCGGCATACAGGAAGAACGCCAGACGCTCTCCCTTTCCGTCTCTTCGGTTTCCTCTGATCCGGAAGAAAACGGCGAAGAAACGGACATGCAGCCCAAAGAAGCGGTTTTTGAACCCTCCGTACCCGAGAGTTATCTTGCGTACCAGGATTTAACGTCCGTACCCGCGCCCGGTTCGCTTACTATCACTTCCACACAGAACGAAGCCTGACAGACGCGGCAACATTCTTAAATTTATGTACATAAAGTCTCCGCCGCCGGCCTGCTGCCGGATGCGGAGACTTTTATAGTAGCTTGTTTTTTCCTCCCGGCCGTGTTACTATAAATAACGAAAAAAGAGAATAAACAAAAATCTCACAGGAGGTCAAACAAACTATGGATTACGCAAAAGAATATGCACAAAAACTGGTTACTGCAGACGAAGCGGTAAAAAACATCAAATCCGGCGACTGGGTTGATTACGGCTGGTGCAACGCCACCGTAGACGCGCTGGACAAGGCTCTTGCCAAACGCACGGACGAATTAACGGATGTCAAGCTGCGCGGCGGCATCCTCTTAAAAACGCCCGCCGTATTCGAACGTGAAGACGCTGCGGATCATTTTTCCTGGAATTCCTGGCATATGTCCGGCATAGAACGCAAACTGATTGCCCGCGGCTGCGCTTATTACGCGCCTATCCGTTATTCGGAACTGCCGCGCTACTACCGTGAGTCCATTACGCCGGACGACGTTGCCATGTTCCAGGTTTCCCCCATGGACAAACACGGCTACTTCAACTTCGGCCCGAATGCCTCCCATATGATGGCCGTATGTGAAACTGCCAAAAAGATTATCGTAGAGGTCAACCAGAATATGCCCCGCTGCCTCGGCGGCTTTGAAAACGGCATTCACATTTCACAGGTGGATTGGATCGTCGAAGGGGAAAACCCGGCTATCGGAGAACTGGGCGCAGGCGGCGCGCCGACAGACGTCGATATCGCCGTTGCCAAACTGATTGTGGAAGAAATCCCCAACGGCGCCTGCTTACAGCTTGGCATCGGAGGAATGCCCAATACCGTAGGTTCTATGATCGCCGAATCGGATTTAAAAGATCTGGGCGTACATACGGAAATGTACGTTGACGCGTTTGTAGATATTGCCAAAGCAGGAAAAATCAACGGTTCCAGGAAAAATATCGACCGGTTCCGCCAGGCGTTCGCTTTCGGCTGCGGTACCAAAAAAATGTATGATTACATCGACAACAACCCGGAACTTTTAAGCGCCCCGGTCAGCTATACCAACGATATCCGTTCTATCTCCGCGCTGGATAATTTTATATCCATCAACAACGCCGTAGATTTGGATTTATTCGGCCAGGTCAACGCCGAATCCGCAGGCACAAAGCATATCAGCGGCGCAGGCGGACAGCTTGACTTTGTATTAGGCGCTTATCTCTCCAACGGAGGCAAAAGCTTCATCTGCTGCTCCTCCGCCTATAAGACCAAAGACGGGCAGATGAAATCCCGGATTCTGCCGACATTAAATCCCGGATCCATCGTTACGGACACCCGGGCCAATGTCCATTACATCGTTACGGAATACGGTAAAGTTAATTTAAAAGGCAAATCTGCATGGGAACGCGCAGAAGCCCTGATTTCCATTGCCCATCCCGATTTCCGGGACGATCTGATAAAAGAAGCGGAAAAATTAAACATCTGGCGCAAGAGCAATAAATAAAGAGGCAGAACCGTCTCCTTTCACAGAACACTGCCGCGCAAAGAACAAGCTGCGGGATACGGCCGGGCATTTATCGCCCGGCCGCTATGTATTCGTATGCTTTTTCTCCGTACGGCAGTTTTATTTATTTTGGTCCGTTATTTCCTGCGGATATCCTCCAATTTATCATTTGGAATCACAAATTCCACGCATCCCATATACATCGGGGCTACTTCTCCCTCATTAAAGCAAATCACAAGTTCCCCGTTTTCATTCAGGTAAAAAGAAGTTTCTTCCGTAATTGCGTTAAAATTCCATTCCGGTATATCGGTATCCAGGTTGTAAATTACATTTTCATCCGCCGCCATCTGCTGCCGCATCTGTTCTTTAATCGTTTCGCTGACAACGGCGATATAGTCGCTGCCTTCCGTAAAAATATCCTTTAACTGCATACGCTCCCCGGTTTTTAAATCAATCGTATAAAAATGATGTTCCTCATAGCCGCTTCCGGCCGCCTGGTAACAAATCAGCTTCAATGTAAAATATTCTTCCGTAGTAGCCGCCACCTCGGATTTTACCTGCATCGTCTGGTAGCCCTCCCTGTTCTTTAAGCCCTCTTTAAATTCCTCAATCAGTTTGGCGGATACCGCCTTAATTTCGGCGTTGATTTCCTCTGAGGTCTTTTTAAGCGTTACCTGAATATCGGAGCCTGTTTCCTCTTCCTGTTCCGTAGGAATCTGCGGAACGATTTCCGGCACGGATATATCGGCCGTCTGCCTTCCGTCGTCATACTCGTAATCCTGCAGTGTAACGACCTCCACCCATTTGGAAAGAACCGGAATGCGGCTCATGGCATACGCAATATCCGAAGACGTATTTGGCAGCACAGCCATGGTAACTGCAACGGCTGCAGCCGCGGCTGTCCCCCATTTTAAAATGCGTTTTTTGCGGTTTTTTTGATTTTCCTTTTTTGCTTTCTCAATCATTTCTTTCATCTGGTTTACCTGCCCTTCTGTCATATGTCTGTCCCTGTACTCCTCTTTCATTTTGTTCCATTTTTCTTCTCTGTTTTCCATCGGCTGCCCTCCTGTTTTGAGTATATTATGTATGTCATACGTCCAGATTCAGACGCAGTTTGCGGATACTGCGGTACAGGCGGCTTTTTACCGTGTTAATATTCTCCTGCATCAGTTCCGCAATCTCCTCTAACTTCCATTCCTCAAAATACTTCAGTTCCACAATCATTTTATCTTCCGCGGATAACGTCTCCAGAGCCCGTTTGAGGTCAATATCCTCATAAACATCCACCGCTTCCGGCTCTTTTGGGACTGCGTCTAAGGCTTCGGTTTTCTTTTGTCCGCAGAAGGTGAAAATTTCATTCAGGACAATGCGGTACAGCCAGGTCGCCGCATAATCTTCCCGCTTTAAACGGCTGCTGTTTTTAATGGCCTTGTAGGCGCTGTTCTGTACAATATCCGCCGCGTCATGGGAATTACGCACATAACTGTAAGCCAGCCTGTAGTACCTGTCATAGTTTTTAAGCAACAGCGTTTCCACTGTGCTTTCTTTTGTTTTGGAACGATAGCCCAATATTTTCGCCTCCTTTTTGTTGTACTGACAATTAGACTGCCGAAACTTATAAAAAGTTTCACTAAAACAAAAAAAAACAGGAAACCGGATTTAACCGTTCCCTGTTTTACACTTTTGAAATTAGCTTGTCTGTTCTTTTTTTTGTTCAATAATATCCATAATACGCTGAATCTCGGCTCCTTCCACCGGGGCTTCTCCATATTCCATATGCCTTCCCTCCCGGCTGACGCCGCAGAGGTTGCTCTCCCCTTTTTTCCTGCCGCGTTCAACGGTAAAATAGTGAATTTCATCATCTTTGGGATTTAACGTAATGTAGATCCTGTGGCACAGCTGGGCGGATTCTTTCACCTCCGGCAAGTCCACGCGTACTAAAAGCAGTTCTTCATTAATATCGAGCGGCATGACGGAAAAATCGTTCTCACTGTACGGATACACTTCTGGGTTCTGGTACGCCCCCTGGTAAATTTCGTTCACAAGAGCCTCTTTTTCATCGCTGAGCTGATGGACAAAGGGCGCGCCTTCTTTATAAAGCCTGGTCGGAAAATCAGAAAATTCCGCTTTCTGCCGCATTACAATCATCATCTGCTGCGGCGTCAGCTTTACCGGCGTTGCGCCGGCGCGCAGCGCTTCGTCTTCTTTTTTGAGCGCTTCTAACAGTTCTTTGCGGAATATGAGGTTATCCGAAAACGGGTTTACCGCGATTCCCTGCGCGCCAAGGCTGCCGTTCATTACGACTGCCACGCAGGACTGAAACGGCACATTCATTACTACGTCATATTTTGGTTCCTTGGGGATTTGCTCCTGCGTCGTATAAATCGGGAAAAAAGTCACTCCGTCTTTGTTTTTTAAAATAGACGGGATGGGCGAGGCTTCTTTTGGAAGCGTAACCTGCTGTCCATTGTTCTCTTTGGCCATTTTTTTAAATTCTCTGGCTTCGGGCGTATCCGGCAGTATGGCCGGGGATAAAAACTGGGTTTTTCTCATCTGGTGCACCAATGCCCTTAGATTGTCGCGAACCGGATCTTCTTTGTAAATCTGCATAAGTGTTTCTGTTTTTTTTGTTTCGTTATTCATGGCTTCTCCGTTATCTTTCTGTTATTCTAAAATCCCGGGGATTTTCGGCGTGCGAATGCCCTGGCTGATTTGTTTATTATAGCATATTATACGTAATTCGTCACCTTTTATTTTTAGTTTTGGATTTGGATGCGGACGCCCGGGTTACTGTTCGCACCCATGACGTTCACAGTAACGAATCCGGCCTATTGAAAGTTGCCTTACGGCAAGAGGCCGGATTCTGGCCCCATTACCGTATTGGCCTGTGGCCGTGCAGCGCAGTGCGCGGCCCGGGAGCGAACGGCAACACGCCCGGATTTCTTTACGGAAATACATATTTTTTTTGCGTCTCCATACAATATGCCTGAAAGGAGGCATATTGTATGAATGTTACAGATAATACGGGAGTTTCTTTCGCCGTTAATACGCTGGACGAAATTCCTACTCCGTCCGCAAATGCCAAGGAAATTACAGGACTGGTGAAAAAGGGCGGGAAAATTACGGGATATCAGCTTTCGGATAACCGGATAGTGAATAAGGAAGAAGGCGTAGCGCTTGCCAAAGCCGGGGAAATCGCAGGCGTCGGCATTGCGCACCGCAGGGGAACCGAATATTTGAAATCGATTCCCGACGGCACGGACGAAAACAATTTAAGCCATCTGCCGACGGTAAAAGCGTCTGTAAAATAAACAAAAAGGACTGGCGGAAACGTGACAGCCTGTTCCGCCAGCCCATTTTATTTTATAGGCAGGGTTTATTTTTATATTTTGGATCCAGTACCGGCTTTCCGTCCGCGTCCAGCAGCGGCGTAATTCCTCCGGCATATCCCTGACAATGCCATAAATACTGCACGCCCGTTTCCTGATCTACCAAGATCTGGGTTTCTCCCGACGTCAGTCTGTTCCCTTCCCGGAAAATCCGTTCAAAGCGTTTCATTTGCATCAATCCTCCCGTTCCATCTGCTCCATAAATTCTGCCGCGTCATCCGGCGCGTCGTCCATTGTTTCGTCTCCGATATCCACCACATGAACTTCTTTGCGGTACAGGATATCGTACATGACCGGTACGATAAACATCGTCATAAAGGTTGCGTACATAAGCCCGCCCGCTACGACGACCGCCATACCCCTGCCTAACTCGCTTGCCGTATTGCGGCTGAAAACCATTGCAAGCATTGCAAGGATTGTGGTAAACGCCGTCATTAAAATCGGGCGCATACGCGTTTTGCCGGTTGCAATCAGAGCGTCGCGCCGCGTCATGCCTCCGGCGCGCAGCTGGTTGGTGTAGTCCACAAATACTATTCCGTTATTTACAACGGTTCCCATTAATACCAGAAAGCCCATTAATGTGATTAAAGACATCTGCTCTCCGGTAAAGAGCATTGCCAAAAGCCCTCCGGTAAATGCCAGCGGAACGGTGAAAATAACGATAAACGGCGATAAGAGGCTCTGGAACTGCGCTACCATAACAAGGTAAATCAGCACAAATCCCAAAATCAACAGCTTGCCCATCTGCTCTAGCATATCGGTTGTATTTGACGTTTCACCGCCAAATTCATAGCTGTAGCCGTCCGGCATATCGTAGCCGTTTAACAGGTCTTCCACTTTCCTTGATAAAATGGTCGTATTATATCCGTCTGAGGTTTCCGCCGTTACGCTCATGTAACGCTCGCCGTTGGTGCGGTTGATGCCTGCTACGCTTGTGCCGTAGTCCAGTGTGGCAAATTCGCTCAGCCGGTGCGTTTCGGTTACGGTTTTGCCGTCGTCATCCTGCTTTTGCGTTTCAAATTCCATATCCATCAGGTTTTCTTTGGTCAGAAGGTCGGTTTCGTCTACTATGACTACGTCGAGATCCGTTTCGCCCGCTTTTATGGTGACCGCCGTTTTGTCTGTGGTCAGCCGTTCTGAAATGTCTCCGTAGATCTGCGCTCCGGTCAGGCCCAGACGCATGGATTTGTCTTTGTCAATATTTAAGTGGATTTCTTCGTCGGCTTCCTCCTGCCCGTTGCTGATGTTGTCAAATCCTTCTACTTTTTCGAGTATTCCCATTACTTCTTCGCTTATTTTGGTCAGCGTTTCAAGATCCTGCCCGTGGATATCTACCTGAAGGCCGCTTCCGAGCATCTGATCCATTTCACCCATCATGGAGTTGGATACCGCGACTTCGCATTCAAGTTCTTTGGTGTTTTCTTCGATTTGGAGGCAGATTTCTTCTACCTGTTTTTTGCTGTTGTATTCTTCTTTGGGCAGGACATAGACGGAGAAGCTGCCAAAGCCGTCTCCGGAATCGCCCGTCATGCCGCCGAACAGCCCGGCGGAACTGCTGCCGTCCATAGATCCGGCGTATTCCACGCCTTCTGCCGCTAATATGGCGTCCATAACCTCATCCGCCTTGCGGTAAGCCGTCTCTTTGTCGTCGTCGTCCGGCATGGTTACCGTAACGGAAATCTGCTCTCCTCCCATATCCGGGATCAGTACGATTCCCATGCTTAACACCGTGACGATACAAAATACCAGCAGCGCCACCGAAATTCCGAGCGGGATTACTTTTATGCGCAGGCAGAATTTCAGGATCACCGCGTATACCTCCTGGATTTTGTCAAAAATGCGGTGCGGCTTTGGCGTCGCTTTCTTTAGGAGGGCGGAGCCAATGGTCGGTACGGCGGTTAAAGCCACAATCAGGGACGCCGTCAGGGCAAACGTAATGGTCAGGGCGAACGGAAGCATTAAATCCCGAACCATGCCGGTTGTAAATACCATCGGGAAAAAGACGCAGATGGTTGTCAGCGTGGACGCAATGATGGCGCCTGCCACCTGCTTTGCCCCCTGGAACGCGGCGCGCGGAGAACTGAGCCCGCGGTAGCGCAGCCGGTATACATTTTCGATTACGACGATGGAGTTGTCTACCAGCATGCCGACTGCCAGCGACAGGCCGGACAGCGACATCATGTTGATGGACAGCCCTGCAAAATACATAATGATAATGGACACCAGTACGCTGAACGGGATGCTGAACGCCACAACAAGCGTCGGCCGGATATCCATCAGGAATACGGCAAGGATAAATACGGCAAGCAGCGCGCCTATCAGCATACTTGACGCAATACTTTCAATCAGCACGGAAATATATTCGCCCTGATCCATAAGAGGCGTAATATTCAGCTCCGGATAGTCTGCCTGCAGTTCGTCAATCGCTTCTAAGCATTGCTTAGAGACGTCGCTTGTGCCCGCCGTGCTGCCTTTAAAAATCGAGAGGATAATCCCGGGATCGCCGTTGACTTTGGCGTAGGATTCCCCGGCGTTGTCAATTGTCGTCAGATCCGCCACATCCTGTAACCGGATATCCCCGATATCCTTGATTTCACAGAGTACCATCTGTTCCAGTTCTTCCTGCGAGGTGTAGCTTTCACCGACTTTTAACAGCCACTGTTTGTCGGTTTCATCATCAATATAACCTGCCGGCATACTGAAATTCTGTGCGTAGATCATGCCGGAGAGCGCTTCGAGCGTCAGCATTTGGTCGATATTGGCGTTTTTGCGCGCTTCCGTTACGGAATCCTGGTAGGTTTTGTTGGCGTTTTCGAGTTCTTCTTTGGCCTCTTCCATTGCTGTTTTGGCTGCCGCAATCTGCGCGCTGCCGGAGCCAAACCCGGCGGCTGCCGCAATTTTGCCTGCTTCCGCCTGTTTATAGGCGTCGTCTACGGTAGACATCTGGGTTTCCACCTGTTTTAAAACCTCTTCCGCTACCTTTATTTCGATTTCCAGGTTGGCAAGTTCGGTTTCTATCTGGGGCAGGCGGACATGGACGATTTCGTAAAGCTGTTTGAGCGTTTTTTTGTCAAGGCTTTTGGCCTGTTCCGCCATCGAGGCGTCCAGCTGGGACCCCGGCATGGCGGAAAGCGTCTCGACCGCCGATTTAAAATAGGAAAGCTTCTTGGGATGATCCATGGCGTCCTTCACGTCCGCGGGCATCTGCGCCGCGTCCAGCGGGCTGTATTCCCCAAGCTGCGCCTGCATTGCGGCCGCGGCTGCCTGCAGCTGTGCAAACATTTCGTTTAAGCTGCTGTATGTACTTTCGATTTTGTTCTTTTTGTAAGCCTTTTTTTCTCCTTCCAGGGCGGATTTGCTGGCTTTTAGGCTGGTAAGCTGCGATTCGTAGGAAGCCCTTGTGGCGACCGCCTGGTTTAATGCAAGCGTAGCGTCCGCCAATTCCGTCGTCGTCGTATCCTGCTGGCTGGAAAGATCCTGTTCCCTCTTATTGATTTCCGAACGGGCTTCTGCCAGGGAGCTTTCCGCGTCCGCCAGTTCGTTTTTGGCGTCGGAGAGCTTATCGTTTGTCAAAAGCAGGATTTTTTCGTTGATCTGGTCGATTTTTTCCTGGTTTAAACGTACCTCTATCGACTTTTCCACGATTCCGATATCCGAAACGCTGGCTACGCCTCCCTGCCGCTCAAAGTACGGAATAACGGTGTCCTGCGCAAAATCCGACAGTTCATAGATATCCATGCCTTCGCAGCTGACGCTGGCATACATCGTCGCCATCATATCCATGCTGATTTCCATGATATTGGGCTTGCCGCAGGTATCCGGCAGAAGCGACTCAATCTGGTTGGTCGCGGACGACACCTTGACCATTGCGGAATCCATGCTGGTGTCTTCTTCAAATTCCAGCATGACCATACTGTAGTTTTCCGCGCTGGTGCTTGTGACTTCTTCTACGCCGTTTATGGTACCCAGCGCGCTTTCCATCGGCTTTGTAACGCTTTCTTCCACTTTTTCCGGACTGGCCCCGGGATACGTCGTAACAACTATCATATACGGCATGCTCATGTCCGGCAGAAGATCCGTCTTCATCCCCGTAAGGCAGACAAATCCGATCGCCAGGACGACAATGACCGCCACCAGAACCGTAAACGGCTTCTTCACACTGTATTTTATCATCGCAACCTCCATGTCCACATTGTACTTGTGTTAAACGTTTGTATTTTAACACAATTTATGTTTGGGGGGTATTGATTTTATGAGATTTTATATTTTTTTCAGATTTAAAAATCTTTTTTCCGGTCAGCCAGATACTTCATATAAGCCGCAAATGCCGAAGGTACCGCATAACGTTTTTCCAACTCCGAAAACTCCGCAAATATACGCGCCGCATCCGCCCCTTTGTCTGGCTCTACCTTTACCAGATACCCTTTCATACGCCATTCCACATGCGAAAAAATATGCCTGGCATCCAAAATCTGTTCCACAAAAAGCGGCGCAAAGCCCTGGGCTTCTACATAAGAAATTACTGATGTCCTGTCCAGATACCCCGGTTCATTCGGAAACTCGTACAATCCCGCCAAAAGCCCCCGATCCGGCCGTTTTTGGATCAGAATCTTATCCCCGTCCCGGATCAAAAGCACGGTGCGCTCTTCTACCCTGCGCTTTGCGGGTTTGCTTTTTTGCGGAAGCTGTGCGATCCGCCCTTCTTTTTTGGCCGCGCAAACTTCCAGCCAGGGACACTCGCCGCAGCAGGGCGTCCCGTTTGGAAGACAGACCGTCGCCCCAAGTTCCATCAGCGCCTGGTTAAACGCGCCTGCCTGTCCTTTCGGAATGATTTTTTCAAGTTCCGCCTCCATATTGGCGCGCACCTGCTGCTTCATAATGTCTCTGTCGTCGCCCGAAACCCTTGAAATCACGCGCAGAACATTTCCGTCCACCGCGGCGACCGAAACGCCGTATGCAATGGACGCAACCGCCCCGGCCGTATAATGTCCGATTCCTTTTAACTTTAACAATTCGGCGTACTCCGAAGGGATTTTTCCTCCGTACTCTTCCATAACCTGCCTGGCCGCCGCCTGCATATTCCGCACGCGGTTATAATACCCAAGCCCTTCCCACAATTTTAACAAGTCGTCTTCTTTGCACTGCGCCAATGACGCCACATCCGGAAGTTTTTTTACAAACCTTTCAAAATAAGGCTTTACCGCCTCTACCCTGGTCTGCTGCAGCATAATTTCCGATACCCATACGCGGTACGGGGTAACGTCTTCTCGCCACGGCAGCGTTCTGGCATGGCCTTCAAACCACGCCAGAAGCGGTTGTACCAGTATTTCCAATCCGTATTCTTCTATTTTCATCCTGACTCCTGTCCGTTGATACATTCACAAATTCTGCCGCAAAGCCCGCGCCTTTCGTATTCCCGGACGCCTCCCGCCAAATCCGAAATCACGTTTTCATCCTGCCTTTTACAAATACCGCTATTTTTTTGAGACATTCCCGTATTATATCTTCAGAATATGCATATGAACAGCGTATAAACCCGTCGCCGCAGGCCCCAAACGCATCTCCTGGGATCACGGCTACCTTCTGTTCTTCTAACAGCCTGCTGCAAAACTCCCGGCTTCCCATACCAAGTTTCGCTACGGACGGGAATACATAAAACGCGCCTTTGGGCTCCGCCACTTCAAGCCCCATATCCATAAACCCCTGAACCATAATCACACGCCTTTTGTCATATTCTTTTCGCATCTGCCCCAACACCTCTTCCCGGACGGGGCTGTCCAATGCGCAAACCGCCGCGCGCTGGCTTATCGTACCCGCCGACATGGTCGTAAACTGGTGGATTTTATTCATATAAAATATAACGTCCTTTGGGCCTGCCGCAAAACCCAGACGCCAGCCCGTCATTGCAAATGCCTTGGAAAATCCGTTTAACACCAGGGTACGCTCCGCCATGCCGGGCAGGGACGCAATCGACACGTGTTTTTTCCCATAGGTCAGTTCCGCATAAATTTCATCGCTGATAACAAAAATATCATGTTCTTTTACGATTTTTGCAACCGCCTTTAAATCTTCCTCTTCCATAATCGCCCCGGTGGGGTTATTGGGATAGGATATCATAAGTACTTTTGTCTTGTCCGTTATTTTTTCCAAAAGCCCCGCCGCCGTCAGGCGGAACCTGTCGGACGCCTTTGTTTCGACTGCAACCGGAACGCCTCCGCAAAGTTCTACGCAAGGCTCATAGGAAACATAACACGGCTCTGTCACTAACACCTCGTCTCCCGGGTTCACCAGGGCGCGCAGCGCCAAATCAATGCCTTCGCTTGCCCCCATCGTAACCAGTATCTGATCCTCCCCATGATAATACAGCCCGAATTTTTTCAGGTAGTCCGCCGCGGCCCGGCGAAGCTCCACCGTCCCGCGGTTGTCCGTGTATTTGGTATCGGCGCTTTGGATAGAACGGACCGCCGCGTCGCATATATGCTTTGGGGTGGCAAAATCGGGTTCGCCCACCCCAAGGGACAGCGCGCCGTCCAGTGAATTTGCCACATCAAAAAAATCCTTGATACCGGAATCCGGCATGGCCCGTACGATTTCGGATATATAAGATTTACCCATATCTTTGTCTCCTCATAATATATATTGCGTAACAGCGAAGCCGGAAGGCCGAACTGTTACTATATTGCAGTATACTACTATTTTTCTAATTGTCAAAGCCCCTCAATAGGTGTATAATGGCTCTGATAAATAAAAACAATCAGACGGCCTAAAAGACCGTCTGAACATTCAAAAACAACATAGGAGGTTTTTCAAATGAACAATTTAGTTTTAGAGGTTGCCGACGAGATTGCAGTCCTCAAAATCAGCCGCCCGGGGGCGCTTAACGCATTAAATTCCGAAACATTAGATGAATTAGACCAGGTTTTAACCGAAATCGAAGCCAGGGACGACGTAAAAGTTGTTATTTTAACCGGCGGCCCGGACAAAAAAGGCAATGAATTCAAATCGTTCGTTGCAGGCGCCGCAATTGACGAAATGGTAAATTTCTCAGCAGCCGAGGCGCGGGCATTCGGCATGAAAGCTTCCGTTCCGTTCTTTAAGCTTATGAACATGCGCCAGGTTACCATTGCAGCCGTAAACGGCTTTGCACTTGGCGGCGGCTGCGAGATCGCTATGGCATGCGATATCCGGATCGCTTCCGACAACGCTACGTTCGCACAGCCGGAAACAGGCCTTGGCATCATCCCGGGCTTTGGCGGCACACAGCGTCTTGCACGTTTAGTCGGCATGGGACGCGCAAAAGAAATGATCTTTACCTGCGACAGCATTGACGCAAACGAAGCATACCGCATCGGCCTTGTCAATAAGGTAGTTGCAAAAGAAGAACTGATGGGCGCGGCTACGGAAATGGCCAAGAAAATCATTTCCAAAGGAAGCTATGCCGTTTCCATTGCAAAAGCCGCTATCAACAACGGCTATGATATGGATATCCGCAACGCCGTTGAAATGGAAGCCAACTTATTCGGCGTAACCTGCTCCACGCATGACAAAACAGAAGGCATGAGCGCTTTCCTTGAAAGAAGGGCCGCCGATCTGACGGATTTCTAATCTGTACATACGATGGACAAGACAATAGGATTTATTGGCTGCGGCAATATGGGCTGCGCCATGATGAGCGGAATATTAAACTCCGGGCTGTACAAAGCGGATCAGATTACCGCCAGCGCGCATACGCAGGCGACGCTAAGCCGCCTGTCCGAATCCTTCGGCATTCGGGTAACGCCTGACAACCGGACCGTCGTGCAAAATTCCGATATTATTTTTCTGGCCGTAAAGCCTTATCTTTACAAAGAAATCATTGAAGAAATCCGGGACGATACGGACGAAGAAAAACTGATCATTGCAATCGCCGCCGGGATCAGCCATTCAAAACTGGACGATTTTTTCGGCAAACCGGTTAAAATCGTCCGCGCCATGCCGAACACGCCGGCTATGGTTTTAGCGGCAATGTCCGCTTTGACGCCAAACGAACTGGTAACGGAAGAAGAAATGCAGACGGTTACTGCGATTTTTAAAAGCTTCGGCCGGGCGCAAGCCATACCGGAGTCCCTGATGGACGCGGTAACCGGCGTCAGCGGCTCCTCTCCGGCTTACGTCTACATGTTTATCGAGGCTATGGCGGATGCCGCCGTTGCCGACGGAATGCCGCGCGCGCAGGCCTATGAATTTGCCGCGCAATCCGTATACGGCGCAGCAAAAATGGTTCTGGAAACAGGAAAACACCCCGGCGAACTCAAAGACGCAGTCTGCTCCCCCGGGGGCGCTACGATTGCCGCAGTCGCCAAACTAGAAGAAACCGGGCTGCGGAATGCGGTTATCAGCGCGCAAAGATGCTGCGTGGAAAAATCCAAAAAAATGGGCAAATCCTAACGCCCATATCAGCCGGACGCATCCAAAAAAACGGTTCCCAAAACTGGGAACCGCTTTTTGGATTACTCCTTCATATTTCACTGGTTTTACTTGAAATACTGGAAGATATTTTTATTTCTATCCAATCGGGAATGGCACCTCTTCTTCACCAGGGCCGCCACTTGTGGTAACAATATCCTCTGTTACAAAATAAATCACTTCCATATCAGGTGTTTCATATTTCACCATGAATATACACCTCCTTTCCAAATTTAACCATTATCTTACCTCTGTCAGATCTGGCAATCCGTCATAGCTTCCGGATGCAATCGCATCTGCGTAAACAGTTACCTGCTCGCCGTCCGCATTCGTGCAAATTACATATCCTCTTGCATAAACTACCGTTGTAGTATTTGCGCCAACCGGCATAGTAAGGATATTGGTCTTGCCGTCTGTGTTTGCAAATGCTTTGTCATATACCGCAGCGTCAGAACTTCCTACTACCATGAGAGATTTGTTTTCCGGATCTGCAAATTTTGCATTGACGCTGTAAAGAATACCGCTCTTAACAAGCATATATCCTTCCGGAATATTCATTGTTGCAACAAACGAAACTTTATTTACGCCGCCTACGTTTGACTTGTAGCTGTTTGACATAACAACAGTCGGTTCTGCCTTTTCCACTTTGTTTTCATCCGTAACATAAACTGCCTGCAGCAGGATTTGTTCTGCTGACTGAAGATATACATTATAGGTTGTATCAGTAGTCAGCTTCGCTCCGTCTTTTACAGCCCAGTGGGAGAATATAAGGGTTTCATCCGTAATGTCGGCATCTGCTGTTTTGACTGTTACATAGGTTCCTATCTCACCTTCGTAGGTCTTATCAGCAATTCCAATCTTCTCTAATACATCTTCTTGTGTTGTCACATTACCATCTGTTGTATCTTTTGTTACAACCTTCATGTATTCAACAACAACGCTTCCCTTTGTTGCAATTTTATCGTAAACAGCTGTAACGGTTACGTTTCCATTTGCTAATGCTTTTACAATTTCAGCTTTTACAGCTTCCGATGTGAATACGTCCGCTGCTGCGTTTACTTTCCATCCCTTAAACTCGTAACCGGAACGGTTTGGCGCAGCCGGAACGGTGATATTTGCCGCTGTAGTGCCTTCCTTTGCATAGCTGGATTTTAAAATATCCGTATTGTCAACTTTAAATGTTACGGAAACCAGATTAGCAATTTCGCCACCGCACCACTCACAGTGTCCCGGATTCTCTTTATCTTCTCTATGATCTCCTGCAGGCGCTGTCGCCGAAAGATCGCCATAATATTCCGCTCCATTTTTAAATTCATTGGACGGGACTTTATCCCAAACCAGTTCTACACTATAATAACCTGTTCCAGATACCCCGGTACCAATACACTCCGGCTCCGGATCATAGAAAATAGAACCCTCTTCCGTATGAACTTCCGCCTCAAATATACGTGTATGCCCTGTATAAGTTTCCTGGCATCCCGGACGGATACAGTTAAAGACTGCATTTGCCGTTTTGCCTTCTTCATCCCATACGAATACCGGATCGCCATACTGATGGCCTAACGGAGCGCCCGGTACAACTGTAATTTCATTGTTTGCCAGAGCATTGCTGTATGTCCTGTGACATACCTTACATTCGTAGTATGCATTATGGCCTTCAGCTACGCATGTGCCTTTCACTTCCGGATGACGGAGCAGGCTGTGATCGCCTTTCGCATGATGCACTACCGCAGTAATACCATCTTTTGTCGTGTCATCCTGAATTACGATTCCTTCTAATGAAGGATCCGCATCATCTCCGTTCTGTCCGTCGATGCTTAAAGTATACGTAATATCATAGTCTTTCGAGCAGTCAATATCTTTCACATTCTCAAGAGTCGCTACTGCAGTGATTTTTACATCCGGTTTATTATGGGTTGCATCTGTTGCAGCATGATCGCATACTACAAGCGCGTCCATTGTATAAGTTACATTTTCGTCATCTCTTTTTGTTTCTTTTAATGACGTCCAGACAGGCTTTGCAACCGTGTACTTATGTGCTGTCGGAACCGGATCTCCATCCGGCTGATCGTATCTGGCTGTACCTGTATATGTTTTATTCTCGCCATCTACTTCAATTGTACCAGTAAAAGTTCCTGTTACCTGCAGCGTCGGCCCTGCGATACATGTTGCAGCCGCCTGCTCAATACCTTCTTCTGTTACAGTCAAAGTTACATCTGGTATTGTAACAATATGCCATTTTGTGTTATTCTGGCAAATGCCTTTTACGTCTACTGTATGCTGCCCTTCTTTAACCTCTTCGTTTTCCGGCCATGTTTCAATTGTCCATACGTAATCGTGGCCGGTCTTTTCATGGATGATCATCTCCTGGGCGGAATAGCCTTCCTCCGGATCATCTTCGAATGTAGCGGTTGCTTCGTATTTAAATACGTCTGTTTTGTCGCAGCTGACGCCCTTGTCTCCATTGATGCATGTCGCAAGGAATTTGTCCTCTGTTGCGGCAATTGTCTTCGTACACGGCGTATTCTGACATGATTTCTCCGCTGCTGCTGAGGTATATTCAATGATCTGAGCCTTATTCGCATCCATCACTTCTACCTCGTCGCCATCCTTTTCCGTCAGGCCATACCAAGTCCACTCAATATCATAATTGTGGCCGGTAGCCTTATAAACATGAATGTGCGGGATATTATTTTCTACTACTTCCGAAGTTCCGTCGCCATTATCAATTGTCAATTTCGCAAAATAAAGCGTAGAGCCTGCTCTGGTACAGCTGTTTGCTTCCGTATCCTGATCTGTAACGGAAACGCCGCCTTTAATGGAATTGGGCACATCTTCATTTTCTGCAAAGTTCTCAGTAGTATCGCAAATGGAACATGTACGAGACGCAGTAATTGTTTTGATCGGAACTTTAACAGTTACCTTGTTCGGCTCCGTTCCAACTTCTACGTCTTTGTATGTCTTTTCACCACTTGCATTTAGCACATAATCCCACTCGCTCCACTCAACCGTATTCCAGACATGGCCGTTCACAGCCTGAATTTTTTCGCTTGTCTTATTGTTTGCTGTAGCCGTATGTTTAATAAAACCGGTCGTATTACAATCTGTATATTCGGTTTTATCAACTTCGGGTTTTACACTTGCTACCATAACCCTTTTATCGTCTACTTTGCTGTATACAGTGTCCTCTGCATCTGGTTCTGTAGCCTTGTGCTCCTCACCGCCGCAATTTGCGTTTTTACATGTAAAGGTAGCGTGAACCTTGTTTTCTTCCCCTTCAAACGGAACAAAGTTGCTTCCCTCTTCCTCACCGTAATCGCTCCAATCCCATTCGGGTTCAGCAGTAAAATCATGGCCTGTAGCCGTAACATCTTTTGACAATGTCCAGCGTTTTCCTGTATTGTCTGCTGCGTACTCTTTAAATGCTTTCTTCCCAGCAGCCGTTACAGTTACATCGACAGCCCATACTTTAACACCATCTGTTGTACAGGTTACCTGCTGCACATCGCCGGCTTCTTCTGCCGTTGCATCAGGATAAGTTATTGTCAGGGCAGTCAGATCGGTTATATTTACAGGATTACCATCAACGGTATCCGGACATTGATTACCTAACGCACATTCTATTTTTATAGAAGTAACTGCCGGTGTGTCGCTTTCCGTATTTCCCTCTAACTCAGTAATGATATATTTATGGCCGCTCTTCCTGGTGTTATTTGTTATGTTCTTATCAGTAACATTAATCTCAGTATTTGCGGCGTCGCTTGTTACGCCTGTTATTGTAACCGGATAAACATCCTTACCGCCTGCACTACAATCAGCAGCTTCATAACCATTCTCTGGATTTGTATCAAGATCGCCCAGCGTCAGAACTGCGCCTTCATTAAGTATAATTTCAGTTTTTCCAGCTGGTAACTCAGGCTTGGTTGCTCCTTCAGAAGCAAGCAGTACCACTCCATCACACCCAGTATTGCTGCATGACAAAGTAGCTTTGATACCGTCTTCCGGATCGTAATAAGTAATACTTGAATCATCGTCATCTGGCGTACCAGTTCCAGCCCACTCTACAGATACCGTGTCAAATTTATGCTGAACCGGCATTTCCCGTGTCACTGCACCATTATATATAGTGGGTGAATACGTAGGATCATCCTTATCTTTCTCCTGCCATTTATCTCCTACTTTCACTACGTTTCTGTCAAACTCAAATCCTTCTACTTTATAAGACATAGTAACGTTTGTACCACATACTGCGTTAGGATTGCTTGACGTTCCTTCTTCAAGGTTTACATTTTCTGCAGGAACCGTCTTTGAAATGACAATACCACAGTCAGCATTATCAGACCTTCTACACTTAAATGTAGCCGTTACAATATCTGATCCTTCTGCAAAAGCATATTCTGGCGGAAGTATGGTATGGCCCAACGCTGGAATAGCAATATCTGATTCATTCACTACAGGTGTATCTTCATCCCAGAACTTACCGCTGCAGTCTTCATTCATGCAGATATAATGTGCATACCAACCCGCCTCTTCGCAAGTTGCGTCCTTTTTTTCTTGATAATCTAAATCATGCAGTCCAGTTGGAAGCGAAATTGCTTTTGACTCGCTTTGTTTCTTTGTACCATCAAAATCTGCTTCTGCTATAAAGTTCTTTGTTTCAGGATAACATTTCAAAACGTATCCTTCTGCCACTTCTGTTGAGGACAATGTTGCGTCAACCGGATGAGTAGGCGTATCATTGCAGACAGCACATACACGGTTTGCAGTCACTTTAGCAACAGAAGCATCCGCATAAGCTAATTTGCCGTCGTCTGTCTTGGTTAATAATGTGCTTACATCTGCCGGCCATGTAAATTCATATTTGTAGCTATGCCCGTTAACCGTCTTTGTTTCTGCAACTTCTACTTCGTCTGTATCCTGTTTGGTGTCAGAAGGATTTTCGGCACTATTTGTAAAGGTAGCCGTTACTGTATAGTTTACCGTAGCGCCTTCTGCTGCCGTACAATCTACAGTACCTTCATCTTTTGCAACTGCTACTGTATCTGCCTGCTGTGAATATGTGCAATTGTTACATGCACGGGTCGCGGTAATCCCTAAATCCTCATTGTCGATATCTTCCGGATTAAAGTTTTCCCAACCCTGCAGTTGAATGGTACTGATCTTCTCTCCCTCTGTCTCACCAGGAGTCCAATAGGAATGTCCTGTTGCAGGGGTCTTAATCTGCTCGTCTGTAAGATGTCCTGTCTGGCCATCCTCGTCATTGTATAAGTCTTCAATACTTGCATACTTATTATTACAAATAGTACATGTATAATATGCTATATGACCATCTTCCGTACAGGTTGCCGCTTCTTCTGGAATCGCTGTATCCTTGTGTTCCAGTTCTGCAATTACTAAATCCGCATCTTGAACAGGACGTTGGTCATTCTCAGCATCTGTTCTTGTTCTGTACAATTTGCCGCACCCGGATTGATCATCAGAGCCAACGCATTTATAATGAGCTGCTTTACCTTCAGTAAAACAAGTTGGAGCAACACGCTTTACTGCTTCAATAACATGATCCGCACATGCTGCATCTTGTGTCCCATCCGAAGTGTCTGAGCCTGTTGTCTGGCCTTCGGCCGCTAAGTCAAAGTTATCCTCATAAGGAGCCCGGGCAAGTTCCTTCCCGCACTCGGTACAGGACGTAACAACCTCGTTTGTAGTTTCGTCGAGTTTTGATTCTTGTGTATGTTCTCCGGTTGCGGCAACCGTTTCCGTTTCACTATAGCCGCACTCGCAGACTTTGACTTCTACGCCTTCTTCGCCGCAGGTTGCCGGCGTGCTCTGGCTCTCATCAACGGCCAGGACATGCTCATGAACTGCTTCTTCCGCTACCGGTTCTGTCGGCGCAGTTTCCATTGCAAAAGCCGTCATATTCATGGAAAATACCATGCTGAGCGATAAAACCACGCTTGTCAAACGCTTCAATTTCCTTAAATTCATACTGTGAAAATTTTTTTCAATTTATTTCCCACTAAAACCAGAGATTAAGAAGGATAAATTTAATAAAATATACAAATTTATACGATTTTTCTTTCTGTTTCTCCGCAATCTTCCTTTCGATTCAACCGCTATTATATAGGAAGAAACACAATTCAAACCAAGTACAAAATGCAATAAATCAAATTTTCTACACCGTTTTTCTCCAAAATACCAAGTACATAAAATACGCTTTCCGCCTTTTTTGCAAATTAGATTTCCAAAAATCCTTGCCAGAATAACATTCCATACTGTTTTTTACACATTTTTGCAGAATAAAATTCGTATAGATTTCGTAGTAAATTTATGGTATAATTTCCTCCAAATGGAACTAAATATTAGAACGTGTTTGAAAAATCATTCCCGTCATCTGCATTCCCCGCTTAGTATAATATTTGCACCATCCAATTGAACATTAGCAGTTCAATCAACATAAATTCATCCAATGTGGCCCGATGCGGCTCTCCAATTTGGTACAAATCTCCCATACCATACCCTTTGGGTACTAAGTGCAAAATACATCTGCCGGAAAGCCTTTTTCAAACACGCTTATCAAGATAAACATTTATTTGTTAATTACCAAAACGGAATGCCGCCGGATCGACTACAAAAGAGGAGGGCTTTTCCCATGGCCGGAAAAGTAAAAAGAAAAACGACCAACTATAAAAATATCTATTATAATGAAAACACTCAAAAATATGATGTAAAATATAACTTCAAAGAATATGACGTAAAAGCCGGACGGAACCGATACCGGGCAAAATGGATCTATAATTTGTCCACCATTACGGAGGCAAAGACAGAACTTGCAAAACTCCAGCCAGGCAGAATCCGGACTGGAGATAAAGATATTACACTGCAGGGAGCCTATGATTTATGGCTGATAAAAGCCAATGGACAGAATTTTAGCCCCGTATCCATTAAAAATACAGGCGCGCAGTTCAAGACCATCTGCCAGTTCCTTCCTGCTTCAACCAAATTAAAAGATATTGATGAGGATGTATATTATAAGTTTTGCAGTGATATCCGTAAACACGGTTATTCTGAGGAAACGCTTCATTCCGTCAATGCGACCTTCCGTAAAATACTGAACCTGGCGTATAAAAAGAAACTGACACAGGAAAATATCCTGGATTACGCCGACAACATGAAAACAAAGCAAAAGGAAGATTACAGAACAATCAGTAAAGAAGAATTTGATAAAATAGACAGTCATTTTAAAGAAAACGAATTATGGCGAAAAGGAGTTAATAATTTCCCGAAATACCGTCTGCTATTTAATATTCTATATTATACAGGATTGAGAATAGGGGAATGTATTGCGCTGACTTATGCAGACTTTGAAGAATTTTGCTACGAAAACAAACATAAAGAAGCGGCTGCTTCTGCTAACTCAGATTTGCTAAAAGAACAGCAATATGGTATTCGGATTAAAATCGATAAATCCTATGTCAGCAGTATGAAACTGACCAAAGAACCCAAGAATCACAAAAAAAGGCGTATCCCCCTCTCTCCCGCCCCGGAACGCCTGTTTACCCAAATCCGAGAGGAACATCTGCGAAAAGGCGGGCAATTAGGAGACAAAATATTCAACTGGGGATACAGCCTGTGCTATACGACTCTCAAAAAAGCATGCAGCGAGTTGGAACTTGCCAGTTATACCTGCCATGATTTCCGGCATACGTTTATTTCCAACCTGATTCGTAAAGGCGTTCCCTTACCGGTTGTTGAAAAAGCGTCCGGCGATACACAGCAGACAATATTAAAACGATATTCCCATATGTTCGAGAGTGATGAAATGAAAATTCTTACAGCTTTACAGGATTTATAATATTCAGTTCTTTTTTGTAGAACCATTAAGCTTTTTGGGTGAAAATGCCGATAATAATATATAACACTATGTGGGAATACAGTCTGGGGCGGCAGGAACCCCCTTTGTGTGTATCCCAAGAAAATCAATGGTATATTTTAACTGATACGCGGTTCCTACGAACCGCTTGACAAATTTATGAGAAACGTATATGATAAAAAATAAGTGGAGAGCCTTTCATATGTGCTCTTCCGCTTATTTCTGAAAATGTTTTATCACTTCGAAGGTTCTTTCATGATTTAGACGAAAAAGAGCCAAGAAGTTTATTGTACCTTGACAAATATTGCCGGTTTCAAGATATTTTAGGAAACTCCTTGTTTCTGCGGCAAGCGAATCAAAAGAGAGTTATTTGTTTTGACTCGCTTGCTGCAGAAGCAGCAAGAATAGTAGCCAGCAGCATTTAACTGCAAATATGTGCCATGGACGGCATATGCGAAAGGAGGTTTTGAGATTTCATTCAGCAGGATGCGGCAGCGCAAGGCCGTTATGTAGTGCTTTTTTACATAATGATGCGAGATGAGGCTGTAATTAAAAATAGCTTGTCCTGTAGGATGTTCTGATGGTGTCCCGTAATTCAGGAGGATATATCCGACAGGATCAATCCGACGGAGCTACGTAGGCTGACTGCAGCCGATGGATCCAACAGGAGGCCTGCCAGGGATAGCTTACAGAGCAGACGCAGGAAGTTTTTTGTGGATTATTGCAGGATTCATGAAACGCCATCTGCAGAAGTCATGTGTAATTCCGTGAGAACGGACTGCTGTAATCCAATCCAAGATTTTAAGTTTGCTGGCTGCACAATCAAAATACGAAAGGAGTTTTCTACAGTATGAATTTAAGGAAATTGAAGCGTTTGACAAGCGTAGTTTTATCGCTCAGCATGGTATTTTCCATGAATATGACGGCTTTTGCAATGGAAACTGCGCCGACAGAACCGGTAGCGGAAGAAGCAGTTCATGAGCATGTCCTGGCCGTTGATGAGAGCCAGAGCACGCCGGCAACCTGCGGCGAAGAAGGCGTAGAAGTCAAAGTCTGCGAGTGCGGCTATAGTGAAACGGAAACGGTTGCCGCAACCGGGGAGCATACGGAAGATTATACACTTATCGGCGATGAGGTTGTTACAAGCTGTACAGTATGCGGAAAGGAACTCTCAAGGGCTCCTTATGAAAACAATTTTGAATTGTTCGCTTCGGATGTAACCGAAGAGCAATGTAAAGAAAATGATACACATACTGTTGTCAGATTAGACCGTAAACCGGCAAGTTGTTTTGAAGAAGGTGTACTTGCCCATTACTGGTGCGAAACATGTGAAACGGAGTATATGGCAGTTGATTCAGACCATGCGCTTACAGAAGAAGAAATAGTAAGTCTGGCAATTCCCAGAAAAGATCATAACCCACGGCGTGTAGCCAAAAAATTGGAACCGACCTGTACAGAACCAGGTAATATCGAATACTTTACCTGCGACAACTGTGAAAATCTTTACAGAACTCCGGAAGATCTTGCAAAAGACTACGCAACCCCTGATCCAACCCTCCGCATTACAGAAGAGGATACTGTCTTAGAGCCACTTGGCCATACCTATGTAGATGAAGATAAAAACAGCACGTGTGTATTTACTGCTGACGAAGATTTTAATCCTCTTAACTATGTAGAAAACACAGCAAGCGGCGTAACCGCAACACGTACATGCGCAAGAGAGTGCGGCAACAGCCAGACAGGAACCGTTTCAGTCGTTAAAACAAAACCAGCGGGTTTTAGCTGTGAAGATGGCGGCGACCTCACCTATACAGCAACAGTTACCTTTACTCAGAGCGACGATATTGCATCAGGAGAAACATTCCAGGAAACACATGACTATAAAGTTACCGTTAACGGCCATTCCCGTAAACTGGTAGTTGTCTGGGATGCATTACAGCTGTCAGCAGGTAATGATGGTAATCTCGCAATTGATGCTTCTAATGTAACTGCACAACGTTCCTGTGTATACTGCGACGAAGACGTACCTTCAACAAATGTTACCATAAGCTTACCAAACGGCGCGGAATCTTATCCCCTGAGTTGTAGCGAAGAACAGAGTTTAGAGCTTACAGCAACGGCTGAATTTGCAACACCGGAAGCGTCAGATACGTCAACAGAAACCAAGACATTTACTCTGCCAAAAAAACCGCATACTCCTGTTTCTGTAGAAGCAATAGAAGTAACTTGCGATAATGATGGTACTTATGCTCATGTAAAATGCAGCGCGTGTGAATCCTTATTCTGGGATGAAATAGACGCAGCCAATCCGGATATAGAGCCACTAACAGTGGAGGATGTAACAATCCGTTCTACAGGACATACATTTTCAACTCCTGAATTTGACCCAAATGGAGTTATCGTAACGGCAAAATTTACATGTACCAAAACCGAGTGCGGCGCATGGGTTAAGAAAAATTGCTACGAAATTGCAGGAGACGATGAAGCTTTACCGCCAACAGATGTAGACTCAAAGAACTGTGGTGAAACAGTTAATTACAGCTACCCTGTAAAGGTTTGGTTTGACAGATACCACGTTGCGCCAAAAGCGGGTGGCGCCGAAAAAGAATACGCTGAAACAGTATCGGACACATCTGAAGATTATGACGGTATTTCATACAGCGGTTTTGCACCGAAACCACGTACCTTAGAACATAATTTTACAGCAAACGTTACAGGCAACGGTACTGACGTTAAAAATGGCGTAACGATTACCCTGGCATGCGGCAGAACAAGCTGTGGCAAAACAATAGAGCTTAACAGCACACAAAACAGCGGCGACAATGAAAACCCCAATTTTATAACCGGAGGAACTTTAACCGGTGCAACCGACGGCACAATAACAATAGGGGCTCTTGACGAATCGTCAGAAGACTACAAAGCAAATACGTGTACAGGGGGTGGTACGGATGTCTTCCCTGTTACTGTTACCTGTAAAACAAACGATAATACAAAAGACCAATATACAGTAAACGGTTCCTTAAAATTAACAACCGAGAAATTAGGTCACGATTATGTGGTTGACAGCATGGAAGCAGATACGACCCAAGCAACACCAACGATAACTACTCTGCATGTAAGCTGTACAAGAGCAGATGATTGCGGATTTGCCGGTGAAACATTTACCTCAGCTGACAATCCTAGTTCTTTAGATATTCAGTCTTCAACAGACACAGACTTAGGCTATGTGGCAAAAAACTGTACAACAGACGGTAACGATGTCTGGACAGTTGCAGCAACAGTTGCAGACGGCACAACAGTATCTGTAAACGACACAGAGCAGACATTAACCATTACAAAAACATCTGAACACACAGGCCATGATTTTACAGGCAGCGGAACCTGGGACTGGTCTGCATTCGGCGACGCCGATACTGTAAACGGCAATGATTACATCATTCCCAAAGTGCCGGAAGGCAAGGTATATTACAGTATAGAATGTTCTAATCCAAATTGCGGCGGTGCAGAAGACACCGACAAAAATTCAGAAGTTGACGGACCAGAATATGTCACTGTAACAAAAGGCGACACTACATCTGTCAGAGTTCAGAAAAAACCTGCAGAGGTAACATCTACTATACCGGATGGCGCTAATTGCGGAAATGAAGACGGCTTTGAGAAAACATATACCGCCACCGTAAGCGGTGTTACTCCTGACGATACAAAGAAACAGAAAATCACAGGCCACAGCTGGGGCGAAATCGAATGGGATGCAGAATGGGATACAAGCAGTACTAACATGAAAGATTCCGATATCACCCTTGCAGACGGAACAAAATTCCAGATCCCTGTACGCACCATTGGTGCTTCACGCGCATGTGAAGTCTGCCCTGCAAGCGAAACATTTGACACAACTAGCAGCAATCCGAACGGATCTGTTGTAATTACAGAAAGAACAGAAAAAAATACATGTACTAAAACAGGTTCTACCATTTATCTTGCAAAAGTAGTCCTGGCTCCGGAAACAGAAGAAGGCGCTTCCGTTGAAGTCGTATGCGGAACTCCGCATGTAGAAATCTATAAAGCGACGGGCCATGCTTTTGACATTACCTGGGCATGGCAAGGCCTGACTGCGGAAAGCGAACAACCTGTTCCTGTTACGCCTCAAAACGAAAAAGATATTATTGAATACGTATCGGCAACCGCCACAAAAACGTGTGCAAACGAGTGCGGCGTTACGATCCAGCCGGAAGGCACAGTTACCGTAACGGCCAGCGATAATGTAGCAGACGGTATCAGCTGTACAACTCCGGATGTATTTATTTATACCGCATCCGCAAGCTTTAAAGACGTACCTACTGATGTATACACAGATACCCAGAAGGTAGTGCATATTGCAAAAGGCCATAACTACACATGGACTGTTAACAAAGCTTCCTGGACATATGACGAAGAAGACCTGAAACCAGGGACATTTGAAAACCTGACCATCGAAGGCGTTTGTAAAAACAACGAAAATCATAAGGTTACAGTATCCGGCGCATCATTAAATGTCACTTCTGAAGATGATATCAACTATAAAGCTGCAACATGTATGGCCGGAAAAACATTAGAAGTAACAGGTACATTTACCGGACAAGGCGGCGACGGCAAAGACTATACCGGTACGGCAACCTACACAGCTCCTTCCGGTGAGCCGGATTTAGAAAACGGACACGACTATTCCACAGCTGTGATTGACTGGGACGCGCTTGATCTGGATACATTAGAGCCTGTCAAAACAGAAGGTGAAGGAGAGAACGCCGTATACGTATACGACTTAACGGCAACCTGCGCATGCGGACTGAACGCAGCGGCAGAACATACAAAAACAGTAGACGTAAAAGCAACTGCTCTTGTCAGTGAAGTAAATCAGTTAAAAGAAAAAGGCTGCAAGGCAGAATATACTGTAAATTATACGTTAGCCCTGAAAGAAGCAGATCCGGACTTAACGCTTGACAGCACATACGCATATACACACGCTGCCAAAGACCATAAAATGAAGCGTCATTCGGCAGTGGAAGCTACTTGCGTAATTCCCGGCCATGAAACTTATTTTGAATGTGAGGTATGCCGCAACACATATACCAGTATGATGGCAGACACTCCATATGAATATGTGGAGGACGCGCCGCTCGGCCACATTTATGGCAGTCCAAAATTCTATTGGAATGAAGAAGGCAAAACGGCAAGCGCAAAATTCACATGTGTTCGCAGTGGATGCAGCGAAACAGACGCAGGCCATGAAAGAGTGTTTGCAGCTACGGTCTTAAGCAACCAGGTCTATGTAGAAGATAAACCCGGATGCCCTGGACAGCCAAATCCTGCAAACGGAAAAGGATACATGATGATCCGTATTACACTTGCAGGAGAAAATGAGGAAATCCCCGCAGGATTCAGCAAAAAACAGTATGACGGCGATTTACCTGTTGTCCTTTTGCCTGTAAACCATGATTACGAAAACGGCACATGCACCCTGTGCGGCTCAAAATCGGCAGATGTCGTAACGGTTATATTTAAAGATGGAAACAGCGAGTATGTTAAAAACCTGTATGACAAAACAAAAATGGACGGCGTCACAATCAATATCCCGGTTGGCCCGGTTCGTTCCGGTTATAACTTTATGGGCTGGAGTATTGACGGCACAACCGTACCGAAAAATATTGCAGACGAAATCCGTGCCAAAATACTTGCAGGCAACGACGTTACAGTAACTCCGATTTATGAGAAAACCGACAACCCCGGAACCGTAACGGTACAGTACAGGAAGGGAACTAAAAAAGCAGACGGGACATACGATCTTGCTGCATTTGGCGAAGCAGATGCATCTGTTACAGGCAAAATCGGAACCTATGCCAATATAACGCTGAAAGACATTACCGATACCAGCGTGAAGTTCTCCCACTGGGCAGATGAAACCGGCGCCGTATTAAGCACAGAAGAGACATACCGTATATTTATCCAGACAACCAGCGTGACTATCCAGGCAGTATATGTTACCAAGGACAGTGAAACCGAACAGGCGGCTCCGACCGTTGTTATTTCCAATATGTACAACACGCCGGGAACAACGTCCAATACGATTTCCTTTGTTGCTTCCATGAATATTCCGGAAGGATATACGGGAGTGGAGTCCGGTATGATTTATACCACAAACTCTGCTTGCGGAAACGATACGTCAAAAATGGCAATCGATAATGTAAATGCAGCTGACGATAAAATCCGCAAAATGGTCTTTGAAACCACCGATTACGTTACCAATATTTTAACCGTAAACGTTGGAACAAATACCGCTAATTTTGACAAACCCGTATTTGCAAGGGCATACGTCATCTGCACTAAAACTGGCGCGCCAGCCGAAAGAATCGTTGTATATTCAACTATCAAGTCTGTCACCTTTAACCAGTTGTCAGCAAAATCAAAATAATTTTCGTTCTTTGGAAAGGGGGTGCATATTCATGAACCACTATGAAACGCCTGATATGAAAATTGTTTATTTTGAAGCAGAAGATGTGCTAACGACCAGTGTCCCCGGCAACGCAACGGATCCGGATGAACTACCTTTTGACTAAAAACAATCTAATTACAGCCCCCATTTACATGGGGGCTGTTTTTTTATGGATCCTTCTGCTGCTACACCGTCTTTAACCATAGAAATCCACATGGCCGCCTACCCATGTTTCTTCCTTTGTCTTTACATAATCGCTCATTCCCATGGAAAGCGTGCTGTTGATTTTCTGAATTAACTCTTCGATAGAAGACGCCGTAACCGTAACGGTATCGCCTTCTTCTATGCCGCTTAGGCGTTCGGCATCCTCTTCTCTCTTCGCTTTCCGGTTCTCTGCCCGCTTTTCTTTTGCCGCTTTTTGGGCTTCCTTTTTCTCTTCGGCCCTTCTGGCCGCATTTTTTTCGATCCGCGCTTTTTGGGCTGCCAGGGATTTGTCAATTACGGCAAAGAAAGAGGCGTTCCCGCCGTCGTTTACCTGCATCCCATAAGTCTTCACCGCCGACGCGTTCGCGCCCAAGCTGTCTTTCAGCTGGGAAAGCTGCCCCTGCGCCCCGCTTATAATTGCCTCGTATTTTTTACGGTAAGCTTCGTCCTCCGCCATGCGTTCTATTTTTTCGGTGTCAATTAATACCACCATGCGGTTGGCATTGGCGTATTTGCCTGCATTTGCCTGCGCTTCAGCCTTTTTGTCCTCACTGACCAGAATAAAATCCATATGGGAGTATTTTCTGCGCAGCTGGTCGTAATATTTCTTGGCTTTTTCGCTTAATTCCGGGGAACCGATGGTGGCTCCTGACGTTACTTTGGTCTTTCTGTCCGATCGCTCCGCCGCCTTTGCAGCGTTCGCATTTCCTGAATATGCGGCATAACTTGCCGCTTCTGCCTGTGTTACCTGGTTCATGTGCCATTCCTCCTTGATCTGGTATCTGTAATTCCGTTTACGTTACTTTTGCTGCTATTTTATGTATCGGCTTTTCCATGGAAATTGTTTACATTTTAAACCACGCCAAAAAAGCAGCCTGCCAACGCGCAGGCTGCCTGTATAATTCGTTCTGTTTTTGGCCGGTTTACGGTCAGTTTATGGATTCTTTGATTTTATGGTAAATTCCTTCCGCGTCCAGGCCGTATTTATGTAACAGCTCAAGCGCCGGGCCGGATTCTCCGAACACGTCATAAATACCTATCCTGGTCACCTTAGTCGGGCATGTCTCGCTTAACGCCTCGCAGACTGCCGCCCCAAGGCCTCCAATGACAGAGTGCTCTTCTACCGTAAATACGCGTCCCGTTTTGGCTGCGGAGGAAGCGACCAGTTCCGTATCCAGAGGCTTAATAGTATGGACATTGACAACCTCTGCTTCTATGCCCTCTTCCGCCAGACGGTCTGCCGCGTCAAGCGCTTCCACAACGCAAAGCCCTGTTGCAAATATACTCAGATCACTGCCTTCCCGCAAAACGGCGGCCTTACCCAGTTCAAATTTATAGTCCGGCCTGTCGTTTAGAACCGGGACTGCCAGCCTGCCCAAACGCAGGTAAACCGGGCCGTCATATTCGTACGCGGCCCTTACCGCGGCTTCCGCTTCAATGGAGTCGCAGGGATTGATAATCAGCATTCCCGGTATCAGGCGCATCAGGGCAATATCTTCGTTGCACTGATGCGTTGCTCCGTCTTCCCCGACGGAAATCCCTGCATGGGTTGCTCCGATTTTCACGTTCATATGGGGATAACCGATGGAATTGCGCACCTGCTCAAACGCACGCCCCGCCACAAACATAGCGAATGTACTCATAAACGGGATTTTGCCGCATGCAGCCAGCCCCGCGGCAATACCGGCCATATTCGCTTCTGCAATACCGCAGTTGATATGGCGTTCGGGAAACGCCTTCATAAAATCTCCTGTCCTTGTGGCCGCCGCAAGATCCGCATCCAATACGACAATTCTTTCATCCGCCCTGCCAAGTTCCACCAAACCCTTGCCGTAACCGTCCCTGGTTGCAACCCTGGGCAAATCCTTTCTGTTTTGGATTACTGACATAATGCTTCACCTGCTTTCTCCAAATCTTTCATTGCAATTTCAAATTCCGCATCACCCGGCGCTTTGCCATGCCAGCTTACTTCGTCTTCCATAAAAGAAACGCCCTTTCCTTTGACGGTACGCGCAATAATTAACGTCGGCTTTCCTTTAACGGATTTTGCTTCTGCAAATGCTGCCGCAATTTCTTCAAAATTGTGGCCGTCAATCTGGATTGTATGGAAATGAAATGCCTCAAACTTCTTGTCCAGCGGATACGGGGAGCAGACGTCTTCTACATACCCGTCAATCTGAAGACGGTTATTATCCACAATCACAACGAGATTGTCTAATTTGTGATAGCCTGCAAACATTGCGGCCTCCCAAATCTGCCCTTCCTGGATTTCACCGTCGCCGCACATGGCATAAACGCGGTAATCCCTGCCGTCCATCTTGGCCGCCAGCGCCATACCGACTGCCACAGACAGCCCCTGTCCCAATGATCCGGTCGACATATCCACACCAGGCGTCTGCTTCATATCCGGATGCCCCTGTAAATAGCTTCCCGTATGCCTTAAAGTCATCAAATCTTCCACCGGGAAAAACCCCCGAAACGCCAGCGCAGCATAAAGCCCCGGCGCCGTATGCCCCTTGGATAATACAAAGCGGTCGCGATCCGCCATCTGCGGATTCTTCGGGTCAACATGCAGTTCTTCAAAATATAAATACGTAAAAAGTTCCGCTGCCGACAAAGAACCGCCCGGATGCCCCGCGCCTGCGCTGTGCAATGATTTGATAATTTCTTTCCTGACCTGCAAGGTCATCTTCTGAAGTTCTGGTATGTTCATATCCTACTCCCTTCGCAGTCTGTCCGTATCATGCTGTTCTCCTTTTCTTTCATCAGTATTTGCATTTTAAATGATACTATTCATCCTCACACATTATATATCACAGCGTCTGGTTTGTCAAAAATTATGTTATCCTGACGCAAAATTTTTTAATCAAAAAAGGGGCTCACGCCCCTTTTTTATCTTGGATTATTTAAATTTGGTTTTATCAGAGCATCCGTTTTCACACATGAATTTCTTGTATGCCCCTTTCTTTCCTTTTGGTACTTTTACATTCATTTTTGCGCTTGTCTTTCCGAATGCATTTTTCCCAACGCCTTTTTTCGACAGCTTTTTGGAGTGGATCCGGATATTGCTGAGATTTTTACAGTTATAAAACGCTTTTTTGCCGATCTTGGCTACATTTTTGCCAATGACAACTTTTTTCAGCTTATTGTTATTACTGAACGCATTTCCCTTGATTTCTGTAATCCGGAAAGCCTTGCCTCCAATCACAACCGTATCTTTGATGGTAACGGACGCTTTCTTTTTCGCTGCGCGCACAACGGCTGCCGTCCCCGCTTTTTCGTCTGTAATCTTATAACGCAAATCGCCGACGTCCCAAACGCTTCCTTTCTTTATACTGATTTCAAAAGAAGCTGTTTTTGTCCCGGTATAACCGCCTTTTCCTGTAATCGTAACGAGCGCCGTACCAATATTGACGTTATTCGAATATGCCGCCGTATAATCCGTACCGTCTGCTAACGCTTTTCCCCCGCAGGTAACGGCAAGCTTCGGCGCAATGGCTGCGCCTGTATAATACTGTACGCCGATGGCTGCGATAGCTGCCCCGGAAATATCAACTGCTTTGGGTTGATCAATAACTGGATTATCCGGGTTATTCGGATTATCCGGATTATCCGGATTATCTGGATTATCCGGACTCGGCTTGCTGTTATCCGCATCTTTTATTTCAGACGGTTCCGGAAGGGGCAGTTCCTGGAATGCGCCGTCTGCCGTAACGCCGCCGGCAGAATCCGTAAACGTCTTTGCAAAATCCTCAAATGTCCCGGATGCGGACTCATCCCACATTTTTGCGGAAGCTGCGCGCAGACGCGGATAAAGGCTCTTCGCCACTTCCTGCTGCGTCCCCTGCGTCGGGTCGTCGCACCACATAAAATACGTAGAACCGGACACATGTTCGTCAGCAATGTTTTGGTTGCCGGCAAACGTATTATTCTGGAACTGAGCATAAAGCCCCGCCGGGGTTTTTTTCGTATTCGCATTTCCGACCAGCTCTTTCCAGTTTGGATCCCCTCCGGTTAAAATACCGTAGAAATCCCCATGGCCGTTAATCATAGAAAGCCCCTGCTGCGCCAGAAAACCGGGCGAGGCATAACGGAAGCTGCTCATACCGTTATAGCACCAGTATTCCGCTTCGTCTATGTTTATCCAGGTATGCGTCGCAGCGTCCTGGTTATAATACAAAGGATCGTTGAATGAACGCACCTTTGTAATGCCAAGCTGCTTTAACTCGCCTGCCAGGCCGTCCAGATAGTCCGCAACCACGCCGTATTTACCTTCGGTAGACGCTACCGGGGTACCCCAGTTATACGCGCCGTGCAGGTATTCGTCCCCGCCGATATGGAACGTCTTACAGCCTTTGGACAGGAAATAGGACGCATACTTCTTAACAAGCGCTTTCATAAAATTTTTCGCTTCGTCGCTCTCAACGTCCATATCCCCGTTTAACGCATATTTTTGAAATTCTTCCTTTCCCATAATCCATCCGGTATGCCCCGGCGTATCCAGGCACGGTATAATTTCCACGCCGTATGCGTCCGCCGTTTCGATAATCTCATCCATTTCGCTTTCCGTCAGATAAGAGTCCGGATCGGTAACGCCGCCGCATAAAACGGAAAGATCCTCGTCCGCGTTCCCGTCGCCGTTTACATCCAAAGACATATCGTTTAACGCAAAGCGGAATCCCGTTCCGTTGGAAAAATCCAGTTCCATCTGGTTCATCCGAAGCCAGGACAGTTCTTTTATCATAGCGACAATCCAGTCCTTTGAAAAATATTTGCGGCCGCAGTCCAGATGGAAAATACGCTGCCCTACATCCGGTTCTTCGCTTTTCTTCATACTGTGAATGCTTTCCTTTAAAAGCAGGCTCTTCATAATATCGCGCAGGCCGTACATTGCGCTGACCGCGGAACCTGCCATAAGCACGGCTTTTTCATCCGCCACTTCGATTTCATACGCTTCCTGCGCAAGCGTATCCGATACCTGTATCAGGATATCCCCTTCCTTTGCAAAAGAAACGTCCCCATACACAATCGGCATTTTGCCGCTGACTTCTTTTGCCTCATATTCCGAAGCAATTAAAGACACCTTTTGCGCCAGTTCTGTCCCTTCCGGATTTTTATCCCCAACCAGGAACATTCTCTTCGGGACAAATCCTCCGCTTTCCCCCGTTTCCTCTGCAAAAACTGCTGACGGCATCACACTGAATACCATACAAAAAACCAGCAGAAGAGAAAACAATTTTGTAATACTTTTCTTGACCATACGTACCATTCCTTTCTTTGTTTATTTATTTCCGCTAAAATTGTAGCACAATTTTACAAAATTTTCAACAAAACAAACACTTGCATTCTACAAAAAACATGTTATAATTATTTTGATGGGGCATTGGCGCAGTTGGGAGCGCGCAACATTCGCATTGTTGAGGCCGTGGGTTCGAATCCCATATGCTCCATGCGCAAACAGCGGAATCCTGTGAGATGTGGGATTCCGCTGTTTTTATCATCCTTTCAGCTATGGCTGACGCTCCATGCCCTCCGCTTCCCCTCCTGCGGATTCCTTCCGCCTGGCCAGAAGCGTGACCACCTCTACATTCCCCGTCCACGGGAACTGATCCACCGCCACTGCCCGCTCCACCACATACCCACGCTCCAGGAACACCCCCAGGTCCCGCACCAGGCTGGTGGGCTTGCAGGATATGTATACAATCCTCTCCACACCGTAAGCAATGATCTTCCCCAGGGCCTTCGGGTGAATCCCGTCCCGGGGCGGATCCAGGATGATGAAATCCGGCTTCTCCGGAATCTCGTCCAGCGCCTTCAGCACGTCCCCGGCAATGAACTCGCAGTTCCTAAGCCCGTTCATCTCCGCGTTCTTCCGGGCTGCCTGCACGGCCTCCTCCACGATCTCCACGCCGATCACCCTGCCTGCCGCCGGGGCCATCATCTGCGCGATCGTCCCCGTACCGCTGTAAAGGTCGTACACCACCTTGTCCGGCGCCCCCTCCGGAGCGCCGCTGCCCAGCTCCCCGATATAAGACCGGGCCGTCTCGTAGAGCACCTCCGCGCCGTAGGAGTTGGTCTGGAAAAACGAAAAAACGGATACTTTAAATCGGAGCCCTAAAAGCTCCTCATAAAAATAGTCCTGTCCGTAGAGGATGTCCGTGCGGTCGCTGCGCACCACATCCGCCTGGGAGTCGTTGACGATATGGAGGATTCCCGCGAACTTCCCCTCTAGGCCGCCATTGCGTTCCAGGCCCAGCAGCTTTTCCAGGAAGCCCTCCATCAGCTGCCGCTCCGCTTCCCCGCATCCCTCTCCCCCGGCTTCTTTCTGCAGCGGCATAGCTTCCGCTTCCCCCGGAACGCCTGCCACGGATTCCGCCCGGCCTGCGGCTCTTTCGCCGTTCCCCGCCGCGGATCCCTCCGGGGCCCCACAGTCCCCCCAAGGGCTCTGAGAGGTAGTCACCAGCGCCACCAGGATCTCCCCTGTCCGGGAGGCCTTGCGCACCAGCAGATGCCTCAGATACCCCTCATGGCGCATCCTGTGGAAATAAGTCACCCTCCGCGGAGCCGGATATCCCGTGAAGTATTCCAGCGCCGTCTTCAATATCAGCCGGAAATCCCCGTCCACGATCCGGCAGTCCTCCACGGTCACCACATCATAGAAGCTGCCGCGCTTGTGCATCCCCAGGGTCAGCGGGCCGTCCTTTTCCTCATCCCCGAAGGAGAATTCCATCTTGTTGCGATACCCGCAGGCCACAGGGCTTGCCTTGATGCCCTCCCACTGCCATCCGCTCTCCTGCCGCTCCAGGCAGGCATCCAGCAGACGCTTCACCTGTCCCTCCTTGACCCTGAGCTGCTCCTCATAGGGCAGGGACAGATACGCACAGCCGCCGCATAAGCCAAAATGGGAACACGGACTGGCTGTCTCCAGAGGCGACTTCTCCATCACCTCCAGCAGACGGCCCTCCGCCTTCCCGTTTCTCACTTTGCTGACAATGAGCTTGATCTTCTGGCCGGGCAGGCTGTTCTTGACGGTGACGGGACCCTCCTGGGTACTGGCAATGCCCTTGCACGGAAAATCCACCCGCTCCACCGTGGCTTCATATACCTGTCCTTTTTTCATCTGCTCAGTTCTCTCCCTCGTCTACGAAGAAGTCTTCGTCGTCTTCCGCTTCCTCGTCGTCCTCTTCATCCTCGAACTCGTCTTCGAACTCATCCTCGAAGTCATCCAGATAGCGGGGATTCAAGTAGCGGTACACCGCGTAGGCGATACCGGCCACTGCCGCGATGGCACCCAGCACTGCCAGGACGCATATCACCACGTTCCACTCCTTCTTCTCCTCTTCCTTCTTTCCAAGCAGTTCATTCAGCCTGGCGATATCAATCAAATTCTCAAGCTTGTTCATAAGATTACCTCCGTCTCGGCAGATTGACTGCCCTTTATTTTCTATTGCCCAGGACCTGTCATAGAAACCGCTTCGCATTTTCTGTTATCTGGAACCTGTCATGGAAACTGCTCCGCATTTTCTACTACCCAAAACCTATTATATCATATTCCTTGGAAAAATACTATAACCTTTTCAATTTTGCGAAAGAAGCGTACATGATTTTCTGCCCGGCCTTGTCGAACTCTACTGTCACCTTGTAGTCCCTGGGCTCCCTGTCGATTTTCAGCACGCTCCCTTCCCCGTACTTTACATGGGACACCCGGTCTCCCACCCCATAGGAAAGCGCCTCCGGGGCCTGATGGATTCCCTTTGATATGCCCGCCAACTGGTTCAGGCTGCCGATTCCCTTTGCGATATAGGGCTTATCCGCCTTGGGCGTGGTCTTGGGACGTATGATAGCCTTGGGGCGGCCAAAGGCCGTCTGGGAGCCCCCGGCGCTGCCGCCATTCCCGATTCCTGTGGCACCAACGCTCTGGGCCCGCTCTCTGCTCCGCTCCAGGAAGGCGTCCTCATCCGGAATCACGAAAGCGTCCGCCTCTTCCTTCTGCTTCTGGATCCGGCGCCTGGGCCCGGCCCCATTGCTGTCCAGAAGCTCCGGAGGAATCTCCCCCACGAAGCGGCTCACCCCATTGTACTGGGTCTCCCCCCGGACCATACGCATCCTGGCGCAGGTCAATGTCAGCTCGTCCATGGCCCTGGTGATGCCCACATAGGCCAGCCGCCGCTCCTCCTCCAGGTCCGTGGGATCCTCGGAATTGATGGTCAGATATCCCGGGAACAGACCGTCCTCCATCCCCGCCAGGTACACATTGGGGAATTCCAGCCCCTTGGCGGAGTGCAGGGTCATCAGCAGCACCCTGTCGTCATTCCCGTCCACATTGTCGATGTCCGCCACCAGGGCCACCTCCTCCAGAAACTCCGTCAGCGTGGGCTCCTCATGGCTCTCCGTGTAAATCACCGCCTTTGAGATCAGTTCGTCCACATTGGCTATCCTGTCATCGCCGCCCTCATCGTCGTAGTCCGCGAGATACCCTGCGTAATCAATCTTCTCCACGATGGCCTGTATCAGCTCCGCGATGGTCTTCTCCTCCCGCTCCCTGCGCAGCCCCTGAATCAGGCTCACGAAGGGGCGTATCTTGGCGGAGGCCTTGCCCAGGCTCATGATTTCGTCCGCCTGCTCCAGGGCCTGGTAGAACCCGATGCCGTGGAGCTGGGCATAGTCCTCCAGCTTCTCCAAAGTGGCGTTGCCGATGCCCCGCCTGGGCACGTTGAGGACGCGTCTGACGGCCACCTCGTCCCGGCCGCTCTCTATGGTCTTCAGATAGGCCAGGATGTCCTTTATCTCCATTCTGGAATAGAAGTTCGTACCTCCTACCACATTATATGGCACGCCCTCCATGATCATACGCTCCTCCAGGAGACGGGCCTGGGCGTTGGTGCGGTAGAGCACCGCGCAGTCCCTGTACTTGGCGCCCTGCTCCGCCACCCACCTGGTCACTTCCCGGGCGATGAACTCCGCCTCCTCGTAAGCCGTGTCGAACTGCCGCAGGCGCACTTTGGCCCCGCCCTCCCTGGCGGTCCACAGGGCCTTGGCCTTCCTGCCCACATTGTTGCCTATCACCGCATTGGCGGCATCCAGGATGGACTGGGTGGAACGGTAGTTCTGCTCCAGCTTGATGGTCACCGCCTCCGGGAAATGCTCCTCGAAGTCCAGGATGTTGCGGATATTGGCCCCGCGGAACTTGTAGATGCTCTGGTCGTCGTCCCCCACCACGCACAGGTTCCGGTATTTTTTCGCCAATGCCCCAACCAGCTCGAACTGCGCCGTGTTGGTGTCCTGGTACTCGTCCACCATGATGTACTGGAACCGCTCCTGATAGGAGTCCAGCACCTCCGGGCAGCTCTTGAACAGCTCCACCGTCTTCACGATGATGTCGTCAAAGTCCAGCGCGTTGTTGGCCTGCAGGGTCTCCTGGTACTCCCTGTAGGCCTTTGCGTAGATCTTCTTCATATAATCATAGTCCCCGGCGGCCTCCAGCTCGTACTGGCTCACGCTCACCAGCTCGTTCTTGGCCGAGGAGACCGCACTGAGCAGCGCCCGCTCCTTGTACATCTTCGAATCCAGTTCCAGCCGCTTGATGACCGCCTTCATCACTGTCTTCTGGTCGTCGCTGTCGTAGATGGTGAAGCTGTTGTCATAGCCCAGCCTGTCGATATGGCGGCGTAGGATCCGCACGCAGGCGGAGTGGAAGGTGGAGACCCATATCTGGTCCGCGCCGAAGCCCACCAGCTTGTCCACCCTCTCCCGCATCTCCCCCGCCGCCTTGTTGGTGAAGGTGATCGCCAGGATGTTCCAGGGCTTTACGCCCATCTCTTCTATTAAATAGGCGATCCTGTGGGTCAGCACCCTCGTCTTGCCGCTGCCCGCCCCCGCTATCACCAGAAGCGGCCCGTCCACCGTGGACGCCGCCTGCCTCTGCTCCTTGTTCAGTGTATCCAGTAAACCCATTTTCACTCCCTCATTTCCATTCCACACAGGAATTCCCAATCCGCCATCGCCGCTTCCCCATGGCAAAAAGGAACGCCGCTTGTTCAAGGCAGCGTTCCCGAAGTAAGCTTCCGCTAACTTTTATAGCCTGTCATTCTCGTTGAACACATCTCCGCATTCCGGGCAGAATTTCGGCGGATGCGCAGGGTCTTCGGGCTCCCATCCGCATTTATCGCACCGGTAGAGCGGCGCGCCCTCCGGCTTCTTCGCACCGCAATCGGTGCAGAACTTACCCTGGTTCACCGCACCGCAGCTACAGGTCCACCCTGCCTCCGTGGGCTTGGGGCTGCCGCATTCCATGCAGAACTTGCCGCGGTTGTCCCCATGGCCGCATTTACAGGTCCAGCCCGGCACCGGCGCCCCGCTTCCCCCGCGCCCGGCGGCAGGGTTCGCCGCCTGACTTCTGGCCGCCTGGTTCTGAGCTGTCTGGTTCTGAGCCGCTCCCATGGCGAACAGGGAGGAAGCGTCCATGCCTCCGGCCGCATTTGCCATGTTCATATTGGCGAAGGCCATCATGGGCCCGGTGGCCGTGTTGGAAGCCGCCGCCCGCATGGCGTCCGCCTGGGCTCCCACCAGCGTGGCAGCCGCCATGTTGGGATTGCGCATCACCGCGCTGCTCTGGAGGTCGCTAATCCGTTTCGCCGTCTCCTCCGGCATGGAGGGCGGGTTCATGGTCATGCTCACCACCACGATGCCCCGGGTCTTCTCCCATTTCACCGACAGTTGGGCGTTCACCGCGTCCACCAGCTCCATCACATGGCTGGGGATGTCGGACACCCTTACCCGCAGGCTGCTGACCTTGCCCAGGGCAGGCTGCATGGCAGTCATCAGCTCGGACTTCATCTGGTTCTGGATTTCGCTGCGGCTGTATACATCGGGCACGTTCCCGCATACATTCTGATAAAAAAGCAGGGGATCCACGATCCGGAAGGAATAGGAGCCGTTGCAGCGGATGGTCACGTCCATGTCCAGGCCGATGTTATCGTCTATGTAGCGGAAGGGGATGGGCGTGGCCGTGCCGTAGCGGTTGTCCATGATCTCCTTGGTATTGAAGAAATAGACCCTCTGGTCCTTGCCCGCGCCTCCGCCGAAGCTGAAGCGCTTGCCGATTGCCTGGAAGGTGCCCTTTAAGTTCTCCCCCAGGTCTCCGTAGAACAGGCTGGGCTCCGTGGAATTGTCATAGACGAACTCCCCGGCCTCCGCGCAGAACTCCGCTATGCCTCCCTGCTCTACGATCATCATGCACTGCCCCTCGTTGACGGCGATGATGGAGCCGTTGGAGATGATGTTGTCCCCTCCCTTGTTGCTGTTCCGGCCTCCGCTCTGGCGCTTCCTGCCCTTGGCCGCCAATATGTCATTGGAGAGGGAATCACAGTAGAAATACTCCCTCCACTGATCCGCCAGCATGGAGCTGACGGCATCCTTTGCCGCTTTTATCAAGCCCATTGTCTCATCCTCCGCTTCCGTTTTATTTTGGTATTTTCCCTCAGGAATCCGATTCTTTATCCATTCTATCAAATTTTTCCCATTCTCTCAACCGCTTTCGAGAAATAATCTTTACAAACAGAAGATTTTCGAATAAACTAAAGGAATATACCTGTCATACGGTTATCATAATCATACTATACAATAGAAAGAAGAGATCTGATATGGGCAAAAAAGCTACGAAAGCCGCCGATAACATGTATTACCTGGCACGTTCCCAGGCTGCGGAGGAGAATCCGGACTTCTCCAGCCGGGAGAAGGCTGCCGAAATCATAGGCATAGACCGCACCAGGCTGGCCCGCATCGAGCTGGACACCATCTCCCCCTACCCGGAGGAGGTAAAGGCCATGGCGGAGGCCTACAACACGCCGGAGCTGTGCAATTCCTACTGCGCCAGGGAATGCCCCATCGGCCGCAACAGCGTGTCGGAGGTCACGATTGACGACTTCGACAGGCTGGCGCTGAAGGTCCTGGGCTCCCTGAAGGACATCGATGCCCTGCGGGCCTCCCTGATTGCCATCTCCGAGGACGGTGTCATCGAGGAGAACGAGCGCCCCGCCTTCCAGAAGATACTGGACTCCCTCCAGAAGATCAGCAACAACGCCAATGCCCTTCGCATCTGGGCCATGAAGAACATCCGCCTGAAGCAGTAGAGCATGGCGGTTCGGTTCCGTAGATTTCCGCCGCCTGTTTAAAAAGGAACGTCTCTCCGCATTATTTTATACGGAAAGGCATTCCTTATATTTTTATGCTCTGTGCTATTCCGCCGCTTTTTTGGCAAAATCCTTCGTCACCAGGTCTTCGTAAGGCACCTGCTTCTCCAGTACGCCCGCGTCCTGTAGGATGTTCTGGAGCAGCGAGAAGGCGTCCTCCTCAAAAACCAGATTCTCCTTCCAGGTATCCTGCCGATAGTATCTGTCCACGATGGTGGTCAGGGTCTCCATGTCCGTCTCTGGGAACTGGGGCGAGATGGCCTTTGCGATCTCCTCAGGCGAATGGTCCTGCACGTAGTCCATGCCTTTCTGCAGTGCGTCCGTGAAGGCCTGCACCGTATCCTTGTTCTTCTCCAGGTAACTCTTCTTGGCGGAGAAGGATGTATAGGGCACATAGCCGGAGTCCTCCCCCAGGGATGCGACTACATAGCCTTCCCCCTTCTGCTCCAGGGAGGTGGCGTGAGGCTCGAATTCCACGGTGAAGTCCCCCTGCCCGCCGGAAAACGCCGCTGCCGTGGAGCCGAAGTCAATGCTCTGGTCGATGTTCACATCCGCAGCCGGGTCGATGCCGTTCTTGCGCAGGATATATTCGAAGACCATCTGAGGCATACCGCCAGTCTGCCCTAGCATGATGAACATATTTTCCACACACGTCAATTTCTCTCTGGAAGCCACGATTCTGTATGGATAATGGTAGATTCCTGTCTTTTCCACCAGCCCTAGGTCAAGCAAATGCTCCATGTAGGTGGTAAACTTCTTCTTGTGCATAGGATAACCCATATCTTTCAGGCTTTCCGCCAGGAATTTCACAGATGTAAAACCTGTCTCGTCCTTTTTCAGAAGTCGGATTGCCTCTATCATCATGGTCAGCTTCAGATTCTCCTTGTCGGCTTTGAAATCGTAGACCGCCAGCTTGCCGAGACCGTGTTTTAAATAGATGTCAACATTTCCGTCTTTATCTACAATGATTCTTTCAACGAGGACCTCAATGTCCGTCCGGGTCAAACCTTTTTGCTCCAGCACCTCATTTAAAATATCCAATGCGGTTTGCAAATTAGGTTTGATTGCTGCAGTGGGGATATGAGGCTCTTTCGTCAAATCCTGCAGTGTTTTTTCAATGGCAGAGATACGCTCCATTTTTTCTGTCTGTAGAGAGGCGTATGTTTCATTGATGATTTCAGACATCCCCGGATTTGCCGTGAGCTCCTTTACCTTTTGGGTAATCAGTGTTTTCAGCTCTTTCTTGATTCTCTCCAGCTCGTTTTCCAGTCTCTGCCGACTGTCGTCTGCGGAGTAAGCAGGAGCCTTTAAGTTTGACAGGTCGAAATTCTGTATGATGTCTGCCAGAGAATCACGGCAAAGGATGAGATACTTAACCAAAGCATCCATCAAGGTTTCTTCTGTCACCAGATGGGCATGTTCACAAAACTGCTTTCCCTTTTTGTTGTAGGTGCCGCACACATAATATTTTCCACGGTTCGGACGGTTGATCGCGGTCAGCTTCATGCCGCAGTCCTTGCAGTACAGACACCCGGAAAAGAGGTTGATGTGTTTCCTCTGGCCCCGGTACTGGCTGTGATGGCGGCTGTCCTTCACCTCAAAGAGCAGCTTCATGGTATCGTCATCAAATATTTTCGGGTGGTGGTCCGGGAAAACATATTGCTGGTCTCTGGAAATCTTTTTGTCTTTACCGTTGATGGTCATCCTCTCTCTTTTGTGGGTTCGCAGTACCCCGTTATGATAATCGTTAAAAAGGGTATCTTTCACCATGCCATAGCTCCACATATGGGCGACTTCCCGGTGATAGGGCAGGCCCAGGGCCTCGTAGCGTTCCTTTTGCAGCATGGTAGGCGTGGGGACGCCCCGGTCTGAGAGTATTTCCGCAATTTTTCGTATGCCGTTCCCTTCCAGATAAAGGTCTTTTTCAAGGTTCAGGATGGCGGCGGCTTCTTCATCAATTAAAACCATCTGCTTGTTCAGGGGGTGTCTGGTGTAACCGAATGGGGGAGCACATTTTAAAGTACCGTTTTCCTGCTCCATTTTCTTGATTCGTTTTACCTTCCGGCTTGTGTTCTTCACATGGCGCTCATTATCCCATGTCTTGATTCCGATAATATCATCATCAGAGTAGAGGGAATCATAATTGTCATCAATCAGGATGACGCGCTTCCCCTGTTCTTCCATTTCTTCGAGAAAAAGCAGTACCTTCGCATTGTGCCGCCCGATTCGTGAAAGGTCTTTGGCCACGATTACATCTATGGAGCCGAGATTGGCCATCATGTTCTGAAACTGGGGACGGTTGAAGGAATAGCCGGAAATGCCGTCGTCCTCGTAGATGTGGCGTACAATCATGTTGTTTTCTTCTGCGTATTTCTGGATAATCAGTTTCTGGTTTTCGATAGAGGAATAATTTCTCTTGTTATCGTCTCTGGAGAGGCGGACATAACCGTCTATCATTGTGGGAGTATGGATTGCTGTCATCATAAAAATCGTCCTCCTTATCTTGCTTTCTACCTATATTTTACCATATAGGCAGGATAACACAATGTTGTCGCCAGTTAGCGAAAATGGTTGCGAACCACATCCCGCAATCCATTTTCCATTGCCTGATTGCCCTCGATAATGGTAACGACCAGATACCCCCGTCTGCTAAGAGCTTCCTTTTTCCTTGCGATTTCATAACTATCAGAATCCTTTTTTTGAAGTAAGTGGCAAACCTCCTTTTGCTTTCCTATGACAATCACCTCAAATTCTTGCTTCATATTATTGTATGAAAAGTCAGGCTTATCCTATCAATCAAAAACTCCGCTGCAAGCAGCAGGGTTTTTGATCCTCGCGGCATTCGTCAAATATGCGTGCAGGCACGCCTACTTGGCTCATTGCTCGCGGGAATAAAACAGCTTTCTTCATACAAAATGACATGGTGGCTGATATGGAAAATACCATCAGAAACAGACGAAAGGAGTTAGGGCTATCCCAAGAAGAATTAGCGAGAAAATGCGGTATTTCCAGACAGTAAATACAATCGAAAACAACAAGTATGACCCTGCATTAGCATTAGCGTTTCCTCTTGCGCTGAAATTTTTGTTTCTTGTTCTGTCATGCCAGTTTCCTCCTTTCCGGCTTCGGGCCAGGTTGGCCCGGAGCAATAAAAAACCGCCAGCGTCAGCCAGCGGTTCCATCGTTACTATATTTTGTTTTATCCTTCGTTGTCATTCTGCGGCAGATCAGGAAACAGAATCCGAAGATAATCCCGTCTGCCATAGAGAACACGGTCAATGTACACGTCCTGCCCATTCACACGGTAAAAAACCATGTAATTTCCACTGGTGAGAAATCGGTAGTCGCTTTCTATATCTGTCACAGAGGACAGCGGAGCGCCGATTTCTGAAAAATTTTCCAGTTCATCAACAGTGTCCATGATTTTGTTTACGGTGTTTTCAG
>OFGG01000252.1_pt1 | contig 47773 bp, 48 predicted proteins | sample 1521701 | NCBI WGS metagenome assembly OFGG01 (sample SAMEA3504081, study PRJEB24116) | mouse gut metagenome | biome: mouse gut; feature: mouse-associated habitat; material: faeces | place: Denmark | collected 2011
ATTTCCGGGCCTGTGCGAGACTTAATGCGGCATATGGCGTGAAGCCCTCCGCCTGCAGGTTGCGGCAGAGGGTATCAGACAGTTCCGCGTTATCTTCAACCACCAGAATTTTATCCATACAAATTCCCCTTTCTTTGGGAGTATGGTTTTTATTATGCCACTGTCCACCTTTATCTTCAACTTCTGATTTAGGAATATTTTTTATCCTTATCTGTTTTATGGAAAAATGTGATAGAAAATATCAGATGTGATACCATTGATTGCAATGAATATCTATTTTTTCCATCTTTCTAAAAAATCCCATTGCAGACATCCCAACAGCACATATAATTACACCAGTCGGTATGAAACATAAATAAATCATATTGCTAAATTTATCAAACAGAAAACCATACACGATCTGCCCTATGGGTTGAACGCACAATGTAACCGTAGATGTATAAGCCATTACTTTTCCAATCAGATGATCAGGCGTCCTTTGCTGTATAAGGGAAACTGCAAAAATAGAAAAAATACTAATTGCAATCTGCATACCGCAAAAAGAAACAAGGATGATACCTGATTTACAACTGCATTTCCTTTCGTTATGTTATCGCCCTGCAGCATAGTCGGAATACACACCTGTACCGTAGGTGTTTCAAATGCTCCCAAAACAGAAAGTACGACAAGCAGCACACTGATTACAGTCAACGCATTACTTTCAGACAAAAGAAGTGTCGCACATAAAACCGACATCCCTGTTAATCCATCCAGCCCAACCATAATATTACGCCTGTCTGCCCTGTCCGCAAGAATACCTCCTAATGGCGAAAGAACAATAGTCGGGATTATGGCAATAGATAATATCCCCGCAAATATAGCGGCTGAACCGGTTACTTCCAGTACATACATGGACAATGCCAGCTTCAAGATGAAATTTCCAAACAACGATGTCAACTGTCCTAAAATAAGAAGCACAAAATTCTTTGTGAATAATTTTTATGTCATGGCTCATTTCCTCCACCGTTGGCATCAGCCAAAAGTTAATGAGTGGCAATAGTTCGGAAAGTTCTTTTGCATATTCCGTTTTGATGGAACCGTCATTTTTTCCTTCTTCTAATAACTCCAACCATAAAGGTGTTAATATACGCCTGTTTTCTTCCACTGCTGCGGCTAAAATATGTGGATCTTTTAAAATAGGGATTGCCTGCATATTCAGTTGGTTATGCTCTGCGTCCGATTGATTCAATACCAGCAGTGACTTAATTTTTTGTAAGCCGTGTAACCTCATTGTGCAGCAATTTATATTGAAAGTAAAAATCCTCAATCGCCGATTCCCAATTTTGACCAACAACAGCCTATACCATACCGATTTCATTCAGTCCAAATCAAAAGCAACTACCTTAAACATTACATATTTTCTCCGTTAATCTTTCGGATTACACGACAAGGATTTCCTACTGCCAGTGAGTTTGCTGGTATATCCTTTGTGACAACGCTTCCAGCCCCTATAACAGAACCATCGCCTATTGTTACGCCCGGAAGGACAATTACGCCCCCGCCCAACCAGCAGCCGCTTCCGATTTTTATAGGCAAGGCGTAGGTACGGCAAAAATACTGTTCTGTTTCCATGTTCCAGTTTGGTGTAAGTCTTTCTGACAGTTCAACAGGGTGTGTTGCTGTATAAAGCTGCACATTTGAAGCAATTAACACATTATCGCCAATCATTATTTTGTTGCAGTCTACGAATGTGCAATTCATATTCACGGAAACATTGTTTCCAACATAGATATTTCGTCCATAATCGCAGATAAATGGAAGCCCGACAGATACATTTGTACCAATTCCTCCAAACAACTGTTTTAAGATATTTATTTTTTCTGTTTTTTGCTCATATGCAAGGGCATTATATTTTTGCAATAATGTTCTCGCATGACTTTTTATATCTAAAAAGATTTTATCATGGCAGTTATAATATTCTCCCGTCATACATTTTTCTAATTCAGTCATAGCAGCGCCTCCATGCTTCATGATAGAAAAAACTGTTACAAAGCAAGTAACAGACTGTTTCCTTATATTCTTTTTGCAAGCGTTTCAATAATGAAAACGACAGGAATTTGTGTTGTGCCGTTATATCCCCCGTTAATTCGTTTGGTATTCAAGTTATAAGAAAAATTCCAATCCGACAATTTCGCTAAGGTTGAGAATGGGGAATTGGTAATACTTAGAACACAGCAATTCTTTTTCTTAAACTGGCTGCTTCAATTAATTTTTCAGTTTCGCCGCTTTCCGATAATGCGATTACGGCTGTATTTTTCCAGAGGAATGTTTCTATCGGATAAAAAACGTTCCTGATGACCCCATACCTGTAAAAATTATCAAATCAGCTTTTCTAAGAACGCCAATCGCAAACAATAATTTTCCCTCAAAGGCACTTGAATTTGTTCTTGTAAAAAAATCAGAAAGTTCCTGCAAATCTTCCATAGGCGGATATGTGGCTTGTAAAGTAATTTCTTTTTCAGAGCTTCTTTAAATTCGGAATACCCATCAAAATTGTTTTTATTGCAAAAGCGCAATATGGTTGGCGTAGATACTTGAAGCTCTTTTGCAAGCTCCCTAATGGTCATGTATTGTATTTTATCAATATTGGAAACTATATATTTGTAAATACGAATATCTGTTTCGATCAATCGTCATTAACTATCTCATAACTCTGACTCATAGGCAGCAAAGGTACGATCATCAAACAGCACCCAATATACAATATCAATTTTACCGGGGTTATCGGAAAGAAACCTATTGACTGTATGAACAGCTACTTTTGCTGCCTTATCCACAGGATAACCATACACGCCCGTAGAAATGGAAGGAAACGCTATGGTACGAATCCCATTCTCAACTGCCACCGTCAATGACTTATAATAGCAAGAAGCTAATAAATCTGCCTCCTGCCTTTCTCCACCATACCAAATTGGCCCCACGGTATGAATAACATAGTCAGCGGGCAAATTATACCCTTTTGTCAGCTTCGCTTCACCAGTAGGGCATCCGTGGAGTGTCCGGCACTCCTCTAAGAGCAGCGGACCGGCCGCCCTATGAATTGCCCCATCTACACCTCCACCACCCAAAAGTGATTCATTAGCCGCATTGACTATTGCTTGAACATCGATTTTGGTAATATCGCCTTTTATCATTTTAATCATTCTCTCACCCCGCATTGATCATATCCACAATCTCAAAATACTCATCAATCTCAGCTTGCGCTTCTTCCTCAGACAGCTCAAAATGTGCCATGAATATTCTCTTACAAACTTAGGACTAGAGTTTCGGAAGCAAACGCTAAAAACTCTAACCCTGACCAACCGATATTTCTGATTAGCAATTCTTTTCTATCGGTATCCAGATTTCGCTGTAATTCGTATCTTTTGTATACATCTCAATATTATAATTACCTGCAAGCTTATATGCCTTACAGGATGGCAGCCACTCGCTCCATATTTTTGTGTTCACATCCTGTAACGCTTTCGGCAATGCTCCATGACAGGGAAATACTGCCCATCACCGTCCATGCAGATTCCGTACATTCCACATATGATTTTCCCATTCTCACTTTTCATATGTTCCTGCCAAAACTCAGGTATTTTTTGATAAGAAGTTTCCGAATTGAATTTACGAGAAACTCCTATCACCGTGAACTGCAATTAAATATTTTCTGAAAGTAGAAGCTTGACACAAATGCTTTGCCGGCAATTTCATTTACATCAGTATCCTGGATGTCTTCATGATAACCTGTTTCAATGAAATATTTTTTTCCTGCCATTGATTTTTACCAACGCATAGGAACATATGATTAAAACTGCGGCTGCGGTTACATTCCCCCATATATTATCATGAATGATATAAATCCCTGATAAGGAATTTATCATACAATGAAATAATACGCAAAGCCATACGCTGCCCGTACTTTTTCTGATACTTGCCAGAGCAAAACTCATCCCCAATACATTTACGCCAAATGCAAAATAGTTTTGCCCATATTGAGCTGTTCCCAGTATGTGGAACAAAGGCAAATGCCACAACCACCAAACAACACTGACTATAACAGTTGATGCCATGAATGAATACTTTTTCTCCAATTCCGGCTGAAAGATGTAACGCCAGCCTGCTTCTTCCAACCCACCGCCAAAAAGCATCATAGGAATCATAAAGATAATTGCAAAGACCGGCGCACCGTTTTCGTACCCGGAAATAATACATCGAGGTAAAATATATATCAATACCAGAAACACTACCAAAATGTAGGAAACTATATTATGCCTATAATCAAAGATGTTTTTTAACCATTCTTTCATACCATTAACTTTGTTATTTCTCTTTAATGATAAATAAGACCCGATTGTGGGTGACAGTCCGCCTAACAGGTATGGCACAAACATCCATTTATTTTCATCCAGCGAATTGCCGTTAAAACTGCATAATAAGCACAGTCCCCATCCAATCAGCATGATCAAAAACGTAAAGCTCAAATAATTTTTGCATAACTTGCTCATAATTTTCCTATCTCCCGAAACACAGATTTGTCAACAAATTTATTATATATCACTGATTCGCTATTGACAATGCATATTTCTCAATTCTTTTTTTCAAAAATACCGCATAGGAACCATATTTCACACTTTTTCATAATGTGCTATAATATAATTCACCAAATATAAAAAAGAAAGACAAGATTCATTATGGAAGATACGAAAAAGATACAATTATTTGAAAAGACAGCAATCCCGAAAGCCGTCATGACCTTGGCAGTTCCAACCATTTTAAGTTCCCTTGTGATGGTCATTTACAACCTTGCGGACACTTACTTTGTAGGAATGTTAAACGACTCCATCCAAAACTCCGCCGTTACGCTCTCAGCCCCGGTACTGCTGGCATTTAACGCCGTCAATAACCTGTTCGGCGTTGGCTCCTCAAGCATGATGAGCCGGGGGCTTGGAAAAAAAGATTACGAAACCGTTTACCGCAGTTCCGCCTTTGGATTTTATTTATCACTGTTATGTGGGATTCTTTTTTCCGTGTTTTTTACCGCATTCCGCATTCCACTGCTGACCATATTAGGCGCTGACCATGGAACTGCCGCCTCCACCGGAGAATACTTAAAATGGACCGTCAGCTTCGGGGCCGTTCCTGCCATCATCAACGTGGTCATGGCGCATATGGTACGTGCTGAAGGATCCGCACTTCATGCCAGCATCGGCACCATGAGCGGATGCCTTTTAAATATTATCCTTGACCCTGTCTTTATCCTGCCCTGGGGAATGGGCATGGGAGCCGCAGGTGCGGGTCTTGCCACCTTTTTGTCAAACTGCGCTGCCTGCGCCTATTTTTTTATTCTGCTTTTTATAAAGCGCGGGAAGACTTATGTCTGCATCCGCCCTTCCATGTTTGGCTTCCGCCGGGTCATTGCATTTGGCATTTTTGCCGTCGGGGTTCCTGCCTCGATCCAAAATCTCCTGAATGTCACAGGGATGACCGTGTTGAACAATTTCACAGCCTCCTACGGTGCCGATACCGTAGCCGCAATGGGCATCGCCCAGAAGATCAACATGGTTCCCCTCTACATCGCCATGGGATTAGGGCAGGGCATCATGCCTTTGATCAGCTACAATTACGCCAGCGGCAACATAGAACGTATGAAACAGACTCTTCTGTTTTCCCTTAAAATCGCACTTTCCTCCATGGCCGTCATATCTGCCTTGTATTATTTCGGTGCAAGCGCGCTTACCGCTGCCTTCATGGAAAACCCCGTTATCGTGGGATACGGAACGAAATTTTTGCAGGGCTTATGCCTTGGCATCCCGTTTTTATGCATGGACTTTTTGGCTGTCGGCGTATTTCAGGCCTGCGGCCTTGGAAAAAACGCATTTATCTTTGCCCTGCTGCGCAAAATTGTTTTAGAGATACCGGCCCTTATCCTGCTGAACAAACTGTTTCCCCTATATGGGCTTGCCTACGCACAGCTCACCGCCGAATTGATGCTGGCAATAGCTGCCGTGATCGTGCTTGTACGTTTGTTCCGGAAACTGGAGAAAAGCAGGGATGCCACTGCCACTACTTAATGGTATCGCTGTTATTTAACACCAGCGTACTGTACAAAAACAGCACGTCACACCCCTCAAAATCAACAAACTGCCAAAGCAGGTCCGGATGGATATATCGGATATCCACTAAGTCGATCTGCGCATACCCGCTTGTCAATAACGGAGCTATGCTTGACCCGAAAGAATCCCGGAACATGACCAGTTTTCGATCCGTCTGCGCATTGGGATTTTTTATCGTGACAATGGATAAGGAACCGGAAAGGAACACCTCATAAGGATCCCTCCTCCCTGCCTTTCCCCCATCCGTTGTTGACGGATTCAGGATAGATGTGTCATAGACCGGAATTTCCCGCCCGTTCTGCCAGTCATATACCTGACAGTCATTGATATCCCCTCCTGTCAGGCAAATTAACTCATCGGATGCAAAAGGCAGTGCCGCCTGCCCGTAATATACCCCGTAAAAGTCCTTTTTCAGTATATGGGGTTCATACTCCCCGAAAAGTGATGTTCCCATCTCATGCGCCAGATGTTCTGCCACATCCATGATCCTTTCCTGCCGCCAATGGGTATCCGTTTTATAATAATCATCCCGCTCTAACAGATCCGATATGGAAATAAATTGGGCAAAATCTGCCTTGTCAGCCATCTGCCTTTCAAAATCCTCATAATCCATGGCCAAATGACCGCTTTCTTTTGCCAGAAAGCAGTTCTTATCCGGGATCACACTAAGATATACCTGATTTTCTCCGGTCAGATATTTCCCGCAGATATAACGGAACCGCTCTGCCGCCCGGTCAAGGGAAGCTACCTCCATAGGATATTCCATGGCGGATAAGAAACCATCCGCCGCATAAATGTTATTATTATCCCGCTTCCCAAAAACATATGCCGCCGTCAGAGCTTTCACCCGGCGAAGGCCATCCCGAAAGGGGAAAGCATCCACCGCGTGATCCTCAAAATCAGACATGAACCGGCCGCTCCACACACTTTCCGCCGACAGCTCCGGCATGGTAGAAAGCATCCGCCTCTCGCTTGCCGAATATGTTTTCTTTGGCCAAAACAGACAAAGCAAAAAACCTCCGGCAAATAAAAGCGCAAACAAGATACACAGCACATGATCTTTCTTTTCCGTACCCATCAAACAACCTCCTTAAAACCGGAAATACAAAAAAGGGTTAAATGACCCATCCACCAGATAAGCCGTCATAACAAGCAAAAGGCCGGCAAGCACAACAGGCTCCATAAGGTTTAACACCCTGCCTCCTGTCGGATTTCCCGAAATCTTCCCAAAAAGGCTGCCAACTGCAGGCGTTGCCCCGATCCCCCCTGCAAGAAGGACAATTCCAAAACTTCGTAAATAATACACCGCCTCGACTGATACAAGGGGAATCCCTCCTGCCCCGAACAGACCGACGATGTCGGAAAATGCCTGTCCTAAATCCTCTGCGTTGAAGATCACAAAACTGATCATTACCAGAAATAAGGTATAAATGTGAGAAAAAATACGGCTCTTTTCCAATCTTTTTAAAAGCCATATTTTTTCCACCGTCAAAAGCACCGCAAAATAAAGCCCCCAGAAAATGAAATTCCAGGCCGCCCCGTGCCAGAACCCAGTCAGCATCCATACGACCAAAATATGGAACAGCTGCCTTATGCGCCCTTTACGGTTGCCTCCCATAGGGATATAGACATAATCCCGAAACCACGTACCTAAGGAGATATGCCATCTGCGCCAAAATTCCGTGATGCTGACGGAAATATAAGGATAATTGAAATTTTCCAAAAATCGAAATCCAAACACCCTGCCCAGTCCGATCGCCATATCGCTGTACCCGGAAAAATCAAAGTAAATATGCAGGGCAAAAGAAACCCCATAAATCCAGTAAAACAGGACCGACTTTTCCCCCGATCCACGGAATATACCGCACAGCTCCCCTAACTGGTTTGCGATCAGTATCTTTTTTGCAAGCCCGATCACAAAACGCCGGACTCCATAAGCGATCCCTTCCCATGAATGCTTCCTATCCGCCAACTGTCTGGCGATATCACTGTAGCGCACAATGGGGCCGGCGATAAGCTGGGGAAACATGGCGATATAAGCGGCCAGATGGATCAGCTTTCTCTGAGCGGCTTCCCCCCGGTACACATCCACCGTATAGCTGATGATCTGGAACGTATAAAAACTGATACCGATAGGAAGGGCAATACGAAGGAGCGGGATCTCCATCCCTGTTGCTTTGTTAAAATTCCAGATAAAAAAATCTGCATACTTGAAGTACAGCAAAAAAGAAAGACTCATGCAGACAGAACATGTGCATAGAATCTTTCCGGCTCTTTTTTGCCTGTACTTTTCCACCAGCAGCCCAAACCCATAGCCTGACAGGATGGAGAGCCCCATCAGGACAACATACTTCGGTTCTCCCCACCCGTAAAACACAAAACTTGCAAGAAGCAGTACCGCATTTTTAAATCCTTTGGGAACCGCAAAATAAATTGCTGCCGTCAGTGGCAGAAAATAATATAAAAACGTAATACTTGAAAACAGCATAGCACACCCTATACAACAGGAGCTTCCGTGATCACCTGGGAACCATTAAGCGCTGACAACGCATTTGTTTTAAAATCTTCCATCATTTCCGCTACCCCAAAAGCCACAGCCACATATCTGCCGTCCACATTTATGATCACCAGTGTATCCGGCTGGCCGCATATCCACTGTCTTGCCAGGATGCTGGATTTTACTGAGTCCACAAAAGCATCCATATCCACGCCATCCTTTAAACGGCAGACAATACCGGTAAAGGTGTTTGCATTCATCATGTGCACCATAGATGCCGCATCCTCAATATTGGCGCTTTGATCCGCCGGAAGGCCGTACACATTTTCCAGTTCATCCGTTTTGCTGACGTCAAATTTGCCCGGTGCATCCATCACCGCATTTTCCTGATTTCCCCCATACATGGCAAACAGCTGGTCTTCGTTATAGGCCTTAACGATCTCATTTAATACTTCCAAGGCTTCCGCATATTGGGATTCCCCACCCTCCTGGCCTTCTTTAGAATCGTTCTGTTTGCCTCCGCATCCAGCCAGGGCAAGCGCCATCATCACCGCTAAAAGTAAAGTAATTACCTTTTTCATAACATTGTCTCCTTATTCTATATCCATTTATTGGATATATTATACACAAAAATAATTAATTTATCAATTAGTTGTAACCTGCCGTATGTGTCAAGTGTTAGTTGACACATACTACTACAGCCAGCAAATTGATATCACCGACCGGTTTGACGAAAATGGAATCTGCCGAATCGTGTTATCCCACGAGGGTACCCCATCATATCTCAAAGTTATCCGGGAAGAAGACGGCTCCTACCCCTATTCCCAATCACCGGAGCCGGAAGACGCAGTCGAATTGTATGAAATAATTCCCTGAATGCCAAAGGAACCGCCAGCATACTGGCGGTTCCTTTTATTTACCCAGAAGGGTATTTATTTTTTCTTCCCATGCGGATTTCTTCATGGCACCCACCACAACATCCAAAACCTCCCCGTTCTCATTGACAAAGAACGTGGTAGGCACTGCCGAAACCTCTGTCAACAGTCCGCGGTAGATCGACTCGTTCAATAACAGGTGGGGATAATCCGCCCCGGTCTGCTCAATCAGCCCCAACGCATATTCCAGGGCCTCGTCTCCTGCCCCTTCCTGCACGTCACTGATGATCCCGATCAACTGGAACTGATCCGGCTCATACTCTTTTGCCAGTTCCCCAAGCTCCGGCATTTCCTTGAGACAGGGGTTACAATAGGTTGCCCAGACATTGACCATAGTAAGCTTTGAATCCTCAAAGACAGAAGAGGAAACCGCATTCCCTTCGATATCCTGACCTTCAAAAGCCACACCGGCTTCCCCGCTTTGCGTTTCTTCCCCCTCATTTCCGGTATCGGTCTCCGGTTCATTTCCACCCTGCTCTTCCTGTAAAGATGGCTGGCTATTGATATCCGCCTCCTCGCCGCTTTTCCCGCAGCCGCTTAATTGCAACAGCACCAAGGTACATATCAGCAGATACTCAGCCAAGCGCCAATTATGCCTTTTTTTCATAATAATTCCTTTCCTCTCCCTATCCAGATTTGATTTCTACGCATTCCATTTTGACATTTACCGCTTAAAAAGTCAATATCACTTCTCCTGAAACCATCTCGCAGATATTTTCCACCAAATCCTCATACTCTGAGTGGCACCTGCGCAGTGCATCCTTAATCTCTTCTTCCGGAAATCGCCTTAACAGTTCCTGCTCTTTGCGGATACACAAAATATACGCATAGATCCGGTCAATCCCGCTGTATGCGGATAGATCTTCCCTGACCGGGTAGTCCAATGTCAAAATGGTGTTTTGCGGTTCAAACCTCATATCGTACCACTTGAAAAACTCCGGAATCCCTTTTACAAAGGTATCATACAAACACTTGCTTCCATAGCTGTTAAAATCCGGGATCATTTCATTATACAGCTCCAATGCCATCCTTACTTTCCCCTCCACAAGCATAAGTCCGGTCTCATAAGCCTTTAATGCCCCCATCCCGCTGCCGGATACCATGGAATTTTCCTTCTGCTGCCACACTTCCCTGATACAGTAAAGAACCGCCCCCATAAGCTGCTCCGCCTTCTCATAAGTGACAGACGTGCTTTCCCCGGCAGTATACTTTTCCGCCAGCTTCGCCACGATCGGCGCCAACTCTTCCATGTTATAATTCATACATTTACCCCCAGCAAAGTTCTTTTAACGTTTCAAAATAAAGATCATAATCCCACCGTTTCACTTCATCAAACTTAGCGTATTCTCCCAAGCCGTCCGTTCCCTGATATCCGCCATAGCCCGCCCGGATGGCCTGCGCAAAATTGGCAAGGCAGGTTCCTTCCAGATAATCCAGATCACCAAAACATAACTGCTCGAACTGCTCTTTCATAATGTGCAAAAGCTCATCATCCGTAATTTCATCCTGCATTTCATTTTTGAACAGGTAAAATATCTCCTGCAGCCGGATGATCGTATCCACATAATTATTCTGGTCAATAAAATCGGAATCGCAAAATTCATAAATGATCTTTGTCACGATGCCTTCCCCAAACTCAATCCTCCTTTGCTCCTTTAAAGAATTTTTGCGCTCTTGTACAATAAGTTCCGCATCCTGCCGGGTCAATGCCAGCCCAAAGTGCTCCGTCTCCTTATTGGTCTCAAGCACTTTGCCAAGCTGGTTTTGCTGGTTTTGCAGTAACGCCAAAAGATCCTTCCCCATGCCCATTCCTCCTCATTTTGCCACATGTCTTCTATCGTTAGAAACCGATTATAGCACTGTGCAAAAAACCATACCAGTCTTGTATTATGGGAAATTTTGTGGTATTATAATCATGGAAAGAGGGAACGGCATAACCGTTCCCTCTTTTTTATGCCTGCCGCCCAAGGCAGCAGTGATCATCCTTTCAGGTAATTCACCACAAGGATTGCCGCCCCTAACACCGCAAGCACCACCCCCGTAGCCCGGTTTAGAGTCACCGCACTGGCTCTGTTGGCAAACTTCGCCGCAATCCTCGCCCACAAAAGCGTAGATGCCACGCAAAAAATAAGACACCACAAATCCGGCATCCCTCCAATGGCAAAGTGGCTTACCGCTCCCGTAAAGGCTGTGAACGCCATGATAAACACACTTGTGCCAACCGCCGTCTTTAACTCATACCCTAACACACTCGTTAAAATAAGGAGCATCATCATTCCGCCGCCTGCACCGATAAACCCGCAAATAAACCCGACAATGATGCCGCAAATGACAGACTGGATCATACGCTTCTTTCCGCTTACCGCCTCCATGGACTCTTTAGTCGTCATCACCGGCTTCACAATAAATTTAATCCCCAAAAGCAGCGTCATAAACACAGAAAAACTGCCCATAGTGGCGTTCGGCACAAGGCTGGCGATATAGCTTCCAAATAGCGTAAACAGCAGAACGGCCGCCATCATCACCAGGCCGTTTTTAATATCAAGATTCTTGTTTTTGCCATAAGTATAGGCGCTGACCGCACTTGCCAAAATGTCACTTGCCAACGCGATACCCACAGCTTCATAGGCCGGAAGTCCTAAAAAGGTGATCAGCATGGGGCTTATCACCGCAGCGGCGCTCATCCCGGCAAATCCGGTTCCAAGGCCTGCCCCAATCCCGGCAATAAAACAGATCAACAGCGTAAACATGATTCCTCATCCTCCTTATTCTCTTTGGCTTTTCGCCCTATTTTATTCCAAAATAAAAAAATGTCAAGTAAAATGTAACCATTACGGGCAAATATGAAAACCGCTGTTGGTAGATTTTCCTCCCGATACCGCTTATAATCTATTTAAACAAAACGAAGGAGGGAATGAACATGGGTTTAGGGAACAATCTTTTTAATGCCCGGAAAAAAAGCGGGTTATCTCAGGAGGAAGTTGCCGGGAAATTGGGCGTAAGCAGGCAGACGATCTCAAAGTGGGAACTGGACGAAACTCTGCCCGATATCCGCCAGTCAAAAAAACTTTCTAATCTGTACGGACTGTCGTTGGATGAATTGATCGAATTTGATATTGACGTAAAAGAAATCCAGGAGGCCATTGACCGGACAAGTGATGAGGTTATGGAAAAAATTGACTGGACAAAAGCATGGAGCAAAAAATACCCCATCCTTGCCACGTATCAAAAAGAAGTGGACGTACAGACCTATGCTGCAGAGTTAAACCAGCTGCTGGAAGATCTGGAAAAGAAATATGGATACAATGAGCTGGATGCCCTTCTTGTGTTAAAAGATATTCTGGCCACTGTCTGGAAGGCGTGGAAAAACCGCGGCTAGCACAATAATTTCCATATCTTATGGCGAGAAGGAGCTGCCATGCAGACAGCCCCTTCTTATTTAATTTAAGACAATCCCGTTCACCGCTTCCATCAGGTCAACCACATAGCCACGCTCCACTAACGCCAGCGGCTTTTCGTCAACCACGGCAAGGCAGCGCTCCCCGTCATAACGGTACAATTCAATCTTCATTTCCTGATAATTCTCGTTATTTAAATGCACCGTCAAGGCAATTTCCTGTTTCTGGGATGGCTTTTCATCAGTAAACTCATCCGCCCGAAGGAGCGTCAGCGCACTCTTAACATCTGCCACATCCACTTCTTTTTCCTGATAATACCAGATGGTTTCTTCATCCTCCGTCTCTGATGCCAGGAGATGATCCCTATCTTCCAGCGAGATTTCTAACTGCGTAATGTCATTCAGGTCCACAGGCAGAATCTCCTGGTGGCGGAGGGTATTGCAGGATGCATCCATTAGAGCCTGATAGCTGCTCTCTGGTATTTCATAAATAATTTGGGAATCCCCAATCCTTACATACGCCGGAACTTCCTCGTCCGTTTCCGCGGCCGCATCATCTCTTGAGACATACAAAGTAAACGTCTGTGCCGCTTTACCGTCTTTTCTTTTATCTTCGGATTTTTCATCTGTATCTTCCACGGTATACCGCACGGTCACGGCAAGCTCCGGATCGTCCAGCCCATACCCTGAAAGCTCTTCTTCCGATACATTGTAAGATACATAGTCCGTCAGATCCAGCCCCTGCATGGTCTGCAGGTAGTTGTTTACATTTCCCGTATCCAAAGGCAGCGTCTCTTCCTCCTGCTTGGAAAAATAAATATCGTCCTCATTATACGCATGAGCGCTTTCTTCCTCACGTGTTACAGTGTAATTTTCCGCTCCTGCAAACTGGATTTCCTCCACATCCGAAAACCACGGTATCTGATCATGGAGGATCATGTCGCGAATGGTAACTTCATAATCCTCAAACGGATCATGCTCCACCAAATATACATCTTTTCCGCCAACAGACACATACCGCTTTGCGTCCATGGTGCTGTAATCCCCAAGCCGGATCTCATAGGTTTCATCTTCCGTTCCCAGCCTGATCACACAGACCGGGTCATCCAGCCCATACTGTCCAAAATCTTCTACGTCTTCTATGACAAAAGAAACCCCAAACTGTTCAAACCATCCAAGCAGATCTGCCACTTTTTCTTCATTTACAGGAAAAGTCTCATCCTCATCATAAATCCATTTTTCCCCTTTGTGAAAAGCAAGAGTCTCTTTCCCGTTTTCCCCTTCATATTCCCAGGAAAGGGAGATCACATCATCACCTGGCACTTCCAATATGATCTCATCACTGTTTTTAATCCGCTCTTTACGCTCTTCATACCTGCCAACTCCAAAAACCGCAAGGCAGACAAGCAGCAAAACACCAAGCAGTATATATATTTTCTTAGACCGGCTCATTTTGTCTCCTCCTTCTTACCACTACAATGATCCCAATCCCAAGGAAGGCTAATGGGAATATGCCAATCATCACTGTTTTCAGCAGTGACGCCGTAGATTCGCTGATAGTCAGATAACTATAACTTAAGGATTTGCTGCGGATTGCCACCGCTTCATTTTCTCCAATCAGGGAGGATAGCGCATTCATTGCCAAATCCAGGTTCGCCCCTGATGAATAGGCATTGTACATATCGTCAAGGAAATTGGAAGAGGAGAACCATATCATCTGTCCTTCATTTTCGCAGGCAACGGAAACCGCAACCGCAAAAGGCCCATCCACATCGCCCTCTTCCTTATCATAAGAAGAAAGCTGATACCCTGCCGTTTTGGAAAACGCCCCCGGAGATGTGGTCAAAAGCACACTGGCCGAACTTCCGTCTTGCACCTGCATCCCCTGTGCGATCGGCATAATAGCCAGATAGCGTTCTTCGATCAGGGGATCCGTGATATCACTGCTGTTGATTTCCGGCAGCAGAATATACGGAGCCTGGAACGCATAGTACTCTCTGTCTTCTTCTACCACTACTCCTTCTGCCGCTGTTACCCCATAATCCGCAAGCAATCCATAGAGATTTTCCAGCGTACCGTCTTCCACCGGACCGGCAAACACCAAAAGCTTCCCACCGTCAGCCACATATTCGGAAAGCATATCCTTTTCTTCACCGGAAATATCACTGGCAGGCCCATTGATCAGGATGCAGTCGGCATCTTCCGGAATTGTATCCATATTTAATAAGGAGAAAGCAGTCAGTTCTATATTTTCCTTTTCCAATTGCTCCGTTAATGTGGCAGACAATTCTCCTTCCCCATGCCCTTCCAGCAGATATACCTGGGGCAAATCCTCACTTACCACATAATCAATTGCCGATGTGATTGCCCCTTCCCCATCAAAAGACATATCATAAGAATAAGCTGCCATATTGGCTTCCTGAAGGTATATGTCATCGTAACCGATAAACCGACTGCGGCTGCCACACTCCACCACCAGACTGTTATTTGCAACGGCTTCCGATGTGTACTGTGCCGCAAAAGTTGGGAAGACATCCGGGTTTTTCTTGACCACTTCAATATGCTCCGACAAACTATCATATTTTCCAAGCAGATTCTCAATTACCGCATCCTCCTGATCCGCCTGAACGATCCAGTAGATGGTCACATCCCGGTCCAGCGCATTTACCACCGCTTTGGTGTTGCTGGTGATAGAATACAATTTGGCCGCACTGATATCATGTTTGGTCAGATGAGAGGGAAGCATGGATGCCAGCACATTTACGGCTGCAAGGATTGCCAGCACGATTACCGTGATGGCAAAGGAATAGGCTCCGCCCTTTAGCGCGATCCGGTTTCCCCGCCTTCCTTTCTCCCGGCCTGCCATTTCAAATGATAACTTTTTCATCAGTTATACCTCCTTTTCTCAAGAGATTGTACCGACAGGAATAAAAAGAAAATGATCACTGTCACGTAATACACGATCGCCGTTAGGTCAAACACGCCATTGACAAAAGAATAAAACCTCTCAAATAAAGATAGTTTCGTCATGATATCCGGCAATAACCCCTCAAACTTCGCACTGTCCACAAAGTAAGCCACACCGAGTATAATGATCAGCAAAATACTGATTCCATATGCCAGATTTTCATTTTGGGTCAGGAAACGAATCACCACTCCTATGACCACCGCAAAGACACACAACGCCGCAAAAGAACCAAAAGCGGTGGCGGTAACATGTTCCGCCAGGCTGACACTATAATAATTCAATAGGATCACCGGGATAGTTATCCCTGCCGCAAACCCCTGATTTTCCGTCAGGGAAGAAATAAAGACCCCGATCGCGATAAGCGCTGCGCCCAGAAGGAAAAATGCAAAAAGCGATCCGTAAGAGGTAAGCAGATAAACCTCCCCATACTGTGCAAAGATAAGCGGATAAACACAGACAATGCAAAGGGGCGCCAAAAATACAAGTAAGAGAGCAAGATACTTCCCTGCCACAACTTCAGACGTTTTGATGGGAAGGGAATATAAAAGCTGATCCGTCTTTTGTTTCTTTTCCTCCGCGATCACCCGCATGGTCAAAATCGGGATTACAATCACAAACCCAAGACAAACAAAACTTAGTACGTACTCAAAGTTAGCCACTGCCGACTGGATATTATAGAGCATCGCCCCAATTCCCACGAACGCAAGCAAAAACGCACTGAAAATGTATGCGGTCAGGGAATGAAAATAACCGGATAATTCATGTTTTAATACAGCGGTCATGATTCAGACACCTCCTTATTCTCTGCCTTACTTTCCGTCTCATTTTCCACTGCGGCAGACCCTGCCGCAGTATCCTCGGTCAGTTCGATAAACACGTCTTCCAGATTCGCTCTCTTAGATGTCATCTCCAAAACCGCCCTTTCTTTGGCCGCAAAAGCAAAAAATATCTGTCGGCAGAATCCGCGAAGATCTCCACTCTTCATCCGGGCAGATACCCTTACCGTTCCATCTTCCTGTACTTTGCTGCTCCAATCCGTAACCTGCTCCATCTTTGCCATGATCTCTTCTACTTCTTCCTGACCTGCCTCCGTCATAAAGGAGACACCGTTTTGTGAAAGAAGGAGCTTTTCCAGATTTTCCGGCGCATCAAAGGCTGCCAGCTTCCCTTTGGAAATAATGAGCACCTTCTCACAGATTGCCTGAACCTCGGAAAGGATATGGGAACTTAAGATCACCGTATGATCCTGTCCAAGCTGCCTGATCAGATCCCGGATCTCAATAATCTGGATCGGGTCAAGTCCTACCGTGGGCTCATCTAAAATGATCACATTGGGATTGCCGATAAGAGCCTGTGCGATCCCCACCCGCTGCTTATATCCTTTTGACAAAGCGGAAATCAAGCGGTTCTTCACATCCTCAATCTTGGTCTTTTGTATCACCATTTCCACCTGTTCTTTTAGTTCCTTCCCTTTTAATCCCTTGGCCGAACCTACAAACCGCAAATATTCCACAGGCGTTTCATTCATATAAAGAGGCGGCTGTTCCGGAAGATACCCTACCATCCGTTTCGCCTGCTGGGGCTGTTCAAAAATATCGCAGCCCCCTATCGTAACCTTTCCTTCCGTGGCTGACAAACATCCGGTCATGATATTCATGGTGGTGGATTTTCCTGCGCCGTTAGGCCCCAAAAACCCGTATACATGCCCTTCATCAATCTCAAAGGACAAATCTTCAACCGCCATGAAGTCGCCGTAACATTTGGTCAAATGTTCTACCTTGATCATAATCATCCTCCATGCTCATTGATTCTGTCGTTTACCTGAAACGAGACTTATTATAAAAAGGAACTATTATGAAACGGTGATGATATTGTGAAGATTTTATGTCCGGAAAATTCCACCTAAAAAGGACATCCATTTTCTGAATGCCCCTTTCCATAAACCCAAACACTGTTTTATCGCATACTGTGCAATGTATACACCGTCTCATTTACCACCACTGATTCCACTTCCCCGATATCCACCAGCCGGTTAAACACAAACACCATGTGGTTATCCTCCGTTCCACAGGCATAACCGGTATTGTCAATATCCACCTGGCAGGAATGAAGGTCCTCTATGCCGTGTTCGTGGACCACATACACACTCCCATCCTTATATTTGACTGCGGCATAGTAGATATACCAGGGATCGTAAGCCTGCTCCTTGTTAAGTCCAAGGCCCACGTTGCGGTCTATACCCATGGACATAGGAGATATCCCCACTATCCCTCCATCTTTGTTTACATACTGCTTTTTCTCGGCCTGCCCCCGGATCGGGATCAAAACCGTGTCCGTTTGCCGCTCCTCATCCCTTCCCTCATCCTGTTTCTGATAGATTTCCATGGAGATCCCCGCACTCTGGTCTGCCAGGTCCGTTACCAGATAAGCGTAACAATATAGCTTCTCTTCTGTGGACTTTTCCAGATCTACAAAGATATTTTCGCTGCAATCTTTAAAAACAAGACGGAAGGGGGCGTCTTCGGTAAACCATGCGCCTTTACTTTCGTTATAAAGCTGGCCGTAAAGGACTCCCTTTATCCCACCTTCCCTTTCCAACGTAAATTCAACAACGGCGGCCTTGCCATCATACGCCGCCCCAAGCACCGTAAGCCTTGTATCGCCAATCTCTTTTATCAAGGGCTGATAGGATACCCCGTTCCCCATTAATTCTTCCGCCTTTTCAAGCCCTTCATCGGTGTATTCTCTTTTAGGATATGTAATAACCGCGGCTGCCGCCTTTGCCCATCCGATCCATACGCTCTGGCAGACCCTTCTTTTGTATTCTTTCAGCATTTTTTCTTTCTTCCGTTTATATTCCCCTGTAAACTCATGTGCGCCCTCCGGCCCGTCCTCCAGCGCATCAAATTCCTCTATGGAAATCATAAGTTCTTCCCGGTGCGTTTCTCTTATTTTATCTTCCATACTTCCCCCTTATTTCTTTACTGCCTGTTTTAACTTTTTCTTTGCCCGCTCAAACCGTTTCCGTACATTGACTTCTGAAATCCCCAGCTTTTCTGCCATTTCTTTCACCGACAGATTTTTAACGGCAAGACAGTCCACCACCTGGTAATACCACGGACTTAATAAAGAAATGATTTCCTTTACCCCCGCCTCTTCTTCAAAATCCTGGCCCCCAGCCTTTTTACTGTATGTCATTTCATCACTAAAACAAAACAGCTCCTGCTCTTTCTTTTTCTTATGGTAAATGTCTATAGCGGAATGCTTAATGACAGTGATCATATATTTCTTACAGTCATCCGAACAGGCGTCCTCAAAATATACCCGCCCTTTCATCAGCTTCAAAAAAGCCTCCTGCACCGCGTCTTCCGCCCATTCGCTATCCTGCAGGATTCGGCAGGCCACCTGATACATCTTTTGTTCGTACAGCCGGCAGCACGTTTCCATAAACAAGACCAGCCTTTTCCCGTCCTCAATCCTCACATTCCTTCTCTTTTCATCCTGCGCTTCTTTTCGGAACATCTCTCCACCTCATTTATCATACTTCCGGTATGTCGTTACCGTTTTCGTCTCCCCTTCCCCGTTCCTTTCATCCCCTTCATAATCTATGTTATTGATATCGACCTGCACCGTGAGGAATTTACTCCTGTCCATATAATCCTCTGCGTCTATTGTCATCAGTTTATCCGGATCAAGGGATACCTCCTGGGGTGAATCATAAAGCTTGAAATCATGCAGTGTATAGACCACATTGCCAACATCATATGCCTGCTTTTCCGGTTCCGTTTCTATCACCACCGAACCCTCTCCCGCATTCCCGCCTCCCTGCTCCATTCTCCCGGCGCCTTCACTAGTGTAAGGGTCTGCTTCCATACTGCCGGCATCCGTTTTGCTTTCTTCCCAAACCTCCCCGGCCGCTTCCCTATCCCCTGTTTCAGGCTTCCCACAGCCCCAAAGTAATAGTGTGCCGCATAAAATAGCGGCTATCATTCTTTTGTTTCTCATAGCATGTCACTCCTTCTTATCTGTAATGTGTTTCTAATAAATATAACCACCGTAAAAATGAATTTGTGACACAAATACAAAAAAAGAGTGCAAAACCTGAAAGCTCTGCACCCCGTTAAAATCATTTGCATGAACAATATTCATTTGCCGCCTAACGCAAGGCCGATCATCCTGTCAGCTTGGTCAGCCATAAAAAACGGGATATTCAGCACATCCCCGTCCAGCTTCAAATTATCCAGGGAAAATCTGATGCGGAGCTTTACTTTATCGCCAAACAATTCCTTAAATTTTTTAAGGCTCCTGCTGGCCGTATTCGTTTCCGACTTGACTTCCACCGGAAAAATATCATTATCCCGTTGTATCAAAAAATCGACTTCATACGGCGGATTGTTCTGACTCCAGTACCGCGGAAAAACTTCAAACTGTGTAAGCAGCGTCTGCAGTACATAATTTTCACTAAGCGCCCCTTTAAACTCTGTAAATAACCGATTGCCCTCCCCAAAAGCCGTGGGAGCAAGCATTGCCAGGCGGCGCAGGATCCCCACATCCACCAGATAAATTTTGAAGGCTGACAGATCATCATATGCTGATACGGGAAGCCCCGGTGCGGTGCTGCGGTACACTTTATGCACCAGCCTTGCATCCACAAGCCACTGCAGGGCATCTTCATACTCCCTTGCCCTTGCCCCTTCTTTGACAACTCTGTAAAGAAACTTTTTGTTCTCCCTTGCAAGCTGGGAAGGAACCGATTTCCAAATCATTGAAATTTTAGGGAACTCGCTGATATTAGGGTGCTTGGCAAAGTCACGTTCATAGGCCTCGATTATGTCGGACAACACATTCTGCATGGCTGCCACATCCCGTGCCTTAGTCCACATCAGCACAGACTCCGGCATGCCGCCGGTAACAAAATACATCTTTAATTTTTCATACAAAGGATTAAAAAAAGCATCCGGCAACGGCTCCACCCTGTCAATGGTATTCAGATAGGCAGCAAGATTTTCATCACCATTCGCAAGCAGAAATTCCGCAAATGTCATTGGGTCTATCTGCATAAAGTTCACTTTTCCTACCGGAAATGAAGCAGGCTTAGACAAAGTAATCCCCAGCAAAGCCCCTGCACAGGCAATATGATATTCCGGAGCATTCTCACAAAAATACTTCATGGAGTTAATAACTTTAGGACAATCCTGTACTTCATCAAAAATGATCAACGTTTTCTCCGGAGAAATTTTTTGATTGCTGGCAAGCATCAGGTTCTGCAAAATACGATCCACATCCTTGGCTGTTTCAAAAAACTGCTTGTATTCCTCATTTTCGTCAAAATTGAAATAGGCAGTATTTTCATAATATTTCCTGCCAAATTCCTTCAACACCCATGTTTTTCCAACCTGACGGACCCCTTTTAATATGAGAGGTTTCCGATAGGGTGAACTTTTCCATGCATACAATTGCTTCATAATCAATCGTTCCATTTATGCCCTCACATAATTATCAATAAATATGTGATACACATCACACTTTTATTATATTTTAGTGTTTTTCAAAAGTCAACCCTTCCTGTACCCCCTGTCATTGGTTCAAACCGGCAGTATCATACCGCCTTTATCCTATCTGCACTTCCATCCCACAATGGATCTGCACCATCTTTTCCCCCATAATAGGCCCCATAAGGTCAATGGCTTTCTGGCCGGTGCAATGTCCGGTATAAAACAGGGTATCCATCTCCTTTAACTCCTGTGCCGTCCGGCAGATCGTCTCCTTCTCCTCCTGCGTATAATCCGTCTTTTTCATCATATGGAAACCGCTCACCACCACATCCGGACATCTTCCGTATTTCTCCTTGTATCTGTCAAGAATATTCAAGATCCCATTATGGGCGCATCCGGAGATCAAAAGTTCCTTTTCCCCGCGTACCACCAGGCACTGCTCATGGGCAAACTCATCCTGCACCCGCTGCCCCTCCTTCAACATGGATAACACCAAGTTGCTCTGAGGCCAGAACCTTCTTCCCCTAATGCCGGTAAAAACAGAAAGCTCCTCATCGATCTGATGATCTCCGTCAAGCAGCCTTAAGCCAGCCAACTGCCCAATCCTTTTATCGACTCCGATGTACCGCTCCCCATGATAATAATCCCCCAGCGCTTCCCGCTGCATATAAACAGTGGCCGCTTTGTTGATCTGGGAAAATGCAAGGATCCCCCCGGAATGGTCGCTATGCCCATGGCTTACGATCACGGCATCCACCTTATAAAGGTCTATGCCCAGTTTTTTTGCGTTCTCCAGTGTCTTTTCGCTTGCACCGGTATCCATAAGAACTTTGTGCTTTGCCGTCTCGATATAGACGCTAAGCCCATGTTCATATTCACACCCCGGCACTTTGCAGGTGTCTTCCATCAAAATAACAACCTTCATTCCTGATTCCCTTCCCTTTTTACCATGTAACACTTATTTAAAATCTATTATAATACCAACCCGGCTTTTCAACAAGCCAATCCTGGCCTGCAGCCTATTCATATTCCACGATCCGCTCCGTGTATTTCCGCTCCATATCGTGGCGCGTTTTCCGGTTTTCCACAGTATCAAAAACAATGGAAAAATCATAATCCTCCGGATAAAGTTCTTTTGCGGCCACATGGAGTTTCACCCGCTTATGGTTGATCCAGATTTTTTTATTTGGCAGCTGTACCCTGAGCACCCCCTTTTCATTTACAGGCACGCAGACGATTCCTATCTTCTTTTCCGGATAAATCATCACACTATCCCCGATCCGGTATTTTTCCGATAAATCTTCACTCTTTTTAACCTCCTTATGCTTTTTGATCTTTGAAGCCTTCCTTAAAGGCTGTCTATCCGTTTCCCCGGCCAATAAAAAGAGCTCCGGCTCCGCTTTTCCCCAAGCCTTGTTATCATCTCCTTTCCCATAAGCCGCCTGCATGGCCGTCTTTAACATTTCCGGCGGCATACCCAGCTTCCGCGCGATAAAAAAGGCACAGCTTTCCCCTGCTTCCCCCATGATCATCCGGTAAGTGGGCTGCAGGGTCTCCCGGTCAAATTCCATCCGGGCATTCAGTACTCCTTCTGCCCTGTCCGCATACTCTTTCACTTCCGGGTAATGGGTGGTAGCCAAAAACAGGCATCCGCTTTTTCTAAGCTGTTCCAAAATAGCCACCGCAATCCCCATCCCTTCCGCGGGATCTGTACCGGAACCCAGCTCATCCATCACCACCAGGCTCTCGGCATCTACTTCCCTTATAATCTCCAGTGCGTTTTTGATATGGGCAGAGAAGGTGGAAAGATTTTCCGTGATATTCTGCCCGTCACCAATATCGCACAAATACAAGCTGTTCATACAAATGTCGGCTTCTTTACAGGGCACATGGAGCCCATACTGCGCCATCAGGCAGCATAACGCTGCCGTCTTAATGGATACTGTCTTTCCCCCTGTGTTAGGGCCCGTGATGACCACCCCTCGGATCCCTTCCCCCATTTCAAAGTCCAGGGGAACACAAATATCTTTTTCCATCAGGGGATGCCTTGCCTTGCAAAGGCGAATCTTCCGCTGTGTGTTGATCTTTGGCTCCACCCCTTCCATATCCATGCTGAGCTTTCCCTTGGAAAAGATAAAATCAAGCTTTTCGATCATCCGCATATTTTCCTGCATAACAGGGGCGCCTTCCGCTGCCATAGCCGTTAAGGTATATAAGATCCGGTGCACTTCGTTTTCTTCCTCTATCTTTAATAATTGCACTTCCTCATACATATTGGAAATGCTCACCGGCTCCACGAACAGGGTATTCCCGGTGGAAGACTTATCCACCGCACTGCCCGGGATCTTCCATTTATATTCCTTTTTTACCGGGATGCATACTCTGCCGTTGCGGAGAGTGAAGAAATGGTCCGCCATGCACTCCTTGTTGGAGCGTATGATCTGTTCCGCCTTTTGTTTCATTTTTTCCTCCAAATTTGAAATATCTCTTCTGATCTCCTGCAATAATTTAGAAGCATAATCGTCCACTTCCCCGCCCCGGATCTGCCTTGCGATTTCTTCCCTAAGTTCTTCCATGGGATCTAAATTCACTTCATAATAAGCCAGTGAATTTTCGTACTGCTTCCCCCGTTCCAGATAACTTTTCAGCCTGCCTGTAACCACCAGCGCTTTTTCAATGCGTTCTAACTGATAAGGCACAAGACAGCTTTCCTTCACTGCAAGTTCAATACTCTCCTTCGCCTCGTCAATGGACGCTAACGGCGGCGTTCCAATCTTTTCGATTAACTCCCTGGCTTCTGAGGTATCCTTTATTTTTTTATTCAGCCTTCCTTCTTCCAGACAATAGGCCGCATCGGCTATCTTTTCTCTGGCCGCTTTTGTAAGGGCCAGTTCCATCCATTTTGCCCTTATCCTATCAAATTCTAAAATAAATTCTACGTTCATAATTTTTCCTCCACATTCCTACTCACTCAATGGATTACACATAAACTATTTACGAGCTGGCACTATGATAATGCCGAAGCCCGTTTTTCCATACCACTCCTGTCAAAAGGGAAAACAGGAACACCACAAATATCCCATAAAGGGCAAGGCCAAGATTCATTTCCCCCACAAGGCTCTGGACCGGCAGCGTTGCCATGATCCCATAAGGGAGCAGCAGATAAAAAATCACCTTGTACACTCCATAAAACGCTATCCCCGGCAGTTTCATGCACAGGGTGATCCCTGCGTCTTCCAGCTGTTCCATCCTGGCTGTTGAGATGATATAAAGAGAAATCGACCGAATGATCACTTCCATTTCATAATACAAGATCTCCATAAGCGCCACCCAGAAAAGATACGCCGCAACTGCCCTCCCGGTCACCTCCACCTGTAAATGCCCTGCCCCGTAAACAATGATGCAGATGCTCATAAGCACCAGCGGAATAGATCCCGGACTGATATTTTCAAACGTCAGCCGCAGCAGCGGACTTACCGGTTTGGTCAGATATAAGTCCAATTCCCCGCTCTGCACCTTGCCGGGAATCCCATTTAAGCCGAAAAAACAGATGGTCATGCTCACTGCGTTCAGCAGGGAAAAGGTTCCAATGTAAAGGATCATCTCCCCTATCCCCCACCCGCCAATCTTATCCACGTTAGCATACACTGCCCCAAAGGCCATCAGCTGAATGACGAATAAACTCCCGTCCACAAAAAAGGGTCCAAAGAAATCCAGCCTAAACACCATAAGCCCGTGAAACCTAAGAAGGATCAGTTCCCTTAAAACCTTACAATTTTTCTTCATATTTTTTATCATATCCCCACCCCGTCATATTTTTTGATATATTTTTTCCATGTTGCCCGAATCACCGCCTGAATCCCCACACACCATGCTATCATGATCCCCAGCCCTTTTAACGCCTCCTGTTCGCAGTGCCCGGTCAGCAGCATGGACGGCAGATAAGTCACATAGTAAAAAGGCAGGTATTTCATCACATTGACCACCCCGGTGGGAAACAAAGCCAGTGGAACAATTGTTCCTGTCACTAACTCCATCAAATTATTTTTGATCATTAAAAATGTACCGATCCCCTGATACTTCAAAGTCATGATCCCAAGAAGGAAACTAAGCTGGACCATAAAAAGCAATCCCAAGACTGCCATCACCACGGCAATCACCATGATCAGCGGATCATTCGTAAACTGGAACCGGATACGGAAAGCAAATTTCCATACCACTGCCGCAATCAGGTCAAAAAGGAAATAAAATCCCACCACCCCGATTTCCATAAACACAAAGTATGCCTGGACACTTACCGGAATGACCATATACTTGGAAAAACTTCCCTGCCTGATCCTGTCGTGGATCTCCCAGCTTATCCCGCTTGACATCTCAAGCTGTGACAAAAATGAACTTACAATATAGTAAGACAGCATCCCATGAAAGGTAAACTGGCCGATCATACTTTTTCCCTGAAATATGATCCCCCACAGCAGATAGGCAAACAATATTTTTACTATGGTAAACAGCATATTAAACACCACATCCGCCCGCCAGGTGAGCTGTTCTTTCATATGGACTTTTGATATTTCCCAATATTTATACATGTACCTCCCCTCCCTTCCGATAAATCTCCTCTATCGTCTTTTCATCCTCAAACAGCTTTGCCGTATCCCCGTCATAAATCTTTTCCCCTTCATGGATGACGATACTTCTTGGGCAAAGCAGCCTGATATCCTCCATGTAATGGGAGGTAAGCATAATCGTCGTTCCCTTCTTTTCATTGACCTCTTTCAAAAAACCACGTATCTGTCTGGACGCCACAATATCCAGGCCGATAGTAGGCTCATCAAGGAATAAGACCTCCGGATTATGCAAAAGGGCCACGATCAGCTCCATTTTCATCCGCTCCCCCAAAGAAAGGGTCCGCACCTGGACATCCATCAGATCCTTCACCCCAAACAGCTCTATGAAATATTCTTTGCTTTTCTTAAATTCTTTTTCCTGGATCTCATATATTTCTTTAAATAAGCGCAGGGTATCATTGGCCGTCAGCTCAAAAAAGAGCTGGCTTTTCTGCCCCATCACTACCGCATATCTCTTTTTAAATTCATTTTTCATATCATTGGGATAATACCCCATCACATCTATCATTCCGCTTGTAGGCGCTATGATTCCGGTGAGCATTTTTACCAGCGTGGTTTTTCCTGCCCCGTTAGGCCCGATCAGGCCGATAAACTCTCCTTTTCCAATGGAAAATGAAACGTTCCTGACTGCGTCCTTCTCCTCATATTCCCGGTGGAACAAACTGGTCAGACTCCCTGCAAGTCCTTCTTTTTTCTTGTACCTCCGGTACGTTTTTGATAAATTTTCAACTTTGATCATTGTCCTGTCCATGTTCTTTTCCTTTCCTTTTTTTTATAATGATAAAAGCCCATAGCTGCACAAAGCAAAACTACGGGCTTTTGGCACAAACAGGGAGAGAGTTCCCCTTTGCGCAAAAAAAGCATGACCATACAGTCATGCTTCCATAATTATTCTATACCACAATGTTAAGCAAATGTAAGGCGAAAACGCCAACAGCAAAGGCTGCCGGCAAACAGGCAGACTACTGACGTATCACCGCCGTAGAACCGCCATTGCAATATTTAATTTGCAATTTTCTCCATTACATCCACCGTTAACATGCAAAATCCTCCTGAAATCATTTAAACAAATTAGATTATAAACGGATGAGGTTCTTTTGTCAATCCCCATCACTTTTTTATTTTGATATACCTTCATTGGCAAACGACTTTAATATCTCAGATACCACAAAGGTTTCAAATATAGGTCCGCTCATTGCCCCATAAGCCAGATTTTCCGGTGTCAGCCATCTTGTAAGATAACATACCAGCCCTGTATCCCTGAAATACAGCTTCGGCGATTTGATTGCTCTTTTCAAAACATTAGATGTATATGGTTCCAGCATATAGACGATCCCTGACGCTATAGCGAAATAATTTAAAATTTCTCCCGTACGCACAGCAGCCGCAATCATGAATTGCCTGAATACACCCAAATCCCGTACTGCCGCCAGTTCTTCGTTCCGACACATATTCCAACGTTGGCAAATATGCTTCCTGCTTCCTTTGCCTGCTGTTCCAGAAACGGGTCGTCCAAAGACACATATTTCCTGTCTGGAAATACTTTTTTCAGCAAAGTGGATTTCCCTACCTGGCGGGCTCCGGTAATCAAAACTTCCTTATATGTTTTTTCATATTTGTAAAGCCGTTTTTCCAATGCTCTTGCAATATAATCCATACTAGCTCCTCTTATCCGTACCTCATATTCTCAAATCTTAATCTGCGTCCACTTCCCCTTCTTAAACCGTACAGACGCAAACAAGAACCTTGAAATCTGGTCCGCTAAAACCCCGAGCCAGATGCCCACGATGCCAAGCCCGAACACATACCCGCCTAAGTATGACCCTGCCGTACGGATAAATGTCACACTGATGGTTGACGCAATTGCCGTATACAGGGTATCCCCCGCTCCCCGCAGACATCCCATGTATACCACCTGACTGATCTGAAAGGCAACCACGAAAATAATGACCCGCATGACTCCTACGCCGATGGCTACGATATGCTCCTCCGCAAAGAACATTCCCATAAGCGGCCTTGCGCCAAAGAAGTAGATCACCGCAAGCCCCACGGAAATAATCCCGCCAAACAGTCTGCAGATACCACCAAATTCCTTTGCCATCTTTTCATCACCCGCACCCAGGCTCCGCCCAATCAATGCAACCGCCGCTGCCTGCAGGCCGTCTCCGAAAGAAAAAGAAAGTCCCATGATGTTCATGCCTACCTGATGTGCCGCCATGGCATCCGTGCCCTGCTTCGCAGCCATCACCGCCGTCATCATAAACCCAATCCTCATCAAAATCTGTTCAAAGAAAACACTGTACCCTATATGGATCAAATTGCGCAAAGACCTGGCGGCAGGCCAAATCTTATTTTGCACAATATAGGGAATGTTGATAAAGCCATCCGGTTTTAAAATAGAAAGGACGCTCATGATGCTGGCAACCACCGTTCCCAGTACCGTAGCCAGTGCCGCCCCATGGATACCAAGGGCAGGAAAGCCAAAGTGACCATTGATCAGCAGGTAATTAAAGATAATGTTGACCGTATTGGAAGTCACATTGGTACGCATGGTGATCTTGGTATTCCCTGCTCCCCGCTGGGCGGAATTGATCCCCATCTGGACACAGTTAAAGATCATGCCTCCCATGATGATCCTGAAATAGGCAACCGCACTATCATGCGTTTCTGCGGTAGACCCGCAGAGCCTTATGATCGGGCTTGCCAAGACCACAAACAAAATACTGATGACCACCGCCGCAATTAAAATAAAGGCAATTGCCGTACTTAAGATCCGGTTTGCTTCCTCCGGCTTTTTCTCCCCCTTCCTTCTTGCGACCAATGCCGATATAGCCACATTTAATGCAAAAAAAAGCGACAATCCTATAAATTTAGGCTGTGTGGTAAGCCCCACGGCCGCTACCGCATAGGCACCAAGGGAGCTCACCATCAGAGAATCCACCAGCCCCGCAAAGGCTGAAAAAAAGGACTCTATGATGGACGGCCAGGCCATATTAAACGTGATCCGTATATTTTCTTTGCTGTGTTTCGGGTGTTTTTTGTGAGATTCGATCTGCGCTGTCATGTATCTTGATCCCCCTGTCTTTTCCCCAATGCATGTTCATCATATACGATCAGCTTGGTTCCACCCATATAGGGGTGGGCTTTACAGATGCCGCCAGGCGTATGGCCCGGTAAACCGAGCACTTCAAGAAGCACGCCGCCTAAGTCTATCTCCTCCCCCGGATAGATTGGGGCAAATTCCGGCATTTTTAAATTATGTACCCGGCAGTTGGCAGCAAACTGCGGTTCGTTTGTAAAGTGTTCCGCAATCGGAAGGTCCGTGATTTCCCTCACAACTGCGTTCACATCCTCGTAGCCGTTCATGGTATCGACCACAAGAGCTTTTTCTTTTCCCACCACCAAATGGCCGGACGCCTCCTGCATATCATTCAAAAGGTAAATATACGGAGTTAATTTCTTTACTTTGATCCGTTCATACATTGCCGATCTCCTCCCTAAATATCTTTATAAAATCTTATCATATAAAGTATATTTTTTCTATGCATAATGAGCAAATTCATATCATTGCTTTCCCGCTTCCCGCATGATACAATGAAAATGAAACGGATACTTTATGAGGAAGGAGACCAAAATGGATCTGACAAAATTTACCGACAATGCCGCTAAGCTCAATGTCCTGGGCATCCGCATCACCCAAAACGATAAGCTCATCGCAACGTGGCAAAGCGATTATGAATGTAGAAGAAATGTATACTCCGCCGCCAAAAGCTTTACCTCCTGTGCGGTAGGTTTTGCCCTGCAGGAAGGGCTTCTTTCTCTGGATGAAAAATTAACGGATGCTTTCCCAAATGACCTGCCCGGCCATATAAGCGAAAACCTGCAAAAAGCAACGGTAAGAGACTTGCTTACCATGTGCCTGGGGCAGGAACATCCCGCTCTTATGGGAGACCAAAGACCCCTTTACGAAGAAGACGACTGGGTTCGGATGAGCCTTGCCCTGCCCTTTGTCCACGAACCTGGAACCCGTTTTGTGTACAACAACGCAGGCCCCTATCTGGCGGGCATCCTGGTCCAAAGAAGATCCGGCTGCAACCTGGTCTCTTACTTAACGCCCCGATTGTTTTCCCACCTTGGCATCAAACGCCCCACATGGGAAACCGACCCTCTTGGCAACACTTTTGGGGCAGGAGGCTTATTCCTCACCCTGACTGAACTGCATAAGTTCGGACTGTTTTATCTTAATAAGGGGAAATGGAACGGGAAACAGCTTCTCAATGAAAAATGGGTGGAGGAAAGCACGAAACCGCAGGGAAACACTTCTTACGGCTACCTGTTCTGGCGGGGCGAATACAATTCCTACCGGGCTGACGGTAAATACTCCCAGCTTTCCATCGTGCTTCCTGACCAGAACGCAGTGGTATCTGTTGTTGCCGAATGCCGGAAAGGCGAAGAACTCATGAGGACACTTTACGATGATGTGATCTCACAGCTTTAAAAAAGATCCACCAGTTCCCAGCGGGCTGGTGTTTCTTTTTGCCCCGTGCATACACACAAGCTATACCCTTCCACCTGAGTGCTTTCTTCAAAATAAGCTACGGTTTTTCTACTGCTTTCGTCGCTCGCGTCAAAAACGGCAGTATCCCTGATCGCCTTATTTTCCCAGTCAATGTCAAAGGAACCTAAGCCCTGCCCCAGTCCCCGGCCGGTAAATTTGATATAGCTTTCCCTGATACTAAAGATACGGAAAAACCTTTCTGTCCGCTCTTTTCCCTTACAACGCTCCAGCATCTCATTATCTGCCCCGGTAAAAAAACGCCGGGCTATATTCTCCCTCTTATCCTGGTGTTTCTGGATATCCACGCCAACCTCATATCCCGCTACGGCTAAGCAGACATATTCCCCGGAATGGGACAGGTTAAAATACACATCCGGATATTGGATCAGATACGGTTTCCCCCATTTTCCGCAGCCTGTCCCAAAAGCGGGGGTTTCTTTTACGGGAAGGTGCAGATAGTCACACAATCCGATATGCTGCAAAAGCCCTGCCGCCAAAGACAGAACCTTACCTTTTTCATTTTTTATGTTTTCTGCCTTAAGGAGCCGTCTTTGCTCTATCTGCCCCATACAGGCAAAAAAGGTATCTTCCTTAATAGAAGGAGATACCTTTGCATAATATACTTTCATCCGCTTTTCCCTGTCTTATTTCAAAGGATTCTTGTAAAACTCCTTAAATTCCTGATAGCCGTCTTTTTCAAGCTGCTCTTTCTGAAATTTCTTGTTTTTGTTCATCCGGGCCACCAAAACCTGCTTCCCTTCGCTGCGCTCCTCCTGCGCTTTAGCGATCACTTTGCAGAGTTCTTCCCCGGGAAGACCCTTTTCTAAAAGATAAGCCACCTTTTCCGGCTGGGATGGCACCTTGAAACCATTTTCCAGTAACAGCAGGATGATCCTCTCAAAGCCAATGGAAAAACCGCATGCCGGCACATCATTCCCTGTAAATCTCCCTACCATCTTATCGTACCTTCCGCCGCCGCCACAGCTTCCGCCAAATTCCGGCATGGCGACCTCGAAGATCGTACCCGTATAATAGGACATCCCCCGCACCAGGGTAGGATCAAACACAACCTCAAACTCGGAAGCCTTCGTTGTGCGGACACTGTCTATGATCTCTTTCAGATTTTCCTTAACTTCACCGTCCAAATACCCTTCCAACGCATCCGCAAGGTAAGAAAGGCCATCTGCGGCTTCCGCCATGCCTTTAAATAATGCAAGATACTTTTCCACGCTCTCCTTCCCATAACCATTTTGAAGAAGTTCCGCTTCCACGCCCTCCATGCCGATCTTGTCCATCTTATCCAGGGTAATGAACACATTGTCATAATTTTCCTCCGCAAAACCGCTGTAGGCTGCCATTGCTTTTAAGATCCTCCGCTCATTGATCCTGATCTGGAAGTTCCGAAAACCAAGGCGTCCTAAGGTAGTAGTCGTGGCAAGAATCAGCTCAATTTCCGCCAGATTGGACGGCTCCCCGAAAATGTCGATATCACACTGCATAAACTGGCGGTACCGCCCTCTCTGAGGCCTTTCCGCACGCCATACATTCCCAATCTGCAATGCCTTAAAAGGCGAGGGCAGCTCATTGGCATGGTTAGAATAATAGCGCACAAGGGGCACTGTCAGATCATATCTAAGCCCTCCGTCCACCAGGTCACCCTCACCTTTTGCGTTTTCCAGATTCAGTTTCTCTCCTCTTTTTAATATCTTAAAAATAAGCTTTTCATTTTCCCCGCCCTGCTTACTGCTTAAATTTTCAATATTTTCCACACAGGGCGTTTCAATGGATGTAAACCCGAACTTTCCATAGGTTTCTTTGATCACGCCGATTACGTAATCACGGATCACCATCTCGTTCGGTAGGATATCTTTCATGCCGGTTGCCGGCTTTTTGGAAAGTGCCATAACTTCTACTCCTATCTTATAAAATAATCTTACGCATGATATGTTGCAATTTTACACTCTTTTGGTTAATATTGCAAGGTGCATTTCCGTCAATCTGCCCCTTGCGTTTCTCCTTCTTCTATATTATAATGTACACGGTTTATGCCAATATAGATACATTTAAAAATAAATTTACCGGTCAAGGAAGAACGGAGGATAACCATGTCATTTGAATTTATAAAAAAACTCCCTACCCCTGATGAGATCAGGGAACAATTCCCATTCCCAGCTGACTTAGCGCATTTAAAAGCACAAAGAGACCAGGAAATCCGTGATGTCATCTCCGGGAAAAGTGATAAATTTTTGGTCATTATAGGCCCTTGTTCCGCAGATAACGAAGATGCGGTCTGCGATTATGCGGCCCGCCTGGCAAAAGTCAATGAAAAAGTAAAAGACAAACTGATTCTGATCCCCAGGATTTATACCAACAAGCCCCGTACCACCGGTGAAGGCTATAAGGGAATCATCCATCAGCCCGATCCGGAAAAGAAACCGGATTTCCTTGCCGGATTGATCGCTATGCGAAAAATGCATATCCACGCTGTTGAAGTATCCGGGCTTACGGCAGCGGACGAAATGCTTTACCCGGAAAACTGGGGATATGTCTCCGACATATTATCTTATGTTGCCATCGGCGCACGCTCCGTGGAGGATCAGCAGCACAGGATTGTCGTCAGCGGTTTTGACGTGCCGGCCGGCATGAAAAACCCCACCAGCGGCAACCTGACTGTCATGCTGAACTCTGTTTACGCTTCCCAGCACCCTCACTCCTTTATATACAGGGGCTATGAAGTCAAGACCAACGGAAATGAATATGCACACACAGTCCTTCGCGGCGCTACTAATAAACACGGCAGCAGCCTGCCCAATTACCACTACGAAGATCTGAACTTGCTTTTAAAGCTTTACAATGAAAGGGATTTAAAAAATCCGGCAGCCCTCATAGACGCCAACCACAGCAATTCAAATAAAGAATATGAACAACAGATCCGGATCGTAAAAGAAGTGATGCACAGCCGGAAATTGAACAAAGACATCCATAACCTGGTAAAGGGCGTGATGATCGAAAGTTACTTGGAGGAAGGCTGTCAGAAGGTAGGCGGCGGCGTTTACGGAAAATCTATTACCGACCCCTGCCTGGGATGGGAAGCTTCGGAACGCCTTATCTATGACATCGCCGAATATTGATCTCCAAACCCTAAAGGGCTACTGCATCGTAACATGCAATAGCCCTTTTAACGTCTCGGGTGTGCTTTTGCGTACACTTCTCTTAACCGGTTCCTGCTCATATTCATGTAGATCTGCGTCGTGGAAATATCGGAATGTCCCAGCATTTCCTGTACACTCCTTAAATCCGCTCCGTTCTCCACCAAATGTACCGCAAAGGAGTGCCGAAGGGTATGAGGGGTGATATCTGAGACAATACCGGCCCTTTTCGCATAAAACTTGACCAGCTTCCAAAATCCCTGCCGGCTCATGGGCTGTCCGGAACAATTGGCAAATAAATACTCCGACTCCGTATCCGTAACAATTGCCATACGCGCGTCCTCCAGGTAATGATCCAGCGCATTTTTAGCCGCATTTCCAAAAGGAATGATCCGCTCGCGGTCGTTATCTTTGCAAACAAGATAACCCATCTGCAGGTTTACATCCTTTAATGTCAACGTGATCAGCTCTGTCACCCGGATCCCGGTGGCATATAGAAGCTCCAGCATTGCCTTATCCCTTATTTCTTTAGGTGAAGTTCCGCAGGGCTGCTCTAAAAGCCGCACTACCTCATCCGGAGATAAGATCCCTGGCATCTTTTTTTCTATTTTAGGGGCATGAAGAACCCCGGTGATATCCTCTGCCACCATGCCTTCTTTACACAAATAATGATAAAACGCTTTCAGAGAAGCGATATTTCTTGAAATCGTGGCCGCAGAAAACTTGTTTTTTTCCAGGTAAAGGATATAAGAATTTAAATTTGTCGCAGTTATCTTTTTTACATCCGCAATCCCCAGTTCCTCCATAAAATTCTTTACTTTCATCAGATCTCTGTGATACGACATCTGGGTGTTTTCAGAAGTCTTTTTGATGTTATGTAAATAAATCATAAATGAATTGATTTCCGTTTCCATATGCTTCCCTGCCCTCATTTTTTGCCTGTCCAGATACTGTTTACATAAACAGTATACAAATCTCATTATAAGCAAGAAGTTTAAGAAAAGCAAATTCATTTTTTATCTAATTTCCGTTTATTTTAACCGTTTTCTTCAAAAAATACAATATGTCGCAAGTCTAAAATCATACCAATACCACATATTGAAAAAAATTTTTTAAATATTTTTTAAAAAATTTTTATCAGGTCGGAAATCAATATTGGGTTAACATAACTTTCCAATATACAGCCGATCAACATTACCAGCATGATCCACATCAGTAAGACCCCCTGGTGCAGAAGCTGCTGCCTTCTATTATGGAATAAAGGTGATACACCTCTCCCGAAAGTATGCATCAGAAAATAATTTTCCAAACACCATCCAAGCAGCATCACCTCTGCCGGAAACAAAAGACATTGATGAGGAAACATGCCGCCAAGAATCAATAATATTCCTTTCAGACCATAACGTATAGCCGCAGCGGTCATGATCATCCCCGTCAACATCCCCTGCCAGAAAACCGCCGCATAAACCGTTACCATTCCCAGCGCCGTAGTTGACAGTAAAAGAAGGACCACACATTCCCCAATCCTTTTCTTTAAAACATACTGAAAAAATCTCCCATGATTAATCTCAATATATTTCAGTCTGTTCATGGACGCCAGATTAAAAATGCCCGCATCTCCCAGCAGCGTTTCGTCACCCATATTCATAATCAACATCCCTAAAAAAAAGCTGACCAGAAAAAGATAAAACCAAATCCGGTACACTTTATTTTTATCTGCTTTATTCATAAGAAGCTGCCATTTTCTTTTTTCTAAATATATGAAAAGCAGGCAGCGCATATGCACTGCCTGTCTTTTACTTTCTCTAAATCATCTTAAATATTTATCTTTATATGCCAAAATCGCCGCAACTGTTTTGGAATCCTGAATTTCACCGCTGAATATTTTACCAGTCAGTTCTTCCACTGAATAAGCTTTCACCTGGACATATTCATCCTCATCCAAGTGCTGCTTTCCCGGAAGCAGCCGATCCGCCAAGTAAATATCTATTTTTTCATTACAAAACGCAACGGTTGTTCTGATACTGATCAAAAGTTCCAGATGATCGGAAACAAATCCTGTCTCCTCAGACAGCTCTCTTGCCGCCGCCTCCATCGTGGGTTCATCCGCTCCTGCTAGCCCGCCTGCAGGAATTTCCAAAGTAAACCTGTCAAGCGCCGGGCGGTATTGCCTTACCATGATGATCCGTCCTTCATCGTCCACCGGTAATACTGCCGCCGCTCCCTGATGTCCGATAAAATCCCATTTTGCAATGTTACCGTTAGGCACCTGGATGGTGTCCTGATAATAGTCGATGATGGCTCCATGGGCGATCAGTGTCCGATCCAATCTTTTATATTCTTCCATACTGCCCGCCTTTCTTACGCCATATCTGCCAAAAGCTTTTCAACACTGACCAGTTTGACGCAGAGCACAAACAAATCCGTAGCCGTGGAAAGTTCTTCCGAAGACGGGAATGTGGGCGCCAGCCGGATATTGTCATCTTTAGGATCCTTTTTATAAGGATACGTCGCACCTGCACCAGTCAGTACCACGCCTGCTTCCTTACATTTGCCGACTACTTTCTTTGCACAGCCCTCCATGGTATGAAAGGAAATGAAATATCCGCCGTGAGGCTTGGTCCATGTGCCTAATTCCAAACCGCCCAGCTCCTTTTCAAGAACTTCTAATACTGCTTCAAATTTAGGCCGCACGATTGCTGCATGCTTTTTCATATGCTCCTTCATCCCGTTGATATCTTTGAAATACCTCACATGGCGGAGCTGGTTTATTTTATCATAACCGATCGTCTGTATGGTCATTGTCTTTTTGAAGTACTCTAAGTTCTCTTTCGATGCCGCCACTGCGGAAATACCACCGCCCGGAAATGTTATCTTGGAGGTAGAGCAAAATTCATATACCATATCCGGCTTCCCTGCCTTTTCACACTCCGATAAGATTTCCAAAAGTGTATCATCCTGATCCTCATACAGAAAATGAATGGCATAAGCGTTATCCCAAAAAATCCTGAAATCAGGAGCGGCCGGATTAAGTCTGGCAAACCGCCTTACAGTCTCATCAGAATACGTATATCCCTGGGGATTTGAATATTTAGGAACACACCAGATTCCTTTCACTGCCGGATCATTATTGACATATTTCTCTACCAGATCCATATCCGGCCCCTGCGGTGTCATAGGAATGTTGACCATCTCGATTCCAAACTGCTCTGTAATGGCAAAATGCCTGTCATATCCCGGAACCGGACAAAGGAATTTAATCTTGTCAAGCTTACACCAGGGTGTGCTGCCCTGTACGCCAAAAAGCATAGAACGCGCAACCGTGTCATACATAATACTCAAGCTGGCATTCCCACAGACAATGACCTGGTCTTCCGGTACTCCCATCAAGTCACCCATCAGCTTTTTCGCCTCCGGGATACCATCCAAAAGTCCATAATTCCTGCAGTCCACTCCCGCCTGCGTTTTATAATCAGAACCTGAGTTTATCACATCGAGAAAATCCATTTCCATATCCAGCTGAGCGGACGCTGCCTTCCCTCTGGACATATCAAGCTTCAGTCCCTTCGCTTTTGCTTCCTCATACTGGCTTTCCAGCTCTTTTTTTAATGCTATCAGTTCATCCCGGCTCATTTCCCTATATGACTTCATGACGTACATTCCTCCTAAAAACATTCATATGGTATTGTTGGATAATTGTATACAATCTAACACTCATATTATTTTACTATATCCGCACCTCTCTAACAAGACATTTCTTTTCGGTGTTCTTCCGAATATTTTACCTATTTTTAGCTTTTTATATCAAATATATACAAAAAGGCTGACCTGACGGCCAGCCTTCTTTCATTTTATTAAATTTACTTTGCGTAATCAATTACGCGCGACTCTCTGATCACATTAACTTTGATCTGTCCGGGATATTCCAATTCAGCTTCAATCTGTTTGGAAATATCTCTGGCTAAAAGAACCATATCGGAATCAGAAATCTGTTCCGGAACTACCATTACACGAATCTCTCTACCTGCCTGAATTGCAAAAGATTTATCTACACCTTTAAAATTGTTTGTAATATCCTCTAACTGTTTTAACCTGCTTGTGTAAGTTTCAAGCGTTTCTCTTCTAGCGCCCGGTCTTGCTGCCGAAATAGTATCAGAAGCCTGTACAAGGCATGCAACCAGCGTCTGAGGCTCAACATCACCATGATGTGATTCCACTGCGTTGATGACAACCGGTGATTCCTTATACTTTCTGCACAGTTCAACACCCAGCTGGATATGAGAACCTTCCATCTCATGGTCTACTGCCTTACCAATATCATGCAGCAACCCTGCTCTCTTGGCAACCCTTACATCCAAACCAAGTTCGGAAGCTAAAAGCCCTGCCAGCTGCGCTACCTCGATGGAATGCTTTAATGCATTCTGTCCATAGCTTGTCCTAAACTTCATCTTACCAAGCAGTCTCACGAGTTCAGGGTGAATGCCATGCACACCTACTTCAAGAGTTGCCGCCTCACCTTCCTCTTTGATCATAACTTCGACTTCTTTTTGCGCCTTCTCAACCATTTCCTCAATCCTTGCCGGATGGATACGTCCGTCAACGATCAATTTTTCAAGCGCAATCCTTGCCACTTCCCTTCGGATAGGATCAAATCCTGACAAAATAACAGCTTCCGGTGTATCGTCAATAATCAAGTCCACACCGGTAAGAGTTTCGAGAGTCCTGATATTTCTTCCCTCCCTGCCGATAATCCTTCCTTTCATTTCGTCATTCGGAAGCTGCACCACAGAAATCGTAGTTTCTGACACATGATCCGCCGCACATTTCTGTATTGCTGTGACCACGTATTCTTTGGCCTTTTTATCGGCCTCTTCCTTGGCCCGATTCTCCAGTTCCTTGATCATCACGGCCGTTTCATGCTTTACTTCATCTTCAACAATTTTTAATAAGTATTCTTTTGCCTGCTCGGAGGTTAAACCTGAGATTCGCTCCAGTTCCTGCAATCTCTGTTCGTTCAGCTTTGAAATTTCGACACGCTGTTTTGCTAATTCATCTTCCCGCTTAGCTAAGCTTGCCTCCTTTTTCTCAATCGCATCAGCTTTCTTATCAATGTTCTCTTCCTTCTGCTGGACTCTGCGCTCATAACGCTGCGCTTCGGCACGACGTTCTTTAATCTCCTTGTCCAATTCGTTCTTAGTGCGGATGGACTCTTCCTTTACTTCCAGTAAAGACTCGCGCTTTTTCGTCTCAGCAGTTTTCAGTGCGTCATCAATAATCTCACGCGCCTTATCCTCGGCATTTCCGATTTTGGCTTCTGATACCTTTTTATGGTATGCAGTCGCTAAAAACCATGCAATAGGAGCAGTCACGACAAGCGTAGCGATCACTGCGATCAAAACTTGCTGCATTTACAGGAGCACCTCCTTATTTAGTTTTCATTGTACCCTGATCTATATAGAATGCAAACAAAAACATTCTAAAAGCAATTTACAACACTTAAATTTTAAACTCAAATAGAAGTTATGTCAAGCGAAAGTACATTTCTTATGGCATCAAATGAAAAACCCTTCCGGTAAAGGAAACCGGTCATCTTATGAATATCTGAAACCGAAGCTGCCTCCATATCAAAATGTTTCTTTAAAAGCCATCCTTTAATCTGCTCTTTTTCAAGCTGTTGCATATCTTCCCCTATTGCATCCTCCCACATTTCCTCAAAAAGCGGCTTGGCTATTCCCTTTTTTTGCAGATCGGATGCTATGCGCTGCCTGCTCTTTTTCTCTTTATTGTACTCAATAAAATCCCTTGCATACTGTCTGTCATCCACATAGCCAAAAGAAGCCACGTAGTCCAATGCCTCTTTTGCATGTTCTTTTGAATATCCCCCTGTGGTGAGCTTTTCTAATAATTGATGAGAAGTATAGCTGCGGCTTTTTAACAGGTTCATGGCACGGAGCTTTGCCCGTTTAGGCAGAACCTCTTTCATGATCAGATTATAATTTTCTTCTGTAAGGTCCTGCCCTTCCCTGATTCCATAGATACGCAGTTCTCCTTTATACAATACAAAGCTGGATTCCCTGTCTATTTCTATCTTAACCCGCGATTTTGTTACCTCTTTTATATCAGTCACTGTCATAAAATTACCTTTTAACACCTGGATTGCTATTTTTTCTGTTCAGGCTTATCCTCTTTTTTATCTGCCGGTGCAGATGCCTCTGCTCCCTGCATCCCATAATGGACGCGCACCTTCTGTTCAATCTCTGACAACATGGCCGGATTGTTTTTCAGGTACTGCTTGGTATTCTCGCGGCCCTGCCCAATCTTGTTCCCCTCATACGCATACCATGCACCGCTCTTGTTAACGATGTTCACATCCGCAGCAAGGTCAAGCACATCGCCTACCATAGAAATGCCTTCCCCAAAAATAATATCAAACTCAGCTTCTTTAAAGGGAGGCGCTATCTTGTTTTTGACCACCTTTACTTTCGTCCTGTTTCCGATCATCTCTCCGCTTTGCTTTAATGTCTCTATCCTTCTCACATCCAGCCTTACGGAAGAATAGAATTTAAGCGCACGGCCGCCGGTAGTAGTCTCCGGGCTCCCGAACATGACCCCCACCTTCTCACGGAGCTGGTTAATAAAGATCACCGTACAGTTCGACTTACTGATGACCGCCGTAAGCTTTCTTAAAGCCTGGGACATGAGCCTTGCCTGCAGACCCACATGGGAATCTCCCATATCTCCGTCGATTTCCGCCTTCGGCACAAGCGCCGCCACCGAGTCCACTACCACAATATCTATGGCGCCGGAACGGACCATCGTCTCCGTAATCTCCAATGCCTGCTCACCGTTATCCGGCTGGGAAATATAAAGGTTATCCACATCCACCCCGATATTCTTGGCATAAACAGGGTCAAGTGCATGTTCTGCATCAATAAATCCGGCTATACCGCCCCTCTTTTGGACCTCTGCAATCATATGTAAGGTAACCGTTGTCTTACCACTGGATTCAGGACCATATATTTCTATGATACGCCCTTTCGGAATACCGCCAAGTCCCAGTGCAATATCTAAGCTTAAAGAACCGGTAGGAATGGTCTCCACATTCATCTGTGCCGCAGAGTCCCCCAGCTTCATAACGGCTCCCTTGCCAAACTGCTTCTCAATCTGCCCTAATGCAGCCTCTAATGCTTTTAGTCTGTCTTCTTTTTTTTCTTCTTTTCCCATGAATCATTTCTCCTTAATTATTTACGGCAGTCAAGGCCGCATCATGATGAGAACGTTTGTTCTTTACTACTATAAAACAAATGTTCGGTTTTGTCAATCTCTAACTGTTAAATTTATTATATCAGCTTTTATGTCCAATAAAACTCTCTCAATGGCATCTCCCCCTTTCTTTTTGATTCGCTCTGGATGTTTGGCAGAAAATGCCGGACACGCAATACAGAGATTTTGTCTGCCGTACTGATTACAGCAGGTAAGTGCTTCTTTATTACAGTAGCATATTGCGGGGATTTTGGCAATCGTTTTCTCCGCAATTTTCCCTTTAGTTGGGTTACATGGGCAAATAACAACCGTCAGGATGGGAGATGAAATCTTAATGAGCTATTTCGCAAACGTATTATCGAGCGTGGCGACGTAGATTTTTCTTTCCTTCCCTTCGGATATTTAGTCAACCTTTTTAACCCAACTAAACGGGAATTTAATTTGACTCCCACCCCAAATACCACTATAATCATTTTTATAAATAGTTTAGGAGAGTATCTACCATGCAGCGAAATCTGACCCAAGGCAATGTTACCAAATCTATGCTGCTTTTTGCATATCCAATGATTTTAGGCAATCTTTTACAGCAATTTTACAATATAGCGGACACTTTGATCGTAGGACGATTTATTGGCTCTGATGCCCTTGCCGCGGTAGGGGCGTCTTTCACACTTATGACCTTTTTGACCTCGATCCTCCTCGGGCTTTGCATGGGGAGCGGGGTGATCTTTTCCATGCTTTACGGTGCGGACAAGCAGGATGAATTAAAAAACTACATATTTATTTCTTTTGTGATCACGGGGATTCCTGCCATAGCTATTGAAGTACTGGTATTTTTATTCACCAATCCGCTGTTAAAGTTTTTGCAGATTCCCACGGTTTTAATTCCTATGACCAAAAGCTACCTGCAGATTATTTTCTGTGGTATCTTATTTACCTTTTTTTATAATTTTTTTGCGGCATTGTCACGTTCAATCGGTAATTCCACGATTCCCCTTGCATTCCTGGCATTATCCACCGCTTTAAATATTTTTCTGGATCTTTTATTCATACTGGTATTTTCCATGGGGGTATCCGGCGCCGCCCTAGCTACCGTTTTATCACAAGGCATTTCGGCGCTTTTAATGATTCTATACTGCCTGCGGCATATGCCTTTCCTCAAACTGCAAAAAAAACACCTATATATCCACCGGAACGCTGTTTCACAGATTTTACAATATTCCCTTTTAACCTGCATCCAACAGTCGATCATGAATTTCGGGATCCTCATGGTACAGGGGCTGGTCAACAGCTTTGGCGTCACGGTCATGGCTGCCTTTGCCGCCGCCGTCAAGATAGACGCCTTTGCCTACATGCCGGTGCAGGATTTTGGCAATGCCTTTTCCACCTTTATCGCCCAAAATTACGGTGCAAACGAAAAAGAACGCATTCGGTCCGGAATACGCTCTGTCATCATCACCGCATTTTCTTTCAGTGTACTGATTTCCCTGATAGTCTTTGTTTTTGCAAAAGAACTGATGTTGTTATTTGTAAATGCGTCGGAAACTGAAATTCTTGCGGTAGGCATCGAATACCTGCATATTGAAGGCGCATGTTACTGCGGGATCGGCTGCCTGTTCCTTCTTTACGGATTATACCGGGGCCTTGGAAAACCGGGGATTTCCGTGGTGCTTACCGTCATCTCCTTAGGAACCAGGGTTGCCCTCGCCTATCTGCTTGCGCCCATTCCATCCATCGGACTTCCCGGTATTTGGTGGGCAATCCCCATCGGATGGTTTTTGGCTGATGCCTGCGGAATCGGGTACTACCTCATTTTAAATCGCAAAAAAGGACTGCCTCTTGGCAGTCCCTAAAACCTTTAGACGCTAAAATCAAATTTCCTGACGGTTTCTGACGCTTTTTCCTCTTTAATCTTACTCCAGTCTACCTGCTTGATCTTCTTAAGCAGTTCATCCGCTGAATCCGCATGGACCCTGGTCCTTTTTATTTTATCGGAGGAAGCCTTTTCCTCACGTCTTTCTTCTCTTTTCTCTTCAATCCGCTCACGCTGTTTCTCGCTAAGCTTCTCCAAATCAGCAAAGAATGACATGGTGCCGTCTTTGCCGATAGACACGCCCATATGGACCACTTCATCTTCTCTGCTGCCAAGCTGGGCTTTCATATCCGTCAGCTTCTTTGTGGCATCCTCCAGCATCCCAAGATATTTCTTCTTGACACTTTCATCAGAAGCCATCTTTTCCAGTTCCTCAGGGTCGATCAGTACGCTATACTCTTTGGTTCCTCCAGATAAATAGGATTTTGCTTCCTCTTCCGTTTCATAGCTGCCTACCATAAACTCCATGTTGCCATAAGTCTTTTGCAGTTCCTTCAATAACTGCTTTGCCCTGCTGCTTAAAACCGGCTGCTTGCTGCTTTTTGCCTCTTCATTCTTTTTTACAGCCTCTACTTTCTTTTCCTGCTCTTTCCTGTTTTGTATGGTGCCCTCATAATAACTGTTCTGATAAGCGCCATAGCTGTTTACCCTGTTCATCGTTTGCCCTCCTTTGCACCGATGCGATCTGTATTAACATAGCATATTTTATGCCTGCCGGCAAATCCATTTACCGGCACAGCCCATAAAACGGCTGTCTATTTTCTTTATCGGCACAGAATATTAGAAATTTAACCTTTCACTTAGATTTTTGACCATCGCCTGTTTCTGAAAAAACGCAATGCCGTCACTAAAATTTCCCGCCTCGATATCTTTAAAAGAAATGAAAAGCACCGGATACCGTCATACTCATCATCAAAGTCTTGCCAAGCCTGCGGGGTCTGGTGAACGATGTCACCTTGTTGTCTGTCTCATGAGTAAGCTCATACGGAATCCTTCATTCATCCGCCTAAGCCTTTCAAGAATCAAAAAGCCGCTTCCATCCCTTCAAAGTTAACCTTCCTCGTCTCACCGTTTTTCAGGCAGATCGTTGTGGTACCGTATGCGCCTGTTTTTTCTTTATCCTCGTAAATAATCTCATGCACCGGAAATAATTCTTCCATGGTAAATACACAGGTATCCGACTCACGCCCCGGAAGGTCTGCGGTGATGACCTGGGAAATAAGAAGATACGGTTCCCTGCTCCCATACTGTTTACGGCTTTGCATAGAAGCATAGACCACGATGGAATCCTCCGAATCCGGGTTGGTTCCTATACTATGGATTAGATCCATAGTTTCCCAGCCGCTATAGCAGGTCATTGCCATCTGTCTTTGCACACCCATATGGTCATGCCCGATCAAAATAACCGCCTTAGCTATACTGCCATCCGAAAGCTTTTCCTCTTTTCTTATGACCTGTGTCCTCGTACCGCCTGAACCCGGGTTATCCGGAAATCCGTAAGCACCAAGGGTCAAAGCCACCGGTCGGCGGAACAAACGGAGCTTATCCACCCGGAATATCCCCCTCCCTACCGGGAAATCCGCAAGGTTGATTGCCTGGATCCAATGCTGCTCCGTCTCAAGGTTTCCATTAAAGAACTGCCTGCGGTACAAAATGCCATCCTTTTCCCCGCACCAGATGGTCAGATTTGCCCGGGAGGGCTCCTTTTGACCGGTGTCAAACAAAAGATACTGCTGGGATTCGCAGATCTCCTCCACTTTCCCCACGCCGGGAAGCTCCTCACATTCTCCCACAGGCGTTGATTCCCACGGATATCTCGTATTATAGTTCAGCTTACTGTAATTCCACATGCCATGGATATCCTCGGCATGTTTGTATACCTTGCCGCTCCTTAAGATGGTCTCCCCGTTTGCCTCATGATTGGTAAAGCATAGGGCCGGACCCGCAAGGGTCGTCTCCTTCACCTCTCCCTGCTTTAACCCCTCCCAGGTTCCGTTGTTTTCAACAGCCGTCCAAAATGGATGGTCCTCCGGCAGCTCAAGGCACAAAAACGCCTTCCCCAGCCATAACGGAGACTCCGCACAGGAATATCCCTGGACCAGCGGCGTAAACTGACCGTAAAACCCTAATGTGGGAACACCTTCATACAAAAAATCATCCCTGGTCAAAAACTGCAAAAGTGAGCCCGACGCAATCCTTCTTGCCCTGCCCGGATCCGCCTTTGCATCATGCAAAAGAAAATTGGCAGAAAGCGGCCCCGTTGCGCCGTTTCTATAGATACAGCTTCTCCCCCACATATTGGTATTTCCATCCCGGTCAAAAAAATCCGGGTAAGTTTTCATTAACTGATTGGAACACTCCTCAAAACGTTTCGCAAGATACGGCTCATGTTCATACCCGTACCATTCATTCCAGATTGGTGCATAAATATTAAAGGCCCAGCAGGAATAATAATCGAAGCTCTGCCCATCCCGGTACCATCCATCCCCTACCGTATAATTTAAGATTGCCTGTGCATGATCCACCATGATTTCCCGGTCAATCGGATATCCTTCCATGTGCAGAAATGCCAGATCCAGCATGTTGAACATCCGCCAGTTCTGGGGAACCGTGTTTCCATGGGCAAAACTGGACAAAAGCGCCGCAATCCTGTCTTTTTCCTCTTTCGTATAGCTGTTCCAGACCTGCTCTTTACAGGCATTTAACCCAATCACCAATGCACAGCTTTCCACTGTCTGCTGAAAACACCGGAACGGGTCTTTAGATTCGGTAAGCTTCAGCATATCTTCATAACTTCCCACATAAATCTCGTCTTCCCTGGTACAGGCACGGAGAATATGCTTTTTATAATAATCACGCAGCCGGATTCCGCATACTTCAATATCCGGTTCATTTCTGATCATCACCGACGCAATGAAAAACGACCTGGTCAGCCCTTCAAATATCTCCGCCTTGCGCTCCGCCGCCTGCTGCTTTTCTGGTGCGTCCAGATGGGGGTAGGTCACCTTCGTTTCTTTCCGCGGCATCACCACCGGATCATCCATACTTTTAATATTCCCAAAAATCCCTTTTAAAAGATACCGTCCGGCATCCAGCCAGTGTTTTCTCGTCATCCCTGTATAAGGGCTTATTGTATAATCGGGGTTTTCTACTTTAAATACCATAACTGTTCCTTTCTATGTAAAAGCTTTACCTTTATGCTACCCCATTTGCCTCTACATTACAATATCTTATCCTCAAAATATTCCATCTCCTCATTATCCTCATCCGTGTAGGTGTAATGGACGTACCCACTTTTATTTATAAAATCCTGAAGCCACTCCTGATCTCTGCCTTCCGGAATATAAAAAGAATCTAACTCATCCCGGAGTCCCGGAGTGCGGAGGGCTGGATGCGGATACATACCCGGGGATGCCTGCGGCTTCATATACATTGACTTCCCTTACCTGCCCCGTAAAGCGCAGGTTGCCCCATAAAAATACAGCGCCAAAAATAATGCGCCCACAGCCCACACCGCAAAACACAGTTTTTCAATCCCCGCCATACTTCCTGCCGCACGTTCCATCCCTTCTTCCTGGCCGCAGCCCTGCGGTATATTGGGAACTTCATCTTCCCCGCAGGGTTCCCCTGCCCTTCAAACAGATACTCCTATCTCGCCGTTATGCTCTTTACTATCTTTACTATCTGTGCCGGGCTATAATTCGGTGCTGACTGCACCAACAAATGTACATGGTCTTTATCCGCACCTATCTCCAAAAATATTAGTTCATATCTTTCGCTTATCTTTATACAGGTCTCTTTTATTATTTTTTCTACCTCATCGCTTATTACTACTCTCCGATACTTCGTCGGTAATACAAACTGATACATCAGCTTTGATACATTGTGTGATTTGTGTATAACTTCACTCAATCTACACTTCTCCTTTTTTCTTTGCATTTACATTGTATTTGGTTCTTTCCCAATCAGGCGGATAATATCCTGGCTTTGCGCGTCCGGGTAAAGCTCCCTCACACGGTTTATCTGCCGTTCCCAGGATTTCTTCGGATCCTCAGAATATGCTGCGGTCACCCTGTCATACCCCCATATGCTCTCCGGCGGCAAAAGGATAGACACCGACATTCCATACTCGCTGCCCCGCTTGCTTTTCCTTTGCCTGAAACCGGCGATCACAAGATAAGTTTCCATCTGAAGCTGGGTAATGATCCCCGGAAAGTTCTTGTCTCCCCCATTGCCAAAACCCGCCTGCTTTTTAAGATCCGATGAGAGAATCTGTGTTTCTTTAAACATACTGCTGCCGTCTTCATTCTCACTGATAAAAAAGTCCATGATCTTTTTCTCACGCCGGCTCGCCCTGCCATCCTCCCAGCGGGCATCAAAATCATAACCGCAGCGTCGGCTGTTTACAAAATATGGCAGCCATTCCAGACTGATGAATCCTGCCCTCTTGCCAAAAAACTTCCCATAGGCAACCTCATGGCGCTCAGCAATAATCTTGCGCCATTCCCAGGGATCCTGTTCCAGGTCTCCTGTCCACCAAAAATCCGGCGATACATGCTCCTCCGCCGAAAATCCCTTCACTTCATTGGCAAAAAACGGCAGAAACCCTATTTCCTTTATCCAATTGACAAGTTCCTTCCATGTGCGGATCCTGCATGGGTCATCCCAGGACATCCCGCGCATGATCCATTCCCCGTTTTTATTCTCCATACGGCAGCTTCTCCCTTATTATTCTCTAATTTTCCTGTCCTGCTAAGTATCCCTTTTTTCTTAATTATACTGGTTATTTCCTCAAGGCGCAAGCGGTCACTTTCTTTGGTATGTGTCAAGTGTTAGTTGGCACTTTTTCATTTTTTCTTTTTGATGTCATTGC
>OFGG01000253.1_pt1 | contig 47729 bp, 54 predicted proteins | sample 1521701 | NCBI WGS metagenome assembly OFGG01 (sample SAMEA3504081, study PRJEB24116) | mouse gut metagenome | biome: mouse gut; feature: mouse-associated habitat; material: faeces | place: Denmark | collected 2011
GTTACCAGAACCGTGTCCACGCCCTCTTCTGAAATTATCACTCTGTTTTGCTCCATCCGCAGGTTTTAAGTTTGATAAATCCATTGTGACACCTCCTTATCCGATATAATTATGCTTCCTCTACTTTTACCAGGTGTGAAACCTGTTTAACCATTCCTCTGGTCGCCGCATTGTCCGGCAGGACAACTGTCTTGTTGAGCTTCCTAAGCCCCAATGCTTCTACAGTCTTTTTATGCTTAGGTACGGCGCCAATCGTGGATTTTACTAATGTAACCTTTAAATCTGCCATCTGAATCTGCCTCCTTAGCCTAAAATCTCTTCAATGGATTTACCGCGAAGACGTGCTACCTCTTCCGGAGTCTTAATCTGGCGTAACCCTGCGATGGTAGCAAGGACAACGTTCTGCTTATTGTTGGAACCAAGAGATTTCGTACGAATATTCTTGATTCCTGCCATCTCGATTACGGCACGCGCCGGGCCTCCGGCGATTACTCCTGTACCTTCCGGAGCCTTTTTAAGCAGTACGGATGCGCCTCCGAATTTTCCGGTAAAATCATGTGTGATACTCTCATTATCATCCAATGCTACGGTAATAAGGTTCTTCGCAGCATCTTCTTTTCCTTTGCGGATTGCTTCCGGAATCTCAGTAGCTTTCCCTAAACCTGCACCAACATGGCCATTTCCATCGCCGACAACAACTAAAGCTGTGAATCTCATATTACGGCCACCTTTAACAACCTTGGTTACACGCTTGATTGATACCACTTTTTCTGTTAATTCTAATTGACTAGCATCAATGATTGTACGTTTCATGTATCTGTCTCCTCCTATTAAAAGTCTAATCCAGCTTCTCTGGCTGCATCAGCTAAAGCTTTGATTTTTCCCTGATAGATAAACCCGCCTCTATCGAAGACAACTGTCTTAATTCCCTTTTCCAACGCTTTTTTCGCAATCACGGTCCCCAGATGTGCCGCTGCCTCCACGTTATTGGTTTTTTCCAGCTCTGCCTTAACATCCTTCTGAAGCGTAGACGCGGAAACAAGTGTATTTCCAACTGTATCGTCAATAATCTGAGCATACATATGATTATTGCTTCTAAACACAGCCAAACGTGGTCTTTCTGCTGTACCGGAGAAACGATTACGCATTCTTCTGTGTTTCTTCATACGAACTTCTGATCTTGATTTTTTATTAACCATTTTTTGTTCCTCCTATATTATTTTTTACCAGTCTTACCAACTTTACGCCTAATAACCTCATCAGCATATTTGATACCCTTTCCTTTATATGGTTCAGGTCTTCTCTTATCTCTGATTTCTGCCGCATACTGGCCAACTTTCTCTTTATCAATACCGGAAATGATGATCTTATTTCCATCCACCTTGGACTCTAACCCTTCTGGATCCGTCATTACTACTGGATGAGAATAGCCAAGGTTCAATGTCAGTTCTTTTCCTGACTTGGAAGCTCTATAGCCAACGCCGTTCACTTCCAGTTCTTTGGTGTAGCCGTTTGTCACGCCGACTACCATATTATTAATCAGGGTTCTTGTAAGACCATGAAGAGATTTCATTTTCTTTAAGTCATTTGGCCTTGTTACCGTTAACTCAGAACCTTCTAATTTGATTTCCATTTCTGCTGCAAGGGTTCTCTCCAGAGTCCCCTTAGGACCTTTTACAGTCACATGATTATTTTCTGCAATATCAACAGTAACGCCTGCTGGTACTGCGATTGGCATTCTTCCGATTCGTGACATGCCCGTACCTCCTACCATACGTAGGCGAGAACTTCTCCGCCTACCGCTAATTTTCTTGCTTCTTTATCAGTTACAACGCCCTGGTTGGTGGAAAGAATTGCAATTCCCAATCCGCCCAGAACCTTGGGGATCTCGTTTTTGCCAGCATATACGCGAAGTCCTGGCTTGGAAATTCTCTTAAGACCTGTGATAATTTTCTCATTTTTGTCTTTGCCATATTTTAAAGTAATGCGAATTGTGTTGAAGCTGCCATCCTCCACGATGTCATATTTTACAATGTATCCTTCATTTACAAGAATGTCGGCAATTGCAACTTTCATCTTGGAAGCTGGAACATCTACAGTATCATGTTTAGCAGTATTTGCATTACGGATTCTTGTAAGCATATCTGCGATTGGATCACTCATTGTCATGATGTATAATTCCTCCTATTTTTTCTTGCCATCAAGGAAGCTCTGTTCGCTAAGCTTGACTTTCGCCTGCGGCTTACCAACTTGCCTTTTTTACGCCTGGTATCTGCCCTTTGTATGCCAACTCACGAAAACAGATCCTGCAAATTCCGTATTTTCTTAAATATGCATGTGGACGTCCACAAATTTTGCAACGGCTATATTCCCGGGTAGAGAATTTCTGTTTACGCTGCTGTTTTATTTTCATAGATGTTTTTGCCATTGAAATTCCCTCCTTACTGTTTTGCAAATGGCATATTGAACTGTGCCAATAATTCACGGCCCTCTTCGTCTGTCTTAGCCGTGGTAACGAAAATAACGTCCATGCCACGGACTTTATCTACTTTGTCGTATTCGATCTCTGGGAAAATCAACTGTTCCTTGATGCCAAGCGCATAATTTCCTCTTCCATCAAATGCGTTGGGATTTACGCCTCGGAAGTCACGCACACGAGGCAGCGCCAGATTGATCAGGCGGTCAACAAACTCATACATCTTGTCGCCTCTTAAAGTTACCTTGCAGCCAATGGGCATTCCTTCTCTGATCTTGAAGTTTGCCACAGAATGCTTTGCTCTCGTCACAATTGCTTTCTGTCCGGTAATGGTTTCCAAATCGCTGACAGCGGCATCAAGAAGCTTTGCGTTTTCTTTCGCTTCGCCGACGCCCATATTGATGACTACTTTCTCCAACTTTGGTACTTGCATAACGTTTTTATATCCGAATTTCTTCATCAGAGCGTCAACCATCTCGTTCTGATAAGTTTCTTTTAATCTACTACTCAACTGAATGGACCTCCTCTCCTGAATTAATCAATTACGTCGCCAGTGGATTTGGCAAAACGCACTTTTTTGTCTCCGTCCATTTTAAAGCCTATACGAGTAGCCTTTCCCTTATGGACATACATTACGTTAGAAATATGAATAGGTCCTTCCTGATGAACGATACCACCCTGCTGATTAGCCATGCTTGGCTTCGTATGCTTGGTAATCATGTTGATACCTTCTACCAGTACGGTACTTTTTTTCTTATTTACGGCAATTACCTTGCCTTCTTTATCTTTATCTTTTCCAGCGATCACTCTGACCAAATCGCCTTTTTTAATCTTCATTGTTGCCATCTTTGCACCTCCTATAATACTTCCGGAGCCAGGGAAACAATCTTCATAAACTGTTTCTCACGAAGCTCTCTCGCAACCGGCCCAAAGATACGGGTTCCTCTTGGAGTCTTGTCATCCTTGATGATGACAGCTGCATTTTCATCAAATTTGATATAGGAACCATCTTTCCGACGAGCGCCCTTCTTGGTACGAACTACTACAGCTTTTACCACATCGCCTTTTTTTACAACGCCGCCTGGCGTTGCATCTTTAACCGTAGCAGTAATGATGTCTCCGATATTTGCATATCTTCTGGTAGAACCGCCCATAACACGGATACACAGTAATTCTTTTGCTCCTGTATTATCAGCTACTTTCAGTCTGCTTTCCTGTTGAATCATGCTGGTAGCCTCCTCCTTTATTTCGCTCTCTCAATGATCTCTACAAGTCTCCATCTCTTATCCTTAGATAAAGGCCTCGTTTCCATTACTTTGACGGTATCACCAATTTTACAGTCATTGTTTTCATCATGAGCTTTTAATTTATAAGTTTTTTTCACAATTTTATTGTAAAGGGGATGTCTCACATTATCCCTTACCGCAACGACAATTGTCTTGTTCATCTTATCGCTTACAACAACGCCAGTACGTGTTTTTCTAAGATTTCTTTCTTCCACGATATAGAATCTCCTTTCTAGAATACTTAAGCTTGTTTTGCCTTCTCAGTAATGATCGTCTGAATTCTAGCGATGTTCTTACGAACTTCTTTGATTCTTCCGGTATTTTCCAACTGATTGGTTGCATTCTGGAATCTTAAATTAAACAGTTCTTTTTTTGCAGCCACTAACTTTTCCTGTAATGCTGCTACGGATTCTTCTCTTAACTCTTTTACATAATTACTAGTTTTCATTTGATTCACCGCCTTCTAAGTCTGCACGCGAAACCACTTTACATTTACAAGGTAATTTGTGTGTAGCAAGACGCAACGCCTCACGAGCTATTTCTTCCGGAACCCCGGAAATCTCGAACATAACACGTCCTGGTTTTACTACGGCAACCCAATATTCCAATGTTCCTTTTCCGGAGCCCATACGGGTTTCTGCTGGTTTTGCTGTTACTGGTTTGTCAGGGAATATTTTAATCCAAACTTTACCGCCACGCTTGATGTAACGCGTCATTGCGATACGGGCTGCCTCGATCTGATTGGATTTAATCCAACACGGCTCAGTAGCCACAATACCATACTCACCATTTGTAATTTTATTACCTCTTAACGCCTTGCCTGCCATGGAACCACGGAACTGTTTACGACGTTTTACTCTTTTTGGCATTAACATTATTTATCGCTCCCTTCCTTTGTTTCTTTTGTTGGAAGTATCTCGCCCTTGTAGATCCACACTTTTACGCCAACTTTTCCGTATGTGGTATCTGCCTCGGCGAATCCATAATCGATATCTGCTCTTAATGTCTGAAGTGGAATCGTCCCTTCACTGTAGAACTCGGTACGAGCCATGTCGGCACCGCCCAGACGTCCGGAAACAGAACTCTTGATTCCAAGGGCTCCTGCCTTCATGCTTCTGCCCATGCAGGATTTCATTGCTCTTCGGAAAGAGACACGGTTCTCTAATTGTAAAGCGATATTCTCAGCAACAAGCTGCGCGTCTTTATCCGGCCGCTTTACCTCTTTGATGTCTACAACTAACTTCTTATCTGTATACTTCTGAAGTTCTGCTTTCACTTTCTCGATCTCAGCCCCGCCCTTGCCGATTACTACGCCTGGCTTTGCCGTATAAAGAATTACCTTTACCCGGTCTGAAGCTCTTTCAATCTCGATCTTCGAAACGCCTGATGCATATAACTTTTTCTTCAGAAATGTTCTGATGTTATAGTCTTCTACTAAAAAGTCTGCAAAATCTGACTCTGCGTACCATTTAGAATCCCAATCTTTGATTACGCCGACTCTTAAACCATGAGGATTAACCTTCTGTCCCATGTTTGCCCTCCTATCTTTCATCCAGCACGATTGTAATGTGGCTCATTCTCTTCTCAATGCGATAAGCCCTGCCCTGTGCCCTCGGTCTAACTCTCTTCATTGTTGGTCCTTTGTTTGCATAACACTCTGCAACATAAAGGTTCTGTGCATCCAATCCATTGTTATTCTCTGCATTAGCGACTGCAGATTTCAATAATTTCTCTATCACGCTTGAAGCATATCTTGGGTTGTAAGCCAGGATAGCAAGTGCTGTCTGCACATCTTTTCCACGAATTGCATCCAGTACGAAGCAAGCTTTCTGAACCGACACTCTGGCATAAGATAACTTTGCGGAAGGCCGGGTGTCTTTTTGTGCATTTCTTTCTCTCTTAATTTGACTTCTATGTCCTTTAGCCATGGATGAAACCTCCTTTCAGATTCTGTTGATTAACGGACTTTTGATTTCTTCTCGTCTTTTCCATGTCCACGATAAGTCCTTGTGGCAACGAACTCGCCTAATTTATGTCCAACCATGTCTTCTGTCACATATACTGGCACATGCTTTCTGCCGTCATGAACAGCAAATGTATGACCTACAAACTGTGGGAAGATCGTAGAACGCCGAGACCATGTCTTAATCACGCTTTTTTCGCCTGCAGCGTTCATAGCGTCTACTTTTTTCAATAAGCTTGCGTCAGCAAACGGTCCTTTTTTCAGTGAACGACCCATATTTAAACCTCCTTGATTTGGGCCCGCTTTCCGGGCAGAAACCTTGCCCGCGGGTACCTTCCTACTATTTTATTGCTCTACCGTCTCTTCTTCTTACGATAAGCTTGTTAGATGCTTTATTCTTCTTCCTGGTCTTCAGGCCCAAAGCAGGCTTGCCCCATGGGGTGCATGGACCCGGACGGCCGATTCCTGTCTTGCCTTCTCCACCTCCATGCGGATGGTCGTTGGGGTTCATAACTGAACCGCGGACAGTCGGGCGGATTCCCATATGACGTTTCCGTCCTGCTTTACCAATTTTAATCAGGTTATGGTCTGCATTTCCGACGATGCCGATGGTTGCTCTACAAATGATCGGCACCATTCTCATCTCGCCAGAGGGCAGACGCAGTGTCGCATACTTGCCTTCTTTCGCCATAAGCTGCGCGCTATTTCCGGCAGAACGTACAAGCTGTCCGCCCTTGCCAGGATACAATTCAACGTTGTGAACCTGCGTACCAACCGGAATATTTTCCAGAGGCAGGCAATTTCCAACTCTTACCTCAGCTTCCGGCCCGTTCATAACCTTCATGCCGTCTGTCAGCCCTTCCGGTGCAAGAATATAGTTCTTCTCACCGTCTGCATAACAAATCAGCGCAATGTTCGCCGTTCTGTTCGGATCATACTCAATGCCAATAACAGTTGCCGGAATTCCGTCTTTTTTATTTCTCTTAAAATCTATAATTCTATATTTCCTTCTGGAACCGCCTCCGCGGTGCCTCACCGTGATCTTTCCCTGGTTATTACGACCGGATTGTTTCTGCAAGGAAACTAACAGAGATTTCTCTGGTGTCTTTTTTGTAATCTCAGAAAAATCAGAACCAGTCATATTTCTTCTTGAAGGTGTATATGGGTTATATGTCTTTATTCCCATTATGGTTCTCCTTTCTATAAGCCAGCAAAAATCTCAATTTCCTTGCTGTCTTCTGTCAACTGAACAATTGCTTTCTTCGTCTTGGCAGTTCTGCCAACTACCATGCCTCTTCTTTTCTTCTTACCGCCGATATTCAAGGTATTGACTTTCTTAACCTTGGTCCCCTCGAACATTTTCTCAACAGCCTCTTTGATCATTGTCTTGTTCGCTTCCGGATGAACCAGGAAAGTATATTTCTTATCAGCCATAATATTCATACTTTTCTCTGTGATAACCGGTTTGAGGATTACGTCATAATATTGTATATTTGCCATTATGCATACACCTCCTCGATCGTTGCCACGGCATCCTTGGTCACTACCACGGTGTCGTATTTCAAAATATCATAAACATTGATGGTATTAGTCAGGGCAGTCTTAACCGTCGGGATATTTCTTGCAGACATTACCACGTTCTTATCATTTTCATTGATGATCACAAGCGCTTTATTCACTTTGAGGTTATTCAGCACTTTCCGAAACTTCTTCGTCTTGATCTCATCCAGCTTCAACTCGTCAAGAACAATAAACTTGCTCTCATTCACTCTTGAAGTCAATGCGGATTTAAGAGCCGCTCTCTTTTCTTTCTTATTTAATTTAAAAGAATAACTTCTTGGAACCGGGGCGAATACCACTCCGCCGCCTTTCCACTGAGGAGCACGGATGGAACCCTGTCTTGCATGACCCGTTCCTTTCTGCCTCCAAGGTTTTCTTCCGCCGCCGCGAACTTCTGAACGCGTCTTTGCCTTCTGCGTTCCCTGACGGTTGTTAGCGAGCTGCTGCACGACTGCCATGTGTACCAGATGATCGTTAACTTCCACACCGAACACTGCGTCATTCAGCTCAAGGCTGCCTACTTCGTTGCCTTCCATATTATAAATAGCTACATTAGCCATCGTTATAGTTCCTCCTTTCATGGATGCCCGTAGGGCGTTCGTAAAGCGCTATCTAGCCACTTTCACGGTCTCTTTAATTGTAACTAAAGATTTCTTAGGCCCTGGAACGGCACCCTTTACTAAAAGCAAATTATTCTCAGCGTCTACTCTGACAACCTCAAGATTCTGCACGGTCACTTTGACAGCGCCCATATGTCCTGGCATCCCCTTCCCCTTGAACACTCTGCTCGGGCTGGAACATGCGCCGTTAGAACCCTGATGACGGTGGAATTTAGAGCCGTGGGTCATAGGTCCTCTGTGCTGGCCATGACGCTTAATAGCTCCTTGGAATCCTTTACCTTTAGAAATTGCCGTGGCGTCAATCTTGTCGCCCTCTGCAAAAATATCAACTTTGATCTCATCTGCCATTTTATAGTCGGCAGCATTTTCAAGTTTAAATTCTCTTACAAATCTCTTGCTTGTTACGCCAGCCTTGTTGAAATGACCTTTCTCAGCTTTTGTAACGCCATGTCTGTTTCTAATTTCCTTTTTACCATTGGCGTCTTTGTTCACAATCTTGTCTTTCTTGTCTATAAAGCCAACCTGAACTGCGCTGTATCCATCGTTTTCCACAGTCTTGATCTGAGTCACAACGCATGGACCAGCTTGTAATACAGTAACCGGAACTAATTCGCCGTCTGTATTGAAGATTTGAGTCATTCCGACTTTCGTAGCTAAAATTGCTTTCTTCATTCTTTTACCTCCTGTTTCTCTACAGCGGAACGCTCCATACCCATTACCTGGGGCAGCGGAACCGTTCATCCTAGAACAGTAAAATACACAATGCTTGTTATATTAAACCCTTCAGGATTTTTACCTATTTTTTGTTTTTCATTTTGATATCAATATACACGCCTGCAGGCATCTCCAGCCTGGACAATGCGTCCACCGTCTTTTGCGTCGGGGTTATGATATCGATGAGCCTCTTATGAGTTCTCTGCTCAAACTGCTCCCTGGAATCTTTATACTTATGAACAGCCCTTAAGATCGTAACAACTTCCTTCTTCGTAGGAAGAGGTACTGGCCCGCTCACCTGTGATCCATTCTTCTTAACAGTTTCGATAATTTTCTTTGCAGATGCATCCACTAACTGATGGTCATACGCCTTCAGTGTGATTCTCATTACTTGACTTGCCATAAAAAAAGCCGCCTCCTTTTCGCACTTTACCTCAGTACGACAAGCGGTGACTGTACACTTCTCCGTGTGTGTCATATACTCTCACACACCATCCTGCTTTCCAGCAGACCTTTTATTGTGATACAGTGACTTGTCGCCAGTTTCCTAACTTGACATTCGCTCCACGGAAAACCTGCCAATTTCCTGGCAGCAACCTCACGCTTCAACGCTATCATGTCACAGCATGTATTAGTATAAAGCATTATTGCATAAAATGCAAGTACTTTTTTTGTGAAAATTTACTTTTAAAAAATTTACTTTTAATTATCAGAACTGCGATCAGCAATATTAGGTGCATGGGCCGAACTGTAAGTGTTTAATAGGAAATTTTTATCTTATGCACTTTGTCAGGATGGCTTTTCAGACGATACTGTACCGTGCAGACGCCATGATCATCCGGTGTAATTGAAAATAGGCGGTTTTCTGAAAAATCCTGGATCAAGCGCTTCTTTCCTTTCGCAGGCTTGAGCGTGATTCTATATTCCATCCCTTGATTACGATTTGAAACGACCCTGCATTCTCTTATATCATCTTCCCTGTCACGAAAAGCGATTCCAAATGCGCCTGGCTCTATCTCTTTCTTTTTTTCTTCAAACGACGGGTAAAACAGTTCCTGCTCCGTAATTTTTCCATTGACAAAATCTGCAAAAAGATAGCTGAATTTTTCAGCCCCGTAGCAATTCAAGTGGTCGTGATCTTTGAATAGTTCCGATGCATTCGGAAAATATTCTTCCCTACATAAGTTAAAATCATAATACTTCACATCTGTGCCAGCAACGATATCCTGCACCATCTGCACATATTCATCATAATTCGTATAGTTAGAAAGCATAAAATTAGACATTGGAGCCGTCACCAACGTCAATGAAATATTTTTTCTCCTGCAAAAAGAAATGATGTCGTCCAACGTTTTGCGCCAATCATCCGAAACGGCGCTCAAATCAATATGCTCCGTTTCCAACTTTGTAAAATAATTCCAGTCCTCCACCGCCAGACGATTTGCAACATAGCCTTTTCCATCATACCATTCGTTTTTCCCAGTAACATAATCATACTCATAATTTTTATAGGAGTCGGTTTGCTTTTTTATAAGCAGATCCTTTACATAATCTGCATCGAAAAGCTTTGTCCAGTTCCTTCTTGCCAAAATAAAGCTGTTTGCATAATAATCTTTTGTGGAGGCATTCAGCATATAGCGCAGCTTTTCCACAGACGGCTTTAAATAGTCTGAAATAATATACACCGGAGTCAACTCCGTGCGTTGTTTATTCACCGAAAATGAGACATTGTAATAAAGCTCTAAATAAATATGTTCAATTTCATGATATCTTGCCGCTTCCTGAATCGCCATAAAAGAACCATCCAGGTACTGAGAAGACGTACCAAGATTAAAAGTATTTTTCCCAAGCTGCTGATCGAGAATATCTGGAATAAAGCTTCGATAGCAATGCGAAGATCCTACAAACAGCACGTCTATATTATCTTGTTGATACATCTCATGAAAAGCAATTCTGGTATAAGAAGCGGTATCATCTGTCAACATATAACGAAGTAATTTACCGCATCCAACAAATAGCACGCAAAACAAGACGCCTGCAAATACAATTTTTATTTTCTTTTTCATGTCAAGAGCCATCCCTTCCTAAAACTGAAAGTAAATGAACTGGCTAGAATCATATCCTGCGCCATATATTCCAAACAAAATAATGCTCCATATAAGCCCTAAATATAATGTCCAGCGAAACAGCACCGTCTGCCGCTGCACAAATTGAAACACGGAGACATCCTTTTCATGGATCACGTCTACCACAAACAGAAGCAGAATTCCAAAGCAGAGAATAAACCAGTTTCCGCGGTCAAGACCGATCTCATAAATACTTGTTGTCTGGAAAGAAGCCACCATCTGACGAAAAATATCACACGCATGATGAAGACTGTCTGAAGCAAAGAATACCCATGCGGCGTCTGCCAATACAAACGTGACAATGCCCTTTTCCAATTTTCTGCTGAAACAGCCGTTGTTACTGTCTTGCACGCCAATCCTTTTCTTCCATTTTCCGGCCAAATCACCTGAAATCTGGTAAACAGCATGCAAAACCCCCCATGCCACGAAATTCCAGCTCGCCCCATGCCATAAGCCGCTGACCATAAATACGATCAGAATGTTGAGATATTTCCTGACCGTGCCCTTACGGCTTCCGCCCAGCGGTATATATAAGTAATCTGTAAACCAGGAGGTCAGGGAAATATGCCATCTCCTCCAAAATTCTTTGATATTTACTGCCAAATAAGGCTGCCGAAAATTCTGCATCAGAGAAAATCCCATAACCCGGGCTGCGCCACGGGCAATATTGCTATATCCTCCAAAATCACAATATATCTGAAACGCAAACAGCACAGAGGCAATCGCTAATTCCAAAAAGCCATAATCGCCGTAATTTTGGTATACCTGATTGACAAGGACAGACGCCCTGTCAGCAATCACTAGCTTTTGAAAAAGCCCCCAGAACATCAGGAGAAATCCATTTCGGACACGTTCAAACTCCCACACGTTTATTTCCTTTACCCTTTGAATCTGGCTTAGCAGATTGCCAGATCTCTCTATCGGACCTGCAACAAGCTGTGGAAAAAAGGATACGAACAACATGTACTGCAAAATATTTTTTTCTGCCTTAACCGTTCCTCTATACACGTCAATGGTATAGCTTAAAGCCTGAAAGGTATAAAAAGAAATTCCTACCGGAAGAAGGAGATCTAATCTTCGCTCAATGGGCTGCAAGCCAAGAATAGCGCCAATGTCACTCAGCGTCTGTAATGCAAAATTTGCATATTTAAAAACGCCGAGAATAGCCAGATTGATGATAAATGAAGCTGCTACCACGGCCTGCTTGCCATGTTTCGTATTTGCTCTCTCCATCAATATTCCGCTGATATAGGTAATAAATGTAGAAAAAGCAATTAAAACAGCATATTTCGGATTCCAGCTCATATAGAAGTAATAGCTGGCAATTAACAGCCATAGGCATCTAAACTTTTTCGGGATAATGAAAAAAAGACCTGCTACGATTGGAAAAAACACTAAAAACTCAATCGAATTAAATAACATTTTCCTGCACCTGCTTAATTTTGTCGAAATTATTATTTTACACATTATCACAAATAAATTCTTTTTGCAAGAAATTGATAAAAAAACAAAGCGTGCCATTCCCTGAAATTCGAGGGAACTGCACGCCATAGAGCGACATGTTCTTACCTATGCAAGAAAGAATCCTGCCCATGCGATCTTCGATTCTGTTTTTTGTTCAGCCTTTGCAGTCAAGCATAGACATCCATTCATCTGGAAAAAACTGCTCTAACAACATCTGCTGCCCGTCTTTGTCCATACTTTCCTCCTGTGTTACGAAAGCCACTTTAGACAAAGGTTTCTCTCCCTTAGTCTCTACTTCTGTCATGGCTTCTTTTAAATGCCCTTCTTTCCTGCTCTCCTGCACAGCCGACTTCACTGCTTCTCCCAGCAGCATTCCAAATTGCTGATTCGTCTTGCTCACCTGCTGCACCATCTGGTACGCCTGCTGCACGACAGACTGCTGTTCTTCCTTGGTAGACGCCTGGGACAAGGCATGCTTGATCCGTTCCCCTTCCTTTCTCGCCGTCTCTGCCATCTGGGCAAGGATCGGATCCACCTGCATCAGAAACTGTTTTTCCTGCGGAGACACATGGGCGCCCCGGGCAATTTTCTTGGCAATTTCCGCCGCTTTTTTAGCGTCGTTTTGACCATCATCCACTTCTTCTGGTTCCAGTATTCTAGAAAGTAGCGATTTCTTTTCCTGATCTCGTTCTACTCCTGTGACATTGCGGATTACTTGGGAAATATCCACCGATGTTCCTTTGCTCTGTCGTTTTGTTTCTTCTATACTAGTTGGCAGCATAATATTCATGTCAACGCCTCCCTCCTGACGATATGATATCATTTCTTCCATTTTGCAATCTTCCTACAAATATATCGGCAGAAAAATGATCTTTGTTAATTCTCAAAACAACGCTTGTCCGCCGCCACAAACATCCCAATTCCTAAGATCAGAATTAAGGCGGAGATCATCTGAGAGGTAGACAGCGCTCCCAGCGCCCCCCGGTAATCATTACGGAACATTTCTATGACAAACCGTCCAATGCTATAGAAGACGCAGTAACATGCCGCTACCTTTCCCTTATTCGGTTCCCTTTTGGCATACGCCATCAGCAAATATGCCAGAGCAAAATCACCAATGCTGGAATAAATCTGCGTAGGGACTAATTTTATCCCATTGGGCGCATAAGAAGACTGCCAATATTGGATGCTTAACACCGAGTCTGTCTCCCGTCCATAACAGCACCCGGCAAAGAAACAGCCAATTCTTCCACATCCCTGAGCAAAGGCAACTGCTGGTAGCACCAGATCGAGATATTGGAAAAAATCCACCCTCTTATATTTGCAATAAGCCAGGCTCGCAAAAACGCCTCCTAAAATGCCTCCATAAACCACCCATCCATTTTGAAAATTCCACAGTATAGAAGGATTTTTCAAGATATCTGGAATGCTGACCGTATAATAGAGCAATTTGCTGCCAACCGCTCCTCCAAAAATAGCGCACCAAAATATGCCATATAAAATTTCGGTATCCATTCCCCTTTTTTTTGCGCGCCTTTCACTGATTAGCAACGCACTCAAAAAACCGACTGCAACCAAAAGACCATACACATGAATGGTCAAAGGTCCAAGGTGTATCTCATTAATCATCTTTTTTTCCTTTCTATTCTAATTTTGCAAACGAATGCCTGACTACGATTATACGCAAAGTTTTCTTCCATTGCAAGCGAATGTCTCTTCTTTAAATTCGATTTTTATAAGATCACCATGCAATTTTGAATTTCTGCATTTTGCAATTTATAGCGCCAAAAGGTCTATGCTGCCAAAGGCAGCAAGACCTTTTGGCGCTATAAATTGCAAAATGCGGAAACTCAAACATGCAATCAATTGCAACTTCCTGCTATTTCTTGTATAATTCAGGATAAGAACGGGCGAAAAATAAGACCCATTGACAACACATGGAGCAACTTCGAGCAATGTTATTGCTGTACATTGCAAAATCCCTGTATTTTACAGCGCCCCTCTAAAATAAAATACGAGTCAGAAAGGAAACACACATGTGGATTGCAGATAATTGGAAAGAATATCAAGTGATTGACTGCTCCAAAGGAGAGAAATTAGAACGTTGGGCAGATTATATTTTGATAAGGCCAGACCCTCAGGTTATTTGGGATACGCCAAAATCAAATTCTCAATGGAAACAAAAAAACGGGCATTACCACCGCAGTAAAAAGGGCGGCGGAGAGTGGGAATTTTTCGATCTGCCAGAGCAATGGGATCTACATTATCATTCCCTGACCTTTCATTTGAAGCCTTTTAGTTTCAAACATACCGGATTGTTTCCAGAGCAGGCCGTGAACTGGGACTGGTTCAGTGACAAAATCCTGCACGCAAAACGCCCCATCAAAGTGTTAAATCTCTTTGCTTATACTGGAGGAGCGACGCTTGCTGCAGCAGCGGCAGGCGCAAGCGTCACCCATGTGGACGCTTCCAAAGGCATGGTGACCTGGGCAAAAGAAAACGCCGTCTCTTCTGGTCTCAAAGACGCCCCGATACGCTGGATTGTGGATGATTGTGTAAAATTTGTGGAACGGGAACTCCGCCGCGGCAATCACTACGACGCCATCATCATGGATCCTCCCTCTTATGGCAGAGGACCCAAGGGAGAAATCTGGAAAATCGAGGACGCCATCCATCCTCTGATCAAGCTCTGCGCCCGGCTGTTGTCAGAAAACCCTCTGTTTTTTCTCATCAACTCTTACACCACCGGACTGCAGCCTGCAGTGCTTGCCTACATGTTGGGAACAGAACTGAAAAATTTCGGCGGCAGGGTAGACGCCCAGGAAATCGGCATTCCCGTTTCATCAAACGGGTTAATCCTTCCCTGCGGTGCCAGCGGCAGATGGGAATCCTGACGTTTCTAAATACTTTGCAGCATGTTGCGTTGTCTGACAGAGGTATCTTATCGCCTCTGTTGGATAACTGCCAGAAGCCGTTTCTCCTGTTACCATCACGCTGGAAGCCCCCTGAGAAACAGCAAGGAAAATATCGGAAACCTCTGCACGGGTAGGTACCTTGCTTTTTTCCATGGACGCAAGCATCTGCGTTACCACCATAAAGGGCTTGTCTGCCCTTTGACATCTTCTGGCAATGTCTGCCTGTACTCCTGGAAGTTCCCACAATGGCATACTGTTCCCCAAGTCTCCCCTGGCTATCACAATATAATCTGCATGGGGCAGCAGGCTTTCCAGGTTGTTGACGCCATCGATGTTTTCTATTTTTGCAAACACTTGCAGCTGAGGTTCAAAAGCCTTTTCCAGTTCCTGCCTTAAATTCTGTAAATCTTTGGGGCTGCGCACAAATGGCAGCATGACGCCTGTCACTCCGTGAGCCCTGGCTTCTCTAAGATTTTTCCTGTCACTGTCTGTCAGCGTTGGAAGCTGAAGGTCAACGCCTGGCAGGGCAATGCTTTTGCGCGAGGCGAGCATTCCTCCCCGCCTCACGTTGCACTTTGCTCCATGTTCGCATATCTCTGTCACATCCAAAAGAATCTTTCCATCATCTAACAACACCTGTTGCCCAGGGGAAAGGACTGACAATAACAACTCCTGCACGCAAACAACGCTTTCATTTCGTACCCTACTGGAACTCAGCAATAGTTGCTCTCCCTCCCGGAGTCTCAAAGGAGCCTTCAAAACACCAATTCGAAGCTCTGGCCCTTGTAAATCGACGAGAAGCCGCGGGCTTACACCCGCAGCTTCTGCTGCTTTTCGTATCATTTCTGTCCATCTCTGGCAAGCTGATAACTCCACGTGTGAGAGATTGAGCCGCATTCCAGTCATGCCTAGGCGAAACATTTCCCTCAAAGTATCAAAATCGGCACAAGCCGGACCAATCGTTCCATAAATATCCATTTTCTAACTCCCATCTTCTGCCTCATCACTCCGCGACTTCACCCGACTGGCCTTCTGCCTCCTGAGCTTTCTTTTTCTCTGGATCTACATAAGAATATGCATTGGAAATCTTGGCGTTTTCTGCAGTCAACTCTACTGGCTCTCTATAAAAAGCGATCACTGGAGTGCCGACTTTTATACGTTCATATATCTTCTGCGCCACTTCAAAGGGCGCATTGATGCATCCATGAGAACCATTGCTCTTGTAAATCTCACCGCCAAACTGACCGTGCCTCCAGTCTGCATCATGAATTCCGACATTATAAGCAAACGGCATAAAATAAGTAACGTCGGACTCATAATCCTCACCTTTTAGCACTGCCGGGCTGTCCTTATATACGATCTTAAACACCCCGTCTGGAGATCCATTGTCTCTGTTGATATTTCCAGTCACGACATCGCTCTCCACCACAAGTTCTCCATTTTCATAATACCAAAGATGCTGTTTGGTATAGTCAATCTCTACATAAGTGTTCCCGATATCATCCTTGCCCTCCACAAAGGGCCTTTGAGCATATACTAACTCACGAGTCACTGGCTTTCCAGCCTCCAAATCCGCCTTTAGCTGCTCTGCCTCTTTGGGTTTATCAACAATCCATCCATAATCGCCGCCGCCGATCTCCACTGTATCTCCTGAAGACGTCCGGAAAGAACGCAGATCCGCATAAGTATTATATTTGCTGGCAAGGGACTGGACATATGCCTCAATCTTCACCTCATCTAAGGAAACGGAAAAGCCCTCTACCTGAAGAAATTCCCGAATCTGCTTGCGGCTCAGTTTTTCTTCATAGTCTTTGATCTGATAATCAATGGTTGCATTTTCATAGCTATTAATGCGATCCATCACCTCAGTGATCTCCTTGCTTTCGCTGGTGTACTCCGGCTTTACATAATCTTCATCTGTGAGCTCCACGGAAACATCGCCGGCAGATACCGCCTGTTGCACTTTGGCAAGGACATTTTCATAAATCATATGGTTTCCCGGTATTTCCGGCTCTATGTAATAGCCATCTTCCCCCTGCGCAATACGGGCGCTCTCTGGCTCTTTGACATTCTCTTTCTGAAAGCAATCCAACTTAGATACTACTTTTGCAATCGACTTTTGATGGTATTCCATGGTAATGGGAACTTCATATTCTTTGGGATGCAGCAACATCTTGAACCACTGAAATTTATTCTGGCTTTTGAGCAATTTCTCTACAGAGCCATCTGGCACGTAACTGCACTTGATATCTTCTCCATAAACATGATACTTCTCGCCATCCCTGTCATACACCGTGAGAAGATAGCCTTCCACGCCGTCTCCCACTTTCTCCTCCGCCTGCTGCAAATCCTTGCCACCGACTTTCCAGCCGTTAATTTTCGTGCGAAAGAAAAAATGACTGTCAAAGTAAAAAGCCATTCCCAGATAGACTGCGATCAACAGAGTCGCCACTCCGCAGATGCTTGCAATTGCTACAATTATTTTCCGGTTTCTTCTCCGATTTCTGCGCTGCATATTCATCCCTCAACTTCTTTGTTCACCCAAACCAACTTCACGTCTTATTGTCTGCGGTCACATAGATTATAAATTCCTCTAGTTCTCGCTGTTTGCCTGTCTTTCGTGGATATACGGTCGCTGACACTCTCTGTATCTTGCCTTGCACGTCCCGCAAATAAGAGCAAACCACCCTGTCCTCTCCCTTGCGAACCGCCTCTTTCAAATTCCCAAGTGAAAGCGCCTGAAAACAAGCCTCCTGGCAGCTTTGCTCCACTTTCTCCTTGATCACAAGTTGAAGCATCTTCTCATATCTGCTGATTTGATAATCATCCCTGAGCACTTCTACCAGCATCTTCTCTTCCTTTGGACCTTTTAGAATCACGCATCGGTCTGGATTCAATCCAACTAAAGTGATTTTATAATACTCTTTTCCACAAAAGTTATCCTCTGTTTTCATACTTTCTATAATCCTCTTCTATATTTTAACCGTTGCAAGACGCAAAGTATGTGATATCTTGCAAATATTTTCTTATTCTTTTCTTAATTCTGTCCCTTAAGCAGACATACGCTGCCTTGCCTTATGCTTTCTGGCACGTCAATGATCCGCTGGTTCTGGGAGCCACGAAACCTCAGGGAAATATTTCTCTGCTCCTTAATAAACTCTCCATCCACCAGCACGTCGATCATTGAAAGCATTTCATCCGTAACCTCGCATCTGGCACGGCTTTCTCTCCATAAATCCCGATCCAGCAGATAACCAGTATAACACCAAATGGTTTTACAGGGATATGTCTCCTTTACGTTCTTAAGAAATGAGATTAACGCCCGCTGATTGGAGGGTTCAAACGGCTCTCCTCCAAGCAGCGTCAATCCGGCAATATATTCCGGCTCCAAAAATCCCAGCAGCTCCTGACAGGTTTCTTTGGTAAATTCTGTTCCATAAGCAAAGTCCCAGGTTTCTGAATTAAAGCACCCTCTGCAGTGGTGGGTACATCCCGATACAAACAGAGAAACCCTTACCCCCTGCCCATTGGCGACATCCGTCTTTTTTATTTCTGCATAATTCATTACAAGTGAAGCACCCTTTCTTGAATCTCCTGGGTCCTCCCCTGATTCCAAAACTGCGTTCCAATATAACCGCAAGTCCTTCTCGCCACATTCATCTTGCTTTCATCCCGGTTCTGGCAATTCGGGCATTCCCACACCAGCTTTCCATGGTCATCCGACACGATTTTAATCTCGCCTTCATACCCGCACACCTGGCAGTAGTCGCTCTTGGTATTCAGTTCCCCGTACATGATGTTCTCATAAATATGCTGCATCACCGTCAGCACTGCTTCAATATTGCCCTGCATGTTGGGTACTTCCACATAACTGACAGCCCCTCCTGGCGACAATTTCTGAAACTGCGCCTCAAAAGCAAGCTTGCGGAATGCATCAATCTCTTCCGTGACATGAACATGATAGCTATTGGTAATATAGTTTCTGTCGGTCACGCCCTCAATAATCCCAAAACGCCGCTGCAGGCATTTTGCAAACTTATATGTTGTAGACTCTAAAGGCGTTCCATAGAGGCTAAAGGCAATATCCGTCTCAGCCGCCCACTTCTGACATGCCTGGTTCATATATTCCATAACTTTCAAGGCAAAGGGCGCAGCCTGCGGATCCGTATGAGATTTTCCGGTCATATACCTGGTACATTCGCATAGGCCTGCATAGCCTAGGGAAATGGTAGAGTAACCATGGTACAAAAGCTCGTCAATCGGCTCTCCCTTTTTCAGTCTCGCTAAGGCGCCGTACTGCCATAAGATGGGCGCCACATCTGAGGGCGTCCCTTTGAGCCGCTGGTGGCGGAGCATCAACGCCTCCCGGCACAAATCAAGACGCTCCTGAAAGATTTGCCAGAACGCATCCATATTGCGATTTGAGGAACAGGCAATATCCACCAGGTTTAATGTCACCACTCCCTGATTAAACCTGCCGTAAAATTTAGGCTTTCCTGCAGGATCCCGATATACGGTCAAAAACGATCTGCATCCCATGCAAGGATAGCAATTTCCTTCTTTATTTTCTTTCATAATCTTTTCAGAAATATAATCTGGCACCATGCGCTTTGCGGTGCAGCGTGCCGCCAGCTTGGTGAGCTCCCAGTAACGACTGCCCTCTCTGACATTGTTCTCCTCCAGGACATAGATAAGCTTAGGAAATGCCGGCGTGATATAGACGCCTTTCTCATTCTTGACCCCCTGCATCCGCTGAAGCAGCATCTCCTTGATCACTAGGGCAAGATCATCCCTGAGCCGCCCCTCCTCTACCTCGTTCAAGTACATGAACACCGTCACAAAAGGAGCCTGGCCGTTGGTAGTCATCAATGTTATCACCTGGTATTGGATCATCTGGACGCCGCGCCGGATTTCCTCTTTGACCCGCAGTTCCGCCACATCATTAATCTTATCTTCTTCCAAGGGCAGGCCTGCAGCCGCATATTCCCGGCGCACCATTTTACGCAGCTTCTGCCTGCTCACCTCCACAAAAGGCGCAAGATGCGACAGGGTAATGCTTTGCCCTCCATATTGTGAACTTGCAATCTGAGCAATCGCCTGAGTAGCCACATTGCAGGCCGTGGAAAAGCTCTTTGGACGCTCAATCATCGTCTCGCTGATCACCGTTCCATTCTGAAGCATGTCCTCCAGATTGACCAGGCAGCAATTATGCATATGTTGTGCAAAATAATCAGTGTCATGAAAATGAAGGAGCCCCTCCTCATGAGCACGGACAATTTTCTCTGGAAGTAAAAACCTCTTGGTAATGTCCTTGCTGACCTCGCCTGCCATGTAATCCCTCTGCACGCTGTTCACAATGGGATTTTTATTAGAATTTTCCTGTTTGATCTCTTCATTGCTGCATTCAATCAAACTTAAGATCTGCTGATCCGTGGAATTCGATTTGCGGACCAGCGCACGTTTATATCGATAAGTAATATATTTTCTTGCTACTTCGAACGCTCTGTAAGCCATAATCTCATTTTCCACAAGGTCCTGAATCTCTTCGACATTATAGGTCCTGTCCATGGAAGCGCAAATATTGGAAATTCTTTGCGCAATCGCCTCAATCTGCTCATTTGACAGTCTGTCGCTCTCAGCCGCCTCCTGATTGGCCTTTGCAACAGCATCCACGATTTTACTGCTATCAAACCCTGTTTCTTTGCCGCTTCTCTTGATAATTTTCATACCATATCCTCCAAAGTAACTAAATATAGTGTATATTTATCCCCCCGGCACTATATATGCTTGTCTATTATATTATTATCTCTCACAAAATGCAAGATGAAAAATTTTATTTTCTGTCGGATAGCCAGATATAATTCTTGCATCTCTGAAAAAAAGGGATTATGATAGAAATATCTCATATTTTTATTTTACACAGGAGGCATATACAAATGAAGTGCAAAAAACTGATCCCCTTGCTGCTGAGCTGCCTGATGCTTTTGGAAACTCCATTGACATCCCAGGCAGCCAGCTTTTCGTCTGCTCCCAATTTTTCCCAGGAGTCGTCATCCCAGGAAGAAGATTCTCTAGAAGAAGATTTCCTGGAAGATCTAAATGTTACTCTTAATTTCAGTACATACCACATGAACGCCCTAGAACAATTTCAGCTTACCGCCACTGTCTTAGATGCAGAAAACAATCCGCTCCCATCCGAAGCCCCTGTGCAAATTAGCTGGAGCTGTGATCAGCCAGAGGTTCTCTCGATATCAGAACAAGGCTTGGCGAGTGCGCAACACGCCGGAACCGCCGTAGTTACCGCCAAAGCCGTATTAGAGACAGAAACGGGCATTCGCACTGGCTCCGCTTCTTGTACGATAACTGTGGCAAACACCATCTCTCTAAATAAGAAAAAGCTCACCCTCTACACCTGCGAGACAGAGCAGCTGCAAGTCAAGACTGCCCCAGAAAGTCCAGCTTCCTGGGAATCTTCCGCGCCAAAAATCGCCGAGGTCACTTCAAGCGGTAAGATCATCCCCAAAAAAGCAGGAAAGGCGACCATTACAGCAAAGGCAAACGGTGTTTCTGCTTCTTGCGCCATAACCGTCAAAGCTCCCACGTTGTCGCTCAAATCCAAAGCTACGGCATATTTAAGCAATCCATTTACCCTGGATGCGTCTGTAAAGCCAAGCGGCAATGTAACCTGGAAATCGTCGAATGCCAAAATTGCCTCCGTCAGCCCCGCCGGAAAAGTAACTCCTAAGAAGACTGGCACTGTCAATATCACCGCATCTTGTTATGGAATCAAAAAAACATGCAAAATCACCGTGAAAAAGCCTTCCGTCCAATTGGAGGCAAATGATTACACCATTTTTGCGGAAAATAACTGTCAACTTGCAGTAAAAGCATATCCCTCTGAAAAACTGTCCTTTCATTCCTCGGACAAAAAAGTAGCAACTGTAGATAAGGAAGGAAACGTCCATGGACTGTCGGCGGGAACTGCGACCATCACCGTCTCTGTTCCAGGCGCAAAAGCCACCTGCAAGATTACCGTGCTTAAAAATAACTTTAAGCTTAGCTGTACTTCCAGGACTGTGATGAAAGGAAGCGGCGCTCCTATCTATTTCAATAATGCCTCTGCCAGCGATTCTGTTTCTTTTGAAATTGAAGACAACTCCATTGCCAATATTTCCTATACTGGGAAAACCTGCAAAGTCATAGGGCGCAAAGCTGGAACAACCAAATTAAACGCCTACTGCACGGTATTCCAAAACAACAAATGGGTCACAGGCAAGCTCTCCTGCACCATCAAGGTAATCGGTTCTGGCGTGATTCAGCAGCAGGCATCTATCGCTGCAAAAACCAGTCAAAAGCTGACTTTAAAAAATGTCGATAAATCCGGGGTTAAAATAACAAAGACTGTCTGGACATCCTCGAATCCAGATGTCGTCTCTGTCAATAAGAAAAACGGAATTGCTACTGGCAAAAAAACTGGTTCCGCTAAAGTCACAGCAAGCGTCAGCTATTCCGATGGAACTTCCAAAGAATATGCCACTAATGTCAGGGTTTCTAACCCGCAAGCCAAATCTTCTGATACGGTTTTATCTCTGGGGCATTCTGGAAAAATAACTTTGACCGGCCTAAGCCCCTACAGCAAAGTAACATGGAGTTGCAAGAAATCCTCGATTGCATCCGTCAGCGAAGATGGGACGGTTACCGCCGGATCGGTTCCTGGAAAAGCTACGGTTTCCATTGTGGCAGATGGAAAAACCATCAAGCACACCATACATGTCACAAACCCGAGCTTAAAATTCAGCTATGCCAGCCTTTCGCCAAATAAGACTGTTAAAATTGAGTTAAACGGCGTATCCTCCAAGAGCAGGATCAGCTACCGGTCTAAGAAAAACTCCGTGGCTACTGTAAGTAAGTCTGGCGTAGTCACTGCGCATGGCTATGGGACCGCCGTGATCGTCGTCACTGCAGACGGCAATACTTTTAACTACCAAGTGGGCGTCGCCCCCAAACGCGCCGTTGACGCCTGCAACACAGGTTACGGCATCATGTATAGTTCCACTTACAGCCAGGCGCTGCGTATGTCGCAGGGCTATTATGACTGCAGCTCTTTGGTGTTTCGCTCCTATGGATGCGATACAAGGCTCCTGGGAGGCATCCCTTCCTGGGCTCCCACGGCTGCTTCCATGGCTTCTTACATGGAAAAGACCGGAAAAGTGATTGCCTATGGCTGGGTGAATCCCTCCAAGCTAAGACCCGGCGACTTGATTTTTTACAGCGGTTCCTATAATGGACGTTACCGCAATATCAACCACGTCTCCATGTATTTTGGCGGCGGTTACCGCTTGGAAAAACCTTTGCGGTATTATTATTATCAAAGCAATCAGGTAATGGTTGCAAGGCCAATACCATAACGATTCACGTTCTACAGAAAAATATGGCGCTGTCGCACCAAGGCGATATAGCTGCAAGATTTTGTCAACCAAATTCATGCTATGTCTTGTAGCTATATTTCTTAATGCGACAGCGCCATATTTTATTTATATAGTCTCTATCTCTAATCGATTCCCTTTGCTTTCAAAAGAACCAGGCTTTAAAAATTTCAGGGCAATTTTCCTTGATACGATTCCCGAATAATATAGATCGGGCGTTTCTTATTTTCCAGATAATCTTTGGACAGATATTCTCCCAGAATAAACACCATCATCATTTGCAGACTGCTTAAAAAGATTACCACAGTCAGTATCAACGTCAGGTTGTCAGCCGCCTGATGAGAAACTAGTGATCCTGCAAGCGAAGAGATCCCCAGACAGCAAGCAACCAAAAACAGCAGGACGCCTAAAATGCCAGGCAGCTTCAAAGGAGCCGTGGAAAAAGACAAGATGCCGTCAAAAGCATAGGCAAAGAGACTTTTCAAGTTCCATTTGGTATTCCCAGCGGCACGTTCCACGTTTTCAAATTCCAGCCATTTTGTCTCAAAACCAACAAAGGAAAAAATGCCTTTGGTGTAACGGTTATATTCCTGCATCTGCAGGATGGCGTCTGTCATCGTGCGGTTCATCATGCGGAAGTCCCCGGCGCCGTCGCTCATATTCATATGGGTCAGTTTTTGTATGACAGAGTAGAAACTGCGGGACAGAAAGCTGCGCACTGCACCATCCCCTTCCCGTCCGATACGTTTTCCCGCACAACAGTCATAACCCTCTTTACTGACGGCATGGTACATGTCAGCAAGAAGCTTGGGCGGATGCTGCAAATCGGCGTCCATGATAACGCAGAAATCTCCATTGGCATGTTTAAGACCCGCATACATGGCGGCTTCTTTGCCAAAATTCCTAGAAAAGGAAAAATAGCGGCAGTTAGGATCTTTGCAACAGATCAGTTTTAAAATATCCAAGGTATGGTCTCGGCTTCCATCATCGATAAACAAAAATTCATGCGTGGCCTCGGAAATGGAAGCGACTGCTTTTTTGGTTTCAAGGTAAAATTGAGACAGGGATTCTTCTTCATTGTAGCAAGGTACAATAATGCTGATTTTATTCATGGATGGTTTCTCCTTTCTGGAATTTTGTTTGATTAAGTTTTTGTGATTGTTGCGCGCCATGAAAGATACTGCATTTGCAGAACAAATAATTTCCAATGACAGTGAAAACACTGACCAAGACTTTGGAAATTCCCGCATGGAAATCCAAGCCGTCAATCAACACAAACAGCAGCAAGTTTTCCATCAGTAATGTCAGAAAGCGCAGGGAGACAAAAGACAACAACTCCTTTCCAATCTGATTCCTTGATTGAAAAACAAAGATGCGGTTTGTGGCATAGGCAAAGGCTACGGCAATCATCCATGCCAAGGTGTTGGCAGCAAGATAATCGATGTCAGAATGTAGCAACATAAGATACGCCATATAATTCACGAGAGTGGTCGCCGCGCCATTAATCAGATAGCGCAACATCTCCCAAAAGCTGTGTTTGGTAAGTTTTTGATTGTGTAACATTTTCATTACCTCTTTTCTCTATCATTTTGTATTGTTACTTTTGATCTGTTATTTTTTTCAGGAATCAATCCGGCAGCGTCTGCTCTTTCGCATCATTACGTAGTGAAGCAATTCCCAAAGGAGGAACAACAGCAGGGACGTCAAGCTGACCCATATGGAAATAATCTTTCCTGGGGGACTGTAAGAAATGGCTATCTCATAAGTCCCCGCAGGCAGCGGGAATCCCACAAACGTCTCATTTATGGGTAAGACCTGCGTCTCTGTTCCATCGACATAAGCTTTATACCCCTGGCGGTAAGGCAGACTGGTGACCAGGAAGCCGGATTGGTCCAGCTCTGCCTCCCCTTGAACAAGCAGCGAGCCGCATATATCCGGGAAACGATCAAAACCCGTTCTTTGAGAAGATTTTATGCCGTCTTTTTGTTTCAAGGGCGCCGCTGAATGGTTGCCCCAATCCTCTGTTTCCATGCTCCAAATCTGCCAGTTGGTCAGACTGTAATCTCCTGGCGAGAGGGTGACCGTTAACTCATCGAGGATCTCGTTCGAGGATATGATCCAAGTAAAGGTGTCGTTGTGGTTGGGATAAGGCGCGCTTTTCCCAGAAAGCTTATTACGGCTTTGGTTAATGTCTACAGTCACTTCCTTTTTATGGGGTGAAGCGACGTCTGCCGACAAAATCAATATCCGGGTTCTGATTGTCTTAGGAATAGGAATGCTCAGCTCCACCTTTTTTTGCGTGTCAATTCTTTCATTTACAGTTGGTTCCAGTTGAAGCTCCTGCTCAGAAACTGGAGTGATCCTAGAGCTTCTTAAAAACTCCTCTGCCGTGGGAGCGCCGCTTTGCTGAAGATTTGGCACAATCGTATACCGGGCAAGGGCTTCCAGCGTATAGGGAAACGAGAGCTTTTCAAATTCCTCTTCACTCATCACGGAAGCGCTGGTGTAAGCAATTGGAAGCACTTGTGAATTTTCTGCAAGCACGCTGGAATCTTCCATTTCTCTCAAAGGCTTATACCCCAGAGGAAGCGCATCTGGTTTTGCCAATATGTAGCGGATGCCCATGAAATAGGAAAAAAAGGGGTTGGCATCAGTCATCAGCGCTACCCGGTTGCGGATGCGGATCGGATTTCCCATGGTGTCATAATAAAATCCGGCATAATTACTGTCGGTGACGGAGGAGTACATGGAAGTACGCCCAATCCCTGACAGCGGCTGAGTATTAACATTGACATAAGGTTCTATCAGAGATTCAAAACGGTAGCCCTGGTTGATAGCAATCCCAGACAAATCCTGTTGCCCCAAAAGTTCCTGCCTGTCGTCTGAGGCGGAAAGATATTGCCCTTTCTGTCCTATGCAGATCGAAAGGCAGACGGCGGGCACGCACAAAAGCAGACAGAGCGGCAACGCCTTTCGCACCATGCAAAGGGGTTCCTGCAACGGCTGACTGCAAGCTTTGCGAAGCATGAATTTCTTTCCAAGAAAGATTACCAGGAAAGAAACAAACATCCAAAGGCAATCTGCCAGGATTCCCGTCGAATACTTGGAAAATGCAGCCGGCGCCAGGCAGGCGGCGCCCAATAGAAAGCTGTGTTTTTCCCTCTCTAAAAACAATGCCTCCAATGTCTTGGCGCAGAGCAAAAGCAACTGCGGAACCAGAGGAATCAATACCTTGTAGCGCACATATAAGAGCCCGCTGAGCAAATAAGGAAACGTATTGATCGTCAGGCACAGAATAAGGAAGACGCCTAACACCCTTGTGCTTTTGCGCCGGATGCTTTGCAACAGCGTATAGAGGCTAAGAACCGTAAGCCCGCAGCTGTAAGGATGGTACAAAAGACCGTCAAAACCAGGAGATAATGAAAATATTTTCTGCAGTGTCGCAGGCGTTCCAGCGTCCTTGGAAGTAGACAACAAATCTATACCCGTAGGAAGTAATAAGATTGCCGCCATGCCAAGCGCCAGCCCCGACGACATGGCAAATCTGCAAATATGATGGCAGCGGGCGGCAACTCCTTTTGTCTGTTCTAACAGCAGATTCAGAAAATATACGCTGCAGACAATCAGAACCGCAGGGGCAAAATAATAGCTGTGAATGCATACCAGGAACAGAGCTATCGTCAAAAGCCAGATACTTCTTGTCTTTATCAGAGATTCCACTCCCCAAAGCGCAAGGATCAAAAACGGCATATAATTTACAAACATTATCTGGTTGTGCGCATGGGAGAAGCAGGCAGCACAAGAATAAAGCAACGCTCCTAAAAATGCGAAAAATGAAAGCGACACATGACGCTTGATCCAGAAATAACACAACACGGTTCCTGCCGCCAATTCTAAAATGGCATACCAGGAAATAATCAATGTCATAGGAACACTGGGCAGCAGGTAAGAGATCAGCACATCGGGGCGCAGAAATCCATAATAGGAAAAATCGTAGCTGTTGCTGCCGCCTCCTAGAGGAAGCCAGTCAGGAAACAAATTTCGAGTATCATAAAATGACTGTCGGTATTGTTCTGCTACGGCTGCATGTTGGCAAAACCAGTCGCCCTCAGAGCCAAACAATGCTTGCTTAGGCAGGATGATACCGATGCAGGTAAATACAACAACAAGCAAAAGCAGAGGATAACCCAGATTTTCGAAATATGCCCTTACCGTTCGATCACCAGTTTTTAAAATTGAATCGTGTTTCATGTCAAAAGCCCTTCTTTCTCATTCAATTCTATATCTATATAAGATTAAGATAAATTTGCCAGCGTTAGAAATTCGCCCCAGCCATCACCCTAATAAAAAAACGAATTGATCGTGTCTTTGACTACAACAACGAGTATAATGGGAAAATCTTAAAAAACCGTCAAAGAAAATCTGAAGAATTCTTAAGATTTTCTTTAAATGCTAAAAGGTGTGGTACAATCCATATAGGAGGATGAGAATATGAATCAAAGAAAAATGTCCCGAATCCTTATGGTGGATGACAATCCTGAAATCCGTGAAGTCGTGAATATTCTGCTGTCCGGAGAAGGGTATCAGATGGAAGAGGCTGCAGACGGGCTTCAGGCTTTGGAGAAACTCTCCCAGAGCAGTTTCGACTTAATTATTTTAGATGTGATGATGCCAAACTTAGGCGGTTACCAGACTTGCGTCGAGATACGCAAGATCAGCAACGCTCCTGTGCTGTTCCTCAGCGCACGTTCTCAAGTGGAAGATAAGACGCTGGGATTTTCCAGCGGTGGGGACGACTACCTTCCCAAGCCTTTTTCCTATCAAGAACTGTTAAGCAGGGTCAAAGCTCTAATGCGCAGATACCAAGTTTATCAGGGAAAAGAATATCAGCAACAAGAAACGCAGGCGGAGCCAAAAGAAGAACCAGTAATTGCATTTTCAGGAATCGAAATCCAAGAAAAACAGCAACGTGTGCTGCAAAATGGAAAAGAATTGGATTTGACGGATTTAGAATTCGCCATCCTTTGCCTGCTTGGAAAGAACCAGGGACAAATCTTTTCTGCGCAGCACTTGTATGAAAGCGTCTGGCAAGAACCATATTATTATGGCGCCGCCAACACAGTGATGGTCCATATCCGCAATCTGCGCAGAAAAATTGAGAAAGATCCAAAAAATCCAAAGCTAATAAAAAATGTCTGGGGAAAGGGGTATCGCTGTGAATAGGAGAACTTTGTTTCAGAAACATCACAACAGAGATCTGCCAAGCTTGTTTACCAAGCTCCCTGTGCGGGTCCTGCTGCTGTCGGTATTATGCGCCATGATGAGCATTCTCTGTTTCCAATTTTTGATGCAATGGGAGCAATGGTTCTATCTGCAATTAGTCAAACGGGGCATGATGTTTTCTTTTCAGCCGGAGAAAATTATGGAGGAGATACAAGAAAAAGCCAAGGATATTTGCTTTTACGAGGTCGACAGACAAGAACTGATAGAGCTTTTGGAACTGGACAAGTACGACGACGGATACACTTATTTTTCATTTTACGACGGGGATAACGGAGGATTTCAATTTTACATATTTTTGCCTGATTATTTTGGAGACCTTGGCTTTTCCAGCTTTTGGTATGATGGCGGCTATTATGGTCCTGATATCATGGAATACATTGAATTCAAAGACACCACTGAGCAGGTATTTGTATATTCGATGCATTTGGCAAAAATGACCGTCCCCTATTTTTTCACAGTTTTATTTATCAGCATGCTGATGCTTCTGCCGGTGCCGATTTATATTGGAAACAGGATGCGTTATGCAATCCGCATGAAAGATGAAGTTCTTGCCATGGCGGAGGGAGATCTGGAACATCCGATTACCGTCAAGGGCAGGGATGAACTGAGAATTCTTGCGGAAAACCTCGATCAGATGCGGCTTGCATTTGACGAGAATATTCGAAAAGAGCTAGAAGGGAAAAAAGCGAACCAGGAATTGATCCGCTCCATATCTCACGATCTGCGCACTCCTCTGACAACCTTATATGGTTATTTAGAGATTATGGGGCAAACCAAGTGCTCCCAGGAAAAGCAGAAAGATTATCTTGCCCGCTGCATCGGCAAAGTGGAGGAAATCCGTATTCTCTCCGATAAAATGTTTGAGTACGCCCTGGTTTATGGCCAAGAAGAAGAGACAAAGCTTACAGAGATCCATTTGGGAGAATTATTAGAGGAATTGGAACAAAATCGTGAATTTCTTGAGCTTAAGGGATTTTCGGTACAATTGGATATTAAGGCAGAAGAAGGAATAATTTGCGGAAACGCCGTGTTGTTCCAACGCATTTTCAGTAATTTATTTACCAATATCTTAAAATATGCCAATAGAGGCTCATCCGTGACATGGAGCGTAGCCGTGGATAAAGGAACGGTCCGTTTTGTATTTGGGAATCAAAAAGGAACGCAGAAAAATGTGGTGGAAAGCAACGGGATCGGTCTTCGGAGCGTTCGCAGGATCACGGAACTCCAGGGAGGAAGTTTTTTTCTATTCCAAGATCAAGAACAGTTTGTGGTAACATTGGAGTTTCCCCTGTGCTAGCGTGCAGGCACGCCAGTCCTGCCAGAATGTTTCTATAAAGCTCAATTAATGCGAATCCCCATGGATGCCAGATGCCAAAACAGTCATCTAAAGAATACGGGCGCACACAGACAAGAAAGAGAGGACAAAGAATTGAGAGAACAACTAACAAAAAGTGATGTAAAAAAAATAGAGCAAGAAATTGAATACCGAAAGCTCGTAGTTCGCAAGGAAGCCATCGAAGCGGTAAAGGAGGCAAGAGCCCATGGAGATTTGAGTGAAAACTTTGAGTATCATGCCGCAAAGAAAGACAAGAACAAGAACGAGAGCCGCATCCGTTATCTTGAACGGATGCTGAAAACGGCACAAATCGTATCCGATACCTCCAAGGAGGACGAAGTAGGAATAAACAATACCGTCACCATTTATTTTGAGGAAGATGACGAAGAGCAGGTATTCCGCCTGGTAACTTCTATCCGGGGGAATTCCATCAAGAACTTAATCAGCACGGAGTCTCCTATTGGAAAAGCGATCTTAGGCCGCAAGGCAGGGGAACGGATCCCAGTGAAAGTCAATGACAATTACAGCTACTTTGTAGTAATCCGCAAAATTGAAAACACCTCCGATGATGAGACAGACGCCATCCGGGGATTTTAATTTGAAAGAGAGAGAAAAGCTGCTTTTTGATTTGCAGAAAACCACTTTCAAACATTTGGATCTCTATTTGTGTTCCCTGGATTGGCTTTCGAAATGACTTAAATATAACTTTGCCTGTTCCATCAGCAATTTCTGCCAATCTGGCTCCAGGGAACGATAGATATATATCAGGGCTCCTTCTGACGGGCTGAGGCTGGAAGGAGCCGGCTTCTTGTTGCCACTAAGACCAAGCAGGTAATCTGCAGATACGTCAAAATAATTTGCAATCCGAATGAGTGTGCAAAAGTCTGGCTCACGGTGTCCGTTCAGATAACCATTTAACGTGGTAGGCGCAAGGTTCAGTTCTGCAGATAATTGGCGCTGCGTAATATTTAATTCCTCCACAAGTTCTTTCAAACGGGTATGCAAATTCATAAAGACGCCTCCATTCATAAAATAATATCTTTTATTTTAATCGAATTATGTCCAATATCAGTAAAAATACTCATATTGAGCATAAAGGAATGCGCTTTGGATATACTATTTCTTTTTAGGGGTGAAATAATCTAAATTTTGACCATGATAAATATGAGCTTGTTTCAACAGATAGATTTGCTCATGGGGACCAAGCGAGCGATACGTCTCCAACAAATCTTCCTCTTTATCATCATAACATCCATTGGCTAGATAAGGATTTCTGATATTAGTAACACCCAGCAAATAATCAATCGATACTTTAAAATATTTTGCAATGCTGATCAGGGTTTCATAATCCGGCTCCCGTCCTCTGCGCAGATATCCATTTAACGTAGAGGGGGCGATATTCAGCTCCGTGGCAAAAGATTTCTGGCTTAGATTGCGCTCATCCAAAAGATTTTCCAGTCGGGTAGAAAATTTCATAAAATAGTCCTCTTTTGTTGAAAATTGTAAAGATACTATTCATATTCTACGCAAAAAAACTAAGAAAATTATAGAAATGGGCAAATCTCACTCACAATTCAGATATAATTCACAAACATGAATCTCACTGCCATCCACCGTCGAGCGTGATCACCTGGCCAGTCAGATAAGAGGGTGCATTGACTAGCGATAGGGCAAGGGCTGCCGCTTCCTCAGGCATTCCAAAACGCCCAGCAGGAATCTCTTCTGCAAGCTGCCGTCGTTCGTCTTCGGAAAAACACTGGTTCATTTGAGTGTCAATCACGCCGCAGGCAATAGCATTCACCATAATACGGCTGGGGGCAAGCTCTTTGGCAAGCGCCCGGGTGAACGCATTGACGCCTCCCTTGGATGCAGAATAAGCCACCTCGCAGGAGGCGCCACTGCTGCCCCATACCGAAGAGATATTGATAATCTTTCCATGCTGGTTGCGGACCATCGGGGGAACGGCATATTTGCAACAACAAAACAGCGAAGTCAGATTGGTTTGAATCACCTGGTTCCATTCTGTCAGGCTCATATCCGACAATAAGCCGACATGAGAGACCCCGGCATTGTTTACAAGGATCGTGACAACGCCCAATTCCCGCCGCACAGTGTCAAACGCCTTTTTTACAAAATCTTCATCTCCCACATCTCCTGCCAGTGTTACGCAGGGAACATGAAACTTACTGCGGATTTCTTGTGCAAGCCGCTCTAGTTCCTCGACAGACTGCCTACAATTGACAGCAAGCGAGATGCCCGCCCGGGCAAATTCTACAGCGATGGCGCGCCCCACTCCCCGGGAGGCTCCGCTGATAAAAGCAATTTCTGGTTTCATAAATAGGTGCTCCTTTCCTGGAAATCATGTCTTGCAAAGCAGCCGCATCGCCATGAAGCGATGCCCAACAGAGGGTATGCCTTGCGAAACCGGCCTCATCGCCATAACGTGGGGCCCATAAGGCATACCTTTCGGTAATTTTAAGAATGACCGCACTCCAGCATATTACTGGGATTGCGGTCATTTTCGCTTATTTCCTATAAAACTCCCTTTATAGTTCCAAACTTATCAAGGCATTTCTTTTTCTTCCATTACACTCATATAAGCCGGACGGATAATCTTATTCATGCCAATCAGCTCTTCCATGCGATGCGCGCTCCAGCCTACAATTCGGGCTATGGCAAAAATCGCCGTATATAATTCCCGTGGAATGCCCAGCATTTCATATACAAACCCACTGTAAAAATCTACGTTAGGGCTCACTCCCTTAAATATTTTACGTTCCCCGGCAATCAGCTTGGGCGCCAACTCCTCAATGCTATTATACAAGAACATGTCATCTTCCTTACCCTTTGCCACGGCAAGTTTTTCTACATAGCTCTTAAATACACGTTCTCTTGGATCTGATAAAGAATACACCGCATGACCCATGCCATAAATCAATCCCTTATGGTCAAACGCTTCCCCTGAAAGGATCTTTTCCAAATATGCTTCAATTTCCTCTTTATCATGAACATCCTTGATATTCGCCCGAATATTCTCCATCATCTCCATAACCTTGATATTCGCCCCACCGTGTTTCGGACCTTTGAGAGAAGACATAGCCGCAGCGATCGAAGAATACGTATCTGACCCAGAAGAAGTCACCACCCTCGTAGTAAATGTAGAATTGTTTCCCCCTCCATGCTCCATATGAAGAATCAATGCCACGTCCAGCACTTTGGCCTCAAGCTTGCTGTAGCCTTTATCCGGCCGCAGCATCATCAACAAATTTTCCGCTGCAGACAATCCCGCCTCTGGGCGGTGAATATACATGCTGTCATCATTTTCGTAATGATTATATGCATGATACGCATAAACTGCAAGCATCGGGAAAATGCTGATCAATTCAATACACTGGCGCAGGCTGTTGGTTACAACTTCCGGTGAATTTAACTGATTATCATAAGACCCCAGCGTCAGAATGCTTCTTGTCATAGAATTCATAATATCTTTGGTGGCTGCTTTCATGATAACGTCTCTTGTAAAATTCGTTGGCAGCGTCCGGCTCTGTGCCATAATCCTGGAGAATTCCTGCAATTCATCTGCGTTGGGCATCTCTCCAAACAACAGCAGATATGCAATTTTCTCAAATCCATACCCATTATCTCCAATATGCCTTACAAGGTTCTGCACATTATATCCACGATACCAGAGCTGTCCGTCACAAGGCGTCTTCACCCCGTCCACATCTGCAAAAGACACAATCTTGGAAATCGTGGTAAGACCTGTCAGCACTCCCTTTCCATTCATGTCACGCAATCCCCGGTTTACTCCATATTCTTCAAATAATTTATCGGAAATACCGTCATTTTTCCTGCAAACTGCTTCCTGCCGTATGGCATAATTCATTAATTCATCTTCATTCCGCATATATTACCTCCTGTCTGATTTCATCTATGATAATATTTCCAGATTTCCCAGGGCGTCCTTAACATTGGCATTTACTTTACGGGATACTTGAAGAAGCACATGGCGTTCTTCATCTGTGACTCCCTTTAAAATAATATTATACATTTGCTCGCGAAGCGCAGTAATCTTCTCAACAATCTCCACTGCACGGTCAGTCAGCATAATATGCATACACCTGCGGTCTTCCTGATCCTGCACGATATAAATCACCTGCTGCCTCACCATACGCCCGACAGACTGTGAAATATGCCCTTTGTTAAACAAATTAAGATCACAGATATCCTTTGATGTATTATGCTCCCCTGATTTAAAAAGAAAATATAAGATATCAACATCCACTTTTCTAAGATTGTATGTTTTGCGCAGTTCCTCGATTTTGCGGTTGTAGAGTTTCTGAAACTGCGTTCCCTGCAAAAGACCTTCAAGCATCCAGTCCATCTGCGCCACCTCATAGTTTAATTTTAAACCAATATACCACTTGTCCACATGGAAATCAAGTGATACATTTCAAAAAAATAAATTTTTCACAAAGTTTATTGAATTTTTATACATTGTTATTACCATAAAATGTAGTCGGACGCCCTACGAATATAGATGACAAATACTATAAGGCGTCCCTCAAGCCCTTGTCTTTTTAAGAACTATTTTACCTTTGCTGCTGGAATGGCAAACCAAAATTCTACGCCTTCTGGAAGATTTTCCACACCGCATTTTCCATGATGCATCGTCACAACGCTTTGTACGATATACAATCCCAAGCCTGCATGGGAAGACACGTTGGTCCCTTTCTGACTCCTTGTATAAAATCCGCTCCAAATATGCATTAATTCCCCCGTAGGGATTTGTTTTCCCGTGTTAAAGACAGCCACGCGGACCACCCCCTGCTCTCTGCGCAAAGTCACACGAATACTGCCTCCGATTTCCGTATGCTCAAAAGCATTCATCATATAGTTGTTTACCGCTTGCTCCACATATTCACGATCTCCCCATATCATGCAGTCTTCCGACAAGAAAGCATCCATGTGAAGTTTTTTCTTTTTTGCCAAACCGTCATATTTTAAAATAATATACTCCATGACTTCTTTCATGTCTAGTTCTTTCTGTAGCATATTATCCATATGATGTTCCATCACAGTCGTATTCAGCAATCCGCTTACCAGGCTTGACATTTTATCAACCTCTTCTAAAATTGAGGCTAAATAAGCCTTTCTCTCCTCTTCACCAACATATGCAATCATTTCTGCCTGACTAGAAATCACCGTCAATGGCGTTTTCAGCTCATGAGAGACATTGGCAATAAACTGTTTCTGCAATTTTTCCATACGCTCCTGGCGCATGTTCTGCCGAAGCTGGCAATCCCTGGTCTCATCCACTTGCCCAATACTCTGTTCAAACTGTTCCGAAATGCGGTTTATATTTTCTGCTAGTACATTAAGCCCAAGCAATCCATGCCTCTCGCTTGCCTTTTGACTGAAATCCCGCTCCGCAATCTGCCCTGCAACTTTTGTAAGCTTTATAATCGGGTTTGTCAAATAGCCGGAAAAGATCAGAAGCACAATACTTCCTAAAGCAAAGATTGAAAGAAATACAATGATCAAAAACCGCTGCGACGCTTCACCCCCTGCGGAACCATGAATATTTTCTTTGATAGCAATATAATAATCTATGCCGTCCTGCGTCAATATCATGCGCAGCTTTGTCACTTCTCTCTGCCTGCTGTTTCGTTTTATAATTTCAACAGATTTAGAAAAATCAGATCGCTTCATTTCTATGTTACGATACACGGCATACTCAGAATCTCCACGAGTGGTATAAACCGGATTCATATCTGCATCGGCAATCGTAAAGGCAAGCCCCATTTCCTCGTAATCAACAAATACTGAATAATCGTCAAGATGTGCCAAATCCAGATCCTCAATGTCCATATAGGCATCAAGGACCTGGGCATTTTTAACATACTCATAATAGATGGGAAAAAAAATTTGATAACACAGAACGCCGCAAGCTGCCATAAGAACCAAAAAAAACCACTGCGACAAAAAGAATTTGATGTTAATATGCCTTATCATATCCTGCTACCTCAAAACAATAACCCACGCCGTATACTGTGCGTATATAAGAGAGATCTCCCATTTTTTTCCGAAGCTGCTTCACCAGTGTGTCAATAGTACGCACATCTCCCGCATAATGATATCCCCATACATTGTCTAAAATAGAATCCCTGGTGAGAACCTTTCCCTGATTCCTTACCAGCATATGTAACAATTCGAACTCTTTAGGCGTTGTTTCAACAAACACATTTTTGACGTATATTTTTTTGGAATTCACTTCAATCCGAATGTCCCCTGCATAAAGGATATCCTGCCTGCGCCCGAACCGCTTCAAGACTGCCTCAATATGCATCTTCACCACAGAGAGCGTATAAGGCTTAATAATATAATCGTCTGCGCCGCAGGAAAATCCCTTAAGCTGATCCTCCACCTCTTCCTTTGCCGTAAGCATAATCACAGGCACATCGGAAGAGAGGCGGATCTGCTTAAGAACCTCATAACCGTCTACGAACGGAAGCATGACGTCCAAGAGCACAAGGTCGATTTCTTCTCTATGGGCGGTATATTTCTGAATCCCATTCAAACCGTCTGACGCCTGATAGACCTTATAATTATTTATGACAAGGTAATCAGACAATGTTTTCAGCAGCTTTAACTCATCTTCAACAACCAATACCGTTGCCTTTCCCATACCTCTTCCTCTATTTCTTTATTGCATTTTTTACCTTTCGGTATCCTCGTAAGATCAAGCTGCTATTTATAGATTTTAATTCTTTCTGCGTGTTTTTCATTTCTCCATTGACAGAATTAACATTTTTTGACAAATCATTCAGTTTCTGTGTCAGCATCTCGATTTGCTTCTGCTGCTCACAGAACATTTCCGTCATAAAGACCATCATGTCACGATACATGGTCTCTTGTTTTACTTCCCACACGGGAAGCTCCTTTAACGGTTCCCGGAACAAGACGCCCTCCTCTCTGCCTAAAAACTCCACAGCTACTTTCCGATTGCTCTCATCAAATCTGGACATAAACTTTACCAAATCCTCATAAGAAAACACGCTGGTCTTTTCAAGCGGTTCCATTTGTTCCTGATGCACGCTTGCCGCCACGATAGGTCCCCGCATAAAATTATGCATCTGCTTGTACCTTGGCACGCCGTTCATAATGCGTTTCATCTCAATAAAATTCCCGTTTAAGCTATAATTAGCTCCCGTTTTTCCGCGATCAAAATCTTTTGTGAGCTCCACATTAATCGTCTGTAAATAATCGGAAAGCAAAGACTGCTCTGCGCCTTCAAACTGTCCTCTTTCATAAATCCGGACTGTCAGGTTCTCTCTGCCTACAGCTTCTGCAATATTCGTGCAGTGTTGAAAATAATCCAACGGAAACCAACCGCTTCCTCTTTCACAAAACTCGCTAAAACTAAACGTATCACAAGCCATGCCTTTTAGACGCTGTTTCCATAACGATTCTATCACTTGATCCTGACGCCGAAGGTAAACGATCACTTTGACCTCGCATCCAATATTATGGAACTCGTCTAATACCTCTGTCCAAAACCCTTTTCTCTTACAACCATACCAAATGTTTTCATCCGACAAAACGATATTTGGAAATTCTTTCGAAAGCTCCTTAATTTTGCTATAAGCAATACGCTTGAACTCTGCCTCCTCTTTCTGGCATGCCTCCTTATTGCCAAGCTTAGAATGATGCACAAGAAAATAGGCGTTCCTATTCTTCATGCCATTGATGCCTAGCTCAAACTTCGGATAACAATACCCCTGCTTTTTAAGCGCTTTTTCGTTGCGCCTCATAAACTCTTGCAGAAAAGTCGTTCCCGTTTTCTGCGTTCCAATACATAGATATACAGTTGCCATATTTACTCTCCTAAATAAGGTTTCAAACCTTCTAGTATAATCTCCGCACATTCTTCGAGCGTATGCTTGCTGGTATCTACAATGATATCTGGATGTTCTGGTTCCTCATACTGACTGGTTATTCCAGTAAAATTAGGAATCTTTCCTGCTCTTGCTTTCTGATACAGCCCTTTGACATCACGTTTCTCACATTCCTCTAGCGGCGTGCTCACATAAACTTCCACGAAGCTGTCTTCTCCGATGATCTCTTTTGCATTTCTACGGTCCAGGCGGTACGGAGAGATAAACGCCGTCAGCACAATCAGGCCAGATTCATTCATCAGCTTGCTTACTTCTGCAATTCTGCGGATATTTTCAATCCTGTCTTCCTCCGTAAAGCCCAAGTTTTTATTGAGGCCCATGCGGACATTGTCGCCGTCCAGAAGCATCGTATGCTTGCCCTTGGCAAACAGGCGTTTTTCGACCTCATTTGACAAAACAGATTTGCCTGCGCCGGATAATCCCGTCATCCATACGGTCACCGCTTTCTGTTCCAAGCTGTTCTCCCGCATCTGCCTCGTAATATCGGTATCCTGCCAAGTAAGGTTTCCGCCTCTGGTAAGCGGATACATCACGACGCCGCACGCAGACGTCATATTAGTGATACGGTCAATTAAAATCAGGGATCCTAGTTCTCTGTTATTTTCGAAACGGTCAAACACAATATTGCTGCCCACTGAAATTTCACAGAATGCAATCTCATTCTTATAAATAGCGTCCGCATACACTTCTGCGCCGGAATTAACATCAATCTTATACTTGATATTCATCACCGTGGCAGAAATCATCTGGGTTCCGATTTTCAGCCAGAAATTCCTGCCTGATACCAGGCTGTTATCATCCATCCACAACAAGGAGACCGCCATCATGCTGCCGACGCTCAATTCATAATCACGCTCAATGACGCATCCTCTGGAAATATCGATCTCCGTATCAAGCTGAATGGTCACTGCGTGTCCTCTGCCGCTGTGTTCCACTGCCTGATCACCCTCAAAAATCTGCGTTACTTTGGCTTTCTCACGGCTGGGCATTACAGTAACCGTGTCTCCAACTGAGATCTCCCCAGATGAGATTTGTCCCTGGAACCCGCGGAAGTTATGGTTCGGTCTGCACACACGCTGCACGGGCATGGAAAACGCCATCATTTCATCCTTTTGACTAACGTCCACATTTTCCAAATAGGCAAGCAGCGTGCCTTTTTGGTACCATGCCATCTTATCGGAGCGTTTGGTGATATTGTCCCCTTCCGTTGCCGATACCGGAATAATCTGCAGCGTCCCATAGTCAAATTCTGCCATTAAAATCTTAATGTCTTTCTCTATCTTCTTAAACTTCATCTGATTGTAATGCACCAGATCCATCTTGTTAATTGCAAACACAAAGTGGCGGATCCCCATCAAGGAACAGATCCTTGCGTGGCGCCTGGTCTGCACTAACACGCCCTGGCTGGCATCTACGAGAATCACCGCAAGTGACGCAAAGGATGCCCCAACCGCCATACTTCTTGTATATTCTTCGTGCCCCGGCGTATCAGCCACGATAAAGCTCCTGTTTTCGGTGCTAAAATAACGATACGCCACATCAATCGTAATTCCCTGTTCCCGCTCCGCCATCAATCCATCCAAAAGCAGAGAGTAATCGATCTTCCCATCTCTGGAACCCACCTTGGAATCCAACTCAAGCGCCCGTTTCTGATCTGCAAAAATCAGCTTCGCATCATAAAGCATATGCCCTATCAACGTAGATTTGCCGTCGTCCACGCTTCCACAGGTAATAAACTTCAACAAATTATTCTTCATTAGAAATAACCCTCTCGCTTTCTTTTTTCCATACTGGCCGCACCGCCGTCCGAATCAATGATGCGGCTTGTCCGCTCCGATTCCACGGAGGACAACGTTTCCTCGATAATCTGATCCAAGGTATCTGCTTCCGACTCCATCGCCCCTGTCAGCGGATAGCATCCCAATGTACGGAAACGCACTTTCTTCATCTCCACTGACTCTCCATCCTGGAGCTTGATCCGGTCATCGTCAACCATGATCAACTGTCCGTTTCGCTCTATGACTGGACGTTCTTTTGCAAAATACAAGGATACAATGGGAATGTTCTCCCTTGAGATATACTGCCAAATATCTTTTTCTGTCCAGTTTGACAATGGAAATACGCGGATACTCTCGCCTTTCTTAATACGGGTGTTAAATAATTTCCACATTTCTGGTCTCTGATTCTTTGGATCCCAGGCATGATTTTCATTACGGAAAGAAAAGATTCGTTCTTTCGCCCTTGATTTCTCCTCATCACGCCTGCCGCCTCCAAAAGCTGCCGTAAATCCATATTTGTCAAGCGCTTGCTTGAGCGCCTGGGTTTTCATAATGTCTGTATAAGAAGAACCATGTTCAAAGGGATTAATCCCTTGTTGTATTCCTTCTTCATTGATATATTCTATCATCTCTATTCCAAGCTGCTTTGCCGTATCATCACGGAACTCTATCATCTCCCGGAACTTCCATGTAGTATTCACATGCAGAAACGGAAAAGGCGGTTTCTCCGGATAAAAAGCCTTCATTGCCAAATGCAGCATTACGGATGAGTCTTTTCCAATGGAATATAACATCACTGGCTTTTCACATTCTGCAGCGACTTCACGCATGATATAAATCGCTTCCGCTTCTAATTCATCTAAATGATTCATTTATTTTCTCCTTTATGGCATTTGTTACAAAATAATTTTGTAACACTTTATTCTATCATCTTAAAATACGAATGTGATATAATTTTGAGATTGCTTAAAATTTAAACGAATATTCAATCCCTGTTACTAATAAAATATCCAAAAAGATAACGTAAAAATCTTGTAAATAATATACAATTATTTTTTCACTGCAGATTCACAGAAGATAATCCGCGCTATTGTTTATTTTAACCACCCTCCCTTGGCATTTTCCTTTTAACGCTTTTTCATAATTTCCTCATATTCTGTGCGCTTTTCCGCACAAACAGGTAGTTTGTGATAGAATTATAAAATTCTTTCACTCTTTGCCAACTGCTTTGCTGACAGGCATTTTTACAATATGCAATCCTCCCTTCTGTAAGGATATCACTATTGTAACATAATTTTCGACAGTTATACAAAAATTATTGTGCAGTTTTGTAAAATTTGTCAGAAAAAGAAGAATGCATTCCCAAAAATGCATACAAAAAGGAAGCATCCGGAATCTAATTCCTCATGCCTCCTGCCATCTTTGAAGTTTTATCACATCTGCCTATACCGCCTTAAAGTGAAATTTCTGGATCTCTTTCTCTGTCTGTACCCGGCGGATCTGAGCGCCCAATTTCTCTAATTTTTCTTCGAAAGCCTCATATCCTCTCTGAATATAATGAATATCGTCCACAATAGTCGTGCCTTCTGCAGATAAGCCTGCAATCACCAAGGCTGCTCCTGCCCTGAGATCTGGCGCGCTCACTCTGGCTCCTGTATATCCTTTGACTCCGCTGATAATGGCAATATTGCTCTCTACCTTGATGTCCGCCCCCATGCGGGTCAATTCGTCGACATATTTAAAACGGTTTTCAAAAATGCTCTCTGTCACGGTACTAGTTCCTTGGGCAATGCCTAAGACCACGGACATCTGAGGCTGCATATCCGTTGGAAACCCTGGATAAGGCAGCGTAGTAACCTGCGTATGCCTCAATGGCTTGGAAGCCACCACTCGCACAGCGTCGTCCAGTTCCTCTATCTCGCAGCCTGCCTCTAACAGCTTCGCCGAGGTAGCCTCTAAATGTTTTGGGATCACATTTTTCACAGTGACGTCGCCTTTGGTTGCCGCTGCCGCAAACATAAAAGTTCCTGCCTCAATCTGATCTGGAATCACGGAATATTCCGTCTTATGAAGGTTCTCCACGCCCACAATGCGGATCACGTCCGTGCCTGCTCCGCGGATATTCGCTCCCATGCTATTCAAAAAATTGGCGACGTCCACCACATGAGGCTCTTTTGCCGCATTTTCAATTGTCGTTTTTCCTTCTGCCATAGCTGCCGCCATCATTATATTAATCGTAGCGCCAACCGATACCTTATCCAGATATATATGGCTGCCTTTTAACTTCTGTGCCTCTGCCGCTACGGCGCCGTTGCGAATCTGCACATCTGCGCCCAAGGCACGAAATCCCTTAATGTGCAAATCCATGGGCCTGCTTCCAATGTTGCAGCCTCCAGGAAGCGTTACTTCTGCATGCTTGTATTTTCCCAAGAGCGCTCCCAGCAGATAATAAGAAGCCCTGATCTTCTTCATAGAATCATAATCTACTGAAATATCCCTTACTGAAGAACCAGTAATCTTCACGGTGTGCGCATCTACCCTGTCTATCCTTGCCCCGATATCGCTCATTGCCTGAAGCAAGGCGTTGACATCCCGTACATCGGGTATATTATCTATTGTTACGGTCTCATCCGTCATAATGGAAGCTGCCAGGATTGCCAGCGCCGCATTCTTAGCGCCGCCGATCTCCACTTCGCCTACCAACGGATTACCCCCTCTGATCACATACTGTTCCATATTGCACCTCTATGCTCTGTTTTCGTACAAGAAGTTATCATAGTACTCCCATCATGCTCTGTCCGTCTTTGGACCTTGCGAAAAACATCATGTACTATTATAACATACTTTATCAAATTGTAAATCTGTTCCCTGTTAGCTTATTTTATGCCTGAATCTGCATTTTGTGCCTGCCCCATTGGGGATAGCTACGATTTTATTATAAACAATTTCATTGAAATCATGTACTATTTTCAAATAGAAACCACAGACTTGTCCGCTGTTTTCTCAGAATTAAGCCTTCAAAAATGACAAAAACATTTTTGAAGACTTGCTATTTTGTACTTCGTTTACCATCTTAGCACATTTGAGTCCAAATTCCTACCGTATTTTCTACTCAAAAACTACGCTTTTTTCTAAATATTTTGTCTTAATTACCAGATATGGATAAGATTTGACCTGATTGACCTGTTCTCCTTTTGACGGTCCAATCAATGTCGTGTCAAAATACACTGCGTTTTTAGTCAGGTAACACTCATTTACAGAAATACTGTAGCCACCTGTCTGTTGAACGCCATATCCAACTGCTATGTAGAGATTTTCTTGATCCGTGTAGGTGAGCTTAAAAATCCCTTCCTTTTTCTCTTCTATTACTTCCAGGAATTCCTGCGGAATCTCCTTCTCTTCCAAAATCGTATAAGACAAATCTTTCAGCTTGTGACCGTCTGTCTCCTCCAACCCGCACCCTGCCCAGAGCATGATTGGCATAATCAGAACCATAAGAATGCAAAGCAAAGACCTTTTTGGCAAAATCATTTTGTTCATGGGCGGCTCCTTTTCAAATTAATACGTTCTATTGATATTGTATAAGGCTTTCCTGTCATTTATGATTGTATTTTTCAAAGTACCTTTGTATAATAATAAGGGGCTGCTGCAAAATGCAGCTTATATACAAGATATGGATCAGGCTTATGCAGTCTGATTGACCGACCCTGTATATAGCGGCTATTTTGCAACAACCCCATAAAATTCCCAGAAGGAAAGGTAGATGACATGATACGATTAATTCTGGTTTCACTTTTTTTAATTATTTTTCTGATTCTCTCTATCCCAATCATGTTAGTGGAACGGGTAATCAAAAAATTCAACAAGCCCGCTGCAGACATCAGCAGCCTTCGCATCGTCCAATGGGCATTTAAGGTGATACTGGTTTTTACCGGAACAAAGCTGACCATCATTGGGGAAGACCGGATTCCCAAAGACCAGGCTGTGTTGTATGTTCCCAACCATCAGAGTTATTTTGACATTGTCATAACATATTCCCGGTGCCCTGGGCTTACGGGATATGTTTCTAAAGATTTTATGGAGAGAGTCCCGCTCCTTTCCAATTGGATGAAACATCTTTACTGCCTCTTTTTGGACCGTTCTGACATGAAAGCAGGGCTAAAAACCATTTTAACCGGCATTGATTACATCAAGAACGGGATTTCGATCTGCATCTTCCCAGAAGGCACTAGAAATCCCCACCCGGAAGACGGCTTGCTTCCATTTAAAGAGGGCAGTTTGAAAATGGCAGAGAAGACAGGATGTCCCATCATTCCTGTTGCCATTTCAGGAAGTCAGGATATTTGGGAAAAGCACATGCCCTTTATGCGCAAGTGCAAAGTCATCGTAGAATACGGCGAACCAATATATCTGAATCAATTGGATAAGGAGCACCGGAAATTTTCCGGCGCATATACCCAATCCAAAATCGAAGAAATGATGAAACGTCATGAATCTATGACAGCATAGCCATCTTATTAATTTTAACTTTGGCCTATCTGTTCTCTCGCCTTTAGGGCTTCTACCACCTTTGGATATTCCATGAAATGAGATGCTTTTACCAGCACGGCATCGCCCTCTTTCAGGAATTCCAACAGGTGCTCTATCAATTCCTGTCGCTTAGCAAAATAAAATACTTGTTCCATGCCCCCGTCTCTTGCACCCTGCGCAAGCTGTGCTGACAGGCTCCCGGCACAAAACAGGGCGTCGATCTTCTTTTGCGCCACATAGGCGCCTGTTTCATAGTGGAGCTGTTCTTCGTCTTCCCCTAGCTCTCCCATGTCTCCAAGTACGGCGACTGTTCTTCCTGTTCCGCTGCTAAGTACGTCTAAGGAAGCCCTCATAGAAACTGGGTTGGCGTTATAACAATCGTCAAGAATCTGCAGACTGCCGCATTGCATAAGATTGCTGCGCCCTCCAATGGCCTTTACTTGCTCAATTCCTGCTTGAATATCCAAAAGCTCCATATCAAGAGAAAGTCCCACTGCCGCCGCCGCCATGGCATTCGATACATTATGTTCTCCAGGAATAGGAATATTTACTTTAATACAGCCTTTCGGCGTATGAATGACTGCGCTTACCCCTTCCAGTCCCTGGTTTTGAATCTGATCTGCATAAATCTCCCTGCCAGGCCCATAAAATACTGGCTGAACCCCCTTTACCTTTTGGATCGTGGCAAGCTTTTCATCCTCTCCATTGAGCACAATATGTCCCTCCGGCTTTAAATAGTCGAAGATCTCACTTTTCGCCTTTAAAATGCCATCTCTGCTCTTTAAATTTTCCAGATGGCAAATACCGATATTGGTAATCACGCAGATATCCGGTCTCGCCATTTTTGCAAGGCGGTGCATCTCTCCAAAATCAGAAATCCCCATCTCCACCACTGCCGCTTGATGTTCTTTACGAATTCTAAGAAGCGTCAGCGGGAGGCCGATTTCATTGTTAAAGTTTCCCGCGGTCTTTAACACTTTATATTTTTGCGATAAAACAGAGGCAATCATTTCTTTTGTGCTGGTCTTGCCTACGCTGCCCGTGATTCCCACAATGGGAATCGCAAGCTGGCTGCGGTAATGCTCTGCGATGTCTTTCAGCGCCTGTTCGGTAGATTCCACACGGATATAAGGCAGCGCACAGTCTGCCAGTTCCCGCTCAGAAAGAACGGCGGCAGCGCCTTGTTCTGCAACTGCTGGGATAAAGTCATGACCATCCACTCTTGCGCCTTTTATCGGGAGAAACAAATATCCCTCTTTTACCTGCCGGCTGTCTGTGACAGCTCCGCTAATTTCAGTTTCAAGCTTTCTTTCGTCTCCAATGTAAATTCCGTGGCAAGCTTCTGCGATATGTTTTAACGTCATATGTTTCATGGCATCCTCCAATTACTGATACTTATTCAGCGAAATCTGAATTATCCGTTCACATAACTCCACAAAATCGATCCCCGCTGCCCTCGCTTCCTGAGGCAGCAGGCTTGTGGGCGTCATTCCTGGCAACGTATTTGCCTCCAGGCAATAGATGCGGTTTTCTTCGTCTAACAGAAAATCCATTCTGGAATACGTGGCAAGACCCAACGCTTTTGCCGCTTCCTCTGCATAATGCTGCAGTTTCGTGGCAAGTTCCTCCAAAAGATCAGCGGGACAGGTTTCCACGGTACTGCCAGCCGCATACTTGTTTTTATAATCGTAAAAGCCCTCCACTGGGGCGATCTCAATCACCGGAAGAGCCTTAAAATCGATCACGCCCACGGAAAATTCCCTGCCCTTGATATAAGATTCAACCACGACCTCGTCTTCCCAGCGAAAAGCCTCCTCTAATGCTTCCTGAAATTGCTGCTCCGTCCACACGATAGACACTCCGACGCTGGAACCTCCCCGGCAAGGCTTTACTACGCAAGGCAGAGAGCAACCCGTTTTTTCAAAATTCCTCTCGCCAGAATCCTTCCTCATAGCAATCCCTGGCGGCGTCGGTATCTGGTTCGCCGTAAAAAGTCGCTTTGCCAATTGTTTATCCATGGCAAGAGCGCTGCCCAGATATCCCGTTCCCGTATATTTGATGCCATATAAGTCAAATGCGGCCTGAATTCTGCCGTCCTCTCCATTTTCTCCATGAAGGGCCAAAAACACAATGTCTGCCATACGGCAGAGCGCTATGACGTTAGGTCCAAATAAGCTGGCGCTCTGATCTTTCCTGCTCTTTTTCACAGCCTCCAGATCCGGCGCCGTGCCAGAAATTCCCGTCACCAGAGTGCTGACCTCCTTAGAGCGCTCAAAGATTCCATTTAAATCTTCTTCCTTGTCGCTATAGCCCATAAAGACGTCCAAAAGAATGACGTGATGCCCGTTTTTCCTGAGCGCTTTCGCAACCTCGCCGCCAGTCACAAAGGACACATCCCGCTCTGTGCTCAAGCCTCCTGCCAATACGATAATATTCATGGAAAATCCTCCTGCATTTACAAATTAATAATCACCGCTATTTTATACTATTTTAAAAGCGGTGACAAGTGACAAAGCCAAAGAAAAGAGGCTGCTGCAAAATAGCCGTTATATACAGAATATGGTATTCAGATCACAAGAATCTCATCCATATATTGCATATAAGCTGCATTTTGCAACAGCCCCTTCTCATTTAAAATTCAGGTTCAATCAATCCATATGTATTTCCTTTTCTCTTATATACGACGTTCACCTGATCTGTCTCTGCATTCTGGAATACAAAAAAGTTATGTCCCAAGAGTTCCATCTGTATGCAAGCGTCTTCCGGATACATCGGCTTCATCCCAAAACGCTTGGTACGGATAATCTTGACGTCTTCATCTTCTTCCACTTCTTTATCAATATATTCTTTCTGAAAATTGCCTGCGGACTGCTGCTGGTCTACAATCTTATTCTTGTACTTCTTTAACTGCCGCTCGATAACCTCTTCCACCAAGTCTATGGAAACATACATGTCATTGCTTACCTGCTCAGAACGGATAATATTTCCTTTCACCGGAATGGTAACTTCTATTTTCTGACGTTCCTTCTCTACGCTTAATGTTACAAGGATATCTGTCTCAGGAGTAAAATATCTCTCCAGCTTAGACAGCTTGTCCTCCACTGCCTGCCTTAATCCTTGAGTGATCTCAATATTCTTTCCGCTAATTGTAATGCGCATGGTGTCCAACCCCTTTGCTGTTTATTTTTCTGAATGTAGTTATTATAACATAAATCTATCGTTATGACTACCCCACAATGTTTGAGTTTCCGCATTTTGCAATTCATAGCGCCAAAAGGTCTTGCTGCCTTTGGC
>OFGG01000254.1_pt1 | contig 47374 bp, 45 predicted proteins | sample 1521701 | NCBI WGS metagenome assembly OFGG01 (sample SAMEA3504081, study PRJEB24116) | mouse gut metagenome | biome: mouse gut; feature: mouse-associated habitat; material: faeces | place: Denmark | collected 2011
GTCCTTAGCATATGTAAAATTTCCATAGGGATCCGTACTAAAGTATCCGCCCTCTTCCGTTTTTGCGGAATATGCCCCCACCCATTCCGGGTGAACCGTTACGACTGCTTCCGCCCCTCCGAAAAAAACATCTAAATCTTCTCTCGCAAACGCTTGCCTTGTCAACGCATACACACTATATACCTGCTCTTTCGGCAAAACTACATCTGCATCAATCACCAACATATCGGACACCTTCTCGCTGATATGGTTTGTTCCGGATTCCGGCCCTCCTATACTCCCCTTCATCGCCTCTGTGCTGCTTCCCGTCGGTGTACTCTCCGAGGGTTCTGCTGCCGTACCGGAACAGCCAGTCAACAAAATACCGGCAGATATCAGCGCAGACAACGCAAACATCCTTTTTGAAACGCTCTTTTTCATAATATGTCCTCCATTTGATCAACAATATTTTCTTTTTCCGTTCTGTGAAATCAATGACAATTTCCATTATCCCTATTTGGGCCACAATTACAACCTTTCCTGCATGAAATGACATTTTTTGCCTTTTTTTGGTCATTTCACAAATTTTCGTCTCATGTTTCCCAAAATCTATAAAAAAATGTCTTTTCATGCAATTTCTATTCATTTGCCAGCTTAGATGTTATATAATTTTAATGCCGCATATTGAAACAATCGTACTAAGGGGAAGATTACAATGCGAATACTCATCTGCGATGATGATGATTTGACGATCAAACAGATTAGAAAATATTGTCAATTCTTTTTTGATAAAATAGAGGTAAAATGTCCGGAACTTGTCTGCTTTTCTGATGGAGAAACACTGCTTTCTGATGAAGGTGAAAAAGACATTCTTTTTCTTGATATAGAAATGCCCGGAATGAATGGTATCTATGTGGGGAATGAATTAAAAATGCGAAATGAGAATATCATTATTTTCATTGTGACATCACATTCGGAATATCTTGACGAGGCAATGCGTTTCCATGTGTTTCGCTATCTGTCAAAGCCATTGGATAAACAGCGGTTTTTCCGTAACATGAAAGATGCCGTTGACCTGTATAACTCCACGACAGTCAAAATCCCAATCGAAACAAAGCAAGGCGTGCATACTCTGCCCGCTTCATCTATCGTAGCAATAGAAGCGCAGGGCAGGAAAATAACTGTCCATACTGTCAAAGGTGATTTTGAATCCGTTCATACCATAAAGTATTGGGAAAATCTGCTTCCGAAAAACCACTTTTTCCAGACACACCGCAGCTTCATTATCAATTTTGAACATGTCACGGATTTTGACCATACGCTTGTACACATGAGTGATAATCAGTTCCATGCCTATCTGACAAAAAGGAAGTACAGCGCTTTTAAGGAAGCCTATCTTCTCTACCTGGAAAGTACGAGGTAATAGAAATGAAAAATGCCGTTTGTTATTTATTTGGTTTTTTTGTAGAAGCAGTCATTCTTTGGCAGTATTCTTCCAGCCTGTTTTCAGCAAGCTGATATTTTTCTCTGTTATCTATATACTGACGCATCTGATGAAAAGCCAGGAGAAAAGCAAGAAGCAGTATGATAAATCTGTTTTTCTTCTTGCTTTGATTCCTTTATCATCTGTCTTTATCATGTTTACTTTCATAAGCATCGGTGAGGCATTTCCTCTTTCACCATCGCTTGACTGGATGATGACTGCAGGAGCTGTTCTTCTGCTGACATCTAATCTGCTTATGTTTGGAATGAATCAATATCATCAGAAGAAAAATGAAGAATTTACACAGATGCAGCTATTGCTTCAACAGGAGTCCGACCGTGCGCAGTATTACGAAATGCTGCTTATGCAAAACGAGAACCAGCGTATTTTAATCCATGACATTAAAAAGCATCTGCAATCCATTGCCATGCTGAATGAGCAGAGGGAACACGATAAAATAGATGCCTATATCCGACAACTGATACTTTCTTCACATTTAAAGGAAGTCTCAAGATTATGCGACCATGAATTGCTTAATTCTATTCTATGCCGCTATATGCAGCAATGTATCAAAGGCCGCATAACCTTTCATGCCGACATACGAAAAAGGACAGTGGACTTCATTGCCAGCAATGACCTTACTTCCCTGTTTTGTAATCTGCTTGATAATGCCATTGAAGCGGCAGGGATTGTTCCTAATTCTTTTATTGAAATCAATACAAGCAAGCGCGAAAAAACTCCATTTGTTGTAATAACCGTTATCAACTCATGCAGGACCAATCCTTTTCTCAGTAAAGGCAGACAACTTTGCACCCAAAAAAGCGACAAAAGAAGGCATGGCTTTGGATTAAAAAGCATACGCAAAACAGTCCAAAAATATCACGGCAACATGCAGATGTATTACAATAATGATACTTTTACGTTTCATACAATCATAACATTAAAGCAATGCATTACTGAAAGAACTTCTCTTACAATTCATTAATGGTGTTGGCAACTTCCATATCCCGGATTCTTTTTGCCGGGGCACGTACGGCCGCAATACAGGATAAAACAACTATCCCGGTGATGACCAAAAGAGATTTTACCGGAACCGACCAGGAACCGCCAAAATGGGAAAAGACAATTTTTACCATAATCAGCCGATGCAGCAATAAGCCCCCCGCGCATCCCAGAAAAAGCCCACATACCGCATAGGTTACAGCTTCCGCCGCGATCATTTTCGTCATCTGCCAAACACTCATCCCCACAGCCCGCATAATGCCGTACTGTTTCATCCTGACTGACACACTCATGGAAATGCTGTTCATAATGTTGAAGACTGTGATCAACACAATGATCCCCAGAAAGCCATAGACCGCCAGCCGGATTGTCCAGAAGGAAGATTTGGTATCCTGATTATCTTCCCGCCGGTCTACAAATTCATTTTCGCCTGCCAGGTTCCGTAATGCCTCCACGGTTTCATCCGCCGCCTCTTTCGTAAGCTGCGCATTCAGCAGCATGTAATCAGCTTCCCCTGTCATGCGGAAAAATGTCTCTTCCGTGCAGACAATAGCCGGACGATCCTGTGTTCCGATCCCTTCCGACATCACACAGGCAACCGTAAGCTCCACATCCCCAACCTTTATCCTGTCACCGGTATTTAAGCGGCTGTCCATATGATAAATGGCAGCCACATAATTGGTATCGCCAAAAACCTTTTCCCTATCACCGCTGACAATAGACTTCCCGGACCAGTCAAACATATAGTCATCATAGGAAATCAGATCTACGCTGCCCGGCACGCCATTAATCTGTGCCGGAACATCATAGCGTATGGCACATCCAAATACCGCTTCCACCCCCGGCACGTTTCCCATCTCTTCCTTCCTGCTCCTGTCAATGGAGTTTGTGCTATCCGGCGCAGCAATGGAAATATCAGGATTTAAGTCACTCTCTGACGGAATCAGCCTTCTGGCCAGGTCAAGCCCTGCGGAAAATACCAGAAATAAGGTTATGGTAAATGCAAAAGACAGTGACATCAGTACCATATTTTTCTTTGACACCGCTGCATGGTAAACGCCAAGGGCACTCTCCACTTTGTACAAACGAGTATTCGCTGCTTGGGAAAGCTTTTTCCCTGTCTGTGCGTTTCCGGAAACTGCCGCCATGGGAGAGACCCCTGCCGCCCGCTTCGCCGGGGCGTTAGCAGCCAAAAGTACCGATGCCAGACCGACTAAGATGCCGCTTACTATACCGATCAGGCTCAGCCGGAAGGAAAGATCGCTAAATTCCCCTCCTATTTTATATTTCAGGACAAGGAATAAGCCCCATGTGACCAGAATGCTCACGCCAAGCCCAATAGGGATAGCGCTTTTACACCAGTTCAGCGCTTCCAGCCTGACAAAATGCATCACCTGCTTTTTACTGGCTCCGATACACCGCATCATCCCGAAAAATTTTATCCGTTGGGAGACCGTACTGTTTAAGCAGCTTGAGATCATCAGCCCCCCGGCAATCAGGATCAGTACAAATACAACCGCCGCAGTCAGATACAAATCGTTTATCGCATGGCTGCCACTTACTCCCGCTGTTCCCATTGTAACGATATTCTCCCTGATTTCTCCACCACCTGACCCATACCGTTCTTTCAGTCCGGCAACCGCTTTCCTTATGTTGGTTCCTTTTGCAAACCGGACATAGTATGCCGGCTCTTCTGCTTCCTTATGACAGTCCGCATGATTGGCGGTACATACCGCATCAAGCGCTGATAAGCTCATGTAGGCGGTAACACCGTCATACTTTTTGTTATACACCTGCCATTCATCCACACAAAACCCCGTTACCCTGTAAACAAAATCCCCTGCCGGGGTACGGATAGTGACATTGTCGCCCGTGCACACGCCCAGCCGTTCTTTGGCGCTTTCATTCAGCATCACTTCCTGGTCATTTCGTGGGAAATCCCCCTCCCACTCATACTCCCTTATGTCATCTAGATAGGAAAGCTCCGCTCCGTATAGGACCACCCTTTTATCACCGATCCGGTATCCTTCATAAATATCTTCCCCGAATGAGCGCAGCCACGCCGATGCCTCCACTTCTTCTGCGGCTGCGATTTCTTTTGCCTCTTCATCCGAAATACCGCTTATCATAATATGATGGCTCCCGTGCTTTTTCACCATCACCGCTTCCTCACTTTTCACCATGATCTCCGCAAAGGAAAACACCGTGGTCACCAGAAATACCGTAAAGATGATGCAAAGCAGAGTCAGGCGGTTTTGCTTCCTCCTGGCTCTTGCGCAGACAGGAATCAGGCCTAAATAGCTTTTCATGTCAAATGTTCTCATTCCAAACACCTCCCTAAATCTGTCAGCACCCCGTCTGATACCTGCAGTACTCGATCCGCAGACTGCGCAATGGTGCGGTTATGGGTGATCATAATGATGGTCTGCTCATATTTTCTGGATGCATTTTTTAAAAGGGCGATCACCTCGCTGCTGTTTTGGGTATCCAAATTTCCTGTGGGTTCGTCCGCAAGGATCAAGGACGGTCTGGTGATCAGCGCACGCCCGATCGCCACCCTCTGCTGCTGCCCGCCGGACAGCTGGCTTGGCAGATGGTTCCTGCGCTCCCTTAAGTTTAACACCGTCAGCAGTTCCTCCAGATACTTCGAGTCCGGCTTCCGGTAATCCAAAAGCATCGGGAAAACAATGTTCTGCTCCACCGTAAGCTCTGGAACCAGATTAAATGCCTGAAAGATAAAACCGATATTTCTCCGGCGGAAAATGGTAAGCGCATGATCATTCATGGCAAAGGTATCCTTGCCGTCAATCAGCACCTTGCCGGAAGTCGGCGTATCCAGCCCACCGAGCATATTAAGTAGAGTGCTCTTGCCGGAACCGGATTCTCCAACCACCGCCACATATTCCCCCTTAGGTACGGAAAAGCTCACATTTTTCAACGCATAAACTGCCGCCTCGCCGCTGCCATAAGTCTTGCAAATTTGGTTGACCTCCAATAAATTCATTGTGTAAACACCTCTTTCTCTAAGATTTCTCTTAGCATATCATCCTTACCTTACACCAATATGACTGCCAGACTACAATTTTGTAAGCTATGGCCCTGTCAGGAAATTTATCGTAAAACAAGTTTCTGCCCCTAAACGGCTTTTTACCTCTATAGTTCCATTATGGGCTTCCACGATTGCCTTGGCTAAAGGCAGCCCAAGCCCGGCACCTTGTGTATCCTTAGAAAACCGGCTTCGGTAAAACCGCTTAAAGATATGGTACAGATCCTCCGGATGGATACCGCACCCATTGTCCTTCACCGTGATCTGGACAAGGGAAATAAATGCCTTCCATTCTATCAAGATGCACCCCCCTGCCCCGGTGTGGTCAAATGCGTTTTTGACCACATTGCTTACCGCTTCCATCAGCCAGACGCGGTCGCAAAACAGGGATACCTCATCGGAACCTGCTAAGATCATTTCCTTTTGTTCCTCTTTTGCCCGGCATGAAAAATGCAGTTGTATATCTTCCATCATATCCGCCACATTTTCCACCTTTTTTTCAAACACAATAGAGCCGGCATCCAGTCTGGCGATCTTTAGCAGGTTTTGTATCAGCATTTCCATCCTGTCAAGCTCCCGTTCCGATAACGCCGCATACTCTTCGATGGCAGGAAAGTCTTTTGCCTCCTCCTGCAGCAGACTGTTATAAATATTTAAGGCCGCAAGCGGTGTTTTTAGCTGGTGGGAAATATCCGAGATCGTGTTTTTCAGGGATTCTTTCGCCGCCTGTTCCTTTTGCGCATGAGCGTTTAAAACGGAAGCCAGCGTATTTACCCGGTGGAACAGCCAGTACATTTCCCCTTCCCTGTCACAGTCTATCCGGGCATTGCTGTTCCCATCAAGATAAGCGTTTACCTTAGACGCCGCCTGTTCCATGATCTTGTTTTGCTTTGCCACATACCAAAAGCCAACAGCCAGGATACCGCCTGCCATCAATAAAAAAAGGGGCAGCATCCACAAAGCGCCTCCCCCGTAAACAACCCAAGCCCCTAACTGAAACAACAGGCCAAAACCTGCCATAATGCCAGCCATGGCAAGAAAAAAATGTCTGGTTTCTTTCTCTGCTAATATTTTCATCGCAATACCTCATTCCACTTGTATCCCATACCCCTCACCGTCAGGATCATCCTCGGGCTTCCGGGATCGTCCTCCACCTTGATCCGCAGTCTGCGGATGTAGACGGTAAGCGTATTGTTATCAATATAATTCCCCTCACAATCCCACAGCTTATCTAAAATTTTTCCCTTGGAAAGGATGGTATTGGGATTTTGCATCAAAAGACACAATAACTTATACTCTCCTGCTGTCAGATCCAGCAGTTTTCCGTTTTTGTACGCCTGCCCCTGTAACAGCATCACTTTGATCCCATTAGAGCACAGTTCCGTTTCCGTTCCTCCAAAATCCTTTGCCCGGCGGAGCAGCGCATGGATTCTCGAGATCAGCACACCCAGCTTAAAAGGCTTGGTGATATAATCGTCGCCGCCTATATCCAGCCCCGTGACAATATTCATTTCCTCGTCCGATGCAGTCAAAAAAATAATGGGCACCTTGGAAGTTTTCCGCACCTTTTGACAGAAGTCGAAACCGGAACCGTCCGGCAGGGTGACATCTAAAACAAGTAAATCATATTTACTCCCCTGCACACCACCCGTTCCAAAAGCCCCTGCCCCGGAAGCTTCTGTTCTGGCACTCTCTGCCCAGGCGGCTTCCGACCAGGCGGCCTCCGCCTTCTCTACCGTCCTAGCCACATCCAATTCAAATCCCTGCTTTTTCAACGCAAGGGATAATCCGTTTACCAAGCTTAAGTCATCTTCCAAAAGCAAGATCCTGCTCATCTTTCCTTCCTTTCCCTGATAACTTTTAAAATGTAGTAATATCATTATAATTGCCCAAATTGCTTATGGCAAATTACAATTTTGTAGGAATTTCCCTGTCTGGTTCCAGCAGAAATCTCCCTTTACCTATAATAGACAACAGTGTCGGATATAATATAATAGCAGCGGCAAAAGCAAATGCCACGCAAGATTTGCCCTGCCCGTTTACGATGAAAATGGAAAAATGTACTTATATGACATTCTGGACATAAAAAAAGAAACAAGCAACCCGCTTGAGCTGTAACAGCTGTACACGACACAAAACCCGCTTCTCTTTGATTATTATTTTATGCCGAAGGATTTTTTTGTCAATATATTTCCATTTTTTTTAATTCCAAACGTAACAATTCAACCATGCCGTTTCCTCTGCTGCAATGCTTCATTTTTTATAACCCATCAACGAATAACTCCTTAAGTCTCAAGTCAGTCTCAAAATTATATGAAAAAATGAGACTGATTTGAGACTTGCTTGAGACTGAGATTTTATAAAGTCCATGTTGAGGTGTTTTTATCATATGATGCACCTGTAACTCTTTTAATTTTAGCATAATCTCTGAACACAGTTGCTCTCGAAATATCCAGTTCCGCCATGACCTGCTCCACTGACAGATGAATATTTTCACAAATCATATTTCCGTCTACCGAATTTTAAAAAATAAAACATATGTTCCTTGACATTTTTCTATTTTGTGGTATTATTTATGTAACATCTCCCTCAGGCCTCTGTGGAAACACACGCACACTTGAGGGCGTTTTGTTTATAAGGAGCAATGATTTGGCAGATAAGGATTTTAAGACAATTGAAGAACAGCTGGAAATCCTCCGTTCCCGCGGTCTCACCATCAATGATGAATCCCAGGCAAAAGATTTCCTGCTGAACAATAATTACTACCGGATCAGCGGCTATTCGCTGACCCTCCGTAAACATAACATCTTTTCCAAATCTGCTACATTCCAAAATATTATTGATATTTATCACTTTGACCACGAATTCAGGCACATCATCCTACAATATCTTGAAGCGATCGAAGTGCAGATGAAATCCGTATATGCTTATGAATTCACAAAAGTTCACGGACCTGTCGGCTATCTTGACCTTAACTTTTTTACCAACAAAACCAAACACCAAGAAATCATCGCCAAAGCAGAGCAACAGAAAATGAGCCGGCTCCCCCATGAAGCCTATCTGAAACACTTTGTGAATGATCTACAGCAGGATATTCCCTTATGGGCATACGTTGATTTATTTACTATATCCGACATCTCGTTTTTATACTCTATTTCTGAGCAACCCATCAAGGATACCGTTGCTCATACTTTTGGTCTGACTATGAACAAGGGGGCTTCTATCCTCGGAAGCTACATGCACAGCATGACGATCATCCGAAATCTGTGCGCACACGGAAGCCGGATCTATAACCGCCTTTTTGAGCAGAAGCCCTCCCTCAACAAAAGGGAAAAGGCGCTGCTGATGAGAGACAGCAGCGGAAATATTGACAATGCACATTTTTATGGTTTCTTTCTCGTCATGAAACGACTGCTTTCTGCCGATAAATTCAATGAAATGAAGAAATCCGTCATTGCATTGACAGAAAAGTATCCCTTTGTCCGGATGGATTATTACGGTTTCCGCAGTGACTGGCAACAAAAAATATAATAAAATCTCCATAGCCGCATATACTATCTACGACTTCTCCCACGAGCCGGTTTCCAGCGCAATATTGTGGGCGGTCTGGAGCCGGGGTTCTTCCCCGGCTCTCTTTTTTCAGTACTTCCCCACATCCGTGAATCTTCAACCTGCATCACCGATTTGCCCCTGTCAGAGGATCACGAACCCCCTGGAATCATAAACGGATTTCCCTTTCTCACTCCCGCAGCGAATTGCCCTGTCCAGCCCCATGTTCGCTGCAATGGCACCGTCATTCTTCTTCGTGAACTTCTCTTTGTCCTCCTTGATGTTCCCAGTAGGGGGCTTTTTGTTCCCTCCCGAAAATACTTTTTAAATTTCTTTCCTGCACATCTCAATCAGCTGCTTCTTAATCCTGCGGAGCATCTTGAAAATAGCATTCTGCGACACACCCTTCATCTTTGCGATCTCTTCCTGCGAATACTCTCCAATATCATACAGGTGGTACAGTTCCTGGTCATCCTCCGGCATCTCGGACAGTTTCTCATAAAAAAGTTCCTTCTGTAGATCAGGCTCTTCCACTGTCATCTCCGCGAGTTGCTTTGCGTACGTATTGATATCCGGATTCTTCGTCCCCATCAGCCTGTCCATAGACAGGTCCCAGTTTTTTTCTGACTTTTCAACCAGGTGCTGTGCCTTCCATTCTTCCACGGCGGAAAGGGAAAAGCAATTATCCGAAATCGTGGAAATACTGATTGATTACATATCTGTTGGCAAGCGAATTCCCGGCACAAGGAACGTTCCCATTGAAATCCACTGGAATTTCTAAGGAAAGCACTGACGAAATCAATACTTCTCTAATTTCATAAACCTATTAACCAAAAGTTGTTCTTATATGATCGCACCAGAGGGAACAGCATGGCTGAATTGTTACTTCCAAACCATGGAAATCATAAATTACCATGCATGATTACAAACATCCTGCCCACACTATACCAAAGAACACGACACTGTGTTCTACAGGCAGATTTGTATGTAAAAATGGAGGTTAGTGTGAAAAATAAATTTTTCACACACGAATTTGTGCCTGCGGCCTCAGATTCGCAGGTTACGGAAAGGTATGGTTATTTTTATGGGAAATAAATCAAACGACACAGAACTGACTGCCGCTTTGGCAAAAAACACGCTGGATGAAATCCCCCAGCCGAAACAAGACGCAAAAGAAATCGTCGGACTGATCCGGCACAGCGGAAAGATTGACGGTTATCAGCTTTCCGATCATTCTACCGTCAGTAAAGCCGAGGGTGTACAGATGGCAAAAAACGGCGACATCAAAGGGGTTGGGGTAGCCCACCGGGGAGACACGGAATACCTAAAATCCATCCCCGACGGTTCGGAAAATAACAACTTAGGAAGTCTTCCTACCGTATCGGGCTGACTATAAGGGCTGCAAAAAGCAGCCCTTACTGATCACTTCTTATATGTCCGGCACGCATCCACGTATGCCAGGATATTTTCAAAAGGAACTTCCGGCTCCAGCAGATGGGTAGGCGCCACAAAAAGTCCGCCCTTATCCCCGGCAATATCCAAGTTACGCCATACCGTCTCTTTTACCTCTTTGGGTGTGCCATGAGGCATCACCGTCTGGGTGCCTATGGTTCCATGGAAGGATATCTTATCCCCATACTTCCGGTAAATCTCCTCAAAATCCATGCACTCACTCTGGATCGGGTTTAGCACGTCAATCCCTGCCTCGATCAGATGCGGAATCAGCGGCTCCACAAATCCGCAGGAATGATAAAAGACGATCACTTCCGGATTTATTTTTTTCACTTCATCAATGATCTTTTTTAACCGGGGTTTTAACCAGGTACAGTACAATTCCTCGCTCATCATGATGGTGTGCTGCATACCGATATCATCCCCCAGAAAAAGTACATCCACCCCCGCCTTCACATAAGCTTTTGCGCGGATTAAGGAAAGCTCCGTCACCTTGTCAAGCAAAACCTCGGCCATCTCATCCTCGGCCATCATATCGCAGAACAGCTCTTCCATACTTCTCATGTACCATGCGCTCTCCCAAATCGTGGTCTGCATATTCCCCAAAGCGATCAGGTCCTGTTCCTTGATCCTTCGCACCTGCTCCGCCTGATGAGAACCGTCCGCCGACGCATAATCCGGAAAAGGATAGCTTTCAATCTCCTCAACGGAGTTAAACAGTTCCATGGGATGGCGCATATAGGTCATATGCATACTGTTTGGGGATTTTTCATGGCCGACGCCCAAGAGGTCAATATCCGCCCCTTCCGCCAAAGGCTTCTTTTCATAATATTTCCTGTACTTCTCCACATCATAATCCAAAAGGCGCAAATCTTCCACGTTCCGCCATGGCATCCCGAAATATTCCACATAATCGTCCACACCCAGTTTTTCCTTGCATACCTCCACAAGATGGGGGCAAAGGCTGAATTCTACCGGAACTCTCTCAAATCCCCGCCTGCGAAGCAGTGACAAAAAATTTTCCCTGTTTGTCATGTTATCTTCTCCTGGTCATCCCCTACGGCTTCCAATACTTCTCCATACTTTCCTTTGCCAGCTCCACATACCGCTTCCCGCGGTTAAAATCCCCGTAAATGGTGCCAACCTCCCTTTGGGCCACCTCAAGGAGACACCCGCTGGCTGCCTGTGCAACGCCTTTAAAATATTCGCGGATAGCATCCTCATCCAAAGGACCCGGATTCGTCACGTATTCTGCCCGGGGCTTACTGTAGTAGACCACATTGCTGCCTCTTAAGAACTCGCCTACCTGCCGTTCATTGTTAAAGGGCGATACCGACAGCTTCCGCAGATGCTTCCACTTGGAAACATACTCCGGCCAGATGGCGTCCACCCGCTCACAGCACCCATAGGAGAGAAGCCCAAAGCGTTTTGCCAGCCGGTCCTGATAAGGAAACACAAATTCCCCGAACATATCCGTGGAAATAGCCGTGGCTTCCTGAGCCTCCAAAAAGCCCCAGCACTGGGTTGTCTTCGTCACGTTTTCCGATGGCAGTTCACTGTTAAACGCAAAGCTTTCCTGGGCTACAGGGCTGATTCCCACAGTGGGGAGCAGCAGGTTTTCCTTTTCCAGAAAATCATAATAATTTTCATAGGCCGTGCAAGCCATATCCATTACCTGATGAAGCTCGTCACTGTAATCGTACATGGAATAGTAATAATTCTCCATACCCATTAAGGCAACCAAAGGATTGGTGATAGCCCCCGGCAGACTTCCCATCACCATCCGCACCGGCAGGATATCCCCGAACAGATCGGATGCCAAGTCAATTCTCCTCTGGGTTCCTTCTCTGTCAACACCAAAACTGCCGCCCTTAAGTTTATCCATATCCTCATCCAGATCCCCGATCACAGGGTCGATATGGTAACCGATGGATTTTTCTTTCATGCTCTTTGATATCTGCGCCCTGATTCCAAAAGGGGATAGATAAGTCTGCCACTCAACGTCGTAAGTGGCGGATATGGGCGTATCGTCATCAAAAAGCTCCCGCCCCACCAGCGTACTAAGCAGAGACCGTTCCATCTCCTTTGCCTCTTCCCCGGTACATTTCAGTCTTGGCTCGATGACTTCATCCGGGAAATTAGAAAACAAAAGCCGCACGGTAGGCAGCTCCCTTCTCCCTTCCTTAAGAGCCTGCCACTTTTTCATGACTTCCTTATTCTTGTCTGAATTGGCATACTCTGCCTGCTTTTCTGCCAGGCTTCTTAACCGCTCCCTGTCTTTTGCATTAACCGTCTCCATTTAGATATCCTCCTGTTTTATGGTTCAAATCCCATATATTCCATATAAAGTTCCTGAAAATCCTTATCGTTTGAAAGATTGACTTCTTTCGCCAATCCTGCCAGCCGGAAAGTGTCTTTGGCTGCCCCGCTTTCCGTCAGATATTTTACAACCCCTCTAAGGCAGCTGTTCCCTACCGCCCTCACCTTTTCTTCCAAGGATGAAGGGAAAAGCCCTATGCCCACCGCCTTATGGATATCCATTTTATGACCAAAGCCCCCGGCCACATAAACACGCTCAATCTCATCCCAGGCTATTCCGTAGCGAAGAATCAGTGTTTCCAGCCCTGCCCGCACCGCGGACTTTGCCAGCTGGATCTCCCTTACATCCTTTTGGTAAAAGCGGATCTTCCCGTCTTTTGACAGACCGACCCCCGATTCAAAGTAAGGATCCTCCATCAAACCCGTTTCATCCACAATGCCTTCCTTGATCAGTTCATAGACACAGTCAATGACACCGGTGCCGCAGATTCCCTTGGGCTCTTCTTTGCCTATGGTTTCCGTCTTTATGTTTCCCTTTTCCATCTCCACCTTGCAGACTGCCCCCGGTATACTCCCCATACCGCAGACAATGTTCCCGCCTTCAAAGGCCGGCCCTGCCGCCGTGGACGCCACAAGAATCCGGTCCTTGTTCCCGATTGCAAGCTCCCCGTTGGTTCCAAGATCAATCAAAACCGAGACCTTATCCTGATCCGCAAAGCCAAGGGCGTAAAGCCCGGCCACGATATCCCCGCCTACATAGGTAGAAATCCCCGGATATACCGTAATCTCAAAGTCAGCAGAACCATGTTCCGCTTTCCCAAACAATTCCTTTTTGGTGGTATGGATGGTATCTATGTTCACAGGCAAAAAAGGATATACTCCCAACGTTTCGCAGGAATACCCCATCAGCAGATGGATCATGGTGGTATTGCCACCGATCACCATCCGCTCCACCTGTATGTTTCCGTCCTGTGTCAGTTTCAAGGTTCCTTCCTTAAGAATCTCCCTGATCATGACCGTCAGCTCATCCTTTTTTCCGCCGTTGGCGGCTTCGATCCGGCTGATCACATCCGCCCCATATGCCCTCTGCCGGTTAAGTGCGGTATAGACATCCGCTATTTTTCCTGTGGCAAGCTCTACCAGCTGCATGGCAATGGTGGTGGTTCCAATATCCACTGCGATTCCATATTCCCTGCCTTTATCCGGGGGAAGGACATCCTTATCTTTGCCATCGGCCTGCACAAAAAATCCTTCCTTCTCGTCCTCTTCTATCAAGATGGTGCAGTCACTTTCCGGATATGCTCTGCAGGCAAGACGGTATCCGGCCGCAAGCTCCTCATTGGAAAAAAATTTAAGATCAGCTTCCGTTTCCGGCACGCTGCCGTCTAAGACCCGGATACGGCATTTCCCGCAGCTTCCCCGGCCTGCGCATACTGCGGAAAGAAATACCCCTTCTTTTCGTAAAGTCTCTAGCAGAGTCTCTTTTTTCCTTCCCTTTATCCTTCGTTTCTGTTCTTTGTTTCTCACGGTGATATGAACCACAGGTATGTTCCGCATCATACAGTTCACATTATCGCATCTGCTGCAGTCATGTTCCGCATAAAACCTAGAGGTATCCCGGTCTAACAGATAGACCTGGCAGACCGTTTTTACCGGGTCATACATATAGCTTTCTTTGATCCCGATCCCTGCTTTCTGCGCGCCTGTTACCTCAAATGCCTTTTTTTGTATGGTCATGGGAATATCCGCAGGTGCTTCTACCCTGCGGACAATTCCCCGTTTCCTCTCTTTGCACAAATGTATCACAGTGTCTTTTATCGCTTCATCCATCTGAAAAAGATAGTCGTCCGCCATAGCGTCTGCCAGCATCCCTGCCAGATAATTCCCCTCCTGAAACAAAGCGGTAGACCATTTGCCAATCTCATCCCCTACCGTATTGATTCCATAAAGCGCCTCAACGATTCCTTCTTCTTCCACCATCCGGGAATATTCATCAAAATCCCCAAACTCCAAAAGAGCCGCGGGCTTTATCTTCTCATATGCCAGAGGGAGCATTTCCGCAAGCTCCGTCATGATCTCCTCGTACAGGCTGCTGCCCGGATCTGCATGGATCATCCGGCAGACATTTTCCTTTGATATCTGAATGTGAAACTTCGTTATTACCACTGTTACACCCCTATCGAAAATTATGCGTTTTTGCCTTTTACCTTAAGCACCGCCTCTTTGGCTGTTTCTGCCGCTGACGCCGCGTCCGGTGTATAATAATCCGCCCCGATCTGCTCTGCAAAGCTGTCATTTACCGGTGCGCCGCCGATCATGACAATATATTTATCCCTAAGGCCTCGCTCTTTTAACCGATCAACACAGTCCTGCATCCTGGGCATGGTGGTGGTAAGAAGCGCGGACATGCAGATCACGTCAGCATCCACTTCTTCCGCTTTATCAATGAAAGCATCCGGAGCCACATCCACCCCAAGGTCATGAATCTCAAAGCCTGCTCCCTTTAACATCATAACGACAAGGTTCTTGCCGATGTCATGAAGGTCACCCTGCACGGTTCCGATCACCGCTTTTCCTACCGGCTCGTTTCCGATTTCCACCAGCTTAGGCTCTAGTACCGTAAGTCCTGCGTTCATTGCCCTTGCCGCTACCAAAACTTCCGGAACAAACACCTCATTGTTTTTAAATTTTGCGCCGATCGTCATCATACCGGCAAGCAGGCCATCGTTCAAAATTTCTTTCGGATCCATGTTCTCATCCAATGCCTGTTGTACCAGTGCCTTTACATTTTTTGCTTTCCCTTTTTGAAGCAATTCTGAAATTTCCGCAATAAGCGCCATGTCTTTTCCCTCCTATTATTTTACTACATGTATTGCCGCCTTTTTGGTATATTGTAATTTACTTCCCTGATGATTTTAGGTAATTATTTTAGATAAATATAATATTTTTACTATTTTAATTGATTCTTACCATTTGCTAAGGTATCATACCTTTAAAGAATTTTTTTACGCCAAAATCAAGGAGGAATTTTAATTGAAACCTTTATTATATTCCATTGTACCTCAAAAAACCCTGCAGTCCATGGCGGAAACTTTCTATGCCTGCATCCACCTGGCTATACAGATCATCAACGATCAGGGAGAGATCCTGGTTTCCGAGGGTGATACCCATCAGTTCTGCCGTCTTTTTCAAAAACATCTCCCTCCTTTTGACACCTGTGAAAAGACCCATGTATCGGCCAGCAAACAGGCGATCTCCATCGGGGAGCCTTATATCTTTGAATGCCATGCGGAGTTAAACCACATTGTCTATCCACTGATCAGCAAGCAGACTTTCCTCGGCTCTATTTTAGTGGGCCCTTTTTTGATGGACCGTCCGGACTCCATCCTGATCTCCAATCTCACCAAAAAATATCAGATCACCACCGATGAAGCCTTAGATCTGTATGACGAGGTAGGATCCATCCCCGTCATACCCCCTTCTAACGTGAACCATATCAGCCATCTGCTGTTTTACTTATTCTCCAACCTAATCTCTGACAGCAAAAAAGAACTGCAGAAAAACAGCCAGAAGCTTCTCCAGCAGTCCCGGATCAATGAGTCCATCCAGCGCTACAAGGCTGAAAGCGTATGTCCATCCCCCTATCCCTATGAGCTGGAAAAGGAACTGTTAAGCAAGGTAAAGCTGGGAGATTCTCAGGGGGCAAACGCCATCTTAAACGACCTGCTGGGCTATGTGCTGTTTTCCAAAGGCACCAGCCTGGATTCCGTAAAGCCGCGGGCTTTGGAGCTTTGTTCCCTGCTGTCAAGGACAGCCATAGAAGGAGGCGCTCCTGCGGAGAGCATGCTGGCCTTAAACGGCCAGTTTTTAAAAAATCTCCAGCAGGTATCCTCCCTTGAGGGCATGTGCCATATCCTGCAGGAGGTTGTGGAGGCATTTTCGGAAAGTATGTTCAGCCATAATCTCCCGCCCAAAAATAACGATATCGTCAAAAAAGCCATGCTTTATATCTCCGAAAAGTTTAATACCCCGCTGACCTTAGAGAACGTTTCCGCCTACGTGCACCTGCATCCTTCCTATTTTTCCACGGTCTTTAAAAACTCCACCGGCCTTTCCTTTAAGGAATACCTGAACAAGGTCCGCATTGAGGAAAGCAAGATCCTTTTATTAAATACCGACTTTTCCATCATCGACATTGCCATTGCCGTAGGATTTGAGGACCAGAGCTATTTCTCAAAAGTATTTAAAAAATATACCGGAACCACCCCAAAGCAGTTCCGGTAATCTTTTATATTCCTACCTGTTATAAAACTCGTCCACCGCACCAAAGAATGCCTCAATATTTTCCAGAGAGGTATTCGGCGGAATATCGCATCCGCTTGCCACCACGAAATTGGGATATTTACAGCACCGCTCCATAAGAGCCAGGGTTTCTTCCCTGATCTGCTCCGGGGTTCCGTTCCTGATGATGCCGGCCGGGTCAATGTTCCCGATCACGATACTGTCTCCCGGCATGACTTTAAGCGCTTCCTCGATGTCAATGGCATTGCCAAAGCTGTATCCTGCTGCCCCGATCTCTTTGATATTGTCAAGAAGGGGAACCGCATTCCCGCAATTATGGTATAGGATCATAAAGGAATCGTCCTCCACCGCATCCCGGATCTGCTTTACATAGGGCGTTGAAAACTCCGCGATAAGCCCAGGAGATAAAAGCCCTGCTGCCGGTTCCGCAATGGCAATCCCGTCAGCCCCCGCCTCCTTAAAGGCCTTGGCGTATTTGATCAAAAATTCCGTGGTCTTTTTCAGCACGGTCTCTACCAGTTCCGGTTCCTCATAGCATAAGACCATGATCTCCGTCATATCCAAAAGCCTGCCTGCTAACGAATAAGGACCAATGATCCCGGCAAGTACCGGACGGTCCGTGATCAGGCCGCAGATTTCTCTGATCCCTTTCACGCACTCACCGGTCCTGCCTTCGCCCACTTCCGGCACCCGCAAGACCTCCGCCTCTTCCTCGTCATGGATGATGGCCGCAGTCACCGTAGGCACTTCATCGCCGCTATAGTGGATCGGGCTTCCGAAAGCCTCCGCCTCCACCGACAGGTCCATCAGACTAAAGGCCGCCCCGGTATCAAACCTCTTAGCTACCGCTTCCATACAGACGGCCTGTAAATGCCCGTCTCTTACCATCTCCTCCACCGTAAGTCCGGTGAGATGGATTCCCGGAAAAGATAAGATCGGCATAGCCTTTTTCACCGGTGCGTCAATACAATCCTGAACCCATTTTTTCATATTAAGCTTCATAACAAACCCCCGCTTTGATACTGATTGTTATTTGGTTTCATAACGATTATAGCACCGGTCTTTTTCTTTTCTGGTAATTTCTTTGGCTCTCTATAAGTAATTTTACTTTTTCAGCCGGATGGTCTTCACTTCAAATGCCCCAAAAGGTACCGTAACCTGACCCTCCGTAACAGGGATCTCTTCCCTTGCGTTCTCAAGCATATCGCAAAGGTACGCCGCCTTACAGGGCATACACCTTACCGTTGCCGTAACCGCCGCCTTTTTGGACTCGTACAGGCGAAGGATCAGATCCCCGCTCCCGTCTTCCGCCGGCTTTATGGTATCTAATATCACGTTTTCCTTATCTACCGAAGCGGCGCTGAAGGTCTCTAATACCCCTTCGCTGATCCTGGGAAGCACATTCAGTTCATACCCCTGTCTGGTCACGTCGCTCTCCGCAAAACTGCCTTCCCATGCGGTAAATGCATAGGTAAAATGGTGTACCCGGTTATCCGCCCGCATTTCCGGTGCGGAGGATGCCCGAAGCAGGGAAAGCTCCAGGGAATTTTGATTCATGCTGATGCCGTACTTACAGTCATTTAACACGGCCGCCCCGTGGGAACCGTCGCAAAATGCGCTGTAACGGTGGTTGCACACTTCAAAACGGTCTTTATCATATGGCCGGGACCTGTGGGCCGGACGCTCCACGAAGCCGAACTGCATTTCATTAATGCCGTTTTCCGCATACACATCCACCGGGAAACATGCCTTTAACAGACGGTGCAGCTCTTTCCAGTCAACCTGTGTCTCAAATATAAGCCTGGTGCTGTCCGCCGAAAGCCGGATATACTGCTCTATGGAAGACTCACTGATCCTGCCGGTGACTTTAAGCGCCCCTTCTAAGCCCTGGGATACCATTTCCACTTTCACGTCGGTAAGGGCTTCCACCTCCTGATGGATATAGTTAGAGTCGATATCCCAGGCATCAAAGAGACGGGCCACGTCCTTATACAGACGGAAACGGTTCATAGGCTCTGCGGCAAATTCCCTGCCGGATTCCTTAAGGACAAAGGAGACTACCTCGCCTTTATTGTTGACTAAGACTTTCACCTTTCCATTTTCCATCACAAAGCCCTCCGGGCTCTCCATCACCTTTACTCCCGAGACTGCCGGTCCATTCTCCTTTACCGGGATCAGGGAGACTGCGCCTAAGGAAGGCAGCTTCACAAGGGCTTTCACCTTTCCGTCATATGCCTGTACCGGCACTTTCTCTCCGTCCTTCGTTTTTGCCCCGCCTTCAAACCGGGCAGGCAGCTCCACAAGGGCCGTCCGTTCAAAACTCAGGGAGTTCCATACCGTTACCGCTCCCTCATCTGACTGTCTCGTCAGGGCGGCAAAGGCTTGTTCCGTCATCTCCCCGGCGCCTTCCTGGATCGCTTTATGGGCCTTTTCCGCTTCCACATACACCCGGGCAATGGAAGACCCCGGAAGGATATCATGGAACTGGTGCAGCAGCACTTCTTTCCAAAGCCCGTCAGCCTTTGAAAGATCGTAATCCATCCCCCCTGCCATGGCAAGTGCGCTCCAGATCTCCATTTCGCGCATGGCAAGCTCGCTCTTACGGTTATTTTGCTTGATCATAGCCTGAGAAGTATAGGTTCCCCTGTGGGCGCTGAAATAAAGCTCCCCAACATAGGTGTTCACCGGTCCGCCAAGGGCCTCCATATCATGGAAAAATTCTGCCGGGCCTGCCATCTTCACTTTTGCGCTGCCCTCTAAATCTTCCTGGCGTTTCGCAAATTCCACATGGTCTCTTGCCGGGCCGCCGCCCCCGTCGCCATACCCGTAAGGCATCAAAAAGGCATCAAGATCTTGAAGCTGTGTACGCTCCTTCCAAATCTTGTTCACTTCCACAGGATTGGTGCGGTAAGTATAGCTGGTAGGCAGGAAGGATACGATAGAAGAACCGTCCATCCCCTGCCAGGTAAAATAATGGTAAGGGAACTGCTCCCCTTCATTGTAAGACCAGAAGATCTTCTGGGTGACTAAATATTTCACGCCGCAGCCCTTTAAGATCTGGGGCAGGGCAGCCGTGTAGCCAAAGGTATCCGGAAGCCACAACACCTCGCTGTCCACGTCGAACTCTTCTTTATAATAACGTTTGCCATGGACCAGCTGGCGGATCAGGGCTTCCCCTCCTGCCATATTGGTATCCGGCTCCACCCACATAGCGCCGTCCGCGATCCACTGGCCCTTCTTCACCGCCTCTTTGATCCTTGCAAAAAGCTCCGGATAGTACTTTTTGCACATTTCATAGGAAGCCGGCTGGCTCTGGATAAACTTGTACTCCGGGTATTCCTCGATAAGGCGCAGCTGTGCCGCAAAGGTCCTTTCGGTCTTCCGGTAGGTTTCCGCCATGGGCCAAAGCCATGCAAGATCTAAATGGGCATTGCCCACCGCATAAAATACCGGTGCGCTAGTGCCGTTCTTTGCTTCCATCACCGGGCGGAGCGCCTGCCTTGCCTCCTTGTAGGATGAAATCCGCCCCTTCTTTGGCTGCTCAAAATCCACGATCAGCGTAAAACGCTCCAAAGCCTTTGCAATCTTTGCCGCCCGAAGAGAAGTCTCATCCAGCGTTTCAAGAAGATATTTTAAAGTCATCACGTCCATATAAAGCTGGTATGCGTCCTCGTTCCAGATGCCGTAGGTACATTTCCCCAGTACCGCTCTTGCGCCTTCCCTGGCCTGGTCCGTATAAGCGCCGGGAAGGACCGGCCCGGTACAGCAGCCTCCTGTGGGAGCGTCCGGCAGGAAGTGGCCGGCATAGGTTTCCATGAAAAGTTCAAAACGCTCTCCCCCGTCGGCACAAGGGCATAACACGTTATCTTCCATAAAATGGTGAGGTTCATACACCCAGGAAGCCCGGTAAGTACCAAACGCTTTCCCGTTTACAAACAAAGCAGACTCCCCGTCGGGCTTTAAGTCCATGACGATCCTTTCCCCTTTGGCGCTTTCAGGCAGCGTAAAGCTCCCCCGGAACCAGCCGTATTCCCATTCTTTGCCCCAGGTAAAACCAGGGCTTACCGGAGCAAAGTCTCCCTTTGCCGCCTCCTCAAGGGTCAGGTATTCCATGGTAGTAAACGCTTCTAATGAAATTTCCCCCAAGGGCTCATAAAAATCGTCTTTCAGGGTACGTATCCAGTGTTTTACCCTGTCCTGCCATTCTGAATGCATCAGTTTCATTTTTCTTTCCTTTCTTAATGATAATTTTTGGTTTCATTCAACTGCCGTGACAACAGTCACACATTCCCCGCCGGCCGGCACCAGAATCTTTTCCATCCGGGCGTAATACAAATGGCCCAGCTTTTTTGCGTTTCCGCCGCGCTCCGCCAATACCGTCACTCTTGCGTCATAAAGCATGGATACTTCCGGCCAGTTGGAGCCATACAAAAATTCCCCTACCGTGTGTTTCCCTTCCCAATCACTGGTCTGGATCCTTTCGTTTATATATCCGGTCAAAAGCGGTTTTCCTGAAAGGGTATCTACCGGCCGGTCATTGAGCGAAACAAACTGGGGGATCGCATGACTGATCCGTCTCATCCACTCCAGATAGATTTCTTCACCTGTGAAACGATATAATTTTAACATAGAATTTCCGGAAAGTGTACAAATACCTGGTGCAGAATGCTTATTTTGAGCATTGGCAAACACCGTTCCCCTGGTATGGGCCGAAAGTTTTCCCGCCGTACTTTCTTTGGGAAATTGGAAATCGTAACTCATGACCCAGGTAACCGCCAGACGGAAGGCTTTCTTTGCCGCCAAAAGCCACCGCTCCTTCCCCGTTGTCTCATATAACTGCACATAGGATTCCAGCAGAGCAAAGGCGGATTCACTGTCCGGCGCCTGACAAATCTCACCCGGGCCGCCGTTTAGGACACCCCGTCTTAAGCAGTTCTCAAGATACCCTTCCCCCAGGGCCTGCGCTGTCCGCAGGTATTCCTCATCCCCGTAAACTTCATAGGCAAGGGCGAGAGCCGCCGGAACGATGGCGCCGCTGGCCGTTTTGCCTTGTAACAGGATTTCCCGGTCCATATCCAGAAACTGCCCCACTTCCCCGTTCTTTTTCACAAACCGTACAAACGCGTCGGCCTGGGCCTTGACACTTTCTTTCAGCCCTCCCACCTGGATCTCCCGCTCCCGTAAATAAATTAACTGCTTTAACATAAAGTACAATAAATCCCCGTCTTTGCGCACCAAAAGCACGCTGTTCCCCTCCTCGGAAAACGCATCCCCGTAACATTTCCCTTCCGCATACATGGGAACATACCAGCCGTTTTCCTTTTGCAGCCGGTTTACAATAAACGACAAAGTGGAAAGGGCCTGCTGCCTTGCCGCGCCTTCGTCTTCCATAAGAAAGGGGAAGGTGCTCATGCCCACCTACCCAGCCGGCCCGCCGAAATCTCTTTTTGCCTTGATGCTGACCGTAAAAAACTCCCCCTCTTTTGTTTCCTCCCGCCTGCATTTCGCCAGACAGGGGAAATGCACCAGAGGGGTTTCCCATTCCCCCTGATGCACTTTTAGTTCCCGGCATTCTTCCTTCACCGGTATGGATTTATCATATTGCTTTACGCTGATCTGATACATCTCCCAATCCCCTTACACTCCTTTTAGTTTTCTGCCTTCCACGCATCAAGCTGTGCCTGTTTCTCGGCAATGATATCATTGACCCCTGCCTGCTCTAACCGCTCAAGCAGCTCAGGAACCTTCGTTTCCGGATCCACGGATCCACTGCAAAGAGCCGGGCGCATTTCCTCTAAGATGGAAGTACAGTTTGCAATCTGGGTCTTCACCGGTTCGGGGTTAAACACAAACCCTGATAACGGGGAAACATCCGCTGTCCGGTCCGCTTCAAACACGATGCTCTGGGATTCCTTCTGCTTATCCCCCGCTTCATTTTTGTTGTAAAGGGCCCGCGTGAAATCCGGGCTGTAGGACTGCCCAATCTGCCATTCATTGTAGTTAAAGTTATATTTGCCGTCCACGAAGGAAAACGTTCCGTCTTCCCCGTAAACATAATCCACCCCTTCTTCCCCCTGGGTGATCAGCATATACAGTTCATCATTGGTATTTAACAGCTCGATCAGTTCCACTGCCTTTTCAATGTTCTCGGATTTTGCGTTTACCGCAACCGCCGCCGTTGACCCCGCACCTGCCGGTAAAAGAGTCCTTGTTGTGGAAACCGTAACTGCCGGTGCCGTATCCGCCTCACACATACTCATCTTGGACACATCACTATTTCCCGGGAAATCAACGGAATCCGGCCAGCCATAGCAAAGCTCCGCCACAAACTTGGCAGCCTTCCTGTCAACAGTCGTATCTGTTACCGTGGCGCCGTCTTTCCTTACGTACCCCTTTTCGTACCAGTCGCGCATGATCTTGCAGAACTCCATGAACTCATCGGTGGCAAACTGATTGATAACGGTATCCGGATCTTCATAGCGGATCCATCCCGCCATCTGGGAATCGCCTACCGCTTCCATATCCCAGTAAATGCCATCGCTTTTCCACAACGGACCGCCCTCCGCAGTTTCCCATCCGATCATATCCGGGTGTTTTTCAAGAGCCTTACCGATAAATTCCCCTGTCATTTCCAAAGCTTCCAGCGTGGATTTCCCCTTCACTGCCTGCCACAGCCCTTCCGGTATCCTGGAATAGGTTTCCGGTGCCAGCGTCGGCAAAAGCTCCGTTAAATCCGCATAAGCGCCCTTGCCCGCATGGTTGTAAAAGTCAAACCAGTTTGCCGTAAAGCACAAATCCCACGCATCTCCGGTATTGATCATCAGGTTCATCTTTTCCTGATACTGGGATCCGTCGATCATGATCAGATTTAAGTGAACACCGATTTCTTTTTCAATGATCTCATTCGCTTTCGCCATGATCCTTTCCTGATCAATCACCGGGCTGTTTGACATGTAAAAGCTCAACTCCACGATATCCCCGGTGCTTTCTTCCTGTTTTGCGGACTCCTCCTTTTCCCGTTACCAAAATGATTATCCTTATTCCTTCACCGCCCCGATCGTAAGTCCTGACGCAAAATACTTTTGCAAAAGCGGATATAAGAAGATGATCGGCCCTACCGCCAGCACGCAGGTGGCCATCCTCGCCCCCTCGTTTGGCAGATCCGCAATGGCATTCTGCATGGACTTGGAAGCGCCGGCGTTCTGCATCAAATACTGGATATTGTTCATCAAAGACTGCAGAAGGTACTGCAGGGTCTGAAGCTTCGGATTTTCAATGTACAAAGAACAGGTCATCCAGTCATTCCAATAAGCAATCGCCGTAAAAAGCCCGATGGACGCCAGCGAAGGCTTGGATAAGGGCAGGACGATCTTAAAAAACGTCCGGATTTCCCCTGACCCGTCTATCCTTGCGGATTCCAGCAAAGAAACCGGAATTGTCCTGAAAAAATTTTTCATGATCAGCACGTTAGTGGCTGATGCCATGTAAACAATAATCAATACAAATATGGTGTCTTTTAAGTGGAGATACTTCGTCAGCAGCATATAAGTGGGAACCAGGCCTCCATTAAACAGCACGGGGATGTATACAAACAAAGCCAGCTTATTTCTTGCCGTCACCTCTTCCCTTGTAAGCCCGTAGGCCAGCATGGACATAAAAAGCAGATGCAGGAACGTTCCCGCCACCGTGACAAATACCGTGACCCCATAAGCTCTGGCCACGGAAGCCGCCCCTGTAAACACGTACTCGTAAGCGGAAAGGCTGAACTTCCTGGGAATCAGGTGGTATCCTTCCATCAACAGGGATTTTTCATCCGTAAAGGAAATCCCGATCACCAGGAGAAGGGGCAGCACACAGGCAAGTGTCAGCAAAACGAATACAATATGTACGGAAAGGTACCATCCATTTAATTTTTTTGTTTTCATCTCTCCCCTCCTAAAACAGTGCGCTGTCCGGTTCAATCTTTTTAATCACCAGATTGGACGCCAGTATCAATATAAACCCTACCACCGACTGGTAAAGCCCGGCAGCTGTCGACATGCCGTAATCCCCAAGGCTCTTTAACGCCCGATACACATAGGTGTCAATGACATCCGTAGCCTGATACAGTGCCCCGGAATTATTAGGCAGCGTGTAAAACGCGTTCCAGTCGCCAAAACCGCCGTTGAAGAATTTTCCCACCCATAAAAGAATCAGCACGATCATGGCAGGGCGGATCAGCGGCAGCGTGATGTTTTTGATCTGCTGCCATTTACCTGCCCCGTCTAACTGCGCGGCTTCAAGGTAATCCGTGTTAATCCCCGCTATGGCGGCCATATATAAAACGGAATAATACCCTATGTTCTTCCATACATAAGCCAACGGCATGATAAACCGCCAGTATTTTGGTTCACTGTACCAGTAAATCTCCTGCCCCAGCACATGATTCACAATCCCCCTGTCCACACTTAAAAGGGAAAACAGGATATACTGGATCACGATCCAGGAAAGGAACGTGGGCAGCAGGATCGCCCCTTTGTAAATGGTGGAGCTGACCTTCCCCTTCAGTTCGTTTAACAGAATCGCAAGGGCCATGGCGCACACCGTCACAAGCACCAGCTCCAGCATGTTATAAAATAAGGTATTGAAGGTTACGGTCTTGACCGTGTCGGACTTGAAGAAAAACTCAAAGTTCTTATACCAGGGGTCCATCCACGGGCTTTTAAAAATCCCGTCCACCGGGTTAAAGTCTTTAAACGCCAGTATGATCCCCACCATGGGGGCATAAAACAGCAGTGCGATCATGAAAAGACCCGGGGCCATCATGACATAAAACGGGGCCTGTTTCTTGAACGGAACCTTCTTTTTTTTCCAGAGCTCTTTTTTCATCGGTCTCCCTCCCTTATCCACTGGTACATTTCCGTCTCGGAGGCCGCTTTGGCCGCAAGGCAGACCCGAGCGCTCCAGATTCCGGCGCTTAAGGGGGAAACGGATTCCTTTTCCCTTCCGGAGATCAGATCCACAAAGTTCTGCATCAGAACCTGGTCGCCGCCTCCATGCCCATCCGTCGACGTGTGAAACTGAATCCTGGCGGCCTTATCGCTCATATGGTCATAGACTACGATTTCGTCCCTGACAAAATCATATTCCAGCGTTCCCAAATAGCCGTACAGCCTAGCCCCTCTCCTTGCCGCTTTCTTCCTTGCAAAGAAATTCTGGCTGTAGACCGCATGCATGCCGGACTCATAGCGCACGATCATGCTCCCGCTGTCCTCATTTCCGGTATCTTTTGCATAGCAGCAGTAGTCCCCCTGGGGATGTCATTCCGTGTCTTTTCAATATGGTAAGTGCTTTCCATACAATCCCTCATGCGGTCACACTGGCTGCAACGAAGACCGGAAGGCATATCCCCCCGAAAGATCTGCTTCGATTTCATCGCACAGACCTGAACGGGCTTTTCCCCGGTGAGATAGTTAATCACGTCTATATCGTGAGTGGCTTTTTGTAAGAACAGCCCGTGGGCCTTCCCTTCGTCCCGGTACCAGTCGTGGAAATACACGAAACCGTACCCAACGTCGTTATAAGCCTGCACATGGTCAATCTTCCCGATCACGCCTTCGCTGATCAGCCGCCTTGTCTCCCGGATCAGGGCCGTTGTCCGAAGGGGGAACGACACCACTGTGGGAACCTTTTCCTTCCCTTCCCATTTACAAAGGCTCTCTATGTCTTCTTCGCAAATGCCTACCGGTTTTTCCAAAAATAACGGGATTCCTTTTTCCAGCACCATGCATGCATATTTTGCGTGTAAATTACAGGGCGTGCCTACCATGACCCCGTCTAATGCTTCCTTACTTAGCATCTCTTCCGCCGTTTCGTAAAAACGGATTTCATCCGGATCCATCCTGCATTTCCTTAACAGTCCGTCAATCTTGTCAATTTCCAGCTCATGCTGCAGTTTCTTATCACCGTCCTTGCGCATCAGCTCCTTTACCCTTACCGGGCCAGGATCCGCCACGGCCACAACCTTTGCGTCACCATAACAATCCCGCAGCTGATCCATCAGCATATCAATCCGGACGCCATACCCGATCACACCGATCCCAATACCCATCTTCCCATCCTCCTTTTCCCGAACTTCGTTTGTCAGCCCTTATTATGGATTCTGCCGCTTTCCTTTTCAACAATCATCTTTGCGCATCACTTCTATTTCTACCAAAACACGTCTCTAAAAAGTAACACAATCTCACATTATTACCGGTCACTATTGAAAACCGCGTATTTTTTCCTTATAATTTTCATTAATTATTGTCATATGGGGAGGCCGGCTATCATGCGCAGACACATTTCAGTCAAAAACTTTTTTTACACATTATTATTTACATTTATACTTTCCTCCATTATTTCCACGCTGATCCTTACCGTTTTTCTTACCGTTAACTACATAAATTCCATTACGTCCACTATCAAAAAGGCAAACCAGCAGCTTTTATCCCAGACCAACTTCGCCATTGACCAGATGGATGAAAATGTAGGCCGCCTTGCCAGCTCCTTTCTCACCAACAGCCATATCATGGCCTATTTATACTCCCTTGACATTGAAAGCACTATCCCAGTGCTCACCGCCAATGACCTGAAAAAACAGTTGCTGGCCCTCCCTTATGTGGAAAGTGTCTATCTTTTTAATGGAACCAACGGTTATATTTATTCCTCCAAAACAGGTTACCAGACATCTCTTAGCGATTTTGAAGACCCCGGCGCAGCCACCCTGCTTAAGGACAGGAACTTTTTATCTTCAGGCGCCAAACGCCCCGTTCCCGGTTCGAAAGATCCAAGAACCGGCGCCGTAAAAACTATCAGCTACTACTTCCCCATGGATTCTTCTGACGGTCTTAACGACATCATTGTCATCAATATCTCCATCTCCTCGTTGACAGATTCCATTGATTCGTTAAAACGGCTGACCGCCGCTTCCGGATCCGGCTTTATTTTGCTGGATGAAAACAAATCCTTCCTTACCGGAATTGTCAGTGGCAGCATGGAGGATGACGGAAACTGGCTCTCCTGTGCGTTACAGACAATCTCTTCCCGTGAAGAGCCGGACAACAGCTTTGTGAAAATAAACGGTTCCTACTATTTTCAGGTTTCCACCAGTAATAACCGTTATGGCTGGTACTTGCTCCAATACGTATCCGCCAAAGATATTTTTCAGGATGTGGTTTTTACCACCCTTACCGGGTTTTTACTGTTCCTGTGCGTTCTGGGAATCAGCTTCCTGTTTTGTATGTATTTCAGCCGGCGCCTTAACACGCCCGTACAGTCCCTGTTAAGCCACAACCAACAGCTAAGCACCCTGCAGCGCAAGACCAGATATTCCCGGATCCAGAACTTTTTAAACCGGCTGCTGGAAAATAACAGCTTAGATTCCCCTGACCAAACCAGACAACAGTTAGGGCATCTGGGTCTTTCATATCTGGAAGGAGAAAAACTCTGTATGGCAGTTTTTAAAATAGACAATTAGCGGCAGTTTTTATCCCTTCAAAATCCGGAAGACCTGTGGGCGATGCGCTTTTCTGCCGTCAACATCATGGAAGAGCTGGCCTCCACCGCTTTCCCCTGCAATGCGTTCAGTTGCGGATCATTTGGTAAACGGACAGGCCGAATCCGCCTGGTCTGATTACCATGGGCTGACCAGCCAACTATTCACTTATAGCTACAATGAGATCATGTCCACCATCATCCGAATGACTTATATGGTCTATGAGCGCCTGATTGAGAAATACCCCATGATAAAGGATGGCCTTACGCAAAACACGAAAAGCCTCCTGGCCAATCTGGAATACGCCGAGATTGCGGAAGACATCCACAATCATGTGCGCGTCTTTTTGGATGAGACCGCTGACGCCATCCGGAAATTAAAGGAAGACCCCGCCCAGCAAAACGCCGCCATCATATCGGAAAAAATGACCGCTATCATAAAGCTTGAATACGCAAACCCCACCCTGTGCCTTTGTTCCATAGCCGATAAGATTGGCTTATCCACCAATTATGCCGGACATATGTTTAAGCAAAGTATCGGTATGTCAGTTTCGCAGTATATTCTGGAATTGCGTATGGAGCAGGTGGCCCGCCTCTTGCAGACCACCTCTCTTCCCATACAACAGATTTTAGAAAAAGTAGGATTAGAAAAGAATAATTATTTTTACACCCGGTTTAAAAATCATTTCGGGATGTCACTTAGCGAGTACAAGCAGAAACTTCTGGAATCTCCCCAAAACGCCAAATGAGATGATAGGATATTTTCTCCTCATTGAGCTGGTATTTGGCCGCCGGGGGATATCCACAGCTCCCGGAACCGATACCGCTCATTTTGTAATCAATGTTCCACACCGTATAAGGAGATTCTTCCAGTTCAAAGTTATGCCCCGTTTCCCGGAGCTGTTCCTGGGTATAGTGGGATACCTGGAAGGAAACGGGATTTTCGGCACTTAACCTGATTCCCCTCCCTTCCCCGTCTTTCAAGCCGGCCTCATAGGTATGGCAGTGGCTGCCGTTTTCCTGAGGCTTGATATGATCCTCATGCATCATTGACACCCGGTCCTTAAAACGGCCAAACCATGTGGATCGCTGTTTGTCAAGATAGGCATCCCCGGGCCCCTTTCCCAGATATTCCACGGATTCAAACTCCCGTCCAAGGTAAAGCGTAAGACCCATTCTGGGAAGCCAGACCATGTCTTTATTTCGATTTCCCTTAGCCGTAACCTCAATGGAACCGTCGGGATAAACCTTCCATTTGCTCTGAAGCTCTAAACATTTTTCTTTATGCAGCGGGCAGAAGTCCTGCAAAACATTCACGACACATGTGTCATTTTCCTGACATACACTCATTTCCCGGCTCCTTGATGTCATATGGTAATAACCGGCCGCATCCCACTCTTTTGCCAGATAGATATCATTATCCGTTTCCGCCCGGGTAAAGTTAAATTCCATGGGTTTTTGCAGGTATTCTTTCCCCTCATAGACAAGGGAAGTAAAAACCCCCTCCCACAGGTCAAACAAATAGGTAAACCGGTCTCCATAGATACGAACCATGCGCCCTTCTTCCTGCCAGCCCACGCGCTCCCCTTTCTCTTCCGGCAGCTTTAAACGATATGCCTCCTTAAGGAAAAACTGGTCAAATCCCAGCTCTTCCCCTTTCCCCTTCATAAACAGCCCGCCGTTGGAAAGATAGATAAGGCGCAGACACGCCACTTCCCCCTTGATTGGCGCTTTACAGGGAATCTGATATTCTCTGGATTCCCCAGCCGGATGACTAACAGGGTCAAAAAAGCCCGTCTGGGTTATTTCCCCATCTTCGGAAATTTCATAGTTTATCCGGACCGCATCCTCCAAAGCCGTAAAATCAAGCCAGTTTTTCAAAAGCACCTTATAGGCTCCTTCATTGACTGATTCGGTATTGACAAGGCTGGCCCGTATCGGCCGGAGCACATTTTTGTATTCCTTTAAGCCGCTGGAAACGGTCCTGTCCGGAAACACCAGACCGTCCACACAAAAGTTCCCGTCGTGCTCGGCTTCGCCAAAATCTCCACCGTACAGATACCGCTCTTTTCCGTTTTCACCAATCCCGTCATACACGGCATGATCACACCATTCCCAGACACAGCCCCCCAAAAATCTTGGCTCCTCCAAAATCAGCTCCATATAATCTTCCAAGTCCCCGGGTCCGTTCCCCATGGCATGGCTGAACTCACTTAAAAAATAAGGCCGTCCGGCCCCCGACGCCAGATAGTTCCGGATCCCGTCAAGATCGTGGTACATGCGGGCATAAAGATCCAGCATGGAAGTATCCTGGGGAAACCGCTCTTCCCTTAAAATGCTCTCATAATGTAAAAGCCGGGCCGGGTCGTATTCCTTCACCCATCTTCCAGCCTTTTCCATGGCTTTACTCATACCGGACTCGTTCCCAAGCGACCACATGAAAACGCAGGGGCGGTTCTTATCCCGGATCACGTTCCTTTGCACCCGGTCCATGATGGCCTCTTCAAAAATGGGATTTTCCACGGTGCAGGACATCCGTTTCAAATAATCCTCTTCCTTGCAGTTGATGAAAACGCTGCCATGGGCCTCTATATCGCTCTCACTGATAACAAGGAACCCGTACTGGTCGCACAACCCGGGAAACCAGGGGGCATTGGGGTAATGACTGGTTCGTATGGCGTTGATGTTATGGCTTTTCATCAGCGAAAGATCCTTCTCCGCCTGCGCCACGCTTATGGCATAGCCGGTCTTAGGATCACTGTCATGGCGGTTTACCCCCCGTATCTTCAGCGGTCTTCCGTTCATAAAAACCACCCCGTCCCGAACCGTTATCTCACGAAAGCCGATGGTTTCCCAGATCCGCTCCTGCCCGCAGATAATTTCCGCACGGTACAGGTAAGGCGCCTCCGGGTTCCACAAAATAGGGATTGAAACCGACAGTTCCAGCTTCCCTTCCTTCCCCTTTTCCTCTGCGCATAACCTGCCGTTCCGGTCATAAATGCAGACTTTTGCTTCCAGCATTTCCCCGGTGCAGCCATAGGAAATCTCCACCTTCCCGCTTTTCCCATCCTCAGACGGCTCTGCCGCAATCCGGTAATCCCGGATATGTTCCTTCGGGCGGACCAAAAGGTACACATCCCGGAAAATCCCGGACATCCGCAGTTTATCCTGATCCTCCAAATAGGTTCCGTCACACCATTTTAACACCAGCACCGCTAAAAGGTTTTCCCCGTCCTTAACGTACTGCGTGATATCAAATTCACTGTTTGCGTGAGAAACCTGACTGTATCCCACAAAACAGCCGTTTACCCAGACGTAAAAGCAGGAATCCACACCGTCAAAATTTAAGTAAACCTTTTCCTCGCCCTTCCTGTTTAACATAAAACCCTTGCGGTAAGCGCCGCAGGGGTTTTCCCTGGGAACATAGGGGGGATTGTAGGGGATGGGATACATCTGGTTTATGTACTGATGGCTGTCAACGCCATAATACTGCCAGCAGGCCGGAACGCATACCTTTTGGAAGCCCTGCCCCTCCTCCCCGCCGCCTTCCTTCCCTGACAAAAAGAATCCGTCAGGAACCTCTGACGAAGAAGCATAAAAGCAAAATTCCCACTCCCCGTTTAACATCACCTGACGGCTATCCCCCGCTAAATCCTCCGGGAGATAATACGCCCTTGGTTCTTCCGTTCCCAAATGAAGGACCTTTGGGTTCTCATAATAAGCTTCCAGCTTCATAACAAATTCATCCTTCCGTTTTTCCGTTATCCCTTTTCAGGGTATACGCCATATTTCTGCCACAGGTTCCACATCCGCTCGTAGCGCTGCAAAGGAAGGCCCGTGTACACACAGTTGGAAGTGGAAAAAATATACCCTTTCCCATCTGCCATCCCTTCCTTTAAAGAACGCATCACGTCCGCATCGCACTCCTCGTCAGTTCCGGTCTGCAAAAGGCCGCAGTTCACATTCCCCACCAGAGCTATGGAATCCCCCACGATCTCCCGTACCTTCCTAAGAGATACCCCGCCCTGAGGATCCAGAGAGTGGATGGCATTTGGCTTACAGTCCGCCATCTGCTTTACGATGGGCATAATATTCCCGTCCGTGTGCTTAATCGTATAGTAGCCCATTTTCCGGTATTCCGCAATCACCTTCTTAAGGTAGGGCACGATCAGCTCGTCAAATTGGTCCGGCGAAAAAAACGGGTTGACATTAAAGCAATAGTCTGAGCACAGGGTAAATCCGTCCAGAAGATGACCGTTCTGGTCAAGCCGCATTGCTAAATCCAGACATTCCTCCACCCGTCTTTCGGATTCCTCGTTCAACTCCTCCGGTTCTTCCACCATCCGTACCGCAAAATCCATCATGGAATCACCGTCCGGAATGGCCCATGTAGGGTCGCCATGCATCATGAGATAGTACTCATCCCCGCTCTTTTCCCTGATAGTCTCCAAAAGCCATTTAATATTTTCAAACCCTTTTAGCGCGGACTGTACAAAAATGGCGCTGTGGCCATAGCGCTTGGCAATATCAATATGGATATCCGCCATCTCATTAATATGAAGTTTTCTTTCCTCGTAGCTCATCTGGTTCCATTGGTCATAAAGCCTGTGGCAGGGATGTACCTTCCCGAATGCCTCCATGGTCAGGAAAAATACCAGCTCAAAATGGGGCACCCGCCCGCCAATCTCCTCACACAATAATGTCTTGATAAACCGCTCCCTATGTGTCATGTCAATGCCTCCTGAATTTTGTTTTTATGATTTAAAATCCCCTCTGTATTCCCTGACAAACTCTATCATATTTAAGTATCCTTCTGCCGGAACATAAGACGGTATCGAGTTCCCCGTTCCCATCGCAATCCCCTTCTGGTTCCCCACCTTCTTAAGAATATCCATGGTGTATTCCCTTAAAGCGGCCCTGTCCATCTGGCAAAGGGCATCCACGTCAAACCCGCCAAAATTCCCGATCCGCTCACCGTAAGTCTCCACCCACCAGGAAAATGGCGCAATCTGATCCTCATTGGAATGTTTGGCGTTAATGCCCGCCCCGATCAGGTCTTCCATGATAGAAGAAATCTGTCCGCAGGAGTGCAGCAAAAACGGCTTTTGATAGCCGTGTACCAGGTCGATGATGGGCCGGTACCGGGAAACCACTTCCCTTCGCAGGGTATCCGCGGAAAGAAGGGTATTGCTCTTATATCCCATATCATCCCCGAACCGGAGCACACAGTAAATATCCCCGTACTCCGCCATAAACCGCTTCCAGATCTTTAAGTTCGTCTCCCCTGCCTTACGAAACAGCTCTGAAAACAATTCTTCGTCGTCATACATCATAAGGCAGAGGTTTTCGTAACCGGTAATATCCTGGACACATTCAAAAATCCCGTTGCCCACGCCCCCTACCGCCTTCATCCCTTCCGGCATCCGGTTCCTCAGTGCGGAAAAATATTTCCCGTTCGCCTTAAAGTAAAGGTCGGGAATTTCCTCCCAGGGGTATTCTTCAAAATCTTCCCTGGCTTTGATCGCCGGGTCGATCCGGCTGTTTCCCAAAGCCCCGCCACCCGGCATCACCTGCCCGATACAGCATTCAAAGGGAACCGCGTCATACCCGTAATCCCTGAAAAACCCGCAGTAAAGGGAAAAAACTCTTCCAGTTCCCTGTCGTCTCCCTCAAAAAGACCTGCCAGATCCCTTCCGATTATCTCCCCGATCTTTCCCGCATCCACAATATGCTCATACAAAGGAAGCCTTTTCGACACCCTGTTGTATGCGGCGTCCACCACATTCCTGTAATCCGGTTCAAATGTATGCATACCTATCCTCCTGCCACTTCTTTTTATTTTTCATTCCATTTGCGGAACACTTCGAATACGTCTTCCGGTTTTGCCCCGGCCCGAACTCGCATTGGGCAATGCACCCGCCGTTACTCCAAAGGGGGCCCTGACGTTGCGGATCTCCTTTTGGATATCCTCCGCGGTTCCCTCCACCAAAAGGCGCCGGCGGTCGATCCCCCACTCTTCTCCTTCCGCCTCATTACTTCCTTTTAACATATCTTTATCATATCCGGCCTCATAAAGCCACTACGAAAAGTAACACTTTCTCTAAGATATCACACACTCTGCCTATTGGGAGAAAAAAAGGAAAAAAATATGGTAGATGGCAGGGAAAATCTGCCATCTACCACCTTGATCCACCATTTAATCCAGCACACCTGCCACCGGAAGGTTTTCCATTGCCTTTTTCTTTTGATAAGGGGAGGAAAGCTCCAGGTATCGTTCTTCTTTGCCGCTCTTTTCAAAAGAGGTAAGGATCTCCAGCACGTGAAGAGTCTGCTGGGCGTCTGCCCTAAACTCCCGCCCGGTGCGAAGCGCCTTTGCCATGTCTGCCACTCCAATCCCCCGGCTGTTTTCACCATAGCCAAACAAAAGCGGCATCTCCTTAAAGGATCCATCCTCCGGCCTGAGCAAGCTTATGCTGCCGCCAAAACCATTGGGATCCGGCACTCGCAAGGTTCCTTTGGTTCCGTACACTTCCAAAAACGCCTGCCTGTCATAATAAACGTCGAAGGTGGTAAGCACCGTGCCGATGGCCCCGTTTTCAAACTGCAGAAGCCCTGCCGTGTGGGTGGGAACCTCCACGTCCACCACTGTGCCGCGCTTGGGCTCGCTGGTGATGACGCGCTGGGCAAACCCTTTCCCGCACATACCGCTTACGCCTTTTACCCTGCCAACCAAATTGACCAGTGCAGTCATATAGTAAGGGCCCATATCCATCATGGGGCCTCCCCCGGCCTGATAATAGAATTCCGGCGCCGGGTGCCAGCTCTCATGCCCGTGGCACACCATCTGTGCCTGTGCGCCCACCACGTCACCGATAAAGCCATCGTCGATGAGTTTCCGGCAGGTCTGGATACCCGCACCTAAGAAGGTATCCGGTGCGCCGCCAAGCATAAGCCCTTTTTCTTTCGCAAGATTGACAAGTTCCACCCCTTCTTCATAAACCGCCGCCAAGGGCTTTTCGCTGTAAACATGCTTCCCCGCAAGGAGCGCCGCCCTGGTAGTCTTATAATGCTCGTTAGGTCTGGTCAGGTTTAAAATAATCTCAATCTCTCCATCGGCCAGCATCTCCTCCATGGTTTCATACACTTTGGGAATCTGGTATTCCTCTGCCGCCTCCTTTGCCTTTTCCACAAAAAGGTCACACACGGCCACAACCTCCACCTCAGAAAAAACTTTGGTAAGGTTCTTAAAATAAATCCCGCTGATTGCACCGGTGCCCAGCACGCCAATCTTCACTTTATCCATGATAAGCTCCTCTCCTTAATACATTTTTGCGGTATTTTCGTACCGATCCGTGGTAAGGTGATTCTTCACCGCATAGGCTTTTCCTTCCGCCGCCCACAAAAGGCCCCGCTCCATCAAGACCGCGGATTCCGGAAATTTGTCAAATACGTCGTCATGATGCCCTAAAGAACAGTAAAACACCCGCCCGTTGCCCCAGAATTTCGTCCATGCCACCGGCATGTCCACCGCCTTGTTGGCGCTGTGGTAATAATTCACCACCGGGAACCTGGTGGTCGCCAGGACCTCCACCGCCGGGTCCACATGGAGATAATAGTGCTCGCTGCAGACGTGGAAATCCTCAATCCCTTCCACGATGGGGCTGGAGCCTTTGTGGATGTTCACCGTGTAATCAATCCCATCCCCGCCGGGGTGGCTGACCCACTGCCCACCAGTCATAAATTGCCACTCAACATCCTGACGGAAGGCATCGCACATCCCGCCGTGGCAGCCCCCCAATCCTGTTCCCGCAGCAACCGCAAGGCTGATGTTTTTACAATACTCCGGCTTAATCTCCCCCATGGTCCAGCAGGGAATGATCAAATCCATCGCCATCACCTTTTCCCTGTCCGCAAGCACGTCCTGCGTGTCGGAAATTTCACAGCTATACCCGTGTTTTTCCATCATTTTCCCAAACCGTTCTGCCACCAGTGCCGGCTCATGTCCATCCCACCCGCCCTGGAATATCAATACCTTTTTTGTCGTTTCCATAAAGAAACCTCCTTCCTTTTCCGTCCAAAAAACTTTCTACTTGCAGTATAGCAGATTATTCAGTAAAATGATGGTCAGAAGAAAAAAGAAACCAGCCATAAATTGCCATGCATGAAATGCAAAATATACATTACCCACATTGTTAAAAGGAGGATTCTGCCCCATGCAGCCCTTTTATGAAAAAAAGAACGAAGAATTTCGGTGTTTTTCCTCGGAAAATATGTCTTTCCCGGCGCACTTACACTATGCGGCCGAGCTGATCTTTGTTAAGGCCGGAATCATTGACGTTACGGTAAATGACCAGACAAAAACACTCAGGGAAAACGAGATTGCCCTCATTTTCCCTGAGACCGTACACAGCTACCTGACAAAGGATCATTCCCACTCCATCCTGTGCATCTTCTCCCCTTCCCTTACAAGGGGATATTACCAGCCGCTTTGCAAAAAACAGCCCGAGTGCCCGTTTTTTTCTTCCCAGGCATACGATATGGACCTCGCCCCCTCCTTTGACAGGATGCTTTCCCAGGCAGGACACTCCCTTCCCATCAGCGAAGCATGGCTGAACCTGATCTTAGCTTATCTGATGTCGGACGCGGTTCTGCTTCCCCGCAACGACCAGTACCGCACGGATATCGGCTATCAGATCATTTCCTACATCTCCAACCACTTTCAGGAACCCCTTTGTCTGGATCAGGTTGCCCAGGAACTGCATTTTAACAAATACTACATCTCCCGGGTATTTTCCGGCAGGCTGCACTGCAGTTTTCACGAATACCTAAACCGGCTACGATTAGATTACGCCGTCCGGCTCCTTCGGGAAACGGACCACAATATCACGGATATCTGGCAGGATGCCGGCTTTGAAAGCCAGAAGACCTTTAACCGCACCTTTTTGTCCTGCTATGGGATGACACCCTCTAAGTACCGCGGAAAAATGCCCGCCGAATAAAACTGCCATACTGTTACCCATAATATTTTTCAACACGCTCTCTAAATTTTTCAAACAGGGGATAATACACTTCGATGATGCTTTGAAACTGTTCCGACGCAAGGGTTCCGTCATAGTCATGAGCTAATTGATTTCTTATCCGCAGCATCTTCATCCACCGGTCATCATCAATAATGCCGTTGGCAAATGCCTGCTGCAGTGTTTCCCGCGGCGATCCAAGGGCAAAGTCAAGAATTTCAAGTTCTTTTACCAATATATCCTTCATGACCTTCCACGCAATGTCAAAGGTGAGATTATAATTTAAAACCGTTCCTTCCAGCACAAAGTCGGCCTTTACATCCGCGTCAAGACTTTTTCCTAAATTCTTCAGACTTTTACAGAAGGTACGATATCTGTTAATAGATCTGCTTTCCATATTTTCTTATATCCTCCAGGAGAAATTCATTGTGGATACTGTCATGGTCAAAAATATCAATTTTACGAAGCGTATCGATTTCCTGAAGTTCCTGCTCTAATTGCAGGATATCTTCACATCCATAAACCACAAAATCTATATCGCTTGTGGGCGCCGCTTTGCCCGTTGCAAAAGAACCAAACAGATCCAGCCGCCTGACTCCATTTGATCTGCATATTGCGGCAACTTTATCGATCACTTCCGAAACCGGCATGATATGCTCATTTTCCTCTGCAATCCTCTTTTGAAAGACTGTTTTATCAGGCATACCTGCCGCCTCCTTTTTCTTTATTATCACCATTTTATCATCAAATAATTTCTTTGTAAATAAATCCCCCAAAATCGTAATTGCGTTGGTTAAAAAATCCTAGTATAATTTAGCAAGACTAAAAGAAAGGTATTGATATGCTTATTACTGGCTTACCTGATGGAAGATACAGCTCTGCTCCCTCGGGATGCCCAGGCCCAAACGGATATCGGCTACCAGATCATCTCCTATATTTCCAACCATTTTCAGGAATCACTGACCCTTGAGCGGATTGCCCGGGAGCTGCATTTCAACAAATACTATATTTCCCGGGTATTTTCCGGAAAGCTCCATTGCAGCTTCCATGAATACGTAAACCGTCTGCGGCTGGATTACGCCGCCCGGCTCCTTCGGGAAACGGACCAAAGCATCACGGACATCTGGCAGGAAGCCGGATTTGAAAGCCAGAAGACCTTTAACCGTACCTTTTTGTCCTGCTATCGGATGACCCCTTCCGGGTACCGCGGATTTTCACCCATCAGCTCAGACGGTCACAGTAATCATTAATTTCCTCCCGCACCGTCCTTTGGGTGATCCGCATTCATCATCAGACCTCCTCTTTTTTCTGCAGGCTGTCGTTATAGCGCATACTTTCTTCATACATGGCTTCCAGGTTTTCAATCTTCCAGTCCACGGTGGAACCGTTTCCCATGGTCATCATAAAACGCCCTTCCGGCCGATGGAAATTTTCCATCAGGCAGCGCACTTCCTCTCGTACTTCCTTAGGCGTTCCAAAGGCAAAAAGATATTGCACGTCAATGCCGCACCAGATGCAGATCTTACCCCCATACTCCTTTGCGATTTTTTTCTCGTCCATGGTATTTTTCTGGATCGGATGGATCACGTCCAGGCCGATCTCTATAAAATCCGGAAGGTACAGTTCAATATTACCGCAGGTATGAAGCCAGAAATGGCATCCCATCTCATGGGCCTTGTCAAAAAGTTTCTTATAATAAGGCTTAAAAAATTCCCTGAAGATCTCCAACGAAAAAAAAGGCGCAGTCTGTGTTCCGATATCATCCGACACAAAGAAACCGTCCACATCCCACTCCTTTTTTGTGCGCTCCATCCCCCGGATATAAAAATCCGAAAGTTTTGAAAAAAAACGGTGGATCTCATCCGGGCACAGATAAAAGTCTGTCAGCGCATTTTCCATACCCCTAAGGGACCACAGCCGCTCAAAAAAGCAGTACCACCAGCCCCCAAGCAGGTACTTATCTCCTTTTAACTTCTTTTGTGTTATCATTGCCGGGGAATCGGCGTCCGGAAAGGATTCAAAAAATCTTCCGCTTCCTCCCAATCCTCAATAAAACACTGGGCATCTATGCCAAGGGCATAAATGCCCTTAGCATAAATGCCCTTAGCATCCAACCCTCTGGTGTCATCCTGCTTTTTTCCTGCAGGAGCCCAAAAGTAATCCGGATCCGCTTCCGTTCCTTCCGTCATACCGGGCATGGCGAGAAATACCGTGTCCACATCGCAGGGATATTGTTCCAGCCACTTTGCCCTTTTTTCGGGATTATCCCCGAACACATTGTTCCCGATCCAGAAATCATATGCCAGCGGCACCCTGAGCCCCTGCCCTTTTCCCTCAATTACCTTTATCACTTCTTCCCTTGTCATTGATTTCTAACAAGAATGATAATCATATCCCTTTTTTCTCTTCTCAATACCCAATCATGGGAATTGACAAAGGCTCTGTTTCGAACGCATCCTTTTCCCCATTTTTCACTTCATAAAGCACGGCGGCCGTTTCCTTCACCGCCCCCATCAATTCCACGGAAGGCTGCATACAGATATCAACCATGCCAATCTGATAATTTTCCCCGTCAAAACGCCCCAGACAGAACTGGTCATTATACTGGAACCAGTGGGCGCCAACGCCATATGGGTGGCTTGCCACCTTTTCCACATAATGGCGGTACATCACCGCCCGCTGCTTCTGGTCCGGCACCCCCTTTAAGCCGGTGGCCGTAAGCCCCCGGTCAAGAGCGCCACAGTGGAACTCACCCATTAAAATGGGCAGATCCACCCCTGCGTTTTTCACGAAGTCCATATCCTTCGTGGGGTCAAAGTCATAACAATTGATGGAAAACACATCAAAATACTCCCACCCCGCCATCATACCCCGATTATTCGCCTTCGACCAGCGCAGCCCCAGATTAAGATGATCCGAATCCACCTCCCGGCAGGCCATGGCCGGCACCCGGCTGTATTCCCGGACCAAAAACACCGAATACTCCCGCAGGTCGTCTTCCGCTTCCGGGAAACGCCCAAGGCAGCCGTCAATGGGCTTTTCCAGATCCGTAAAATCCTGAAAATCCGCCTCCCAGGCCGCATTCAGCGCTGTTATCGTCTCATAACGTTCCTTTAGAAAATCTACCAGCCCCCGTTTGCAGCAGGTAGGCGCCGGGTTACGCAGCACCTCATCCGCAATCACCAGATTTTCCACGAAATTAAACTCCGGCTCATTGCGGAGGAAATACCCAATCAGCCATGGGTCATCCTTCCACTCCTTAAGCCGTTCGGCGTAAGCCCTTGCATTCTCCTCATATTCTTCCGACAAAACATCCGGGAAATCCCTGAAGATCAGAGTCTTTGTCATGGGGAAGCCGGGAAGCTCACGGACATAAGGCAGACTGTCATGCCCGTCGTTTACATGAAGGCCGGGGAAATTTCCCTGAGAGTTGATCCCGCTTCCTTTCAGGAACCGCATGGCGATTTCCTCCCACTTTTCCTTCCAGCTATCTCCGTAAACCCGTTTCAAATTCACGCCGGCAAAATTCAAGATCTTAAAATACTCCGGCTCCATATAGGCGGTCCTTTGACGGGTACCCTCCGTGTAAAATTCGCTCCATGCCGGATCCCTTTCATCCGGCAGCTTATCGCATACCGTTTCAAAGCCGTCAATCCGGCAGCCGTCACCGGTACGGGTGCCGCAAGGGCCCATGGAAAAATAATCACAGCCTTCCGGATCCACCAAATGCCACCGCCCGTCCGACGTCTTAAGGGTGGAGAAAAAACCGGTTCCTTCCTTTAACTTCCGGTTCCCATCCCCGCCCCAGCGGTTCCATGCCGGGAACGGGTATTCCGCCATCCCTTCCTGAGCCTTCAGGCTTTCTTTCAATTCCTCCAGGGAATGGATCTTTCCGGGCCATTCTTTCCCCTTCCACTGCCCAAACTCATCCACCACCTTCTTATCCGGTACGGGAAACTCCCCCGGCATGGTATTGGTGGTATAAAAATGGGAAAGCCGCACCGTCACCTCATGGAATACCTTTTCAATCCCCAGCTCAAAGTGCGCCACATCTTCCCGCTCCATCCGCTGCCCATGGCACACCAGCTTTAAAAGCCCCGGCGTCCTGTTGGTATAAATCGTGCCATTATCCAATAATTGCAGGTCAAGGCAGATGCGGGTGGGGAATTGGGGCAGCACCCCAAAACGCAGGTACAGCTTCTCCTTGTCCTGCCCCTCCTCAAAACATCGCAGCATCATGGCCGCCGAATGGTCTTCCATTATCTCCACGTTCCCCACCACGTACCTGTCCTTTGTTTCCGTTAGCTGCGGGATGCTGATGCCGCCTCCGGCGCTGCCAAGCTTTACCATGCACTCATCCTCACCGGCCATTATCATGACGGCATCCCTAAGCTCACTCTTCGTCCAATCAATTTTCATAACAATCTCCTCCTTTTCTTGTACGACGCCCCCCGGAAGAGCTCTCATGTGACGATGCCGGAAGCAATCTCCCACTTTAAAGCATGCAAACTTCCAAATCACCCTTGCGCAAAGCCTCGTAAATTTCCCTATGGAGCCGGGTCGAATCTGATGTCCATGGTGTTCCGCTCTTTCCACCGACGCTTTGCATAAATCCGCTTATAAACCTGCAGGTTTTCCACAACTCCTGCCGGTTCCTGCTTCCTGCCCACCCGCACACCGGATCCGCAGAAGCGGGAAAGAGAAACCTTTCCCAATATAGATATTCACGATATCACTGATTGTTTGTCAATTTTCTATTTTTCTGATAATTCCCTGGCTTTTTTTCTTGTTTTCTTCTTCCTTGATACATTTCTTGATATAAAAAAAGCATCCCACGGCTCCTGCGAGAGATACCGCCGACGCCGCTATACCAATATTTTTATCCATTCCCGCAAACCCCTGGCAATACCCCATCACATAAACGCTCACGTTGGCAACCCCATGGAACAGCACTGGCGCCACAAAGCTTCCATACAGCTCGTACAGATAAGCCATCAAAAGCCCCAATATAGTTCCGTACACCGCCTGCACCAGATTCCCGTGATAACAGCCAAACAAAAGCGCCGACACAAAAAGCGCAATCCCATACCGAAAACACCGCTTCATCCTGTTGTAAATAAGCCCCCGGAAGACCGCTTCCTCCGCAATAGGCGCCAACAGGCCATACAAAATAAGCCCGATCAAAAAATCCACGCCAAATTGTGCCCTGGCAGTCTGGGCAAAGGCCTGTGAGCTTTCCGTAAATCCGGTAACGCTAAACAGCAGGTTAAGCCCAAATGACGACAAAAATGCCAACGCACCCAAAAACATATACTTTTTGACCTGCCAGGATGTCTCCACGGTAAGAAACGGCTGCTTCTTCTTAACCGGTTCCCCCTCCCCGTCAAATGTCACCGGCCTGCCATCAATTTCCGCAAGAACGCCCTGCCCGATCGCTGCCACCCCTAAGCAAATAGCGATACCGTATATGATCCCCCTTACGGTATATGCGTTTTGCTGCAAAAATGCCGCCACGGTTTCCCCTGAATTTTCCATAAACAGGTTCAAACCCGCCCAAAGCAAAACTTCCGCCATGTCATGTGCCAAAAAATAGACCAAAAGCGGAAACAGGATATAAAGTGTTTTTCTGGGAGAACTCCAGGTACTGATACTGTCTTTATCCCACTTAATGTTCATTCTTTTCCAAAAGCTCATCCCCTAAAAGTATCCTTTCCAGTTGTTCCATAGTATCCGCCACCATATCCGCACCTGCCGCGCTAAGTTCCCCTTCGCCCGCATACCCGAAGCTTACACCTATCCCGGTAAGCCCATGAGCTATCGCCCCCTGTATGTCAAACTTCCGGTCTCCGATCATGGCACAAAGACTTTTTTTGTCCGCGGGATCCATCTCAAGAATCCCAAGCTGGCGCAACGCTTCTTCCACCACTTCTTCCTTGCTTCCTCTCGTTCCGTCCAGTTCACTTCCCACGACCACTTCAAAATATTCTTCAATTTGAAAATGCCGCAAAATCTGGCGCACAAAAACAAGCGGTTTGCTGGACGCCACCGCTAAATGAATCCCTTTTTCCCGGGCATGGGCAAGCATCTGCCCTGTGCCCGGTATAATCTCATTCTCCAACACGCCGACAGGCGCAAACCGCTCTCGGTACACCTCCACTGCCTTAAGCGCCTGTTCTTCTGACAAGCCGTAAAACTCCATGAAGCTGTCCTTAAGGGGCGGTCCGATAAATGGTTCCAATCTGTCAAGATCCGGCTCTTCAATGCCAAAATACTTTAAAGCATGCTGCACCGATTTGGTAATCCCTTCTTTGGGGTCGGTAAGGGTTCCGTCTAAGTCAAATAAACAATACTGAAACATTGATCACACCCATGCCTTTCCCGCCAGTTTCCTATAATCCCAATTTCTTAAACAAATCGCCCAGATTCGTACCTACGCTCTCCTTGGAAGAAAACTGTCTGGTATCGATACTTTCTACCTCATCGACTTGCTTTTCTTCCGCCACTGCCTTAATGCTCAAGGAAATTTTTCCGTCGTTGGTATTTAATACTTTGACTTTAACCTTATCACCTACCGCAAGAACTTCAGAAGGTTTCTTGATTCTCTTCTGGCTGATCTGGGAAATATGGACAAGACCGCTCAGCCCGTCCTTTAGATCCACAAAGGCGCCATAGGGCTGCAGACTTTCCACCGTTCCTTCCAGCACAGTGCCGGGTACTAACATGGCAATCTTGTGATCATGTTCTTCTTTTGCTTTCTCTTTTAAAATCTCTTTTGCGGAAAGCACCAGCTTTTCTTTTTCCCGGTCCACGGTGATGACCCTGACGGTCAATTCTTTTCCCAGATACTCGTTGGTATCTTCCACATATGACAAAGAAAGATGGGAAGCCGGGATAAAACCGCGTATCCCTTCCACATAAGCCACCACGCCGGCATTGACAACCCCGCCAACCTTGACAGGGATGTCAGTTTTTTCTTCCATGTATTTTTCCAATACATCCCAGGCAAGCACCGCTGTGGCTTCCTTCTTAGACAAAAGGATATTTCCCTGGCCGTCATCCATTTTGACTACCGTAGCTTCGATCACATCGCCTGCATGGACGTCCGCAAGGATGGAAAAATCAGGGTCGCTGCTCATATCCCCCGCCTTGATGATCCCCTGGGTATAATACTTAAGATCCAGAGTCACTTCTTCCTCATTCACATCAATAACCGTTCCTGAAATCACATCGCCTTCACTAATCTTACGGAAAGATGCCTCAAGCTCCTTTTCGTAATCCTTCATCGTTTCTTCCATTTCCCTTCTCCTTACCTTCTTTTCTTGCTTTTATCACGATTATAACACGTTCCCTGTATAAAGAAAAGCACCGTCTTAAAAGGCGGTGCTTTTCAAACTGTACGTTACACTTCCGTAAACTTATCCGGCCCTACTCCGCACAACGGACAGGTATAATCGGTGGGCAGTTCTTCTCCCTCATATATATAACCGCAGACCTGGCACTTAAATTTCCTAACCTTGCCGCCCTCTTTCTTTTCCTCTTCCTTAGCCTCAGCCTCGTCCGGAATATAGGTGGGTGCGTTTTTCGGGCTTTTCCCTTTCACCACCTGATGGTAATAAGCATAGGTCATGACGTTCCTGTTACCAAACAATTCCGCCCCGATAACCTCACCCAAAAATACCGTATGGGTGGCTGTCTCCATCTTATCCACCACCTTGCACACGATATAACCGCAGGAATCCTTGATCACCGGCATATACTCCTCCACGGAATAATCCACCTGCGCAAACTTATCCGTGTCCTTGCCTGAACGGAAACCAAAGGTTCCGATGATCGCCGGATCTGAATCCTCCGCCAAGATAGAAATGGCAAATTTCCCGTTCTTTTCAATACAGCCATTGGTGTAATTATCGTGATTGATACTTACCGCAATGGATGCCGGAGATGAAGTGATCTGCATGGTGCTGTTTGCCACACAGCCTGCCGGACGCCCCTCATCCCATGTAGTTACCACATAAACTCCGTATGAAAGTTTATGAAACGTGTTCTGGTTCATAAAATACCTCCTTAAAATCAGTAATCATTCCTGTTTTTGAATATACAGGCTTTTCCAATATCTGTCAATATATTTTTCCCATATTTTAATCTACTATATTTTTCCCATATTTTAATCTACATATCCAACATCAATACCGATATTTTTCATAAAATTGTATATATCCCTCAGCGCCCCGCCTCTGCTTTTGTGGGTTTCAATATAAAAATTTTCCACCTTGATTGGTGAAATAAATAAGTCCCCGTTAATATGATGCCTTGTCCAATTAACAAGATAACGTTTTTTTCCTGTCGCATAAGGTATATTTTTACTTAAATCGATATTCTCATTCAAATATGCAAATATTCTTCTATAGAACTCTTTCACCGTATTGGCGCTTATGATCTGGCTTTCAATCCTGATCTTTAGTATTTCGGTTTTCGCCTCTTTTGCCATGCTGTTTTCCTGCACTGCTGCAAAAGCACTGTCCTTTCGCATCCCCCAGAGTTCTTCTATTTTTATATTTAAGAAATTCACCTGCCTGTTATCACCTGTAAACCACTTATATTTATTATGATGCTCTATATCCATACATAGATTATATATTCCGGAGTTTACTGCCGTCTTTCTCACCGTCAGCGCATCAACATCAATATCATATTCTGAAAAAATAATGCCGGCAAGGACATAAAGAGAATGGTACTTGCTCTCAAATAATTCTGTTTTTCTTTTTTTCAATTCCCTGATTGCAGTATCCACGGCACTTAAAATGACCTGATTTAATTGATCCACAAATTGGCTTATTTTTTTTATATCCTGATGGGCATATACGGAATCTATTGCATTTACAATCCTATTTGGCACACGACATAAAATGGTGGAATAGATCTCAAACGCAATACTGTCGTTATCGAAATATTTTTTCATGCCGCCGCCAAAGTTTTTTGGCTCCGGAATTTTCTTGAAACCGGAAAAGTGAAAAAGGATATCACATTCGCTCCTGCAGCATATCATATGGTTCAACCCTACAATATTTTTAAAAATATCAAACGTTCCGGTCTCTTTAACCGCATCAATCTCATAATCGTTCCTGATCAAGTCCAGCTCCCTGCCAAAGGCCTCCCAGGTTTCATTGATGAGACTTTTATCTAAGAGATAGTCATTCCATACTGACTGCAGAATTTCATACTGGGATAAAGCCACGCTGCCGGTATTGATGTTTTTAAACAGCTCCGGTAAATCTTCCTTGCTCCCTTTATAAATGATCAAAGCAATATCATCATACTGAATTTCAATTTTTGCCTTCAAAATTTCCAAAAGCTTTTCAACCAACTCTAAATCTTCAAATTTTTCCGCTACCGCCACATTCCCGCTCTTTAATACCCCATAAAGAACACTTACCTTTTCAAATTCGTATAAATTGTTAAGCTTTCCATACCATTCCTTTATCTGCTTTTTTAGTGCCGCGGCAATACCGCTCAAATCCTCCTGTTCCAAAAATTTCTGGAAATCCGGCTTCACTTTTTCAAAAAATTGATTAAAGGAAATCACTGCACACGGACAGGAAAGGTATTGCTTTAACGTGTTGATCCTCTGCAGCCCGTCTATGATATAGTATCCATTTTTATGGTGTTAGTCAGGAAATGGGGTGATTGCTTGAAACAAGCTAAATCAACAGT
>OFGG01000255.1_pt1 | contig 47347 bp, 38 predicted proteins | sample 1521701 | NCBI WGS metagenome assembly OFGG01 (sample SAMEA3504081, study PRJEB24116) | mouse gut metagenome | biome: mouse gut; feature: mouse-associated habitat; material: faeces | place: Denmark | collected 2011
CCCGCCGCTGCTGCCACGGACGGATAGTCTGTCACAGATGTATTTACTGCGATCACCTTTGTCGCGTCTGCCGGAATTGCCGTGTGGTAGCCAAAAGAAAAAGTTTCTGTTTTGCCTGCGCCGACCTCTAATGTCGCAATCGGATAGTATCCGCTAAGCGCGCCTGTATTGTTGCTCCAGTACAGATGATAGGCCGCATCTGTGGCAGAAGAAAGGGATATAGTACCCTCAGCATATCCAGCCTTGCCTGCATCTGCGCCTGTAAATTCATACGACAGACCAGTTCCAAGCGCCGCTGAAATCGGAACGGCTGTAGCCTCCGCTGCCAAGACAGTGCCTCCTGATGAGAGTGCGAGCAGTGCAGCACATGATAATGCGATTCGTTTTGCTCCTTTTTTGTGCATAAAAGTTTTGTGCATAAAAATTTTCTCCTTTCGTATAAATAGCTTCTCGAAAGCGCTCTTGTATTGGCTTCGTGAATCTATTACTATAATTACGAATCTATTGTATCATATTCCTAAACAAAAATCTATATTTTGTATAATTTCGTCTATTTTGCATAAAATGATTGGTGCTTTTTGTGCGAAATGTGACGTGCGTTTATGCACAGACCCGTGCAAAGAAGATAATCCGCTATAGCGGCATATGCGGTGGACAGGGAAGATAAATTTTCACATGCATAAGTGAATAAATAGTGAATTTTCATTCTCAATTATTGAAAATAATGAAAAAGGGAGTATACTATGAAGTAGTAAAAGTGGAGGTACAGCCTATGCAGTATGAAAGCGAACGCATTGAATATAAATCCCAGATGGTCGATGATTTGTACAAGGAAATTATAGCATTTGCAAATACGGAGGGCGGCATGATTTATATTGGTATTGATGATAAAGGCAATCCTATCGGCATTGAGGATGTAGATGACACCTACACGCGTCTGACCAATGGCATCCGTGATGCCATTTTGCCTGATATCACCATGTTTGTGCGATATGCCCTTCAAGAGAACAAAGTAATTCAAGTTGAAGTGGGAGAAGGCAGCTACAAACCTTATTATCTAAAAGCCAAAGGCATGAAACCCACCGGAGTGTATGTGCGGCAGGGGGCTTCTAGTGTACAGGCATCTTCGGACCAGATTCGCAGAATGATCAAGGCTTCTGACGGTGATGTGTTTGAGGAGATGCGCAGCATGACGCAGGAATTATCTTTTGAGGAAGCAGAGAGTACTTTCAAACGATACAAGGTGAATTTTACTGAAGAAAAATATATTGCATTGGGACTGCGAAATATTCATGATGATCAGTATACGAATCTGGCACGGATATTATCGGACCAATGCCAGCATACGACAAAGATTGCAGTGTTTGGAGATGAAGACAATATGATGTTCAAGGACGCAAAGGAGTTTGGCGGTTCGGTTTTCAGGCAGTTGGAGGACAGCTATATGTACCTGTCTCTCTGCAACCGCACCTCTGCGGCGTTCAAGGGACTGGAACGGGTGGAAAAATCAGATTATCCCGAAGAAGCGCTGCGGGAGGCACTGCTCAATGCTTTTGTTCACCGGGACTATAGTTACAGCGGTAGCATTATTATAAATATCAACGATTTATATATGGAGTTTATCTCGATTGGCGGTCTTTTGCCCGGATTGTCGCCGGAGGATATCCGAAGTGGTATTTCCCAGCCCCGCAACCGCAAATTAGCTGAGATTTTTCACCGGTTGAAGCTGATTGAAGCATATGGAACTGGTATTCGTAAAATTTATGCATTGTATAAAGATTGTGCTGCACAGCCCCGCATTGAGGTAACGCCCAATACATTCAAACTCATACTTCCGAATATGAACACGAATCCAAGTAAGACGACTCCCAATAAGACAAATACAGTACTGCCCTCCGCGAAGGCTGCGCCCGGAGTGGTCACGCCGCAGATGAAAACGATGCTGGATTATCTGGCAGAGTACAAAGAAATGACAGATGACGAGTTACAGGAGCTCCTGAACATCAAAAAAACGAGAGCCTATCTGCTTACCCGCCAAATGAGTGAGAATGGACTCATTGAGATTGTTGGCAGAGGTGCGGCAAAAAAATATAAGTTAAAGTATTTTGATTGAGCTTGTAATAAGGTCATGATATAATGTAAACATTATGATATGAGGAAGGGAAACGCACCACTATGAATTATTACTTTATAGACTATGAAAATGTTCATGCAGACGGCTTTATCGGGATAGAAAATCTCGGTGAGAACGATACCATCTGCGTGATGTATACAGAGCAGAGCAAGGCATTTTCGCTGGAGCTGGTGGAAAAGATCACAAGACAGCGCGTAAAACTTGAATCCTACAAGGCAGGCACAGGCGCCAAAAACTCGCTTGATTTCCAGCTTGCGTCCTATCTGGGCTATATGATTGCAAAGAGTGAGGGGACGGGAGACTGTTTCTATATTGTCTCGCGGGATACAGGCTTCAATCATCTGGTTGATTTCTGGGCGGCGCGCGGCGCGAGTGTAACGCGGATTGCAAACTTTGAGGCGGAAGAGGAGGCTTCTAAGACAGCGGCGCCTGCCGACGAGCCAAAGCCCAAGGCAAAACCGAAATCAAAAGTGTCTGATTCCAACAAAGCCACAAAGGAGGAGTTGTTGCAATACCTCACAGAAGAGGAGTATTCAGACCGGATTCTTGAGATTTTCAACAGCTTTAAGACCAAAGTGGCGATTAATAATGGATTGAGCAAAGAGTTTCGCGACAGTCAGAAGAGCAGTGCCATTTATAAAAAGCTCAAGACCCTCTTAAAAGAAAAGCAGAAATCCTAAAAAATCCCGCATAAAACATATTTTTAGATGTTTTATGCGGGGTTTTGCATATTTCTTATTGTAGCACTTTATTTGTCTCGACAATCATATCCTCCACCTCTTTTGCGAGCTGTTCGAGCTCTTCCATCGATTTGCGGATACGCTGGCTGTTGTCGGAGGTCAGCTTCACGCCTTGAATGGCGTCGCCTGTCGCGGTGATCAGGCTGTTGATTGTGGCGTCAAAGCTCTTGATTGCCTGATTGACATTCTCAATCGCAGTACGGATTTCCTCGTCATTTTCCCGCGCGCTGCCGACGGAGGATTTGGAGTTGTTGGAGAGTTCGCGGATATTGGACGCCACGACTGCAAAACCCCGTCCCGCTTCGCCAGCCCGCGCCGCTTCGATCGCGGCGTTGAGTGAGAGAAGGTTAATTTTTCCAGCAATTTTTTCTACATTCTGTGTCATCTCATTGTACTTGACAATGCTCTGGTTGATCGCCAGCATTGCAGCTTTGATGTGCTGGTTCATCTGATTCAGGTCCTCCATGCGCTGTGACACAGTTGTCATTTCATTAGAGCTCTTGCCGCTCTCCGCCCGGATTTGTTCTGTCTCATGCTTGACCGTCTCGATATTTTCGTACAGATCACGGAACACGCGCATCAGCTCATTGTTCATCGCCAGTACTTTTTCATTCACTTCGCTCACGCGGAGGCGCTCTTCTTGGATAGACTTCATCATATATTCATGGCAGTTCTCAGGCGTGTTCAGCCCGCGGGCGATGGCGACCGCCATATCGCGGCATGAGCGGTAGCCGCAGGAGTGGCAGTCAAAATGCTTTTCTGCCGTGGTTGTTTTTCCCATCTTTGTGAAAGCATTGTCAATCTCCCGCTCTGTGATGGGATTCTTCTCGACATCATAGTGCTTGTATGTACGGATATAATCATTGAGATTTAATGTTTTGTCAAACTCTGCAAACTGCTGGTCTACCCCTTTTTTGGTAGTGTGTGCCTTGCGCACCTTTTTGGCATACTGCTCTACGTCGTGCATGATATTGTTCATGGCAAAGCGCTGATAGTGCACACCCGTTGCAGGTCCGCCATTGCAGCCGTCCTCGCAGTTGAGCACATCGAACAAGTCTGGCTTGTCCTGCTCTCTCAGGCCGCTGTAGGTTTCCATGTCATGATAGAGGGATTCTGTGCCCTCGGAGGTGATGACGTTCAGGTTTGGCGCATGTGCTAAGATATTGCTCATCAGCCCGCCCGGCTTGGGGTATATGGCGCCCTCTAATCCCTGCTGCCCGTCAAATTCAAACTCGCTGAAGATTTTGACTTCTGGCAGTTTGACGCCATTCTCATCAAAGTAGCGCTTTAAGTGCTCCATCGTCACATTGTAGTCCACCAGTCCCGTCTCACGAAACTCCTCGATCTTGGCGACACACGGCGAGATGGCGGCGATTTTCCCGCGGTATCCAATCACTTTCTTGATGTATACCGCAAGACAGAGCATCGGGCTGTGGATCGGTGAGAGATTGGAAAAAAGGTCCGGCTTGTGACGCTGCACATAGTTGACAACTGCTGCACAGGGTTGCGAGATGAGCTTTTTGCCGGGATTTTTCTCCAGATACCGCAAGTGTGCCCAAGTGCAGATGTCTGCGCCGAAGCTGACGTCATAAATTTTCTTGATGCCGTGGTTGCTGAGCCATTGCAGGGCATGGCGCCAGTTTCCGTCAAAGGCGATTTTGATGGACGGCGCCGCGATGAGCGCGATCTCCTGTCCGTTTGCCAAATCCTGCAAAAAACGCTGTGTATCGTCAATATATGAGCGGGCACTGTGTGAACAGGCACGGATACAGGCGCCGCATTTGATACATTTCTCATCGTCAATCATTATTTTCAGTTTTCCTTCTTCGTCCATGCGCGCGATGTTGGCATCTCCCACCGGACATGCGCGCACGCAGGCATTACAGCCCACGCACTTGTCGATATCTACATTAATTATACTCATGATTCCCCTCTTGTGTTGTCACACGTTCCTTTCTTTCGTTTGCAAAAATAGTTTACAAGACTTTATAATTGTAAATTTTGATAGATTTTTGTGTAAAATGTATAAGTATATTATAAAAGGCATTGACGGGCATGTCAATATTTTCTGTAATTGTCCGATATATATTGAAAAAGCAAAGGGGAGGATACAAATGGAAATTCGCAGCATCGCAGGCATGTCCACACAGGAGCTGATGGCATGTATCAGCGAGAAGAAAAACGAGATGGAGCAAAAGCTGAAAAACGGGGAGACAGAGCCGACATTTTCGATCGGCGCCAGAAGTTATACCGTGAAGGAGTGGGATAAGCTGATTGACAAGGTTGACAGGAATCTCGATGCAGTCCGCAAAGAGCAGGAGCAGCGCAGGGAGGCACAGGAGAAGGAGGCCTTGGAGGAGAAAGCCTCCGACCAGAAGGAGTTTCTGAGTATCTTGGAGAACAGCAGCGTCAGGCGCAATATCTTTATGGAAAAATTAAATGGAACATACAAACCCGCGTTTCCCTATGAGCATTTGGCGAAAAATGGCGTGATATCATACCACGGTGTAGAGTTTGTCTGCGACGCACAAAAAAATGCCATCTGCCTAGGCGATATGAGCGACAAGAAAAATGTGCTGACAATCCCGCTGGAGGGCGGCGGGAATCTGATGGTGAACCGGGATTCTTTAGGCGCACTGGCAAACGCGATCTCCATGTTCTCGCCGGAGGACATAAACCGCATCATGCGTGCTATCGCAGACGACAACAAGGCACAGGAAGCGCAGCAGGAGATTGAGGAGGATACGAACAGCATCGGGCAGGACGCGTCGGAGAAGGTGCTGAGAGAGCTGACAATGGAACGTTAAAATGTGAAAAGGTCTGGAGAATTTCCAGACCTTTTGGGTGTCCTGCTTGATTCAATATTTATCCAATTACCTTTTTGACGGCTTCTAGTACGCGTTCTGCTTGGAAGGGCTTCACGATAAAATCCTTCGCGCCCGACTGGATTGCCTCGATTACCATTGCCTGCTGTCCCATCGCAGAGCACATGATGACAGAGGCGTTTGGGTCATTTCCCTTGATTGCCTTTAACGCCTGGATGCCATCCATCTCCGGCATTGTAATATCCATCAGCACCAAATCAGGTTTGGTTTCATTGTACTTATCTACAGCAATTTTTCCATTTTCTGCCTCGGCAGCGATCGTGTAACCATTTTTTGTTAAGATATCCTTGATCATCATCCGCATGAAAGCCGCATCGTCTACTATTAAAATATTCTTAGCCATTATTAGTTCCTCCTCTGGAATAATTTGTAAATGGAGTGTGCAAGATCAAACGGGTACAATTGCATAATCGTACTATCAATCAGTTTTCCGATTTTCAGTCTGAAGTTAATTTTAACAAAAAGATCGTCGGGAATTTCGTTTGGAAGTTCAAAGTTCTCGACTACAATCTGTTGAACGGACGGCGGGGAAATGTCAATCTTTTTGTTGAACATCTTGCTCATCGCCGTGGCAGAGCTCGCTGTCATCTGGTTCATGGCCTCCGACACAGCGCTGATATGTAGGGGAGTGATATCACCAGTGGAAAATTTTCCAACTCCACCGTTTCCCATCATAAGATCCGTGATGATCTTCGCGTCATCATCCTTTAGGATCAGCAGATTGTTGCCGAATAATCCCTCTGTATACTGTACGCGTACCAGAATACAGGAATTTTCGTAATCATCTAAAATTTCATTTTTGTGTACAAGAGTAACATGCGGCGTCGTAATGGTGATAGGCTGTCCAAGCATCAGGTTCATCGCTGTCGCTGAGGAACCGATGGAAATGTTGGAGATTTCACCGATTACGTCTGCCTCCTCTTTTGAAAAAAAATCCATGGCAGACTCCTTCTTAAAAAGTTGCAATACATCGAATAAGATTATTTTACAAAATTTTTTTATCTTTGTCTATAACAAAAGTTACTTATTTTACAACTTCTTTACTTATAAAATATCATGTGAAGAAGCATTGGCATCAGAATCGGACTTCGAAGCAGATTCTGATTGAGAAAACTGTGCAGGTCGTGTATACTGTTTTCTATATGGTTTTCGTGCTCTTTTCACACGTTTAAAATCAAATGAGATACAGATAGGAGAAAACAAATGTTTTGTATTATGAAAAATCAACCGAAAAACAAATGGATACCGCTGGCGCTCGCACTTGTCATACTCGCAGCCGCACAGTCGCAGATGACGGCACAGGCAGGGCAGCCTGTGCCCGAAGGCATGACAGTGCAGAATAATACGCTGGAGAAGCGGCAGTATAAAATCGCGCAGGACGGCACAGGGGATTTTCGGACGATACAGGAGGGCGTGGACAACGCGTCAGACGGGGATACGCTGGTTGTCTATCCCGGCATCTACACAGAGGCGGTACAGGTGATGGGCAAGGAGGTTCACATTATCGGTCTAAGCAAAGATTTATGTATCATTCAGTATGATGCCGCTTCCTACAGGAAATCGCCGCTCACCGTCGGGGCGGGGAGAATCGCAAATTTGACAATAAATGGTATGGACAGCGGTGTGGGGCAGCCTGTACTCACGCAGGAGGAGATTGCCGCGATTAATGCTGAGATTGTGGGGGATAGCTGGGAGCGTCAGAAAAATTATAAGGGGTATGCAGTCCATGTGGACCAGAATTTTCTCTATGGCAGGCGTGTCACTTTTGAGAACTGCCGTGTGATATCAGAAAATAACCACTGCGCAGGGATTGGCACGCGGGGAGACAGCACGGTCTCGTTTGAGAATTGTGAATTCATCTCACTGGGCGGCGGAAGCTGCATCTTTTTGCACGACCCGACTTCGGTTGATGTGAGCGGCAAGGCTGCGCTTGTGATGAAGGGCTGCCAGATGACAAGCTATCTGTGCCCGTATGTCATGACATTCCAGTCTCTTTTGCCAGAGTACAACCAGCTAGAGCTGACGTTTCAGAACACACGCGTGAGCGCGGTAGAGTTTGCGGACGACGGCAGCTATGTCGCGATGGACGTGAACTCCTCATTTGATGTGGAAACACTCTCAATGCTCGAGGAGACGGGGGCGCTCTACGCGGCGGGGCTGAGCAGTTCTGCGCCCAAACTGGTTCACAAAATGACCAATGAAGAGATCAGCATATATATGGAAGCGATGGAGAAAACAGTGGAGGCAGGAAGCGTACCGCAAGCCCTTATGCCGCAGCTTGCAGAAGGCATCACGCGGATTGGGTATCATGAAACCGAAGAAACGAAAGAAACCAAAGAGCAAGAGCGCTTGGCGCCAAGCCTATTGAAACATCATGTTATTGCCATATATAATAGAAGCAATCTTGCGGGCAATGGCTGGTGCGGGCTTGACAACGCCGTTTTGACGGCGGACAGCTATGGAAACACGCTGGTTGAGATGAACACTGTCACCACTCCGAGTAGGATGGATGGCACCGCAGCTTGGTATTCTTCGAGCTTTTCAGTTGGTTCGTGAGCATTTGGTAGTATTCGTATTTGCTGATGCGCAGCCGTTCGCCAGTAGTCAGCAGTACATAATCGCGGCTGAAGCCGGCAATGAAGCTGGCATTGACCAGATAGGATTTGTGAATCCGCATGAAGCGGCAGTTTTTATGGCGCATCAAATCCTCCACCACATCAAGTTTTTGGTAAAAGGTATCGCGGCAGTCCGCAGAGATAATATGGGTGCGCCTGCCTTCCGAGGCAAAATAGCGGATTTCATGCACCGGGACGCGGAGGTAGCTTGGGCGGACATAGTATGTGAAGGAAGCTGGCTCATCGAGTATCTTCTCGTAGGCGAGGGCGGCGTAACGCCACAGGTGCTTGCGGTTCAGCGCCGGCATACGATATAAAGGCTCTAGCAGTATATCCTCAGCGTGCGCGCTGTGGCTGGCGGCTGTGCTGACACAGATTAGCCTGTTGTTTGCGCGCTTGACACTCATAATCGCACTGCGCAGGGTAGCGCCGTCCTGCTCTAAATCACAAAAGAGGATATCAGGACAGCCAGAGTGTGCGCGCTGCGCAAGCTCACAGGCATTGTGGCAGCACAGCACAGAAATCTCGATCTCCCGCTGGCGCAGGCAGTTTTGCACCTCATTTTTGACAAAACTGAGGGTGTCGTCGTGTTCATAACAAAAGGCAAATTTTATCATTTTCAAGTACTCCTTCGTGTAAAAGTTTCAGGCGTGTGCTGCCTGATGTAAGAATACTATAAACGCAATAACGGGCTTCTGACATAGTACATTAGTACCAAAATGACATGTTTTTCTGAATTGGCAGCAAGCATATTTCATATTTTGCGGGAATATACATTAACACAATACAAATTCATCAGGAGCAGATGTCATGGTTCAGATTTCAAATATGCTGATACCAGCGCTGATTTTCTATATCGTTGCGATGGGCTTGTCACAGAAAAAAGACATCTATGCCAGCTTTACCAAGGGGGCAAAGGACGGTATGAAAACCGTTGCCGGAATCGTGCCGACGCTCATAGGGCTGATGATTGCGGTTGGCGTGCTCAGGGCGTCGGGGTTTCTGGAATTTGCGGGGCAGGTGATTGGCGGAATCATCGCTGTTTTTTCTGACAATTTTCCAAATGAACTGATATCGCTTTTTGTCGTGAAGCTCTTCTCGGCATCTGCCGCGACCGGGCTTGCGCTTGATATTTACAAGGAATACGGCACGGATTCCTTTGCGGGGCTTGCGACATCGCTGGCGCTTGCCAGTACTGAAACTGTATTTTACACAATGTCTGTGTACTTTATGGCTGCCAAGGTCACAAAGACGAGATGGACGCTGAGCGGGGCGCTTCTTGCCACCTGCTCGGGTCTGGTGGCGAGTGTGATTCTTGCGGGAATTCTTGCACCGTGAAAATGACATTTTTCGTGATTTTTGTACAATTTTCAGAACATTATTGATAAATATAGCAATAAGTACTATAATTTTCAATGTATCTAAATATCATAACTCTACAGGCAGCCAACGGATAAAAGATTCGTGGGCTGTCTGTAAATATATAATAAAGGCAATGATCACAGTATGAATAAAATATTGGTAATAGAGGCGGATGCGAACTTGGCAGAACGGCTGTGCAGAGCGCTTAGAGATACAGAAACGCACGTGTTTAGCTGTGGGACGCTTGAGGCGGCGACGGCTTTGATGGAAAAGGAACTGTACCAGCAGATTATCATTGATACCGAGCTGCCTGATGGCGACGGATATGATCTGATCTATGAGCTGGGACTTGGAATCTATGATTCCAGCAGTGCGCCGATCATTCTGATTGCCTCGAATGGCTGCCAGCTTGATCTGACAGAGCTTGGCAAGCTGGGAATCTCGGACTACATTACAAAGCCTTTTAATGTATCGGTGCTCAAGGCGAAGGTCTGTACACAGTTTAAGCGTCAGACGAGGGAGTTTAGTTTGCGCGCGATCAGCAGGTTTGAGGCGATTGGCGCCGGCAGCAGGAGCAGCATCATCGGAGAGCCTGTCGTCGAGATTGACGACTATATTTTTAATTTTGACCTTGGCGAGTTTTGTGTCGCGGGCGAGCGGGTACGGCTGAACCGTTTTGAGCAGTGCCTGCTGCGCAATCTGGTGGAAAATAAGGGCGTTGTGCTCAAAAAGAAGGCGCTGGTCGAGAAAATCCGAATGGAGACCAGAGTGCTGTGTATTGATGAGACGCTGCTGACAGAGGCGGTGCACATGCTCAGCAATAAACTCAAAGCGCAAAATTATATTAAGACGGTGTATGGCATCGGGTATTTGTGGACAATGGCTGAAGAGAAAAACAAAAGTGTATAATTGTGGAAAGGATTGCGATGAAAAATCAGAAGAAGCATATGCGGGAGTGGCTAGAGAGGATTGATTTGCGGAGCAGTACAAGGATATTGTACAGTGCTTTTTCGATTGTGGTGCTGGTTCTGACGGTTTTAATCTGTCTCAACGCCCCTGTGCAGCCGCACTTTAAAAATCTTAGAAATAATGATGTGTGGTTTGGAGAGGGCTGGTATTATACAGACAGCGCAAAGGAGGCTGGGAAGCCGCAGCAGGTTGACGCCCAGTCCAAGCACTATTTGCGGCTGCGCACGCAGGGCGGCTATGTCTCCATCTCAAAGACGCTTGATTTTGAGCCGCTGCCGGAGGAATATCTGTGTTTTCGCGCAAGAGCACTGGATACGACAGTCTATGTCAATGGCAAGGTGTGGTACGAGCATCATTTCCGCACAGAGTACCGCTCGTACAGCCGGCGGATGTACATGATACACCAGATGCCGGCACATGGGTTGAAGAAGGGAGATACAATTACAATCTCGCTGTATAATGAGACGGGCAGGGACAGTTCAACAGTACAGTTTGTGGCAGTCGGCGACAGATATGCGCTGGAGCGCTATATATTAGATTGTTCTATGAACAGTCTGCTGGTATGTGTGGCGGCGCTGATTCTCATACTGCTCAATCTGATTGTGAGCCATTCTGCGATACTGGTTGACAAGCAGCATGATGTCCGTTCGCTGCGGTGCCTGACAGCCTTTTTGGCGCTGGCGATAATTTATGTGGGCACAGACAGCGGGTGTCTTGAGATTTTCGCAGAGAGAATCTCCATCGTAAGCTGGCTGAACAATCTTTCGCTGGTGATGCTGCCAATTCCGTTTTTATTATTTCTGAGCCATGCATTTTTCCCGGGACATAAACGCTATGAAGCGCTGGCATTTCTCTCGTTTGCTGTCGCTGCGGCGAGTGTGGTGTCTTTTGCAGTCTTTGCGCGGAATATCTCGGATTTTTATTCAGTGGTGCATCTTATAATCGGAGGCATTATTCTGGCGGTGTGTGTCAGTCTGGTGCAGGAGAAAATGATCCTGTCACTGGAGGCGTTTGTGGGATTTTTGGCAATCAGCATTTCCACGGCGGCTTCGGTTGTGTTCTACTGGCATGAGATAATTTATCCATGTTCTATTATTTTTGGCTATGGGCTTCTGGTTTTTGGCAGTTGTATGCTGGTATGGATTGTCAGAAACCGCAATGAAATCAACCGCATGAGGGAGGAGGCAGACTTTGTCCTCATGGAGAGGGACAAGGCAGCAGCGCAGGAGGCAAGCGAGCAGAAGAGCCGTTTCCTGTCGCATATGTCCCATGAGATACGCACGCCGCTCAACGCCATTCTTGGGCTGAATGAGCTGATTATGCACGAGACAGATAAGAGCAGCATCAGGAAGTACTCGGCAGATATTCAGAGTGCGGGCAGGACGCTTCTTGCACTGATTAACGACATCCTGGACTTCTCGAAGATTGAGACAGGGAAAATGGAGATAACCGCCTCGGATTATTCACTGTCTGCGCTGCTCAATGATGTCGTGGTGATGATACAGGAGCGGATTGACAGGGAAAAGCTGACGCTGCGCCTTGATATTGACGGGACACTGCCAGATATCCTTTACGGGGACGAGGTGCGGATTAAACAGGTGATGATCAACCTGCTGACAAATGCCGTGAAATATACCAAAGAAGGATGGGTGGAATTGTGCGTCAGGAAACAGGAGGTATCTGAGTGCACCGACGGGTCAGCGCTTCTGCTGAACATCAGGGTTTCGGACAGCGGCGTAGGAATCAGGAAGGAGGACCAGTCAAGGCTTTTTGTGGAGTTTGAGCGGCTGGACCGGCTCAAGAACAGAACAGTCGAGGGGACTGGGCTGGGGCTTAGCATCACTGCGCGGCTTGTCAAACTGATGGACGGCAGAATCAGTGTGGAGAGTGAGTACGGGAAGGGTTCGAGCTTTATCGTGCAGCTTCCGCAGAAAGTCGTCTCCCAAGAGCCTGTTGGGGACTACAGGAAACGGTTCGAGCTTCTGAACAGCCAAGAGGGCGAGGAGGTGCAGGAGACTCTGGACGCCATGCGTTTTCCGGGCAAAAAAGTCTTTGTGGTCGATGACAATGAGATGAATCTGGAGGTCATTGCTTCTATTCTTGAGATGCTCGACATCGAAGTGGCGCGCGCAGGAGACGGGCAGGAGGCGATTGCACATCTGGACAAGGAGGCTTACGATTTGATTCTCACAGATGATATGATGCCGGAGATTACAGGAACAGAACTAATGCAGTACCTGCACAGGAATGCGGAGAGCGTCAGCCACAGCACGCCGATTGTCGTACTCACTGCCAACGCCATCACCGGCGCGCGGGAGGAGTACATGAAAAAGGGGTTTGATGAGTTTATGACCAAGCCGATTGATGTGGAAGTTTTGCAGAAAATACTAATGAAATACTTAAAATAAGTGCTTTTTTCGTGAAAAAGACGGTTTTTGGCCTGTTTCAAAAAAATACCTAAAAAATCATTGACTTTTTCAGTGAAAAAATAGACAATAATACATGGTTTATATTACAAAATCCTTTTTCGAATTATGCAAAGAATTATTATACATAAGAAAGAATAACATTTTGCAATATTGCGCGCCGCTTTTGCGTCGCATGTAACATTAATCGGTCAAGCTAATGGAGGGATTCGGTGTGTTAAAGAAACAAGTTATGGTAAAGGAAATCGAGAAAAAATATGATCATCCACTGGCAGAGATTGTACAGATTGCCAGCCAGTACAAGAGTGAAGTCCTGCTGGAGTATGATAAGTATAAGATCAACGCAAAAAGTATTATGGGAATTATTGCCTTTAACCCTTCTGAGGGAATGAATGTGACGATTGCTGCCAACGGGAACGACGAAGGCGATGCCGTCGATGCGCTGGAGCGGTTCTTTATCTGCCAATAGTGGAGTTGCCAAGGCACAGATGCAGGTTCGCGTCTGTGCCTTTTCTAGTACAGCAAAACTGTTTTCCCAATTAATATTTTCAGAAAAAATATACAATCTTTGAAAAGTGTGCTATACTGATTAATAACTATTTTGTGAAGAGTGAGAAGGTGACAGAGGAATTGGAGTTTGGACGGAGAGTTGGACGCAATATCATCAAGCCTGTAAGAATTGCCGTCAGACCTGCTTACCGCAATGAATGGGATGATGCGATGGCGCTTGCATGGCGCACGTTTATGCAGTTTGAGGCACGTGACTGTACGCCAGAGGGCATCGAGAGCTTTCAGGATTTTATCACGGACGAAGTGCTGCACAAAATGTTTATGCTGGGTTCATATCAGCTTTTTGGCGCGTATGACAACGGCAGGATGGTAGGGATGATCAGTCTCAGGAATGAGACGCACATATCACTCTTGTTTGTGGACGGGCAGTATCACAGGCTGGGGATTGGCAGGGGCTTGGTCGAGTATGTGAGCAGCTATGTACTGACAGAGGAGGGGCATGACAGCATCACGGTTGATGCAGCGCTCTATGCGACAGGCTTTTATCACCGTCTGGGTTTTGTGGATACCGACAGGCAGCAGACGAGGGACGGAATCCGCTATACGCCGATGGCGCGCAGGATTTCTACGAAAATATAGTAAAAATTAAAATACAAGGGGTGGAACTATGGCTGTAGAATATATTACAAGCAGAAATATGGTAGATTTGATTTATGAGACGCTGAGGCTGATGAACAAATCTATGGCACACCACAGTATGCGGGTGAGCTATATTATGTCAAAGATCTTAGAGGTTCAGGGGACTTATGAAAAGTATGAGATTGCCGATTTTATGGTGCTTGCGCTGCTCCATGATATCGGGGCGTTCAAGACGGACGATGTGCGCAAACAGCTCACGTTTGAGGCGAAAAATGCGCTGCCGCACTCGGTATATGGATACCTGTTTCTCAAATATTTGTCACCGCTTGACGAGCAGTCCAAGATTATCCTCTATCATCACACAGACTACAGCAAGACGAAGGATATGGATTACCGCTACCGCTTTGAGCTTGAGGCGCTGAAAGCCGCAGAGATTATGGATATCTGGCAGCGCTCATTCGGGGCAAAATTTGACCATAAGTTAATCAACAATTATGCCGGCACAAAGTTTGACCCCAGGGTATGCGAACTCTTAGACACCGCGGTGAAGGAGTTTGATCTGTTTACCAAGCTGAGGGACAAGACGTTTAAGGAGGAGTATGCGGAAAGCCTTGAGTATGTGCTTTTGTCGGACGATGAGAAGGAAAAGTATCTGAAGATGCTTATGTACTGTACCGGACTCAAGGAGGAGCAGACGGTATCGGAGACCGTGGCGACCATCTACGTGTGCCGTGAGCTTGGCAGAAAGCTGAAACTGAGCGAGCTTGACAAGAATGAAGTGTACTATGCGGCGATGCTGCACGATATCGGTATGCTTGCGATTCCAGTAGAGCTGTTAAATGCGCCGAGAAAACTTGGCGAGGAGGAGAAGAACCTCATCAAGACCCATGTGGACATTATGGAAAAGACGCTGGAAAATAAACTGTCCAAGGAGATTATCAAGGTTGCGGCAGCGCATCACGAGCGCTTTGACGGAAATGGTTATCCCCGCGGGCTCAAGGCGAGCGTTATGGGGCAGAAGGAGGCAATCTTGCAGATTTCTGAGCAGGTGGTGAACTCGATGGAGCCCAAGCCCTACAGAGAAGCCCGCACGAAGGAACAGATTGTGGACGATCTCAACAACGGCATCATTTCAGGCAAGTACGAGGGCATTGTGGCGGACACGTTCTTAAAATATTATGACGAGATTATGGACAAGGCAAAGCAGCGCGCAGATATGGCGCTCGTGACGCACCAGAAGCTACAGCGCAATTATAACCAAGTGTACAGCAGCCTTGTCTGACGCGCACGAAATGGAAGGAGAAAGATTGAATGTTTAAACTTGACAGTCCGCTGATGAATTTTTTGAGCAAACTGGCGGATATCATGATACTGAATATCTTGATTATCGTATGCAGCATTCCAGTATTTACAGTTGGGGCGGCAGTCTCAGCGGCGTATTATGTGACTTTTAAGATGGTAAAAAATGAAGAAACCTATATTGTGAGGGGCTTTTTTAAGGCATTTAAGGAAAATTTTAAGCAGGCGACGGTCATGTGGCTGCTTGTGTTGCTGATTATCGGGATTTTGTCCGTGGATTACACGATTATTGTCTACTCCGGCATTGAGTTTTCGCGGTGGATACGGCTTGCTATGGTGACCGTGTCGATGATCCTGCTCATGGGCGTCGTGTATATGTTTCCACTGCAGGCGCGGTTTATCAACCCCGTCAAAAACACGATCAAAAATTCGTTTTTGATGGCGCTCTCGCACCTGCCGACAACAGTGCTTCTGATTGCCGTGTACGCCGTGCCGGTGGTGGTATTTTACTTTGTCCCGCAGAGTCTGCCGATTCTGATTCTGCTGGCGTTTGGTATGATTGTCTATCTAAAGTCCTGCCTGCTTCTGCGCGTGTTTAAACGCTATGAGGAAGCGCTGGCAGTGAATGCCAATGCGTCCGCAAAGGATCCTTCGGAGGCTGACAGCGGCATCTTTGCGGAGAGCGACCGCATCGAGCGGGAGGGCAGGATGGTGAAGGTATTCCGCAATGGAAAGTTTGTGGAAGTGCCTGAGAAGAGCCTGAATCAGGATAAGATATGACAAAATAAACATATGGTTTTGTCTATAATGTACAGAATCAAAGTGTCCATTTGGACAAAGTGCTTACAGGATATGGCAAATTCTGGACTGCCTTATGCAGGGTAAGCAATTGTTACATAAGCCTGTGAAAAACTTTGTGGATTTATGGCATAGCATTTTTAAGCATTTTATTTTATACTAAGAACATGCAAAATAACTTGTTGAAAGATGTCCAGTACATTGTTCTAAATGGCTTATACTTTCAACGAAACAAAATATTCAATAATTTTCGGGAGGCATTTTAATATGGCAAGTTTATCTTTAAAGAACGTTTGTAAAGTATATCCTAATGGTTTTGAAGCAGTTAAGAATTTCAATCTTGAGATTGCTGACAAGGAGTTCATCATCTTCGTTGGACCTTCAGGCTGTGGTAAGTCTACAACACTTCGTATGGTTGCAGGTCTTGAGGACATCTCTTCCGGCGAGTTAAGGATTGGCGACAGAGTCGTAAATGATGTTGAACCAAAGGACAGAGATATCGCGATGGTATTCCAGAACTACGCTTTGTATCCTCATATGTCAGTATATGACAACATGGCGTTTGGTCTTAAATTAAGAAAAGTTCCCAAAAATGAAATTGATAAGATGGTTAAGGAAGCAGCTAAGATTCTTGACTTGACAGCACTTCTCGACAGAAAGCCGAAGGCTTTGTCAGGCGGTCAGAGACAGCGTGTTGCGATGGGTCGTGCAATCGTGCGTAATCCGAAGGTATTCCTCATGGATGAGCCTCTTTCAAACTTGGACGCAAAACTCCGTGTACAGATGCGTATCGAGATTGCAAAGCTTCATCAGAGACTCGGCACAACCATCATCTACGTAACACATGACCAGACAGAGGCTATGACACTTGGTACCCGTATCGTTGTTATGAAGGATGGCGTGGTACAGCAGGTAGATACACCGCAGAACTTATATGAAAAGCCACAGAACCTGTTCGTAGCAGGATTCATGGGATCTCCGCAGATGAACTTCATCGACGCGTCCGTTGACTTAAAGGGCGATACAGCACACTTGAAGGTAGCTGGACTTTCGATTCCACTTCCTCCTGCAAAGTCAAAGAAGCTGATTGAAGGCGGATACGGCGGAAAGACTGTAACATTCGGTATCAGACCAGAAGATATTTATGATTCTCAGATGATGGTAGAAGCAAAGTCTGAGAGCACATTTGAGACAACAATTCGTGTATACGAGTTACTCGGTGCAGAAGTATTCCTGTATGCAGATCTGGCAGAGTTCCCGATCACAGCAAGAGTTGATCCCAGAACAACTGCAAGACCCGGCGATAAGGTAAAATTCGCAATCGATATCGAGAAGATTCACGTATTTGACAAAGAGACACAGAAGATCATCACAAACTAATTTGTGTAATATTACTGAAAAAATATACCCGGGTGGAATGTTTCACCCGGGGTTTTAACATCTAAGGAACTTCAGGAGGTAACTATGATTTCAAATCAGGTAATTCAGACAAGCATCGACGAGCTAAAGACGATCACAAGGATTGATTTGTGTGTAATTGATATGGAAGGAATTACAGTGGCAACCACCTTCGACAACCGGAATGTATCGCACGAGCTGGTGCGCAATTTCGTAGACTCCCCTGCTGACAGTCAGATTGTGGGCGGTGTCCACATGCTCAAAATTCTGGAAGATGGCGAAGTGCTCTATGTGCTGATTGCAAAGGGCGCTGGCGCAGATGCCTATATGATTGGCAAGGTGGCAGTGAGCCAGATACAGAATCTGGTAATCGCCTACAAGGAACACTTTGACAAAAATAATTTTTTCCAGAATCTGCTGCTTGACAATCTGCTGCTCGTGGATATCTACAACCGTGCGAAGAAGCTGCACATTGTGCCGGAGGCACCGCGTGTAGTCTATCTGGTGGAGGCGCAGAACGACAAAGATAACATTTCTATGGAAATGTTAAAAAATATATTTGAGGGTCAGCCGGGATGCTATCTGACAGCCGTGGAGCAGAAAAATATTATCTTAATCAAAGAAGTTGGCGCGCTTGATGCCTACAACGAGGTAGAGCAGACAGCGCAGATGATCGTGGACATGCTCAACTCGGAGGCAATGCTGATCACCAAGGTTTCTTATGGAACGATTGTGTCAGAGCTCAAGGAGGTATCCAAGTCTTACAAAGAAGCAAAGATGGCGCGCGATGTGGGCATGATCTTCTACATGGAAAAATCCATCAGCGCCTATAATACACTCGGCATTGGACGGCTGATTTACCAGCTCCCGATTAATTTGTGCCGCATTTTTATGAAAGAGATTTTTGGAGACAATATTCCTGACGATTTGGATGATGAAATTCTGACGACGGTACAGAAGTTCTTTGACAACAACCTCAACGTGTCAGAGACATCGCGCCAGCTCTATGTGCACCGAAATACGCTGGTCTACAGAATCGAGAAGCTGCACCAGTCTACCGGGTTGGATATCAGAAAGTTTGATGATGCGCTGACCTTTAAGATTGCGCTCATGGTGGTCAATTATATGAAGTATATTGATTCGCTGGAGTAAAATAGATACAAAATCAATTGCATGATAAAAGCTGTCAGAAAATGAGCGCTCTCCGCATAAAATCCCAAACTTGGACATACATTAGAATAGCCATGATGAATGGAGGGGATTTCGTATGCAGTTTTTTTATATTGACTATATGAATAATGGAAAAAAAGAGCGGAACATTGGCTTTTTGAGGGTAGAAAACAGCGGGTTTTGTGTGGGCTTGCGGGGGGTGCCGCAGCAGTGCGGTGATCGCTGCAAGGTGTATGCTGTGGACAGTGATGATGAGAAAATCTTGATGGGAATCGTGCCAATCAAGGGCGGATATGGCATGGAAAAGATCAAATGGACCCAGCAAGTGAACCTTGCGCGCTGTATGCGGGTCGAGATTCCGCTGTATGGCGCACGAAAGGGCGTCTGTGTGCTGCGTGACGAGTATCCAAAAACAGATCATGACAATAGTGAGCGCAATGACATGAACACCAGCACAGAGCTGGTTTCCAAAGAGACCCAAATGGCAAAGAGTGCAGAACAGTCCGTGTGTGATGCGCTTCAGGAGGAGATGTATGAGGAGATTCATGCGGATAAATGGCAGCAGCTTCGAAAAATATATCCAGAAATTCACATCTGCTCCGAGGCGCAGAGCATCTTGATTCGTCCGCGCGATGTGGTGATCTTGGCGGCAAAGTATCATGAGCTGGCGACCAACTCATTTGTCTTGCATTCATATTACAATTACAGGCAGCTTCTCTTGTTTCGGTATACACAGAAGGAAATTCTGTATTATCTTGGCGTACCGGGCGTATATTATGAGAGGGAGCAGCGCATCGCGCAAATGTTTGGATTTGAGGGCTTTGAGAACGGCGAAGCGCGTATGCAGCAGGACGCGGATAACAAATTATATAAGGGCTGTTTCGGATACTATATGAAACGGGTAGAGATTTAGCGCTCTGGCGCGCTGTTGGATTTAAATGAAGCAACACGCTCAGAAAAATATTCTGCGAAGTGAACGCTATCCTCGAAGGTTTGTATTGGGTATAAATGGACGGCAGAGGTCCGCATAGGACTGCATGCTTTCCGCCGAGGGGGCGTGGAAGCTCGGAGTGAGTACACCAGTACTATCTACAAAAGATTGTAAATAATATGCATGGGCGCCCGCAATCCATCTGGCAATGGCGAGAAAGTCTGCTGCACTGTGCAGCTCCTCCACGACCGTTGTTCGAAACTCATACGGGATTTTGTGCTGGCACAACAGTGTTTGGACAGACTCCTCCACCGCAGACAGGTCCAATAAAGCTTCGCCGTTTCCATGACTGCCGACGGTCATTGCGTATTTTTCAGGCGCATTCTTGATATCCATCGCGCAGTAGTCGATCAGCCCGTCTTGAAGCAGAGTGCGCAGCATTTGCGGATTCGTACCATTTGTGTCTAGTTTTACCAGATAGCCGAGCGCCCGAATGCGCTGTATTAGGTCAGGCAGGTCTGGATGCAGGGTAGGCTCGCCGCCTGTGATGCACACGCCGCTTAGGACATGCTGGCGTCTAAGTAAAAAAGAGAATACCTCATCTTCGGATAGCGGCTGCATGGTGCTGTCTTGCAGAATGAGCGCGCGATTGTGGCAGTAGGGGCAGCGGAAATTACAGCCTCCAGTAAATAGCGTTGCAGCTACATGTTCCGGGTAGTCTAGTAAAGTCGTTTTGGTTAGGCCAAGAATCAACATGATCTCGAATCCTCCTTGTTATTATTTGCGCGTCTGTCTCCTCTTTGTATTATCTGTATCGCTTATTTTCCTGCAATTCCTTAGGCATAATGGTAGTATACCACAAATATTTCGCAGTGCAAACGAGAAAACGGCGGTTTTGAAGCCTTGCACGCCGCACAAAAACATGATATCATAGTCGGGTAGGGGAAATTCCTTGATTAGGAGGCTGATTGCCTCCTATATTTGTAGACAAGCGTGTTTTGTTGAGCCGCCACATGCGGGACGGGAGGATTTTATGAAATACAGAGCACTGCCCATCGGTATCAGTGATTTTGCCGAAATGATTCAAAAAGAATTTTATTACGTAGACAAGACGCCTATGATTCAAGAACTGCTGGACAGCAAAGCGAAAGTCACGCTTTTCACACGCCCGCGCCGGTTTGGCAAGACACTCAACATGAGTATGCTCAAGTATTACTTTGAGGACGACAGGGACTGGCATGGAAACAGGCGGGACTGGTCTTACCTTTTTGATGGGCTGAAAATCATGGAGGCAGGAGAATCCTATCTGGCGCACAGGGGACAGTACCCAGTGATCTATCTGACATTTAAGGATTCCAAGCGGGAGAGCTTCGCGCGGTCATATTTGGAGATGGAGAGGATTCTTGCGGAGGAGTTTGGACGTCACGACTTTATTCTTGAGCATCCTGAATTGGAAAAAAATAAGGAGAAATATTTACAACTCATGCGCCGGCAGGGCAGTCAGAATGACTATGAGACATCCATTTTGTTTTTGGCGCAATGTCTGGAAATCTATTATGGAAAGAAAGCGATTGTGCTGATTGACGAGTATGATGTTCCGCTGGAAAATGCATTTTCATGCGGTTTTTATAATGAGATGATCAATTTCATCAGAGCTTTGTTTGAAAGTGGATTAAAGGACAACACCAGTCTTGGATTTGCGGTGATCACAGGGTGTCTGCGCGTGTCGAAGGAAAGCATTTTTACAGGACTGAATAATTTAAATATTGTCTCCATACGAAATGAAAGATATGGTGAGTATTTTGGATTTCGTGTAGACGAAGTGCAGCAGATGTGCCATTATTATGACATGGACCATGTATATGAGACGGTGAAGGACTGGTATGATGGATATACGTTTGGGCAGACTGATATTTATAATCCATGGAGTGTGATACAGTATTTGTTCGATGCCCAGGCAAATCAGAATTGGCTGCCAATGTCTTACTGGGCAAATACTTCTTCGAACAGTATTGTCAGGACGCTGGTTGACCGCGCCGATGACGAGGATAGGGAAAAAATAGAAACGCTGCTGGCAGGCGGCTCGATCGAGATACAGATTCATGAGGATATCACCTACAAAGATATTTATGACGAGGGGGATAATCTCTGGAATTTTATGTTTTTCACTGGATATTTCCGCAAAGTGAGGGAATGGATAGAAGAGGAGATTATTTATGCAAAGCTCACCATTCCAAACAGAGAGGTTCGATATATTTTTAACCAGAAAATACAGAAATGGTTCCATGAAAAATTGAAGGGAAGGGACATGTATCCACTGCACCATGCCGTGATCGAAAAAGACTGTGCTGTGATGACGGAGGAGATCAATGACATTTTTGAGGAGACAATCAGCTATATGGACCAGAATGAATATTATTATCATGGGATGATGGCAGGGCTGCTGACCGGGATCAAAGGCTACACCATACGCTCGAACCGAGAGGGCGGCAAAGGGCGCAGTGACCTGCTGGTGAAACCAATCCGGCGCAGCAGAGAGGCGTTTGTCATCGAATTTAAGACCACAAAAGATTTTGACGAGCTAGACCAGAAGGCAGACGAGGCAATTCAGCAGATTATTGACAGACAGTACGAAGTGGAGCTTCGAAATGACGGCTATAAATATATCAGCTATTACGGTATCGCATTTTGTGGGAAAGAGTGCGTGGTGCACTGCAAACCGTATATTTAAAAATGCAGTTTCCGCTCACAGCAAAGGCTGCTTCGCATAGAAGTACGAAGGCTGACACGGAAAACGCCAAAGACAATCTTCGCGAAGCGAAATCATGGGGGGAGCATATGAAAAAAATTGTTTTAATCGGCCCTGTTTATCCGTACAAGGGCGGCATTGCGCACTACACGAGCCTTTTCTACCGTGCGCTCACGAAAAAATTTGATGTCGAGCTGATTTCATATAAAATGCAATATCCTAAATTTTTGTTGAAAAAGGAGCAGAGAGATTACAGAAATGACATGTTCAAAGTAGAGGGCGCGCAATTTCTGATCAACACGGCAAATCCATTGAATTTGATAAGCGTAGCGCATAGAATCAAGAAGCTCAAACCGGATTTGGTGCTCATGCAGTGGTGGCATCCCTATTTTGCGCCCTGTTACTGGATTCTCGAGACCGTATTGGGGAAGAAAGTCAAAAAAATGTTTGTCTGCCATAACGTGTTCCCACACGAGCGTTTTCCGATGGATAAACTGCTGACGAAGCTGGTTTTAAAAAAGGCAGATTCTTTCATAGTACATTCGAAGAGTGATGGAGAGGACTTGCGCACAATCAAACCAGATGCGCAGTACCGGCAGAATCCTCATCCCACCTACAATGCATTCAAAATCCGTAATCTCACCAAAGAACAGGCACGACAGGAGTTATCGCGTAATCCAGATGAAAAACTACTGTTATTCTTTGGCTTTGTGCGGGATTATAAAGGATTGAGACATCTCATACAAGCAATGCCGATTCTAAAACAAAATTTAGAGGGCATTCGTCTTATGATTGTAGGTGCTTTTGGCCAAGATCAAGAAGATTATCTCAAACTGATTGAACAGTGCGGTGTGCAGGACTGTATCGAGGTGATCGACGGTTATACGCCCGACAACGAGGTGGAAAAGTATTTTGCAGCCTGTGACTTGGTGGTGCTTCCCTATGAGTCAGCAACGCAGAGCGGTATTGTGCAGATTGCTTATGGCTTTGACAAGCCCGTAATTGTCACCAATGTAGGCGGTCTGCCAGATGTTGTGACAGACAAAAAGACAGGATACGTCGTAGCGCCACAGAAACCAGATAAGATTGCGGATGCAATTATAAAATTCTATCGGGATGGGATGGAGTCTGAGTTTGTGGCAAATGTGAGGAAAGAGGCATACCGCTTCTCGTGGGAGCGGCTGACGGAGAAGGTGGAGGAGCTGCTGTAGAAAGAAGGAATTATTTTCATGCCGAATCAGTAGCAGCGTGGAGATTGATGAACAGGAACTGTCGGCATTGAGACGTGAACCGCTTGTTAGAGTGGATGAGCTGTCTGTGATAATGGAGGAAGTGCAAGCAGATGAAGAAACCAAAACCATTGATCAGTGTGATTGTACCTGTTTATAACGTGGAAAACTATATTGCAAGGTGCATTGACAGTATTCTTGCGCAGACCTATCCAGATCTTGAAGTCCTGCTGGTGGATGATGGGTCAACAGATTTGTCAGGAGCACTCTGTGACCAGTTTGCCCAAAAGGATGCGCGAGTCCGGGTAATCCATAAGGAGCATGGCGGTGTGTCCGATGCCAGAAATACCGGAATACGGCAGGCGGCGGGAAAATATTTTGCGTTTGTGGACAGTGATGATTATATTGCGAAGGACTATATCGACTATTTATATGGAATGATAGAGAAGTATCACGCACAGATTGCGGTCTGCGGATATCAAAAAGTGTACAGCAGTGATAAAAACACAAAGAATATCCCATGTAATTTAAAAAAAGTTTGCAAAAAGAAGGCACAAAACACCACATCGCAGTGCCAAGAAAATCAGAACAGCGATATACCGATAAATAAAAACAGTAGTTATAGAAATAAAGCAGGGAATCATAACAGTGCAGATTCCGAAAGCGTATACAATACAGAGGAAGGCTTGCGTCATTTATTATATCAGCGAGGAATGATATCATCCGCGTGGGGACGCCTGTTTGACGCGTCACTTTTTACCTCCTCCATTGAGATTTTTTTTCCTGTAGGAAAACTGCATGAGGATGTGGCTGTGATGTATAAGTTATTTGAGGCTGCGGATGTAATTGTGCGTGGAAATGAGGCGAAATATTATTATTTTCAGCGTTCGGACAGCATTGTAAATCAGCAGTTTGGTCGGCGCCGCATGGATTATATTACCTTTACCCACGAGTGCATTGAATTTATGGAAGCACATTATCCCAAACTGTGCAGGGCGGCAGTTTCGCGGCACTTTAGTGCCTGCTTTGAACTGCTGTCGTGCATAGATGATAACAAGCGTTACGAAAAAGAATACCGACAGCTTGCCAGTGAGATCAAAACGTATCGTTGTACAGTGCTTAGGGATTCTAATGCAAGATTGAAGAACAGGCTGGCGGCGGCGGGATCCTGTGTATCCTTAGCATTGGTATGGAAATTGAGCCGCATTGTTTCGTAAACTGGAGTAGCTCCGACAGATAGGGATATACAATGAAAGAAAATGAAAAAGTAAGTGTGATTCTCCCTGTATATAACGGGGAAAAATATATCAGAGAAACAATAAAAAGTATATTGCAGTCTGAGTACCGAAATATTGAGGTGCTGATCATTGACGACGGCTCTACAGACAACAGCCTGATATATTGTCAGCAGCTCCAACAGCAGGATGACCGTATCCGTATCTACAGCAAAGAGAACGGCGGAACGGTGTCGGCAAGAAACTATGGCATCTCAAAGGCATCCGGCAAGTATCTTTGCTTCTGCGATCAGGATGATATTGTAGATAGCGAGTGTTATTCAAGGCAGATTGCGCGTATGGAGCAGGATGGCAGTGAATTGTGCATGTGCAGTGTCGGGCGGAGCATTGACGGAAAGCGCTCTGCTTTTGAATTGTCTGAGGACGCCTGTTATGATAACGGTCAGATTTTGGAGGAACTATTGTACCCATTGTTATTTAATGGATTTGCCCCTCCTGTCAAAATGGGGAATAACAATCGTTATCCTCATATATGGTCCTGCATGTTCCGAATGCATTTCTGGAAAAAACATGATCTTCAATTCAGGGCCTATGTAAACTTTGAGGACGATCTGCTGGTCAAGACAGAAGCGCTCGCTAAGGCAAAACGTGTCAGCACTATCGCACACATAGGATATTACTGGCGTGTGAATCTAAATTCGGAAACCTATGCACATAAATATATAGAAAATCTGGCAGAAAAACAGCAGCTTTGTTTTGAGGATCTGTATCACAGCGTTGCGGGAAGCGTCCGCGACAAAGAGGTGCTTCGACTGCTAAAGAGTGCGTTTTTTTGCAAACAGTATCTCGAGGCGATTCACAACCTGACAAGCAGTGAGATCAGGAAAACGAGAAAGACCATTCGCCGATATTATGACAATACGATTTACGGGCGTAATTTTGAGGAGTGTATCTCAGCTTCCAAGTATGTAAAAAAGGGAAAGATTAAACCGCAGGTTATCTTAAAAATTCTGTCCGGCCGTCATACGCTGGCAAGTTATTATGCTGAGATGGTGCTGGATTGGATTTTACTGTTTACGCTGCGCTCGCAGACACTGACCAGATTGGAACGAATGCTAAAGGGGATTAAGGGATAGCGATGAGAGAGGCATTCAAAAATTATAAGTGGAATATTATCGTGTTTCTGCTGTTTGCGGGCAGTGCGATGCTCAGATCAGCGCTGGGTGACTTTCCCAAGGCACTGCGCATCTATCCTGATGAATTGAGGTATGTGAGCATAGCAAGAAGTCTTTTTCAGGGACGGGGACTGCAAATTCATCATCTGGACACTGACTTTCAGAAAATCTTATATAGTATTTGTATCATGCCGGCATTTCTGGCAAAAACCTCTGCGGCTCAGATTCGTTTGATTGGATTGATCAATAGCGTTCTGATATCCAGTTCCATTTTTCCAGTCTATGCATTGTGCCGAAAAATGCTTATGGACAAGAAGGATATCTGTGTGATTTTGGCGTTTTGGGCAACACTGCCAACGCTGCTTGACAGCATGTACTTTATGAGTGAGGTTGTCTATCTGCCGTTATCACTATGGTTGATTTACGTTGTGTGGTGCACGTGGCACTCAGAAAATTTGTATGAACGGATTCGGTGGAATGTGCTGCTGGGGCTGCTTTGTTACCTTGCATATCTGTGTAAAGAAATCGCCCTCTATTTTGTTCTGGCATATATTTTGACAGCTTTCGTGCGCCTTTTGATACAGCGCTCTTTATGGAAGAGGGAGCTGGTCTGCGCTGTAGCCTTTGTAGGGGTATTTGCCCTCTGTTTTGTGGCGATGAAGATGACGCTGTTTTATGGGATGCATAACTCTTACAGCAGTTTTAACTTGTCGGGGGTTCGAGGGCTCTCTCTGCTCCAACATCCAGAGAAAATAGGCTATCTGCTGTACGCATTTATCTATGATACGTTATATGCAATGATTGCATTGGGCGTATTTCCTGTTTTGCTGCCATTATTTTACTTTAAAAAAAATAAAAAAGAGTCCTGGTTCTACCTATTTTTGCTGTTGGCATTTCTGATTGGATGTGCAGCGATTGCGTATACGATCACGCTGCCGGAAGAGTTTGGCAAGAGATCTCCCCGACAGCATTTGAGATATCTGGAGCCTTTTGCAATCCCTTTCTATATCATGATGCGCTGTCACCTGAAACAGACAGGCAGCGATCGTATGCACAACAGATTATGGCAGGCGGCAATATGTCTGTTTTCCGTGGCGCTCATCCTGGTTGGAGGCGGCGGGGGAAGCGCCCTTGTAGACAATACGATGCTGGTATACTATGAATTTTTTGTTCGCTTTATAGCGAAGGCGGGCTGGATGTCGTTGGTTGTCCGTGCCTTGATGGCGATCGTGCTTGTCTTTGGCGCACAGCTTTTGTGGAGAGACCGACAGCGCTTCACAAAACTCTTTGCGTTATTATTCCTCTGCCTCAATCTCGTCAATAGCATGGCAGGATACGCAGCGAGCATCTACCGCTATGCCATCACAAAAGAACAGCGCGCACAGGCCTCCCAAGCCGACAGCTATCTACAGAAGCTTGAAGGTACGATATTATTGATTTCTGACGGCGGCTGGGAGTCAGAGGACAGCAGGCTGTTTGACACCTATATTAACAGGGATTTTTACGTCACGGAGCTGGATTTGCTTCAAGATGCTGTGATTGATTTGAGCACTGATAGGATTCCCTGTTTTTTTCCTTATGAATCCTATCAAGAACTGACAAAAGTTGATTATTTGATCGTGAAGGAGGGCTATGGAATTGTATTCGAGGAGGGGACGGTGGAAGAGCTTACAGGTTTTCCAATGGATGGGTATCGGCTGTATCGGAACCGGGATGGGGGGAGGATTGGTTTATCAACCCCCGAAACGCAAAAATGAAGAAAATAAAGAAACATAAAAGAAGAGATATGGAAGTTCGATAAAGTTGATACAATTATTGATAAGACGCTCATGCTGAATGTATTGCAGGAAAAGGATGCCGATGAAAAATTTATGTGCTGCAGCAGACCGCGCTCACGCAGATCAAAGAGCGTGCGTACCCGGAATCTTTACAGGAGTATGTCGGATCAATTCTGCTGGCAGGCATTACATATGACAGGAAAACAAAGGAGCATCACCCTGTTTGTTTCGATGCATGTGTTGTGAAGTTGACAGAGGAGTATATTGAATACCTATGGAAAAAGACAGTTTTATAAAGCTGGTTTGGGAACAGCTACAAAGCATGTTGCCAGCACAAAAGGACGCGTGGATACTGTCCAAGGCAAAGCTTCTGCCAGAATCGAAGCAGGAAGATTTTATGATGACACTGACAGGGCAAAAGCTGATTGAATACATGCCGACAGAAGCGGAGATAGCGCAATTTTGCCAAAAAGTTCAGGACGGACAGATTTATGTGGAGTACGATACATGTTACTGTGAATTTGATGAAAATGGAAGATATATGGATGACTGGAAGGCCTGGCACAACGATCTATATGATGCATTCCCCTTTTTAGACAGAGCTTTTCGAGGCTGCCATGACCTTGTGCAATTGGCAAAATATGAACTGGCAGGCAGAATTCTGGATCAAATCTGCCGATTAGAATTTCGAGTGCTAAAAGCAGAGAGAGTGGAGGAATTTCGAGATGGTTCGAGTTATATAATTACAGATGCTGTTAAAGAACAGATGCTATCTATGAATGCACGCGAGATAGGACACGATTGGATTATGTGTATCTTACAGAGAACTGTAGTACACGAAAAAATACCATTTGCACAACAATTGTTAGAAATTTTTCAAAGCGAACTGTGTAAAGATGTTTGCCCCAGTGAATTTTTAGAATATATTTCAGAAGAGATTCTGGATGATATAAAAGAACTATTAGAGGATAATGAAACAAAACTCTGTAATGAGCTGGAAAAATATTCAGACAGAAGAATCAATTGGTATAATATCAAGGAAATTGAAAAAAGACTGGCGAAAGTTCAGCATCTTCTCCTGGACATTAACAACAGATGTAAAAGGCAGCCAGAAGAACTCAAGAGACTTGGAGGAGAATCATTGCTGGAAGCTTCATGGAGAAAAATAAGCGAGATCATAGAGATATTGCACCATGGGGATTATGTGGAAAAACAGCTTGAAGTAGCGGAAATTCAGCGAATCTGCAAAAATATATTAAAAAAAGAAACCCCTGATACGGTGGACTGGAAGATTCGGAAAGGAATATTAGCGGAGATAACAGGCAATAATTTTTTCAAAAAATACGGATGTTATGAAACGCTGAAAGAACTGGCGGAACAGTTATATGTCACAAAGGAGGAGACTTTGGCATACGCAGATCTGCTAAGTGAAACATGGGAGTACAAAAAAGAAGCAGGAGATTTGTACAGGCGGTATGGCGTGACAGAGCAGTATATCCGTTATTTGGAACACAGTCTTAATCAGGAATCTGAATATTTTGTTGAATTAATTCAGTGTTATTGTAAAAATGGCAATATAGAGAAGGCACGGCAGACTGCAGAACTCGGATTGAGCCAGTGCAGAGATGATCTGACAGAGTTGTTTATATTTCTGTTACAGAATGCGAAAAACAATGGAGACAAGGAAAACTATAAGAAATTGTATGCCAGTGCAAAACGAAGGAAGAAAGTTGATATGGTGCGGATTGAACACGCCCTCGCAAATTTTCACGGAGAAAATTAAATTTGGTAGAGACATTGAAGGGGAGATGTGTTATAATCATAAAAGAAACATTCAAGTCATGAAAGTTTAAAATCACTTTTACTAAAGATAAAGCATGGCTTGGGTGTTTTTTTTGATGGAAAGGTTCCTGCCTGCCGTGTCTGTTGGCAGGAATAGAGGTGAATATGAGAAGTACGCGGAAAAAGCTGGCCACTTAGAAACAGGTACGTCTCCAAGGCAAAAGCCAGCGTATAAAACAGTGCAATGCGGTGTGCCTTTCGCCAAAATGCAAGAACAGCAGCAAATACAAGACACCAGTAAGAGAAATAGAATTAAAAAATGTAATCATGTTATTAAAACAAACATTTTTTATCCATGAGGGCATTTTGTGGGCATACTCAAAATTATAATGAATTCCTGAAAGCAGTTTTTCCATGTAAAATAAAGTGCAAAGGGAGCAAAGACAGCCGCAAAACCGAGAAGGAAGCCCAATGCATTCCGGAATAAATTTAAATATTGCTTTTGGAGGAGCAGTATTATAGATATTACAAGTACACCAGCACCAGTCAGAACGCTGTTGGTGACTCTGGTCATTGCACAGATCCCAAAAGTGATACCATAAAATATTGCCGCATAAGGGAATTTACGGTAATAATTGAAAAAATGGACTGAATAATGACAATCCCTGATTGGTTTCCAGTGATCATATTCATCAAATTCTCCAATTTTTTAATTTTTTTAACAAAACGCTATCTCAAATTATAGAAACTTCCTAATTTTATCACAAATTTTGAAATATGAATAGCGTTTCCTGTAAATATGTGATAGAATGCTTGTGAACACAACATCTTCGTATATGAGGATACTGCTATAAAAGAACATAAAGCAAAAATAGAGAGTCCTAAGAGAGGTTTTCATGACAGATACAAAATACGCAGTAGTGATTGTGACATATAACAGGGAAAGCCTGCTGCGGGAGTGCGTTGAAAATGTAGAGAGACAAACTTCCGCTCCCGACAGCATTATCATAGTAAACAATGCTTCCACAGATCATACACCCGCTTACCTTGAGGAATTAAATACAAAGGACGGGCGGTTTGATACGATCAATCTGCCGAACAATATTGGAGGGGCAGGGGGCTTTGCAAAAGGCATAGAAAGGTCCTTGGAGAAAGATGTTGATTGTGTACTTATAATTGACGACGATGCAATGATAGCCGGAGATTATATGGAACAGATCTTGCAGGCAAGACAACAACAGCCGCAGTACAGGGCATTTGCAGGGACGCTCAGGACAGACGGAAAAATTGATACATTTCATAGACGAAATCTGCAAAAAACAGGGCTCATGTCAAAAAACTGTACAGAACAGCAATACAGACAGCCCTGTTTTGCGTGTGACATCGCATCCTTCTGCGGGATGGTCTTGGACATGGATTTGGTCAGGCAGATCGGACTGCCCCACGCGGAATATTTTATCTGGTATGATGATACCGAATATTCATTAAGGATTCATCAGTACACCAGATTTCTTGTAGTAACCGCAGCAGAATTAGATCATAAAACAAAAAGAACATCTGTTACAAAACCCAGAAGATACGACTGGAAGGACTATTATGCTGTCCGAAACAGGATGCTGATGGTGAAAGAACATGGGAATTTTATTGACAAGAGCGTTAATTATCTTGATCTGTTTGTTCATGTGATTTTTAGAAACTGGTTATTTGGAATGATAAAAAAAGATGGTTATGATTGGAAGTATGAAAGAAGACTGGTAAATGCAGCGATTCGGAATACACGAAGCGGCAAGCTGGAAAATGTTATATTGAAATGTGAAGAATAATAAGATTAGGAACTATATTACTTGAGAGTAAAAAGTTTATATGCTTAAGAAGCCAGTAAATCCTCACAGATTTCTGACTGTTCCTGCACTACCTGAATTAATCGTGTTATGTGTAACTCGGGGTTCTGCCACATAAATCGAAAAATATATTTTCGAAGATAATGCATCATGGCACCTTCTGACACTTTTCCTTTTGACGGTGTACGCTGGTAACGGATCTGTTCCGAACAGAGTTTTCCTTCCATTCGGAGTGACAGGCATTGAATGCTTCCCATCGCAATACAGGACAGTGCCATGTGCATTTCAATCGCCTGCACTGCCTGCATGATTTTTCTGCGTGCATGGTCGCTTTCCACCTGCCCCAGGGCTGACGGTTCCGTTTTTTTTCGGTAATAATTCAGCCGGGGCATGTGCTTTGACCAGAAGTGATAACAGAAAGCTCCGGTCTGCTGCTTCAGCTCCCGGAAGGTGCATTCGATCTGGAATCGGAAACTGAAAGACGGATCATGGACAGCGGGTCCAGTTCCAGGCAGGTCCCGGCCAGAATGCTCTGTGTTCCATTATATTCCACCAGGACAAAGCGGAGTTCCTGGTACAGTTTCTGTCCCCACAGGAGATCGATACTGTAATAACGCAGTTTCTCCTTTTTTCCGCAGAGCACCAGCTCTGTTTCCCTGAACTGCTCTTTACGGGACTCAAACAGGTCTTTCAGGCGGACAGCTTTTCCCTTTTTGGGAGGTCTCCCTCTCCCGGATTTTCGGGAAGCGGGTTTCTCAAAAGCAGTGCAGCTGCATTTCGCCTTTGTGACAATCTCCATATGCACCGTTTTCTCACTGGTAAGTTCCTGGAGCCTTTTCAGCGCGGGAACCGAAAGAAAATACCGGTCGAGCAGGAGAATGGAATTCCCAAACGTCTTTGCGGCCAGGTAAGCATCCTCGACCATCTGTACCACATGGGTCGCGTCGGATACGGTGGAAGCTTCCCAGCCGAAGGTATCCTGCAGACCGTCATGAGGCCGGATGCTTAAGAGAATGCATGCCATACTGCGGATGCTTCCCGCGAGAATTCCGAGACCGCCGAACATATGCCCATGGATGAACTGCGGCTTTGCAGAATTTTCAGATTCCTGGCAGAGTTTTTTCACTCTGGGAATGCGGCGTCCTTCTTTGGACTGCTTCACACCGTCTCCGACAAGAACATGAAACCCTTCTTCCTGATACAGAGGAAAGAACCGTAGAACCGTCTGAAACTAGCACTGCCGTATCCGGTCTAGGGACCAGGAGGAGGCACGGAAAAAATGGAGCATGGACAGATAACAGTCCGGTTTCAGGGCGAGGTCACGGATTACAGAAGTTACTCCGAGTTTATCGGAACGAAGCATCAACCCCAGGGTAAGAACCACGAACCAGCGGAAAGCTGCTTTTCTGGAGAAGCAGGATACAAAAGAGGATAAAATTTTATCAATAAAATCGAACATGGCATATGGTCAACCACCGGAAAATATGGTAAACTCATACACAGAATAACTCTTTCAGGCGATTTGTATCTTTCTTAAGTATTGGTAACTTAAAGATACCATAAAAGGGTTATTCTTTTTTGTTAAAACTTTTTACTCTCCAGTACTCTCCAGTAAGCTATATTTTTCAATAATTTTTTGCCTTTCCTGCAAAACTATGATAGAATGCTTTGTATATAGTAAAATCCCAATATTTTCAGACACGCTCTAGGACTTGAAGAATAATTTTGGCGCCAGAATATGACATGAATGGTAAATGTTTATTGTGCGTTTCGAAAGGGAAAGAAATTGACAGTAATAGGAATATGCGCTATTCTATACAAGGCAGATATAAGCCGGAATTGTAAATAATATCTAAAAACTTAATGGGATAAGATGGGGGTATTTTTTAATATGTTCATTATCAGTGTGGTAATATTTCTGGTTGCACCTCTGATAACATGGGGCTTGCATGGTTGGTTAAGACAGAAAAAGGAAAGTAATAAACGAAGTATCATGATATTGATTGCATACTTTATTTTTCTGAATGCCTGTACGATTGCTGTTTCGTCGTACCGAGGTATTGATATGCTAAGATGGAATCCATTTACAACAACGATGTCCTTTAGGATCAAATATATGGCATTTAGCACTGTATTGGGGATTGCGTTGGCTGTGGTCTTGTGCCGATACCTGAATAAGGGCATTGCGCCGAATGATATAAAAAATTATACAATAAGGTTTATTCATGATTTGCGAAAGTATTTTCCTTATGCGGTTCGCTCTGCAAAAGCTGATTTGAAGGCTGAGGTTACAAATTCATTTTTGGACTGGATGTGGTGGCTTATCGAACCGTTTTGCATGATGCTGATATACACTGTAATGTTTGGCTGGGTTTTTAATGCCTCCGAGCAGTATTTTCCAATATTTATATTTATTGGAATCACAATGTGGAACTTTTTTACCAGAGGTGTTACGGGCAGCGTTGAAATGGTTCGGGCCAATAAGGCAATTATTACAAAAGTTTATCTTCCCAAATATATTTTACTGCTGTCAAAGCTTTTGGTAAATGGCTTTAAGATGCTTGTAACATTTATTGTAATAGCAGTTATGCTTGTTGTTTTTCAGGTAAAAATAACGGTTAACATTTTGGGCTTACTGCCAATAATGGTAGTTTTATTTCTATTTACATTTGGTGTAGGGATCATATTAATGCATTATGGGGTATATGTGAATGATTTGTCTTACATTACTGGAATTCTGCTTACTATGATGATGTATCTGACGGGAACATTTTATGATGTAGCAGGGCGAATACCAGCTCCTTATGGTGCAATTCTTGAAAATGTGAATCCGGTCGCTTTTTTGATTGCTGAAATGAGAAATGTCATACTTTATGAAAAGGTATTGGACTGGAGATTTCTGATTCTATGGTGCACAATATCAATATTTCTTATATGGATAGGTATATTTACGATTTATCGTAATGAAAATTCTTATGTAAAGGTGATATAATGGGAGAAGAAAAAGAAATTGCAATTAAATTAGAAGATGTATGTATTAATTATAATATTCTCAATAATATATCCATTAGAAAAACTTTTCTGCGAAGAAAGAAGCGGGATGATGTATTTGAGGCAGTAAAACATGTTACTTTTTCAGTACAGGAAGGGGATATTTTAGGAATTATTGGAAAAAATGGCAGTGGCAAATCTACACTTTTGCGTTCAATTGCAGGTATTTTTTCACCTAATTCGGGTATTATTGATTTAAGAGGACATTCTGTGTCATTGATGGCGTTGGGAGTCGGATTTAAGGATTCTCTTTCAGGCAGGGAGAACATTATTTTGTCAGGAATGCTGCTGGGGTTTTCGGAGAAAGAAATTGAGGAACGAACGCAGGATATTATTGATTTTGCTGAAATAGGGGACTTTATTGACAGGCCTGTAAGAACCTACTCGAGCGGTATGCACTCCAAGCTCGCATTTGCTATAACAGCCATGCTTGAGACTGATATTATGCTGGTGGACGAAGTGCTAAGCGTCGGAGATGAACGTTTTAGGAAGAAAAGCCTAGCGAAAATGAAAGAATTGATAACGGATAAAAAGAGGACAGTTATTATAGTTTCTCACAGTATAGAAACATTAAAAGAGTTATGTAATAGTGTGTTATGGATTCACGATGGAAATGTAATGGAAATTGGGGATCCGGCAGTTGTATTGGCACATTATAAAGAATTTATGAAGTAGACAATTTGTTATGGGGGCGATTTGGGAATGGATCAATTTACATTTATAATTTCTGCGTATAATTCGCAAAGAACCATATCGTGTACCATTAATAGTATATTATGCCAGACCTGTTCAAATTATAAGATTATTTTGGTAAATGACGGGTCAACAGATAACACGCCTCAAATATGCGAGAGATACCAAAAAAAATATCCGGGTAAAATTAAATATATATCTCAGGAGAACAAAGGACTTGGAGGGGCACGGAATATAGGAATGAGACTGGCAGAAAGTGAATATATATCATTTCTTGACAGTGATGACTGGCTCATGCCTGAATATGTTGAAACATTGACAAGAAATATCAAGTTGTGCCAAGGCAGGAAACCGGAGATTATACTTATCATGCCTAAGATATATGATGAGAATAGCAGATTGATAAGTGATTGGTATGATAAAACTCTCTTTGATAAAGTATTCAGGCAAGACGGAGAGATAGTGAATCCGCAGGAAGACACAAGGCTTCTGCGCACAGATGTGAGTGAATGTAGGAAGGTAATACGGCTGGAATATGCTCGAAGGATAAATTTTAGCTTTAGGGAAAAGGTAAAGTGGGAAGATGTATATCCACACTTTTACCTTATGTCGCAATGTAAGGTATGCATGGGTGTCGGAAGTACAGGATTCTATTATAGAAAGGGCAGTAGCAGCCAGATTACGGCATCCAGAGGTTCAGGCTGGCTGGACTTATTGACTGTATATGGAGATATAGTCAGATATTTAGATAGTGCGGCGGATACAGTGCCTGAAAATGTGGTAAAAGAGATGTATTATCCGGCAATGAGAACTATGGTTGGCTTCGCATTGCAAGGAATCCGTATGGTAGATGCAGAAACAAGAAAACTTTTAGTGGAGGAATTATATTCTTTTTTTAAGCATTTGCCTAAAAAGTATTATAAGGCGTTAAAAAAACATTTGAAGTCGGATTGTACAAGCTCCGAGATCAGGAATTTTGGGATGTTTATGTATCTTATCAGGCATCGGGGAACATCACGGTTCTACAACAGTTATCTTTATCAGGAAGGCATAGAGACAGTTGTTAAGAAATGCATTAGGCGGGACAAAGCAAACTTATGGAGGTAATGGTATATCATGCAGCAGATAGAAAACTACATATTCCAAATACTCCAAAAAAGTCAAGAATGCAGTAATCTTGTCAGCGTGGTTATTCTTTCAAGGGATAATGGTGGTACGGAATGTGTACAGCTTGCTGAAAGACTTAGGAAATGGTCTTGTATAAGCAAAGTTTATAATGTGAATGATGCACCAGATGATATTGATGTATTAATTTTTGACAGAGACTGCCAGAAGCTCGTAAAAGATTTTAGGGGGAGAAAGCCGTCCTATATAGCTGGAAGAATGACAGAAAGAGAGGACTATTTCGGCATATGGGAGCATTATAGGGATATATCAGAGGGTATATTTATAGAATGTGGAAGTATGGGAAAGACTGAAATTTTAGAGTGGCAGAGAGGCGACACGGATATAGAACTTTCGATAGTGGTTCCAGTGTATAATATTTCAAAGTATATCTGTAAATGTATAGATTCACTTACACAATGGAAAGCTCCATATGTGGAGTACATTTTTGTGGATGATGGTTCAGCAGATGATTCTGTGCAGTTAATACGTGAAAAAATGCAATATGACACGAGAATACAATTAATCCAGAAGGTCAATGGAGGTTGTGCGTCTGCCAGAAATATGGGAATACAACTTGCGAAGGGCAGATATATTGGTTTTGTTGACGGAGATGACTTTATAGATAGAGATATGTATTATGAATTGTTAAAGCGGGCAATGCTTGGCAGTTATGACTTTACATATTGTGGTTACAAAGAGTATTATGAAGACAGTGGAGATACCAAAGCGGCAGACAATGACTATATGGGTGAACCTTACCAAACTGGCACTTATAGGCAGGATAAAGTTCAGCTCTTGGCAATAAATACACGGGTAGCCATATGGAGGTGCTTATATAAGCGGTCAATTATGCAAAGGGAGGGTATATGTTTTCATGAAGACCTAACACGCTTTGATGATCTGCCTTTTAAAGTAGAATATATTTTTGCAGCGAAAAGTGCAGTCTGTATATCCAGAAATTTATATTATTACAGGATTGGAAGGCAGGGACAAGATACGTCCTGCCAGGATGAACGTTTATATGTACATTTTGATATATTTAAACATTTGGATAAGTATGTCAGGGATAAAAATGACCAGCGCATGTGGGATTTGCTGCAAATAGTGAAACTAAATACGCACCGGTATGCCATATCGGTGATTCGTCCTGATTTGAGAAAAGGTTATATTCAAAATGTCAGAAAAGAATTAACAGATGGGATAGGATACTGGCGCTGCGTGTGTCTTGTGTATCTCTATATGGGAGGGAGGAATATTGGATGGGTTACAAAATTATGGATTTGTAAAAGATAAATTGTTTTCATAATAGAATATAAGAAAAGGGAATGTGTAGAGATGAAAGGACCAAAGATATCAGTAATCATACCGGTTTACAATGTCAGTGAATATATAAGCAGATGTGCAGACAGTATTATTTCGCAAAACTTATTTGATATTGAAATCATTTTTGTCAATGATGGCACAAAGGATAACTCAAGGGAGATTGTGCAAAAATATCAACAGGTAGATTCTCGTGTTTCGATATTAGACAAGGAAAATGGAGGACTTTCCTCGGCGCGAAATTATGGGTTAAAACACGCAAAAGGAGAGTATGTATTATTCGTGGATTCAGATGACTACTTAGAACGAAATGCATGCGAGCGTATATATATTGAGCATTTGGAGAACAATGCGGATATTATTGTGTTTGGAGCAAAGGTTTTTCCAGAATATAATGTGGATGAATGGGTAAGGAATAACTTATCTGTAAGGACAGTATATTATGATAAAAACATACCAAAAGTACTTTTTTGGGAAAAAGGATCATATCCATATGTTTGGAGAAATTGTTACAAGAGAGCGTTTTTGGAGAAAATAGATATACTTTTTGATGAAGAGGTTAAGTTCGCGGAGGATATTGTTTTTCAGTTTCAGGTATTTCCGTTCGCAGAGAACATAGCGTTTATTGAGGATAAGCTGTATAACTATCGCATTAGCAGACCGGGATCTCTGATGAACACATATAATAAAAATGAAGAAGAAAAACTAAATTATCATATTCTTATTGCAAAAAAAATAAGTGAATATTGGGTTGCCAACAATTTGATAGAGGGCAATGAAGTGGAATATTTGCATTGGATTAGAGAGTATCTGCTGGATAAATTATTTTGGTGGAACTGTGCTTATAAAGGCGAAAAAGCTAAGGAAATATCTGAACTAATAGAGAGATGCGGATTAAATGTTTATATTGATGACTTAGGTGATTACGACAGGCAGCAATTTAGCAAATTGAAAAAGTGGTTGAAAAGGTATAAATGATGACTGAAATGAATACGAATAATCCTTTTTTTTCGGTGATAATTCCAGTATATAATGTAGGAAAGTATCTTGAAGAATGTCTGGAATCTTTACTCAACCAGACACTAGAAAATATAGAAATAATATGCATCAACGATGGTTCGACTGATAATTCATTGAGTATACTGTATGAATACAGGAAAAAAGATAAAAGAGTAATAGTTGTTAATAAATCTAACGGAGGGGTATCGTCTGCCAGAAATATTGGATTGCGAATTGCAAGAGGGGAGTATATTGTGTTTGTGGATGCAGATGATATTGCTGAGAAGAGACTATGTGAAAGAGTATGGGAGGAGGAAAAGAATACGGGGGGGGGGATTGTGGTTTTTGGGGCAAATATATTTCCTCTAAAAACAGTGGACAATGAGAGATGGTTGATAGATACCTTGGAAGTAAAAGAGACTGTTTATGATGTTAACTGTGAAAAGGCTCTTTTTAAAGAAAAATGTTCAAAGCCTTTTCTTTGGAATAAATGTTATAAAAGGGATTTAATTATAAAAAACAGTATATGGTTTCATGAAGACATAAGTCTGGGGCAGGATAATTTGTTTCAGTTTATGGTTTTTCCCAAAGCAGATAAAGTAGTATTTATCAAGGATGTTCTATATAATTATCGGTGTATGAGGGAAAATTCAGCAATGGATAGAATGCGCAGAAATAGCGAGTGGAAGATACAAATGCACATGTTAATTATGGAAAATGTATTTATGTCTTGGCTTGGCTATGGAATATTAGATAAATACGCAAATGAATTATATACATGGTGTTATTATTTTGTGGTAAGAGAAATAGAGATTAGTTCGCTGCCTGTAGAGAAGAAGTACAAATTGTTAAAAAGTGTGGAGACCAGCATGAAACAGTATGGTTTCGTATTGCAAGAAGAATTTATTGATTTGTTGGAATCAAAAGAAAAGATTCTAATGTCAGATGATACAGTGTTAGTAGAAGGAAGGTCGTAAATTTGGAGAAAAATTATATAACAAACAATCTTGGACATGATAAATGCACGGGATGTGGGGCATGTGCTAATTCCTGCCCAGTAGATGCAATTACAATGAAAATGGATGATAAAGGATTTTACGTTCCTTTTGTTGACGAAGAGAAATGTATCGACTGTGGAAAGTGTGTTTTGACCTGTCCTGTATTAAATCCAAAGTATGATAATGAAAAAGAGCCAAAATGTTATGCCGTATGTGCGTCTGACGAAATAAGGCTGTATAGTTCTTCAGGAGGGGCATTTGGAGTTTTTGCGGAAAATATCCTGAGTGAAGGTGGTATTATCTGTGGGGCAGCCATAGATAGTGATAATGTGCACGTATTCCATAAATGTATATCTGATATTGGTGAACTGCAGGAATTACAAAAATCAAAGTATGTGCAGAGTGATGTCGGATCTGTGTATAGTGAGATAAAGCAATACCTCGAAAAAGGAAGAAAAGTCCTTTTTTCAGGCTGTCCGTGTCAGGTTGCAGGACTAAATAATTTTTTAAACAAAGAGTATGATAATTTGATTACACTTGATTTAATCTGTCATGGAACACCATCGCATAAAGTTTTGAAAAAATATATTGAATCGAGCGAAGAACGTCTGGGCAAGATTAAGGGAGTAGATTTCAGAGCGAAGGACATAGATGGGAAGCAGGACTGGAATAGGAGTCATACAGTAAGGCTTGAGTATGAAAGCGGAGTAGAATACCAAGAACGCAATAACTGTTCCTTTTTAAAGGCTTTTATTAATCTGATATCAATAAATGAAGCATGTGGAAGCTGTCCGTTTGCAAAACTGCCTCGTCAGGGAGATATTACAATTGGTGATTATTGGGGAATAGAAAAGTATGATGAAGCGCTTAATGATGGTAAAGGCACCAGTGTCATATTGATAAATAATAAAAAGGGAGAAGCTTTTCTAAAGGCTGTCAGGGGTTCGTGGAAAAAGTTAAGGAATACACCACTGTCTGTTGCGATAAATGGCAATAGACAGATTGTTGATAGTTCAGTGCTGAATGACAGACATCACAGATTTTTTGAAATTTTGGATAAATTTGATTTTGAGAAGGCTGTAGACTATGGTTTAAATAGAAGGTTCGAGATTGGGTATGTAGGTTGGTGGTATGGTGCAAATTATGGAAGCGTGTTGACCAATTTTGCTTTGCATGAGGTATTGACTAAAGACTTAGGGAAAACTGTACTGATGATACAATATCCAGCACAAGATCCTAACAAAGTGGATTATAATACACCTGCAATGCGGTTTGCGAAAAAATATTATGATATAAGTATAGCAAGAAGACTGGAAGAATTTATGCCCTTAAATTGGCATTGTGAAAAATTTATACTAGGATCGGATCAATTATGGAATCGATATTGTTTGGATGATACAGGTTTTCACTTCTTTTTGGACTGGGTAGATAAAAATAAAATAAAGATTGCGTATTCAACATCGTTTGGACATTCCGAGTCATTTTTCCCAGAGAATGAGAAACCAGAAGTTTCTAGGTTACTGCGTGAATTTGACAGTTTGTCAGTGAGGGAAACTGATGGAGTGGAAATCTGTAAAAATGATTTTCATGTCAATGCAGAATTTATGCTTGACCCTGTATTTTTGTGTGGCAAGGAAATCTATGACGCAGTAGCGCTGAAAGCTAAAAGTCTATATCATAAACCATATATATTTGCATACATTCTGGACCCGACTGATGAGAAACGGGAAGCTTTAATAAAACTAAGTAAAAAATTGAAAATGGATTATATAGTCTTGTTGGACGGTCAAGCAACAGACAAGGAATATAAGAAAAAAGTTATGGGGGAGGATAATGTACTGCTTGAAGTCGAAATAGAACAATGGATGCGGCTAATGATGGATGCAGACTTTGTATACACGGATTCGTTTCATGGAACTTGTTTTGCGATTATATATCATAAAGGTTTTTGTACAATAAAGAATAACAAACGAGGGGATTCAAGGTTTCGTTCTCTGATGCAGATGACGGGATTAGAAGATCGCCTTATTGATGAAGATCATATTTCAAGGGATACATTGTTACTGCTTGAGAAGGAAGATATAAACTATGAGATAGTTGATGCGTTTATAAGAAAAGAATACCTGAGGAGTTTTGAATGGTTAAAAGCAGCAGTAAACAGGAGTGAAAAACTCGTTATGGATGATGTTGTCACAGATAATCGAATTGAAAAGCTTGAAACTAGGGTTGTTGAGTTGGAAAAGCAAGTAGAAAAAATAAAAACACAACAAGAAAGAACTGTAACAAAGGATAAAGAGAAGTATACTTTATTAGATAAAGCAAAGAAAAAAATAAACGAATTATTAGGAGGGGAAAAGAATGCCTAAAGTATCAATTGTAGTACCAGTCTATAACGTAGAGAAGTATTTAGAACAGTGTCTTGAAAGTATTGTAAATCAAACATTAAAGGATATAGAGATAATCTGCGTTGATGATGGCTCAACTGACAAATCAGGTGAGATATTGGACAAGTATGCAGCAGACGATGCAAGGGTAAAGGTGATTCATAAAAAGAATAGCGGTTATGGGAATTCGATGAATATTGGATTTGATGCTGCACAAGGAGAATATATAGGAATCATTGAATCAGATGATTATGCTGAATTAAATATGTTTGAATCACTATATGATTGCGCGGTGGAAAATCGCTTGGATGTTTTGAAGTCAGAGTATTTTTACTACTATTCAATTCCTATGGAGAGAAATGAAAAACAGGATGTCTTTTCGCCAGTTATGTGTTCTAGGGTATTCAAACCGATGACGGATTTTGAATCAAAAATGGAAATGGTAGAGTTTTTTAATATAAAACCTACGATCTGGTCGTCAATTTATAGGAAAGACTTTATAAGAGAGAACGGAATTCGATTTAATGAAACGCCCGGGGCTTCTTTTCAGGACGCAAGCTTTAACTTCAAGGTATGGGCATGCGCCGAGAGAGTAAAACTGTATCCGGAAGCATTTCTGCACTACAGGCAGGACAATGAAAATTCTTCTGTTAATTCAAAGGGGAAATTATACTGCGTTTGTGATGAATATGAGGAAATGCAGAGGTTTTTAGATATGCACCCTGAAAAGAAAGGACGCTTGGAAGGAGTAAAAAGCAGGATTAAATTTGATAGTTACATGTGGAATTATGGACGTGTTTCGCCCAAGTATAAATTCATTTTTTTGGACAGAATGTCAGAGGAATTTAAGGAGGATTTAGCTAAGGGCATTGTTGAAAAAGACTATTTTGAGTGGTATAAATGGGAAACACTTCATGAAATTATGAATAATCCGGCGGATTATTACCTGAAAGCCAGAATGGAAGAATTAAAGGGAGATGAACTGAGAGTTAACAGCGTGGAACATATAAAAAATAGTTATACATATAAAATCGGAAGTGCGATTACCTACATTCCTAGGAAAGTAAGAAGAAGTATCAGGAATGTTATTGGCAAATAATCCAAGGAATTTAGGAGAAGATAGATGGAGAATAGAAGAAAACATGACAAAGTCATTATGCTGTTAAATTTAGTCTTTATGGCATTTTCGTTTTTGGCTTCTGGATATATATTGAAGTATATGCGGTTACCAGAAAAAGGTATTCTGTGGATATTAATTTCAGGAATATTGTATTATGCTATAAAACAGTATAAGATTTATACTAAAAGAGTGGAGGCAGGAATAATTTTGCTGTTTTCCATATTATTTAGTATTACCAATGTGTGTGGGGCACATATTGTTACAAATGGAAATTTATATTTTGGGTTATTAACAGAAAATTACATATTACCATTTAATTATAATGATTTGTTCGGAACCATAATATTAACATATACTTCTTGGATATTCTTTGGTTATGGGTATAGCAAAATTTGTGCCATTGAAAACAATATAGACACTAGCGAAAAATATATTAGGGTTGATTTGAAATATTGCTTGTTAGTCTCTCTGTTTATCTTTTTATCATGGATACCATATTTCTTAATATATTATCCGGGTTTTATGTTTCCGGATTCCTTGTCATCGGTATATCAAGCTTTAGGAGCACCATTAAATAATCATCATCCAATAATGTATACTTTATTTATTAAAGTTTGTTTAAATGTTGGAATGATTTTAAAGGACATTACTTTGGGATGTGCAATATATACAATAATACAAATGAGCTATATTGCCTTTTGTTTGGCTTACATGATATGTTGGATGAAACATAGAGGAATTTCTAGTTGGATTTGTAATATTATTATGATGAGCTTTGGATTCATGCCATTTATTGCCCAAAATAGTATTGCTATGTGGAAGGATCCGATTTTTTCGGCAACAATCCTATTGTGGTCTCTGCATTTATTTGACTATGCTTTGAGTGGTAGAAAAGTCATTGATAATGATAAACATTATATACAAAAATCATGTATTATTGCTCTCATAATTTGTTTTTCTAGAAATAATGGGTTTTATGTTGTCTTGGCTTGTGAGTGTATATTTCTGATTTTATTAGTGACTTATAGAAAAACTTATCAAATTGTTTTACGAAAACTTTCTATTAGTACAGGGATTGTGTTACTAGTAACATCTTTTATTACAGGCCCTGTTTATTCTTATGCTGGAGTCCAAACCGAACCTGTAGAGAGTATGGGGATATTTCTCAATCAAATGGCAAGAGTAGCTGCATATGATGGTGAAATGAGTCAACAGGATAGAGAATTTATGAATAATATTTTGCCTTTAGAGAAATATGCGGAAACTTATAGACCTTGTGTAGTTGATAGACTTAAATGGGATGAAGACTTTAATACAGATTTTTTAAATACACATTTAAAGGATTTTGTAAAGGTATACATTTCTATGTTAATAAAGAATCCTAATCTATATCTTGAAGCGTGGGTGCTTAACACATTTGGTTATTGGGTTCCTAATTATTGGGAGTTTTTCGATGATGAAGGGAATATTACTAAAGGAAATTTATCAGGATTTTATGATTGGGATCATAAAGGAATTGAGCCTAAAAATTTGCTTGATAATAGTTCTATAGATTGGCGTAGCATATTTAGTATTCGGGGAAGAACAATTTATCTTGCGATAGTAAACTGGTTGCTGTTGGCAGTAGTTTTTGTTGTACTTATAAATAAGAAATGGAAGTATTTAATGGTCTTAGCTCCATCCATGGGGCTTGTAGCAACATTATTGATAGCAACGCCTTATGCATATTGGCAAAGATACGGACTTGCGGAGTATTATTTACTTCCGATTTATTTTTTTATATTTTTTGCCGCTTTGAAGAAAGAGAAGAGGGAATTCAACTATGACTAAGGCTTTAGATAAGTTAAATGTTGAGAAAAAGAATTTGTATACAACTGTTTTAATGTCTGTAAGTTCAGCAGTAATTGTTATATTAATATTTTATTTTTTATTTTTTTACGGACAGATAAATTGTGAGTATACTGTCACAAATAGTAAGATCGATAATGTAATGGTTTTATCAAAAAATGAAAATGTTAGCTTATATGTTAATAAACCATTTAATCGAATATTCTTACCCATTTCTCTTTGTAATACGGATAATGTAACTATTACGATAAGTGATGATAATAGTGTAGTAACTAATTCCATTACTGTAGATCAGGATACTGTTTTATATAATGATTTGAATGATAATATTGACTTTTGGACAGATTATTCGAATAATTATGATTATTATTGTATGGAAGGAGTAGAACTGAATACAGATAAACTGGCAAATGAGTTTGTTATATCTATTGATTGTAATAGAGAAAACGGATTTATTCTTTTGGGAAAACAGGGTGATAGTATAGCTTATAAGACAATTAGGGATACTAATATAAACTATTGGATTTTCTTTTTGATTTCATTTATTTTGGTTTTGGGAACTGGCATTGTATCATATGATCTGTTACATAAGGTTAATATCATAAAAAATTATACATTAATTGCAACTGTTATCGGACTTATTTATTTTATTCTTCTTCCAGCTCCATGTACAAATGATTCAAAGATTCATATTATTGAATCATATAGAAGAGCAAGTAATATATTGGGACATTCTGACTGGAATAATATTGATGGTGATTATAATCGTTTCATGTATAAAGCTGAGGATGGATACATTCTTCATAATACTTTATGGAACACAGAGAGAATATATCCTTTGCCGGATACAAAAATGTACGATGAGGCGATGTATAGTTCGTTTATAGATATTTCGAATGAAGAGATAGTAGCAGGACAACACGCTACTTTGTCAGATGTCAAGACAATATCATATCTTCCTTATACAATAATATTGGCGATTGCTCGCTTGTTAAATATGAATTTGCGCATAGGATTAGGAATTGCTAAATTGGCAGGATTTTTATGCTATTTATTTATGATAAGATTGGCAATTAAACTGATGCCTTACGGAAAAGAGACACTAGCTTTATTTTCACTGACACCAATGATGCTTCAATCAATGGTATCAATTAGTTATGATCTGTTTTGCATAGGTGGGTCTTTTATTGCATTTGCTTATGTGCTCAAAATGGGGGCAGAGGAGCATAGATTTACTTGGAAAGATGTTGTCTTATTTTGCTTTTTGGCAATTGTGTTGGGAAGTGTAAAAGGAGGTATATACTTTGCGTGTTTTGCGTTTATGGTGTTTTTCTTGAAAGTATTTCCTGCAATATTAAAAAATAAGAAATACTTAATTTTGTTTATACTGGTTATGATGGCGATTGGAGGATTGGTAATTTTAAAGTTCAATGATATATTTAATCTTGTAATAACTGATAATACGATAAATTACTCTGTGTTAGATTTGATTGAAAATCCAATTCAAATGGTACGTTTTATTCTTAGCTCTATGATTAAAGATGCTGATATTCTTATACAAGGGATGTTTGGCGGGAGACTTGGGTGGAATGAAGAAGTAGTACCATGGTTTACTGTAATTGCATTTGTAATTTTGTTTATTATATCATGTAACACTGATGATGGTAAGTTCCCAAGAGAAGAAAAAAAATATAGTATAATAGCAATGGTATTGTTTACTTTTGGGATATATGTAATATTTTTACGTACAACTGGAAAAGAACAGCCATTTGTTTTTGGACTTCAAGGGAGGTATTTTATTCCATTAATTCCACTGGTTATATGTTTTCTGAACAATCATAAGCTTAAATTAAATTGTAAACCTAATTTGTTATTTAATTCATTATGGTTTGTATCAATAATTCATATACTTTTTGTAATGACAGTATATTTGCGGAGATAGTTTGACTTGTCAGAAAGTTATTTGCAATTCTATTTTAACGAAAGAATGACTTGTATATAATATATTTGAATATTAAATATTCTTATGAGTTGAAAGTTCTCAATAAAAAAAATAACCCTTTCGTATGGATTTATGGTATCTTTAAGTTGCAACACTTAAG
>OFGG01000264.1_pt1 | contig 46594 bp, 47 predicted proteins | sample 1521701 | NCBI WGS metagenome assembly OFGG01 (sample SAMEA3504081, study PRJEB24116) | mouse gut metagenome | biome: mouse gut; feature: mouse-associated habitat; material: faeces | place: Denmark | collected 2011
TAAGCCATTACTGGCTTTGTGAGTTATTTCTAAATGCTCAGGTGTCAAACTCCCGAGATCATGTATGAGACTTATGCCAAGACCATACAGATCGAAGCCAATACCATGATAGACATGGCGGGCAGAAAATACATCCCGGCGATTGTCAGGTATACGAAATCCCTGGCAGAGACCGTGCTTGCCGTAAGGGAGGCAGGAGTGGAGCCTGTGGTCCAGAGAGAACTGCTGACGCAGGTGAACGAAAAGCTGACGGAAGCGAAGGCCGCGCTTTCCAGGCTGGAGGCGGTCTCAGGAGAGGCGGCGGATATGAAGAATGCCAGGGAGCAGGCCTTCTTCTACATGGAAACCGTGCGGGAAGCCATGGATGCCCTACGCGCACCTGTGGATGAGCTGGAACGGATTGTGGATCGGGATGTGTGGCCTGTGCCTTCCTACGGGGAATTGACTTTCGAGGTGTAAAGCAAAGGTTCTTCGGGCAGCAGCAGGATTCTTTGTGCGTCTGCTGCCCGCCGATCTTTTTCTATTTTATAATTGCGATTTAAAAATAGAGGTTTTGAAAGTTTTTTAAAAAAATTTAAATTAGGGTATTGCATTTTGGAAATACTTCATGTATAATAGGTCAAGTGATGTGACATAGGGCTATCGCCAAACGGTAAGGCAACGGACTCTGACTCCGTCATTTCAAGGTTCGAATCCTTGTAGCCCTGCGCAGCAGGGGTTGCCCTGCTTGAAAGACCCCGGTGGAGAGATTCATCGGGGTTGTTTTTTGCTGTAAAATCAAGGGTTTGCGGCGGTTTGGGCTGTAAATCATTCTATGGGCATGAAAAATGCCGTCAGTAACATTTTGCCGGTTTTTCGGTAAAAAATCCACCTTTTTGCGGATGGATAGGTCAACTCATAGGTCAATTTATACTGCATGTCAATGAAACTTGCAGTAACCTACAATGAAAGACCGCCAGCCATATATGCACGTCTGCGACGGGTTCGTAAATTCTGGCGGTCTTGAGTATAAAATGGCAGGGAGAGCCGGATAACAGCGGGATTCCTGATATTTTTCAATAGTAGTTCCCTTAAATAGGCATTTATCTGTAAGGCAGACGGTTGATAAAGTCAACTATATCCTCTTTTTTAATCAGATACCGCCCGTCAAGAACCATGGCCCGCAGCCGTCCGGATTGGATATGGCCTAATATCCGGTTCTTTCCCATGTGCAGCAATTCCTGTGCCTGTCTTCTTGTCAATAGATCCGGGTAGTCTTCTAACCTCTCTTTTTCATCTCCTCATGTTTTGGAAAAATGTTGATTATGCCGGTCGGATTGGTCTGGGGCGGTTTAAGCCGGTTGCGTTCGGACTTGCAGCTGCCCTTTTTGATTCAGCTCCGGTGAAACTTTTCTGCCAGATACCTTTTGAAATCATCGGGCCTGACCTGCCATTTGCCGCCAATCTTCTGTGCAGGCAGTTGGCCGGACTGTATGAGCCTGTATGCAGTGTTCAGAGAAAATTAGTATATCGAAAGAACACTTTTATATCCAGAGGATAGATTATTGCGCAAATATCCGTTTAGGGTCGAGGCATGAGGCCGAGGAATACATGCGGCCTGTCAGGAAAGGGTTATGCCCTCATCCCACAACAAGAAAAGAGGAATACGGCAAAACACAGGGAAGGTGGATACCGCCCCGGAATTCATTTACCGTGTATTGTGGCTCCTATGAATTTTCCGTGTATGACAAGCGGAGCCAGATAATGGGGGAACAAAGAAGAAAATGCCAGACCTGTAATGAGACAAAAAGTTGGTATCATATGCCATAAACAAATCTGTCCTGTTATAGGACAAGATGAAAATAAAGTTGCCTTTGAGAGGGGCAAGCATATCAAGGGCAGCTTATGACATGCGGAGGTTGGGGATATGTTCGCGATGGTGATTGCAGCACTGGTCTATATATGCCTGCCATGGTACATCCAGTCGGCCGTATGGCTGGTGAACCTGTTCATACCGGATCCCGTCCCTTTTTTGGACGAGATAATCATGTTCGTCCCCATAGCCTATAAGATAAAGAGAATCTTTGACATATCAGAGTTCTTGGGGAAGTATGGCATCGTCTTGGCAGTCCTCCTGGGAATCGGGATTATTGCGTTGACTGTATGCCTGACCATCCGATAGGATATACCAAAGACCGGAACGTGAACCTGCCGAGGTAACGGGGGTTTTTTAGACAATCTCAGGCTATTATGGAGTTCGCAAGGATACGAAGTATGTGCATAGTTATGGGGCAATCAAGGCGGTCAGCTATGTGGACGGAAAGAAGTGGCATAAGGGCAAGAGGGAAATCGAGAGGCTGGAAGCACAGATGAGAGAAGGGACGAAAGAAGTTCTGTGGTGCTGACACATCCCTCTTGTAGCCCTGTTGTGTCGAAAACAGGGCTTGTCCTAATTGTTTCAGGAAGCTCCTGGTGTCTTTGTGGACAGAAGCTGTGGAGAAAGGCAATGTTCATTTTGTTATCATAGAATCCAGAAAAGCAGCCAGGGATTTGCGCTGGGAAGGCGTTAGATGATATATCTGCTTAATCAGGGGATCTTCAGAGAAAGCTTTCTTCGACTCCGTATCAAAGAATTCCTGCAAGGAGATATCCAGTGCGCCACATAGGTAGGAAAGTATTTCCACTGTGGGGTTTTTCTTTCCTAGTTCCACGTCCCGCAGATAACTTTGAGAGATTCCGGACAAAGTAGCGAGTTTGTTGACGCTGTATCCTTTTGCCTCTCTGAAAAAAGAGATTCGCTTTCCAATATCCATAATGATATCCTTTCGGTAAATTTATAGTGATAGGATAACAAATCTAAAAATATAAAGTTACATTTATAAATATTGCGCATTATCTCTATAGATGCTATAATCAAATTGAAGATCTGAAATTATTCCAGATAGACATATTCTGTCACAACCGATGTGTATAATGGATGTCATCAGGAATGGAAATTATGGCAGGAGACAGGGGTGGTGGACAATAAAAAGAGATGATAGGCAATGAGATGTTCCATTACATAGAGCTTCAGCACAAGACTTCGTTTTTGGATACCATGTGGAAAATCGCAGGGGCTATCCGCAGCCACCAGTACATAGAGATTGAATATGGGAAGATAAAAGACAGAGCGGTGGTGAAACGAAAAGTCCAGCCATTGGCGCTTCTTTTTTCAGAATATTATTTCTACCTTACCGCCTTTATAACGGATTTGGAGGTCAGGAAGGATTTTGATGTCGTCAATGATTCCTTTCCTACACTCTATAGGATGGACAGAATCAGGAAACTGAAAGTGTTGGAGGAGCATTTTCATATCCCCTACAGCAGCCGGTTCGAGGAGGGGGAGTTCCGGAAGAGGATTCAGTTTATGTATGGCGGGAAACTGCAGAGGGTGAAACTCAAATACCGGGGTGAAAATGTGGAGGCTGTACTGGACAGGCTGCATACGGCTAAGGTGTTGGGCGAGGAAGACGGAGCATATACCGTGTCAGCCGAGGTGTTCGGGAAGGGGATTGATATGTGGCTGAGGAGCCAGGGAGACAGTATTTTTGACGTAAGGATGAGTTAAACCTATACAGAAATCTGAAATTTGAGTTTTTTGAAGCGGATGGGGGATGGAAAGTGGGAAAAGACGGTATTCTTCAGATAGCGACTCAGGTATTTCAGTATTTGGCGGAAGCTTGCAGTGAAGAGGGAATGGAAAGTGCGGATAGGTCAATTGTAGATCAAGCCACAGATATTGTAGGGTTGATTGGGAATATTCGAATATTCGCTATCATGGATGATAAAGAGGTAAAAGAGTATATTAAATTGTTCAATTTGCAGAATCCTGGAAACATGATTCGATTTTTTGTTGAAGGATATGTTTCTACAATAGAAGGATGTTATGAAAATTTGAACGAGCTAAAGGCTGAAAACCTTCAGATGGTTCTTGGCGAAATCGTTAGCGCTTCCAGAACAATCCGAATGGGCATCGACAATCCTGATATGAGGGATGAAACATTGAGCTATGCTCAACATGATCTTTCAATGGCGAGCAGCAAATTAGAAAGGATGCTGCCAGGTTATATACATAAAATAGGAGAGATTGACAACAGAAGCCGATGGCGTTTTTTCCTGCGGGCACGGACATCTCTTAAGGATATAGATACTAACGTCAGCTGTGCGAAGCAGGCGGTAGAGGGGCTGAATATTGCTGTGAGGCTACAGATGCTCATAGCGGTACAGCGGAACATGGAGATAGGGAATTCCGTCACGACGCCTTACTTGAATTTTATGAAATCAACAATTACAGGTGATGTGTGCAATCTACTGAATGCCTATGATAAAGACAAGCAGGAAGGATATTGGATAAGGATTTCGAAAAAAATTGCGATGACAGAGGCGGTGATTGATGTATTCGAAAAGTATAGAGATGATACACAGAAAAAAATTAATCGAAAGAGAGGTTTTTTGACATGGCTAACTACAATAGGGAAGAAGCAGAGAAACAAGGGAATGCAGCGGTAGGGGTGGCAGGAGCATTCTTGCTGGGACTTGCGGGTATTGTGGGTGCGGTTATCAAAGAAGTGCGCGATTCTGCGAAAAAACAGGATGATTATGCATGGAAAGACAGAGAATCGAAGTTTTAAAAGGAAAACTGCAGAGGGTGAAATTCAAATACCGGGGTGAAAATGTGGAGGCTGTACTGGATAGGCTGCCCACGGCTAAGGTGCTAGACGAGGAAGACGGGGTATATATCATATCAGCCGAGGTGTTCAGGAGGGAGATTAATATGTGGCTGAGGAGCCAGGGGGATAGTGTTTTTGATGTCAAGGTTAGCTGAGCATATGCGGAAACGATGAGTGAGGAAGAAGCCCAGACGGATTTCAGGAGGGGGGTGATGGGAAATGTTTTGCTGGAAATGTGGTAAAGTTATTGGGGAAGGAGAAGAACTTTGCCAAGACTGCCGCCAACAGGACTCAGTAGTGAGCACTTTGGGGCAGTGGCTTCAGGACGGAAAAAAGAAGCTGAAAAAGATAGGTGGGGATACTTTGGATAGCTCCATTAAGGAAATTCAGAAAGCAGTCGAGAAGAAGACGAAGCAGGCTGCCAATAAGGCTATGAAGGCTGTAGGATTAAAGAAGAAGACACCATTAGACAAGGCAAAAGATATGTGGAAAGAAATAAAAAAATAAAAACGAAGGAGGGAGAGGAACATGTTCTGTAGGATGTGTGGGGAACAAATCCCTGATAATTCCGAAACTTGCCCAGTGTGCGGAGAAAAGCAGCATGTGACGATGACAGGGGCAGCGGAAAAAAGTGAAGGCACAGACAAGACACCCGTAAAGATTTTGAAAGGGACGGGAAAAGCGATAGTGACAGTTGGGGGACCTATATTAATAGCGGCAGGCTCTGCGGTTGCCGCTGTGGCAAGCGAAGAAGTCGGAAAAGCTTTGCAAAAGAAGCTAAAAAAAGGCGTCTCTACAGCTATGAAAGTAGCGGGTTTGAAAAATAAAACGCTGCTTGATAAGGTCGATGATGCTGCTAAGGCATGGCGGAAGAAAAGGAGGAAATAGCCATGGCGGAATGTAAGGTATGCGGTGCCATCGCGTCAGAGGGCAGCGTATACTGTCAGAAATGCGGGAAAAAACTTGATGAGGCTGGGATATCCGCCGGGAAACTCTCTGCATTCCTGCAGGAACAGATGGAGATGTCTGGCACTGTGGAAACACAGCAATATTGCAGAGCGCTCATGGAGAAGGTAGGAGAGCTGAAGTTCCAGGAAGTAGAGATACATAGAAGCTCTCTTGAGGGATTGAACCTTACGAATTTGATTTATGAGGAAGACGGCAGGTTGCATATTATTTGCCAGGAACCTGAGGACTTTCTGAAGTTGGCAGGAGCCCTATTAATCAATGAACTTGACTGCATGCGGACAGAGCTGAACGAGATATCGCAGGGACTCCATAATGACAGAATGGCAGAAGTGCTCGCTGCATACGAAATGTATAAACGGGCTATGCTGACTACAGGTGATGCAGCCAGGAAAACAGTGCAGCTGGATAATGCTTCCAATTCCTGTATTAAGGGACGGGAAAAAATAAAAAAGGAAATGAGGCAGAACTTGGATTTATTTCAGTGTTACCCCAAAAATCCAGTAGCCAAAATCTTTTGTGGCATAAAGCTTCAGACAGCAGAACAGGCATACAATCAAATGAAAGAGGCGTTTCCCTTCTATTGTGATGCCGTCAGGACGCAAATGTGTATTGACCTGCAGAATAAAGAAATGGAAAAATTGAATATGACTGTTGCAGAGGAACGAGATTTTTTGAGACAAATAAGAGACTGTAAGGGATACCAACGTCTGCAGGAAGTGGTTGAGGTTGACGCAGAAAAGTGGGATGGATACATAGACAGCCTGAAAGCCGATATGTATCTTGCGGAAAAGCTTATATCAGAAGGGGCTATAACGGTAAAAATATTGGAGGAAAAGAAATGAAAAACGAATTTGAGCAGCATAAGGGAGCAAATAACGCATTGATAGGTACCATATTAGCTGGTACAGCAATCTTCTTAGGGAAAAAAATAAAAGAGAAGAGGGATGAAAAAAAGGAAGAGGTTATCCTGGAAACCGACAACTACAAATTCTCTAAAAAGAAATAAGGGAATCAATCAACATACAGGAGATCAGCGTAAATGTTTTACTCAAAATATAAAAAGCAGGTGCTGGAAGACTACGGAAAAGCTCTCGCCGAATATAATGATTTTTATGGAAAGACGCAGCGGGAAATCCAGCGACTGTATGAACGCAGACGGATTTCCATCGAATTGATTCAGAAAATCGAAGCCTTGGTCAACAGCATCGCAAACCGCCCAAAAGAATATAATATCATAACGCAAAAGATTGATTTTGAGCGGGAAAAGTTCCATGAGAAAGAGGAGTATGCGGAACAGGCCTACCATGAGGCGAAAAAGGCAGGCATAAATATCGCGGCAGGTGTGGCCGGCGGCACGGCTGTCGCAGCCGCAGCGCCCACTGCGGCATTGTGGGTCGCAACGACATTTGGGACGGCCTCTACAGGAACGGCAATCTCCACCTTATCCGGCGCAGCTGCAACGAACGCGGCTTTGGCCTGGCTTGGCGGCGGGGCCCTGTCTGCCGGAGGCGCAGGCGTGGCCGGCGGACAGGCCCTGCTTATGCTGGCGGGACCCGTCGGCTGGACTATCGCTGGTGGCGCTGTTGTAGTATCCACTGCTGTATTGGGCATCAAAAATAAGAAAATTGCCGACAAAGCCGCAGAGGAAGGACGGGAAATCATGCGCGCAGTTGGACAGATGCGGGAAACAGGCGGAAAAGTGGAAGGCCTGAGCAAGGAGACCGTAACTTTGTATGGAAGGCTCAACAAGCTCCATGGAAGCTTACGGGAATACAGGGAGATGGATTACCTGGAATTGAAAGAGGAAGTGCAGTATCAGCTGGGCGGCTTGGTGAACGATACCTTGTCGCTGTCAGAGATGCTGAATAAAGCGGTGTAGAGGTCAGTGAATGCATGGGGAAAGAATTGTAAAGGATACGCGGGAACAGGCCGTTGCTTCCTGGATTAACTACATAAATCAAATGCGCCTTAACGAATTGCTGAAAGGCTTATCGCAGCAGGATATCAACCTGGACAATGCGCTGAGGGAAATTGGGGAGCTGAAGGAATCCGTCAGCAGACTGTTGCAGACAAACCGAGGCGGGGCAAAAGGGATGCACGGCTTTATCGCGGAAAGGATGCAGGTCTATTTTGAAAATGCAAGAAACCTGGCAGATGGAGCGGGCAGGGGGTATTCCCTGATTGATGATAACGGTCCAGTGGACTTTATAGGACACGGGATAGACTATCAGCAGAAATTTGTAGGGAAGCATTTGAGCCTGGATGCTGTGAAAGGGCATCTGGACAAATATCCGGATTACATAAAAAACGGCGGAAAATATCAGATTCCCAAGGATTACTATGAACGGTTAAAATATCTGTTCGAACTGCCGGAAAAGGAAGGTAGAAAACTGGCAGGGGAAGATTACGGACTATGGAAGTATGTCCATGAATTCTTTCGGGATAAGGACATTGCTTTTTCCGATATCGAGCCTTCTGTAATTGATTATAGGGACGCGCAGAGAAATGTTGCCAGTAAGACGATATCGCAGGAAGAACGGCGTATCAAAGGGCACAATCAGGAAAAGCGCGAAAGGCTGTATCAAAAGAGCCAGCCATCTGGGAGAGAGCTGTACAAGGCTTCAGCAGTCGCCTTGGCGGCGGAAGGCGGCATGGCATTTTGCATGGGAGTGTACAGGAAGCGCAAGGCCGGGAGGAGACTGTCGCAATTTGACGGAGACGACTGGAAGGAGCTTGGGATAGACACCGCCGGAGCCAGTGCAAAGGGCGGCATCAGAGGAGCGGCCGTATATGGGATGAGCAACTTTACCGCAACTCCTGCCGCAGTGGCATCGGCTTTTGTTTCTGCAGTATTCGGCGTGCTCGCGGAAGCAGGGAGGCTGAAAGCTGGAGTCATTAACGAGGAGGATTTTCTGATCCATTCCGAGATATTCTGTTTGGATGCGACGGTGAGCGCGGTGTCTGCTGTTTTAGGAGAAGTGCTTATACCGATTCCTGTTTTGGGAGCCGTCATTGGAAACGTGGCCGGAATGGTTCTGTATGGAATAGCGAAAGACACCATGACGGAAGAGGAACAGAGGATAATACTTCAGTACAATCAGGGCAGGATAGAATTGGGGGAAACGCTGGCTCAACAGTATCAGCACCTGATGGGGCAGATGGAGGAAGAAACCAGGAAATTTGGTTCTCTGGTGGATTGGGCATTTTCGGAAGAGACAAATGTCGCATTTGAGGGCTCTGTGAAGCTGGCAGAGCATTGTGGGGTTCGTCAAAACAAAATCCTGAAAAACAAGTCAGATATTGATGGTTATTTTCTGGTGTAGGAGAGCGCGGGGACGGAAAGGGATGCCGGAAATTCCGTGCAGGACGGCCAGGAGGGGCAGAAAGCAGCAAATATGTCCTTGTAGAGGGGAGTACCAAAAACGAAAAGGCGAGAAAGCTTGCCTTGACCGCAGAGGTTGGGCAGGGAGATGATATGATAAAAGCAGCTATTATGAAACAATATAATCTCACTGAAGATGAAGCAGAGGAGTATATATAGCAATGTATGAAACGTTGATGGAGATTATGGAGCCGAGAATAAAGCAGCGAGAAGATGCTAAAACGATTAAAACTATCAGAAGGAAAGGAAATCCGCGATATTGAAGAGAATATACATTATGAAATCAGCTATGGGGTAGAGACAGGGGGGAGAGGCATAAAAAGCCGGATACATATGAGGAAAAAATGTCGTGTCCGGTTATGAAATTTCAACATACGATTCAGGACTTCCAAATTGCGGGAATGCCGGTCAGGAATGATGTGATATATGTCAACTATAACAGGAGAGGGAATATTCTGATAGGAATGGATATTCTGCAGTATTGGGATATCCATATGGGAAACAGCAGGATAACGGGGAAAAAGCTATTCCTTGCCTGTCCTGGGGAGAATATATGCCTGGAATACCTTAATGCGTTTGAAGAAAATTTGGGGATAAGGTAAGATAGAAAAACGATAGGTTATACTGCTTAACGATTTCACTTGCCGTGAAATCAGACTGCATAACGCTGACCGGTTCAATCGCATGATTGCATTAGGCAGTATTCAGCGTTATGCAGTATAATTCCTGCTTTCCTTCCCAAAATCCGCTCTGCTTCTACAGCATACCCTATTTATAGTACTCATCGAGATACTGCTGGAAGATTTCCAGATACCTGTCAAGCTTGTAGCTCTGAAGCATTTCTTTATAAGCATCCCAGTCCGCATCGGTGAAGCCGTCGCGGATCCACTCGGCCTTCTTGGCATTTACGTTCTTACCGATATCAGCCATGATATTGGACAGCTCCTCGATATCTTCCTTATTCATGAAGATGGGAGGATATACATATTCCGCCTCGATGTAAGGAGTATAGTATTCCTTGATCCAGTCCAGACGGTACTGGGCATCGTCCGGGCAGGTCACATATTCGCCGTAGTACTCGTCCAGAATCGCAAGAGGTCCGCCTACAGCCTCTGCTTCTCTTACTTCTACAGGGGAGGCGTCTCCCAGAGGGGCATGCTGCAGCATTTCTCCGCCGTTGGCATTGGTGCCCATGACGAAAATATCGAAATCATCCTCCTCGCCGTAGGTGCCCCAGTTGTTCTGCGGGGACTGGATGGGAGCGTACATCTGGTCGAGCCATGCGCATACCAGCGCGGGCTTCTGTGCGGTGGCCGTCACCACTGCACGTCCGCGGTCATAGCCGCTGGTGTAGGAACCGTTGCAGGGAGTGAGCACCCTCTTGCCGTCCTTCTCCAGAGGAGGCAGGGGGACATAGTCTTCCAGATTGTCAATGTTCGCCGGATCCCAGCTGAAGAACACGCCGTAGCGATGGGATTTGCCCTTTGCCACATAGGTAGACCAGTCATGGGTGAAGGATTCGGGATCGATCAGCTCCTGCTCATACAGGGAATGCAGCCATGCGATACCTTCCTTCCAGCCTTCTGAAGTGGCGCTGCAGACGACCTTCTTATCATCGGTAACAGCGATATGTCTCCACTTGTCAGCATCGCCATAGCCCTCGCCGAAGGAGTTGAACAGGACGCCGGGATCCTGTCCGCCGTCATTTACGATACAGGACATGGGGATGATGCTTCCTTCAATCCCGAACTCCGCCTGCAGCTCGGACGCGTGGTCACGGAATGCGATCAACACCGCCTCGAACTCCTCAACGGTCTGAGGAACCTCCAGTTTCAGAAAATCAAGCCACTTCTTGTTGATGAAGGGCATATTGTCGATGACCTGGATGGCAGTCTTGTCAGCGCCCAGCTGCTCGATCCAGGGAAGGGAATAGATATGGCCATCGGAAGCAGTGGTCATCTTCCTGTACTCAGGATATTTGTCGAACACGCTCTTCAGGTTCGGCATATAGTTGTCAATGTACTCCTCCAGGGCGATGATGGTGCCGCCCTGGCCGAACCGGAGCAGGTCAGCCTCGCCGAATCCCGCTGTGAAGATAAAGTCAGGCAGGGAGTTCACGTCCGTCATAAGGGTCTGGATCTTATCTCCCCACTCACTGTTGGTGATGGCATTCCATTCGATATGTACGTTGGTCTGCTCTTCCAGGCGCTTGAAGATGGTACGGTCCTTGGGCTCCGTGGTGTTGGCCGGATAGTTGATCAGACCGGTCAGGGTCACCTTCTCTGCCTGAGGGAAAGCAAGCTCGCCTGCGTCCATTGGCTTAAAGGTACCGTCGTTCAGCTCCACCTTATCCCCCCCACATGCCGTCAGGGAAAATACCATGGTCGCCGCAAGCCCTGCGGTGACGATTCGTTTCCATACTTTGTTCTTCATACTTTCCTCCTATTTTTATGTATACTTTCCTGTATACTTATTCACTTTGCAGCTTGCTGCATTGCTTTATTGTTTTCACGGCAGAATCCCGCAGGGCATCCTGCCGCAGCAACCTCTCTTAACCCTTTACGGATCCTACCATGATCCCGGCATCGAAATACTTCTGGAAGAAAGGATACATCACCAGAAGGGGCAGGCTGGAGACGATGATCGTGGCATATTTCAGCAGCTCTGCCAGCTGGGCCCTGGCGGCAGTGCTCTGCATATCCGATATCATGCCGGACTCCGGCTTGTTCTGAATCAGGATGGAGCGCAGCACCACCTGCAGGGGCTTCTTTGACGCGCTGTCCAGATAGATCAAGGCATCGAAGTAGCTGTTCCACATGCCCACGAAGGACCACAGGCACAGCACGGCGATGATGGGCATACATACCGGGAGCAGGATCGTGAAGAAGAATGTCATCTCATTGGCTCCGTCCACGTCCGCCGCCTCCCGCAGCTCCGTGGGGATGCCCTGGTAGTAAGTCCTGGCGATGATCATGTTCCACACGCTGAAGGCGCCGGGGATGATGATGGCCCAGATGGTGTCTATCATGCCCAGGCTCTTGATCAGCAGGTAGGTGGGAATCAGGCCGCCGCCGAAGAACATGGTGATGACGAAGATTACATTAAAGAATCCTTTGCCCTTGAAATCCGGCCTGGACATGGGATACGCTGCCAGCAGGGTGATGAACACCGACACCGCCGTGAATGTCACGGAATAGATCACTGCGTTCCGGAAGCCAATCCAGATCTGCGCGTTGCTGAACACCCGCTCATAAGCCGTCAGCGTCCACTTGCTGAAATCGAAGGTGATGCCCTTGTTCTGCAGGGTGATGGGATCCATGAAGGATGCCACCACGATGTAAATCATGGGGATGATGATCGCTACCACGAACAGCCCCAGCAGGATGTAGCCTGTCATCAGCAATGTCTTATCCTGTAAGGAATATCTGCTAAATTTTTTCTTCATAAAATGTTTCGCACCTCCTCTACAGTCCTTTGCCTTCGTTCATCCTTGCCACGATCTTGTTCACCGTGATCAGCAAGATGAGATTGATGACCGTATTGAACAGCCCCACCGCCGTTGAAAAGCCATAGTCGCCGTCCAGAAGACCTTTTTTGTACACATATGTGGAAATGATTTCCGATGTCTTCATGTTCAGGTCCGTCTGCAGCGCGTAGGCCTTCTCAAAGCCGATGCTCATGATATTGCCTGCCGACATGATGAACTGGATGATGACCACGTCCTTGATGGCAGGCCACTCTACCGCTTTGATCTGCTGGAAGATGTTGGCTCCGTCAATGACGGCCGCCTCCTTCAGTTCCTGGCTGGCGTTGGAAAGAGCTGCCGTATACATGATGGAGCCCCAGCCCGCGCCCTGCCAGATGCCGCTGGCGATGTAGATGGTGCGGAACGCCTCGGGCATGGTCATGAAGTCCGTGGAGGTGCCCAGCAGCAGGTTCACAGGGCCGGTAACCGATAACAGAATCCTCACGATACCGCAGAGCACGATGACAGAGATGAAGTTGGGCATGTAGAGCACCAGCTGAATCTTCTGCTTGATTTTGGAGCTTTCCACCCGGTTCAGCAGGAAGGCCAGCAGGATGGGAATGGGGAAGCCCCACAGCAGGCCGTAGATGCTCAGCTTCAGGGTGTTCACCAGATAGGCCAGGAAGTCCGGCGAGGACAGGAACCTCTGGAAGTGCTTGAAGCCTACGAACGGGCTGCCAAGGAATCCTTTGATTGCGTTGTAGTCCTCAAAGGCAATCAGGATGCCGCCCATGGGTATGTAACGGAAGATGATCGTCAGGGCGAATGCCGGAAGCAGGAAGATCACATACAGCTGCCAGTGCTGGCGCAGGTAGACAAGCGTGCCGTGCAGCCCCTTTCCTTCTTTTTCCTTCCAGGGAGCGCGGTCCTTGGAAGAAGCCGTTTTTGTACTTGTTTTCATGAAAGATTTCTCCTTTCCGCTTTCTCTTAAAAACCACAATCTGCACTCCGCTGTCCCCTCTTCCCTCCTTGTTGCGCTTTATTGTGCATTTGTAAAATTTTCGTTTACATTTTATGTAACTATACACTATCATATATTTTACAATTGGTCAATACCTTTTTTACATTTTACACAAATTTTTTTATTCAATTTTTACATTTGACTATTTTTCTTTTATAACTTTGACCATTTTGCCCATTCCCGCCTCTAAATCATGCTGTTAGCCCTGTGGATTGACAGAAGCGACATAGTAAATGCTGTTAATTTTACATTTTTACATTTGACACATCCTGATTTATACATTATAATAAAGGAAATCAAATACCCCCTGCAAGCAACGGGGCATCAAGCCTGCAACGCTGCAGAGCAGAAAGTGTCCTTCAGGCACTTTGGTATTTGACCCTCGCGGCATTCGCCAACTGGCCGTGCAAGCACGGCCGCTCGGCTCATTGCTCGCGGGAATAAACTGCTACAGTTAAAACGGAGAAATGCATATGGCAGAACGAGTTACGATTCAAGACATTGCGGATGCTCTTGGGCTGTCCCGGAACACAGTCTCCAAGGCCATCAACAACACAGGGCTCCTGGCCGAATCCACCCGGGAGAAGATCCTGCAGAAGGCTATAGACATGGGCTACAAACAGTTTTCCTACGCGACCACCGTTGCAGGGCTGAACGACCGGAAAACAGAGGCGGCATCCGCCGCAAAGGAAATCGCCCTGTTTTCCACCGGCCCTATCAACAATTCCCACTTCGCCTCCACTATGCTGGACAAGCTGCAGCGGGAGCTTTCCCAGCTGGGCTACAGTTTTACCATGCACAGGATCCAGGACGAGGAGGTGTCGGCCCTGCGGCCCCCCGCTTTCTATAATAAGGAAAGGACAGCCGGAATCATCTGCGCGGAAACCTTCGACAGGGCCTACGCCGACATGCTCTGCGGCATGGGAACCCCTGTCCTGTTCGTGGATTCCCCGGTGACAGCCTTAGGCCGGCCTCTGCAGGCGGACTGTCTCTACATGGAGAACGAGGCCAACCTATACAGCATCGTCGGCGAGATGGTCAGGCGGGGCAAGAAGAGGATAGGCTTCATCGGCGAGCATCTGCACTGCCAGTCCTTCTTCGAGCGGTATATGGGATACCGCAAGGCCATGTATCTGTTCAGGCAGCCCTGTCTGGAGGAATACTGCATCATCGGCCACAAGGAAGGAACCAAGATAGCCAGCACCGAGGACTACAGGGAGTATCTCCTGGAAAGTTTTCAGCGCCTGAGCGCCATGCCGGAGGTCTTTCTCTGCGCCAATGACTTCGTGGCGCTGGATGCCCTGGCTGTGCTGCGGGACATGGGACTGTCCGTGCCGGAGGATGTCTGGCTCTGCGGCTTTGACGATTCACCGGAGTCAAAGGTGGTGACGCCCTCCCTCACCACGATTCACATCCACAGCCAGATTATGGGATTCTCGGCAGCGCAGCTGTTGCTGTCCCGCATCAAGGAGCCCTCCCTGAACTTCCGCACCATGCACACGGAGACCACCCTGATCTACAGGAAATCTACAGGAGACTAAGATATCCGAAGGAGAATGCATATGAACAGTCTATTGAATCCGGAAAGCAAGCTGATGCTTATTTTTACCAAAATCGCCTACAGCGCGTATCTGAACATCCTGTGGTTCCTCTGTTGTCTGCCCGTCGTGACAGCGGGGGCTTCCACCACCGCCCTGTTCTATGTGACCCTGAAGATGGCAAAGGACGAGGAAGGGAATGTGACGAAATCCTTTTTCAGGGCTTTTAAGGAGAATTTCAAGAAAGCTACCGTTATCTGGCTGATTCTTCTGGCGCTGGGAATCGTGCTGGCGCTGGACGGATACATATTTTACCATATGCGGTTCGAAAACGCGTTCTGGGCCGTGGGGACCGCTGTCTTTCTGGTGGCAGTGGCCGCCTATGCCATCGTGCTGATGTACATCTTCCCGCTGCTGGCCAGATTCGAGAACACGGTCAGGGCCATGTTCCTGAATTCCATCATGCTGGGCATGCGCTTCCTCCTCTGTACCGCGGCAATGGCGGTCATCTATTTTGTCATGGCCTTTGTAGTCATCAATGTCTTCACGCCGGCCATCGTGTTCGGGGAGGGGCTCTGCGCCCTGCTGTGCTCCCATCTACTGTCCAATATCCTTCTGATGTGCGAGGAGAAGGCGGATCAGCCGGAAAGCGGCGGCATATCTGACGAGAGGGAAGCTGGGGAACTCGAAGGCATATCAGAAGACTGAAGGGAATGCGAATGCTGACGCTGCAGCCAGCGGAAAGAGCATGGGGATGCAGCATAGCCAAAAGGCAGGAGGATAAAAGCAATGAAATCCGAGGGAAATTTCTCATTAAAGGCCGCCCTGGCATCCGCCGGGGAACGCCTGGCCATATTGCTGAAGGACGACAATCTGAACACCCTTCACGGCCGGGAAAAAATCGGGCATATCCTGGCCTATTATAAATTCCCGCTGTTCATCCTGTGCATTTTCCTGTATTTCATCGGATACAATATTTATGGACATATCACCCACAAGGACGTAGTCCTCTATGCCGCTCTGGTGAACGTGGCGGCCGGGGAGGATCTGACCTGGCAGCTCAGGGAAGGTTTCATGGCGTACGCCGGGACGGATATGTCCAAAAACGAGCTGAAGCTCTACACAGACCTCTACCTGACAGATGATGAGCTGAACGCCTATCATGAATATACATATGCCTCCCGCATGAAAATCCTGGCCTCCATCGAGGGGAAGCAGATGGATATCGTCCTCATGAACCGGGAGGCTTTCGACGCCTTCTCCCAGAACGGGTATCTCCATGACCTGGACAGCTTCCTCTCCGCCGAAGACCCGGATCTGTACCGGGCGCTGGAGCCGTCCCTCGTCAGCAACATCGTCATCCTGGAGGACAACGCGGACGATATGGCGTTAGATGATTCTCTCTCTTACAGCGCATTGACGCAGGAGCATCGCTTCGGGCTGAATCTGTCCGAAAGCCCCTATGTGGAGCAGGCCGGGTTCGGCGATACCGTCTATCTGGGCATCGTGGCCAATACGCCCCGGACGGAGGCGGTCATGTCCTATCTGCGGTATCTGGCGGGGGATCGAGCGCCCTTGTCCTGTCCGGATGCCTGATGCCCGCCCCCAGTCAGCCCTCTATCCTCTCTTACACCATCCACCTGGCCAGCACCACGCTCATTACCGTCCCCGCCAGGGTGGCCAGCAGCGCCCCGGCCAAAGTGAACCTTGTCTTCGTCACCTTCGCCGCCAGGAAATACACGCTCATGGTGTAGAACACCGTCTCCGTGCAGCTCATGAGGATGGATGTCAGCATCCCCGCATAGGAGTCCGGCCCGGAGGTGCGGAACACGTCCAATACCAGCCCCGTGGACGCCGAGGAGGAGAACAGCTTCACCACCAGCAGGGGCATCAGCTGGACGGGCAGCCCCACGGCAGCGGCGGCAGGGCCAAGCACTGTCCCCAGCATCTCGAAGAAGCCCGAGGCCCGCAGCATCCCCACCGCCACCAGCAGGCCGATGAGGGTGGGCACGATGTCCACCACAATCTTCAGCCCCTCCTTCGCGCCCTTCAGGAAGGTCTCGTACACCTTTACCCCGGAGACGAAGCCGTAGCCCACGATGAAGAAAATCAGGATAGGGATGATGATGTCCGAAAGATGCGCCAATGCGTTCATACCGTCCTCCCTCCCCTGTCCTTGATTTTGCAGTACGCAATCGCCACCAGGGTGCTCACCAGCGTAGCCGCGATGGCCGGAGCGATGATCGCCGTGGGGTTGGCGCTGCCGTACTGGGCCCTGTAGGCAATCATGTTCACGGGGATCAGCTGTAGGGATGAGATATTGAGGATCAGGAAAATGCACATCTCATTGCTGGCACGCCTGTCCCGGCCCTTTCCCGGACCGCCCCGGCCCGCACCCTCCTGCCTTCGGAAGCTTTCTCCTGCCCCGGATCCCTTTAAGCTCCTTCCTCCGCGGACACCCCCTTCTCCGTATTCCGTCTCCAGATACTCCGGGTTCCCCCGCTGTGCCTCCAGCTTCGCCAGCTCCTCCATGGCCTTCAGCCCTTTTCGTGTCAACCCCATGATGAAAGATTTTTCAAATTTTTTCAAAAAATGTCCCTTTTTATCGAACTATTTCCCATCCTTTTAAGCAAAAAAGGCGCACGTTACAGTTTACTGCTCCATGTGCCTTTACGCTGTTTTGTCTTAAGCCATTGTACCTATTATGCCAACTGCATAATCTGGGCTTCGATTTCTTTCAATTCATCAAAAGATATCGCTGACTTTGGCTTTTATCTCAATATCAATATCCGCATCGTTAAAAAATTCTTTAGACAGCGATATTGTATCGGGTTTTCTGCCTCTAGGTGAAGCGTTTTATACAGCTTTAACAGTTAACTCTTGTTTTGGAAAAGGTCAAGGAATACACTGTTTTTTGCGGTACGTTTTGCCGTAGGTTGAACATTGCGAAGCACGTTGACTTCATGCGTCTGTTTTGTATCATCCACCACCTTATCACCTCGGTTTCTTTATCTAAATTCTATTATACAAAAAGCATCTATCTTTACAATAAAATTCACATTAAATTTCTTCCTCCCCCCGCTCAACTTTGTTTTGTTATTTATGGAAGTTCCCCATTTCATCCTGAAACCGAAACACAATCTCCACTCTGTCTTTCCCGTAAACATAGATAGCCGAGACAAGCTCCCTCACCATTTCCCCTGTAAGCTCCGGCAAATCTTCCTTTCCCTCCAACAGCGCAAGCATCCCCTTCCTCTCCGGTTCATTATCCGTTTCCTCCCCGCACTGTGCAAGCTGGCCCTGGAATGCTTCCTGCTGCTTTCGGTTCTTCTCCCGTAGTGCCTGAAACTCTTTTCCGCTGATCTCTTCCTTTTTATACCTCTCATACAAAGAAAAGCTTTCCTCCCTGCACTTCTGGAGCTTACCCTCAATTTGCTTTCGCTTCTTTTCTGTCTGGCTTTTCCGCTGCCTGGCCATATCGGCATACTGCTCCGACAGTCCTCTCAAATCCGAAGCCAATGCCGCCTGCCGCCTGACTGCATCCCTCACTATTTCAAGCAGGCTGTCCTCTCTGACATTCTCCCCGCAGCATTCCGGCGCTTTTACTTCGTAATAGTGCCTGCAATAATAAACCGCGTTCTTTCTGTTTCTTCTAAGCATATTATGCCTGCATCCGCCGCATTTCACAAGGCCTTTAACAGGAGAGTTTCCATCTCCTCTAAACCTCTTTTCCCCCTCACAATACCTGTCGGAATCTTGAGGACCACTCTCACTCTCCTCTGGTTTTACACCTCCTTCCCTCCTGCTCCTCTTTTTTTCCTTTAATTCCATTTCCATGCGCTGCACCTGTTCAAACAATTCTCTCGATACGATGGCCGCATGGGTACTCTCGCATGTCTTCCACTCGCTTTCCGGCAGGCATTTCGTCCGCCTTGCTCCCACCTCTGTCACTTCTTTTTTATGGAACACAGTATTTCCCACATAGATAGGATTTCGCAATATCCTGCCGATAATAGAACCGTTCCAGAGCTTCTTCCCCTGGAATGCCCCTCTTCCATTCTCATACTTCCAATGCTGCGCCACCCCTTTCTTCTTTGCATACTCCTGGGGTGTGGGGATGTTCCTTTCATTTAGATACCGGGCCACATCCGCTTTTACGCCGCTGCGCACATAGAGCTGAAAAATCAGGCGCACCGTCTCTGCGGCCTCTTCATCCACAATAAGCCTGTTGTGATCCTCCTCCGCTTTTTGATACCCATAGGCCGCAAAGGTGGCCATGTACTTCCCGCGCATCCTTCTCTGCAGTAAATCATTTCGAATCTTTATGGAATTCTCCTCGCTGAAATAATCATACATGAGATTTTCAAAAGCCACATCCATATCCGGGGTAGTCCCCAAATAATCTATACTGTCGAAATGATTGTTCACGGCAATGAATCTCACGTCCAGAAGCGGAAAAATTTTTTCGATTAAATTGCCCACTTCGATATGGTTCCTGCCGAACCGTGAAAAATCCTTGACCAGAATTCCCGCAACCTGCCCTTTTTTGACATCCTCCAGCAACTGCTGTACTCCCGGACGTTCAAAGTTTTTCCCACTATAACCGTCATCGATGTATTCTCTTACCTGATACTGCCCCGCCTCTGCCATTCCCTCCAAATACCTGCGCAGGATATATCTCTGATTCGTAATGCTGTTGCTTTCGTCTGCCAGGTCTCCGTCCTCCTTTGACAGGCGTAAATACAATGCCATAATCATGCTTCCTTTTCCCCTTCCACCCATTTCTCCAACAAATCGAAGCAGTCATGATATCGCAGTTTCACTTCTAACCGCTTGTCCGGAAATACATCAATCCGTTCAATGCAGCTGTTCACCATATCCTCCGTGAGTTTTCTCCCCCCATCCACTGCCGACCATGTGAGGAACATATTTTTAATAGAAGCAATGTTCCTTTTGACTTTCTTTCCCTCTGCATCCAATTCCTCCAACTGCTCCTGGTAGGAGTCCATTTTTTCCAGATAGGCTCTCCGAAATTCCTGAAATGTTTCCCGGGAACTTGTTCCTGCCGTATATCGGGCATATTTCTCCAGATATTCCTGTTCTGTAATCGCTTTGCAGTTTCTGATTCTCTGCTTCTCGCCCTCCAGCTTCTGCATTCTGGCCTCAAAGGAATATCGGACATCCCTTTCCACCAGTTTCTTCATTCCCTTTATCAGGCTCAGATGCTTTCTAATCGCAGCATAAAGGATAGCGCACAATTCCTTTTCCTCAATCCTCCCCGGGCTGCACTTCGCAGACAGCCTGTTATATGTATCGCACATATATTCCTTGTGCCGCACCTCCTGGCCGTCCACATGATGATAGCCCACCCGGCGTATCATGTTGGCTCCGCATTTCCCGCAGAATAGCTTTCCCTGGAAAATATTCCCTTCAAACACTTTGGATTCTTTCATCACATCCGAACGGCTCCTGTATCCCGCATATTCCTCCCGCATGCAGCCCAGCCTGTCCTGTACCTCCTCAAATACTTCCGCAGTGATTAACGCCGGATGATTCTCCGTAATCAGCACTCTTTCCTCATCAGGCACAGCCGACGACTTTTTCCCTTCAAAAAAACTCTGCTCCGTTTTATGCCGCAGCACGTTTCCGATATATACGGGATTCTTTAAAATGCGTTCCAGGGAAGACGCATGCCATATTTTCAGTTCATCCCCATCACCCCGGAAAACCCTGCCGGTCTTCCTGTACTGTGCAGGCGTAAGTACCTGCCTCTCGAAAAGCTGCTGGCAGATAACATATTTGGACGTCCCTTTCCGGTACTGGGCAAAGATTTCCCTCACAATCTCAGCCGCCGGTTCATCGATGCAGTAGTTCTTTCCCGCCTGATCCATTTTATATCCGTATGGCAATGTTGACGAACGGTAGAACACTTTCTTTTCCTGCTTGATTTTGTATATGCTTCCTACCTTTTTGGAAATATCCTTTGCATACATTTCGTGCATCAGATTCTTCAGGGATAGCAGCAGAAGCTCCTTGTCACATTCCGGATCGCTGCTGTCGTATCTGTCCACTATGGAAATAAAGCGCACTCCCAGAAATGGAAATACCTTTTCGATATAACTCCCGGCTTCGGTGTAGGCTCTGCCAAAACGGGACAAATCCTTGACAATAATGCAGTCGATCTCCCCCTGTCTCAGATCTGCCATCATCCTTGCGAATGCAGGACGTTCAAAATTTGTCCCTGTTTTTCCGTCATCGATATATTCTTTTACAATCTGAATATCCGATGCCCTGTCTGTATACTCCTTAGCCAGTCTCCTCTGGTTTTCCAGGGAATCGCTGCCGGTATAATCGCTGTCCACTGACAAGCGTAAATAATTGCCGGCACGGCAGAGTTTTTCTCCTCTCTCTTTATCCGGCCGCAAATCCAGATACCGCTCCGCTGTCCTTGCCATTATCGCTCACCTCCCACCGCTTCCAGGGGTAAAGCCCTGACAATTCTGGCAGCCGCATTGTATGCGTCCTCGTATTTGAAAAAAATCTCAATCCGCCTTCCCTCATGCACCACAATTTTGTCCACCAACTGCAGCAACAGAATTCTGTTCAGTTCCCCAATGTTCCGGTCACGCATGAACTGCTTCAGCCATTCGCCGGTCAACAAGCCTTTCTGCAGAACTTCCTCCATCTCCGCTTTCATTTTGTCGGCCGCCTGCTCTGCCTCTGCCGCCCGTTCTGAATAGATTGCGGCAAACTGCTGATATTCCTCTTTCGAGATAACGCCCTCCAGAAAATCCTTGTGCAGGGAGACTTCCATCTTCCTGCATTGGTTGGCTTCCTCATATTTTTTTAGTATCTCCTGGTCATTTGCTATGACATCCCTGCTCTTTCCCTCCATAAGGCTGACTTCCCGGACAATTTCTTCCATCTCCGCAATCTGTTCGATATGCCGCCTGATGGAATCCAACACAATCTCCTTTATGGCCGCTTCCTCTATGCCGTGTCTGGTACATCCTTTTCCTTTATTATAGGTAGAGCAGATATAATAGACATAGTCGCCATTCTTATATCTGTTTATCCGCCTCACCATACTGCGGCCGCATTCACTGCAGAACAGCATTCCGGAAAAGAGATAACTGTTTTCGTCTTCCGGCGCCTTTATGATGTCCATGTTGAGCAATCGGGAAACATTCTCAAAATCAGTCCTGTCAATGATTGCTTCATGGACGCCTGTGACAGATGCCCATTCCTCCTCCGGCTTCTCAACCACCTTATCCAGCTTATAATTGACCTTTTCCCGTTTGCCCTGTTCCATCACGCCGATATAGATGCGGTTCTTTAAAATCCGGATTACAGTCTTTGCAGACCATTGGGCTTTCGTCTTTGTCTGGAATCCCGACTTATAGTTAAGTCCCTGATATCTCTTATATTCCGATGGGGCCATGACTCCCAGCTGATTCAGCTTCAGCGCAATCCGCTCAGCGCTCATGCCGCCGAGCTTCCAGGCAAATATCTTCTTTACGATGCCGGCAGAGTACGCATCCGGCTCTATCCGGTTCTTGTTCTCTTTCGACTTCTTATAACCGTATGCCACAAAGGAGCCCACATATAAACCGTTCTCCCGCATCACGTCCTGATGGCTGCGCACCTTTCCTGATATGTCACGGCTGTAGCTGTCGTTTACGAAATTTTTGACCGGAATCAGCAGGTTGGTATCGCTCTGGGAAGCGGTAAGACTGTCGTAATGATCCAGAACGGATACAAAGCGCACTTTCATAGAGGGAAATACTTTCTGCACATAACGTCCGGAATCAATATAGTCACGTCCCAGCCTGGATAGGTCCTTTACAATGACCATGTTCACTTTCCCGCTGCAGATGTCGCCATACATGCGCCTGAACTCAGGGCGCTCAAAATTCAATCCTGTATAACCGTCATCAATATAAATATCAAAAAGGGTGACTTCCGGCATGGATTCTAAGGTGTGAAGAATCAGCGCTTTCTGATTGGCGATGCTGTTGCTCTCTGTCTTGTCCGTCTTCTGGGACAGATCCCCGTCCTCTTTGGACAGGCGAAGATAAACAGCCGCCATGTAAGATTTATTTAAAATTTGATTTGCCTTCTTTTTGCGCACAACATGTCCTCCTAATTTTACAGTGTTGAAATAACCATAAAATCAGGTCTCCACATTGATTTATGTCCCGACTTTATTTTGTCATTTGGAATTCCGTTTGTCCAATGGAGAATTGAGAAAAATCATACCGCGTCTGCCGCTTTCAGTATCATTTCACGCAGCCTCTCCGTCAACGTCACTTCTGTATCTTCGAAATTTATTTTTACTATGTAGTCGCCGTATTTATAACAATAGGGGTTTTTTACCTGTCTGATAAAGTCCTTCACCTTTCCGTCCTGCTTCTGGCTGTTATTTGTCTTCACATCCCTGATGTCGATTAAATCTGCCCTTTCCACTTTTGTGATGTCAATTTGTCTCATTGCTTCCATCTCCAAAGTATGCTCATCCTTTCCGGATACCTTGTCTAACTCAATATATTTTGTTCCGCTTGTCCATTATGCATTTGCTGCTGATGCTGCAAAATTAAATATCGGGCAGCTTTTGACATGATGCCGAAAAGCTGCCCGATGGGGCCTGTCTTATCAATCCTATGTCCGCTTTTTGGTTTTGTATCCCACACGCTATTGCTTTCGGGTTTCTGAATGCCTTGGTATTCATTTACCCTCCACCGGTGTGGGACGGAGTCTGTGGGACTGGCCTGATTAGCCACATGACACCCTGCGTCACCCTTTCCCGCCGCAGCATACCCCGGGCAAGCACCCGGCTGTCGTGTTTTTTACGGTTGAAGTATCATTATCGTCCAATATATTCATTCTGCTCTCCTGTTTTTCAGCTTTGTCAGTTATCATAGCACTATTGCTATTTTAGTCCCCCCACAGACATAATCTCCTGATGCTTCGCAGACAGATTATGAACAATCCGCAGTTCACCTGGACTGTGGCTAAAATGGCAGAGCAGCTTCATGTAAGCCCGGGACATCTACAACTTCTCTACAAACAACAATTCGGATTATCCTGCATGGATGACGTGATTGCATGCCGAATCCGCAAGGCAAAAGACCTTCTCCTTTATACAGACCACGGCATATCGGAGATTGCCGAACAATGCGGTTATCTGTACATAGAACATTTCCGCCGTCAGTTTCGGAAAAACACAGGCATGACTCCCAGCCAGTTCAGAAACACAAATTCACCATGACCAGCTCATATCACTGTCAGCAACGTCTTTACACTGCCATACTCTTCTTTCACATCTAGCTCCTCCGTCATATCCAGGACAGGCTCTCCCTGTGCATTGAAATGCACCCTTCTGATTCCGCTGCTCCGCACACCGTCCACGCCGGGCCTGGCATGATAAGTATTCCAGACATTACCGTCTTCATCCGTCACGTATGCATTATGCCCAGTGCCGAATTCTCCCTCTACGCTCCGGGAAGTCAAAATCGGATAATTCTTCTTTTTCCAATTGCCTGCATCCAGCAAATCCTTCCCTTTCTCTATGGTAAGCACCCCTATCACATAAGATGTGTCCACAGCCGCACTGGAAAAGGTCAGGAAAAGCTTCCCCTCCCCCGGCAGGGCGAACGGTCCCTCATCTACAAAAGTGTGGTTATTCGCCCATCCGTATTCGGGTTTAGACAATACCACCGGATTGGTAAGCAGCTTCCAGGGTTCATCCGGATTCAGCCTTGCAATATACAGCCAGGCTCCCAAATCCTTTGGAAGGAACTGCCTTTGAGACCACACTGCATAATAAATCCCCTCCCATTCAAAGCAAGTCATATCCAATGTGATTTCTTTCCCTGCCTCACAGATATCGCTTCCGTCCTTCCGAACCACGCGCCTGGGCGCAGACCAATCCTCCTTACAGACAGGATTTCCACCCTCTTTCAGTTCCATTACATGACTTTCCTCATAAAAAAACTCTCCCGGCGTAGCCGCATGGAAAATGTAAAGCCTGCCGTTTATCTCATGAAATTCCGGTGCCCAGAGCAGTCCGCCGATTCCCGGATAGGTATCGCAGTCCAGGAGCAGATGCTCCTCAGCCTCCAGAAGCTCTGGAATGCTGTCTGCTTCCCTGATGTAAAGCGTATGGTTATTGTCGGCATCATTGGTTGCGATAAAATAGTACCTGCCGTTCCATTTTCCGATACAGGGATCCGCCCGATTGGGCGCGATCGGGAATTTGTAATGCTCCTGATGTACCCTTCCGGTAATTTCGTAGACTCCTTTCTTCCCGAAATCCACCTTCGACAAATCCCAGTCGACTTTCTTTGACGCGCTGCTTCCATCGCTATAAAGCGCTACCGCCCGATATTGATTCAATTCTTTCGGATTGGACGCTGTAATTCGTTCCGAGAATTCCAGCCCTGTATTGACAGGCGTCAACAGATTCCTTCGTAGCTCCCCGGCAATCTCCGCTGTGATTTCGATGGCATTTTGCGGCACTGCTCCCTCAATGCCTGGCTCTGCAAGCGCTCTCCCTGCATAATTATCTGCCTCAAAAATATCTTCACTGCCTGTCGGAGCCTGAATTAGTTTCCCCTCTCCCAGATTTCCAATCTGGGACATGAAGCATTCCCCTGTCCGTTCCTTCCAGACAATTCGTATCGTATCACTTTCAGGCAGATAATCGCAGGCCACCCTCTCTATGTATTCCGTCCCAAGCTTCAAAAGCCCGATTTCCCTGTATTCCGTCAGATTTTCCGTTTCAAACAGGAGCACCCTTCCTCTACTCTCCTCATCATCCTCTCCGTCCCCCTCTATCCGGATCGCCGCAACCCCGTAATGCCCTTCCGCTACCGGAAAAAGCCACGGATTCTTAAGGCTCTTCGGATTCAGCGAACCATCCTCATTCTCGGTTGCCTTTGCATATAAAATACCGCTGTTATGATTCAATGCGCAATATTCTCTGCCGTCCTCGCTGACCGCCAGGTGCATGCTGTAAGCAAGTTTTGGGTCATAAAGCTGTTTACTAATCGGTTTTCTTGTATAATTCAATAGATAAGCCATTGTTTCCCTCCTCCTCTTTATCAAAGATAGTATCAGTATAGCCCCTGTCATGTTCTCCTGCCATGACATATTCTACGGTTCAATTGATATATCCTCATAGGTAGAATATACAAAAGTGTGCAGCATAAATTGCATGATGAGGGACGTAATATATTATTACATCCCTGTTGAAACATTTTGTCATTTGTACTCATAATCCATACATTCGCCAGTCAAAATGTATAACGAGCGAGCGCTTCTGTCATGCAGGATAAAAGCGGAAGATGGATGATTCCCATACCGCTTTCCGAAACGATTCCTCCCACCTGTACCGCTTTGGGAATTCTGGCGTCATTCAGCGCGACTTTGCTGGGAATCACAATCAGCTCCGGATCCACTGCCGCATAATTATGCGCTGCCGATTCTGTTGTAAGATCATCATCAAACAAATTCAATCCATTACAGGTAATCGTATAATCGATATTTTGGCCAGAATTCATAATGGCATCGCCTGTAGCGGCTATGACACCGATTGCGCCGTCCTCAAACCTCGCTGGTATCTGCCTCTCCGCTTTCAGTCTCATCGTCTCCAGCTTCGGATGCTCCGGTGCTTTCCGCCTCTGATGAGCTTCCCTCACCCTGTTCAAGCAATATACCAATATGACTTTCAATGACTACTTAAATTTCCGCAGACTAAAAGCGGCAGCCGGCTTTCCCAGCATTTCCACTTTCAATCGATTGTTCAAGTCGGCCAAACAATGTACCCCCAGCGAATACCGCTCAGACTTTACCACTGCACTGTAATCATCCTACATATCCAAATCCCAGGATTGTGAATTCCTTCTCTTCATCTCCGGGAGCCATGCGTACTTCCACATGATATCTCTTATTTTTCCACCCCCGAAAACAGATAGCGGCATTGCAATGAATCCATCCATTCACATGGGGATCTGCCGTGAATACCTTTTCCCCATCCACCAGCACCTCTGCCCGACCCACCGCACCGCTTCCGGAGTCTTTATAAATAAGCAGCAGCGCGCTACAGGTGATTTCCATGGAAAAAGGCGTTTCGTTTCCCGCATCTGCCCTATGCATCCAGTTGTACGGGAACTCTTTCACAGGAGACAGATTACAATCCATCTCCACTGCCTGAAGTTCCTCGTCCCTATGGAAAAAGCTGCCGCAGTCTATATGGATATCCTTTTCCGCCGATTCTCTGTCAATCATTCTGACGGTTTCAAATTCTCCCCCCAAAGGAGGCTCTATTTCGTCCAACCGAAGCATATCTGCCATCCTCTGCATGGTATCCGCTGCCCGAAACAGATTGAGGATGCAGTCCGCCATCACGCTGTGCCCCAGGCTGGTGGGATGAAAACAATCATAGAAAAACTGTCTCTTACTGAATACTCTCCCTGCATCCGGCCTTGCATAAAATTGTTCCGTTACGGCATCTTTTATGCTTACCATGGGTAAATCATAAGCCATCCCCACAGGTTCCAAGCGCTCCTGAAGATTCCAATCGTCTGAGAACACTGCAAACAGTAAGATGACGGCAGGCGAGTTCCCTGCAGATAGGATTTTCCTCACCAGAGAATCATAGCACTCCCCTTTGGTCTCATCGCCTTCGTCATTGACCGCAAATTCTACCACTACGATATCTGGCTCCACACTGCCTCCCCGGAGCACATCCCTCTCATAGCGAAGCATGCCAAGCTCTGAGGGCGTTCCCCCAACGCCAGCCTTTATATAATGTACGTTTTCCTCTGTCCCTTTCCCCGCAAGCCTGCAGAAACCTTGAAATGTCTTATAAGCGTAGCATTCCGTATGGATAGGAATCGCCCCGGCCCCCTGCGTGATGGAGCCACCGATAAAAGCAATCGTCACTGTTTCTCCCCGTCTAGCTCTGTCTATGGCTTTCTGGAGCCTGGCAGGATTTCCCATATGCAGGAGTGATCTTGCAAGCAGTTTTCCATAGTCCGCAGATTCCAGGTTCACATTTTCGTCTTCCCTGTCTTCCGGCACGTCAAAACCGTCGCGCAGATAAAGCTTCACGGATACAATCGCCTGTTCTCCGGCATGTGGAAACTCAAAACGTATCTGTCCCGGCGTCTCGTCTGCTTCAGACCATTCATAATCCGCCAGACGGATGATTCTCTCCATTCCGTCTGTAGGGATGGACTGCCTTATCTTTGTACCGGAATATGCCTCCCCCTTTCCATACATCTGCAGCACGAAATCTATAGCTTCGCTGTCTCCCTCCGTTATCTCCACTACTACGCCAATGCTGTCCACCAACTCGCGGAATCCCTTCGCAGTCTTCAGAAGGCCAAGTATTCTTTCATCCGTGATGTTTCCCACGATTCTGGCATGACTTTCTATCCGGCCATCCAGATAAAGGAATTGTATCCCCTTTCCGTCCGGCTGCACAAAACCAGCAATCTGTTTATCCAGCATGAGATAAAAACCTTTTCCCCGAATTTCAGGATTCTTTGGTGCTGTTACTCCTTTCACCGGCAAACCCATATTATTATCCAATGTCATCCCCTCTTTTCAATAGATTTTCCGTCCCTTTTCATCCGGAATCCCGGATTTTCTGTAGAAATAGGTGTTTACCTGATCCCTCCACTCCTTTGCGTTATCCAACTGCATCCCCAGCCGCTCTGCTACAGTTCGGAACACTTCCCTATCAATTCTTCCGGCAAGAGAATTCCAGAGGCTGAGCATTTCCTCTACCTCCTCCACGCCTTCAAAATGAGTGTCATAAATATGCTGTATGATACTTTTTCCTGTCTTAAGCCGATATGTGTACGGCAGGTGGTGAAAGAAAAGCAACAATTCCTCCGGACAGGTATCCTTATTCTCATACATAGAGGCATTGGGCTCATAATATTGCTGCGCATACCCCGTCCCACTCTTCGTCCGGTCTATCCCCAGGCCTTTGCAGTCTGCCCTGTGATAAGTCCCCCAGCGGGAATACTCATAGCCATCCACACTGGGACCGTAATGGCCCATAGGATTGACCATCCAGCCTATTCCCAGCGGACAAGTGTACTTTTCGTAAGTCTTTCTCGATCCGAGCAGGATTTTTTTGACAGCGTCCACCACCTCGTCCTCATTAGATAATGTAAGCCTAATCCATTCTTCTGCAATTTCTTCCGAGGTCAGCGAGGTCTGATACGCTAGTCTGCCAAAACCATAAAAATTGGCTGCTGCCAATTCACTCCCAGTCCAGTTAGAATCGTCCCCGGTGTTGCAGACTGCGGCAATCCCGGTACTGCGATTTCCCATCGCTTTTCCGCTGATAATATCGGCAACCCTGTCATTTCCCTCAAAGCAATAGGTCCTGAACTCCAGAATTTCTTTAAACATGGGAATCAGATAACACACATCAATCTGATGTCCTGTGTATTCCTGGGCTACTTGCACTTCCATCATCTGATTTGTCTTCTTCAAACCGCCTAAAAGAGGAGAAACCGGTTCCCGTATCTGAAAATCCATAGGGCCGTTTTTAATTTGCAGTATAACGTTGTCATGATAATCTCCGTCCATTCCAATAAAATTATCATAAGCCGCACAAGCTCTGTCTGTTTTATAGTCCCTCCAATCCTGTCTGCAGTTATATACAAAGCAGCGCCAGATGATAATGCCTCCATAAGGTTCGATGATATCCGCCAGCATATTCGCGCCGTCCGCCTGGGTCCTGCCATAGGTAAACGGTCCCGGTCTCCCCTCAGAATCCGCTTTCACCAGAAAGCCGCCTAAATCAGGAATCTTTTCATAAATCTCTGCTATTTTATCTTTCCACCAATGTATTACTCTATCGTCAAATGGGTCTGCATTATCTAAGCCGCCTACCTCTATAGAGGAAGCAAAGTTCAGGCTCAGGAACAGTTTAATGCCATATCCGGCAAACAGATCAGCCATCTTTTTCACCTGCTCCAAATACTTTTCCGTAATCAGCCAAGTGGCAGCTCCCCCTACATTTACATTATTTATGACGACACCGTTGATTCCCACACTGGAAACCAGACGGCAGTAATCCTTCGTCCGGTCGTCTACCAGCACCTCATTGTCCTGAAAGAAAAAAGAAGCGCCGGAATATCCCCTTTCGATGCTTCCGTCCATATTGTCCCAATGATTATACATTCGCAGAGGATTGTCTGGCCTACAGGATATATGGATTCCCTGCAGAGCCTTTTCCATGGCTATCTGGCGCAGAATGCAAAAGACGCCGTACAACACCCCCTTCGCATCTGAGGCTTTCAGATTCAGAATTCCTCCCGCTTCCCAAATGCAGTATCCTTCCGCATCAATATCAGTGTCCCGCGTTATTTCTATGCCGCTTTCAACGCTTTTTACAGCAGAAATATCCATTGTGATTCCGGCCATGCCTTTAACCCCATTTTGTAATTCTGCCAGAGCATTATGTATCACGGCATTCTTGATGTCAAAACCGTCTACTGCGACCTGATTCAGGAACCGTACCTCCTCCCCGATTTTTCGGGGTGTATAATCAAGCCAAGCCTGTGTCCATTTTTTCATTTTACTCCACTTTCCTTTCCTGCAATATCCAACATTGGCTAGGGTATATCATGGAGCCTGTCTTTCTCCAAAGATTTCTGTGAGCAGTTTATTTCTATATGCCTTATGCTCTGTCGCCTTTTTGGCATCCTCAATATGACATGCCCTGCACCTGTATTTCAAGCGTCTTCATGGACTTTATCCTGCCGGAATCTTCTCGAACCCGAAAAAACGCCGCATGGCTGCCCACCCGGCGCTTTCTACCTTTTATAGATGCTATGATGTCATTCCACCTCTATCTTCGCGCTCACCTCGCACAGAGCCGGATCCAGGTCCCGCTCCGCCGACAGATCGAAGACCGGCTCCCCATCGACATCGAAGTGTACGCGCCGGATGCCATCGCAGCGCAAAGTCGATGACAATTCCGTCTCCGCATGGTATGCAATCATCAGCTTCCCATCCTCGTCCACAAAGAAGGAATTGTGCCCAGGGCCGTACTCGCCCTTGACAGAATAAAAGGACAGCACGGGGACGATGCTCTTTCTCCATGATTCCACAGCCGTCAGATCCGCGTCCTCGTCAGCCGTCAAAAGGCCCAGCACGTAGGTATAGCTGTTGGCGGCGCCGCCGGAGTAGGTCATATAGACTTTCCCTGACTTGACGAATCCGTGGGGGCCTTCGTTATTGATGGTCCCGCTCACGTTCTCCCATCCGTAGAGGGGACGGGAGAGAAGCACCGGCTCCCCGGCCAGCCTCCAGGGCGCATCTTCCTCCACCCTGGCGATGTAGAGCATGGAGCCGGTGTCCTTCGGCGTTCCTATCCCCCTGCGGTAAGACCAGGCCATGTAGGAAGTCCCGCCCGCCCTTAGGTAGGTCATGTCCAGCGTGATTCCATCTGTAGTCAGCGGCGTTCCGTCCCTGCGCACTACCTTCACAGGTTCCTCCCAGCTGTCCCGCTCCACAATCCGTCCGTCCTTTTTCAGACGCATCAGGTGGCATTGGGGCCCCCACACTTTCCCGCCCACCGCGAACAGGATGTAGAGCTCCCCGCCTATGACATGGAATTCCGGCGCCCAGAAGGTCTGTATGAAGCCCTTTTCCTCGTCCACGTCCAGAAGCAGGTGGTCTTGCGTCCCCGGCTCAAAAAGCCCTTCCACGCTGTCCGCTTCCCGCACATAGATGCCTATATCGTTCTGATTGTCATTGGTGGCCAGGAAATACCACTTCCCCTCCCAGGGAAAGATGACGGGGTCGCCCCGGCCCTTGAGCAGGGGGAAGGCAAATTTCCTGCTGCAGACCCTCCCCGTCACGGAATAGATGCCGGGAGTCCCGAAGTCTATCCCTTCCATATCCCACGCGACTGTCTTCATATCTGTGGAACCGTCCGAATACACAGCCTGTGCCTGAACGGCTGCCAGCTCCTCCGGTCCATGGACGCGAATCGTGTCCGGCAGGCGGATTTCGGTATTGTGCACCTGCGACCAGCTCTGCACGATACGATCACAGAAGGAGCGGCTGATCTCCATGCTGCTGCCCATTACTGCCTCCCCCTCCACAATGTGGCTCTCCTGTGGGACATCCTTTGCCTGCGCCCACAGAGCCTCCCACTGCTCCCCGCTTTTCTCCATCAGCAGGGCAGGCTGGAATTCCTTAAAATCTACGGTTCGCCAGAGCAGGGCATGGCCCTCTTCCCCTGCCCTGTCCGCCAGGATTCCATAGTTTCCGGTTGCCAGGATCAGGATGCGGGGATTTTCCACGTACTGGGGGACGATGGTGTCCTCCCCGGAAATCTCTGCTTCCGCGAACAAGATTCCATAGTTTCCATGGAGCGCAAAGTACCGCTCTACGTCCATGCTGTATGCCAGATGAACGCTGTATGCCAGTCCCTCCGGATAATCCCCGGGGGACGCGCTCCTGGTATAGGCCAGAAGCCTTGCACTTTTTTCCTCATAAGCTACCATATCCGCATCTCCTTCTTTCCTCCTGCGGAATAGATTCTATAATTCCCGCTCAGGGCCAGCAGCGCGAACAGGTACAGGCAGTTGTCGTAATACCGTCTGCCGCCCCGCCGCAGCGGCTGGGTCCAGAGCCATTCCACCCATCTGCGTGCCACATTCCAGTCGCTCCCGGCCTCCTCCGAGTCCTCCCTAGGCACAGCCAGAGCCCCCTGGGCCGTGGTGGCCAGCAGTCCCAGGGGATGCAGCACCGTCTTGTCCACCGGCGTGCCGTCCACCTCGAATACGCATCTCGCCGCCTCCAGATCCGTGCCCAGGAAACGCATCAGCCTAAGGGGCGCACCGTAATGTCCCTCGTCTTTGTCAAACCAGGCGCAGTCCAGGCCGATGTTGGCCGCCGTCCTATAGGCATCGCTGTAGAATCGGCCGTGGGTATCGCCCCATGGCATCTTCCTGTCCATGGGGGTTCCATCGAACTCCCCATACTCCGGGTTCATTCCCGTCACGGGATGGCAGGCCCTGGCCAGGTACCTCCTGCTGGCACATGCCGCCTGTCTCCAGAATTCCCTGTCCTCCTGATCCGCCCAGAGGGCAAAGAGCTCATAAAAATGGGGCAGATGATAGGACGGATCCGTGAAGGGGCTGCCCGGTATGAAAAGGATCTGCTTGTTCTCCCGGTTCCACATGGGCGCGCCCGGCCTGCCGTCCTCCCCCTTATGGATGCAGGCCCCAAGAATCTTGCGTGCCTCTTTAGAGTACGCGTAGATTCCCTCTCCGTCCCCCCATCTGTGCGAGGCGAAGAACAGGGCCATGGCGTAATACTCCTCTCCGTCTGGCGCGGGCCCCAAGGCGTTCTTCTCCCCGCTTGGCTTGCAGCTCCAGGCGAAGTAGCCCTCGTTCTCCCCCTGATCCATGTACATATAGGTCCTGGACCATTTCCAGATACGGTCGAATTCTTCTTTCATGTCCAGCTGGACGCACATCATCATCCCGTAGGACATCCCCTCTGTCCGGACGTCATTGTTTCCGGTGTCCTCCAGATATCCCATGTCCTCCCCCACGGGATGGTAGATTCGTTCCTCCTCGCTTCCATAGAAGAAGGTATCCGCCGCTTCCCGGAGCTTCCGGTCGATCTCCTCCTGGCTTTTTCCAATCTCCGCAAAGACATTGCGGTATATCCCTGTGTCAAAGGATCCCATTTCCATTCTCCTTTCCCTTATGCCGAAGCTTTCGGCCAAATCCTCCAAATCCATAAAATGAGAAACAGGGTTTGCGCCGCCTCGGCAGTCATGTTACAATGTTGACATGGAAGAGCATCATGTCAACTTTTGATTCCATGTGCTCTGAAGCGCACGAAGTCATGGTACAATAGTATACTCGAAATATTTTATCCGTCAAGAAGGGAGCGCGCCATGAACCCAAAGCACTTATACGCACTGACCGAAAAGCAGAAGCAGGACTACCAGATACAGCCTGACGAATTCCCGGGCTTTGCTGCGAACAGCACCTCGGAAGAATATGAGTTCACCCCCTACATGGCCCAGACCACCCTGCGCTTCTGGTACAATACCCAGACCAGCGCCTTCTCCACCCACTGGCATGACGCCCAGGAAATCATCATCCCTCTGGAAGAGGAGCTTACCGCCACAGTACAGAATGTCACCTTCCGGCTAAAGCCCGGGGACATCCTGCTGATTCCGCCCGGAGAGCTGCATTCCATCGAAGCCCCTCCCTGCGGGAGCCGGTTCATTTTCCTGCTGGAGCTGACTCTCTTCTGTCAGTTCGGGAGCTTTCTGCGCACCCAGGCCCTTCTGTCGAAGCCAGTGCTCATCACGGCGGATGCCTGTCCGGAAATCTATGAGACGGAAATCTCCCTGATCATGGAGACGGCCGGCCACTACTGGAGCGACAGCCCCTCAAAGCTGCTTTTCATCTACGCTTGCCTGATGAAATTCTATGCCCACTACACAGATTACTGCACGGGCAGACAGCATACTGTTTCAGGGCACGCGGACCACATAAAAGGAAATTCAGCCTCCGACACCGTCTCCCGGCTTCTGGAATACCTGCAGCGCCATTACGCGGAGAACATTACCCTGGAAGAGATATCAAAAAAGGCTGACCTGTCAAAGTTTTATTTCACCAGAATCTTCAAGCAGCATACAGGCCAGACCTTTTATGATTATCTGAGCTTCCTGCGCATCCAGTCGGCAGAGTCCCTCTTAAAGGACACCTCCGTCCCCGTGTCGGACATAGCCGCCGCCTGCGGATACGCCAGCTCCTCCTCCTTCGGCAGAGCCTTCCGGAAATACAGGAACTGCTCCCCCTTAGAATACCGCAGCCTCCATGGCCACGGCAGTCAGTGACCGTCACGAACCGGTGCAAGTCCGGAAGGATGCACGCTCTTTGCACACTTATTCCTTTGTCGCCCCCAGCGTGACGCCCTTTACGAAATATTTCTGCAGGAAAGGATACACGATCAGTATGGGTACCGAGGCCACGATGGTCACCGCCGCGCGGATAGAGGTAGGGGTCACCGTATTGGCCACCTGCTGTCCGTTGCCATAGATGCTGGAAAGGTCGCGTCCGGACTGCATGGCCGAGGACAGAAGCTTCATCATCTCGTACTGCAGGGTGGTCAGGTGGTCGGCGCCGGACGCATACAGGAAGGTGTCGAACCACTGGTTCCAGGCGCCCACGGCGCACCAGAGGGCCACCGTGGCCAGCACGGATTTACAGCAGGGCAGCACAATCTGCCAATAGCAGCGGAAATGTCCCGCCCCGTCCACCATGGCCGCCTCCGTGAGGCTGTCCGGCAGGGACTGTATGAAGGACTTGATTACGACGATATTGTACACGCTTACCAGTCCCGGCACCACATACACCGAGAACTTATTCAGCATCCCCAGATCCTTGATCAGGAAATAATTGGGAATCAGACCGGCGGAGATGTACATGGTCACCAGGAAATAGACAGTGATGAATTTCCTGCCTACCAGCTCCCTTCTGGAGAGCACATAAGCAATCAGCGATCCCACCAGCACTCCCAGCACCGTGGAAAGCAGGGTACGCAGCACCGAGTTCAGGGCCGCGGTGGCCATGAGCTTGTTCTTAAAGACAGATTTGTAGCTGTATGTGGAGAAGACTCTGGGGAAGAAGGTGATTCCGCCCCGCAGGGTATCCTGGGCGTCATTGAAGGACACCGCTATGGTATTCCAGAAGGGATACAGCATGACCACCACCACGAACAGCATGACGATTCCGTTGACCAGGTGGAATGTCAGGTCACCCAGTCTGTGTTTTCCGATCCTAATGCTCCAAAAATTCTTCATCTGCTCTCCCTCCTTACATCAGGCTGTTCTCGCCCAGCTTGTTGGCTATGGCATTGGTTCCGAACACCAGCAGCAGGGATATGACAGACTTGAAGATGCCCGCTGCCGTGGCCAGGGAATAATTGCCGATGCTCATGCCGTATTTCAGCACGAAGATGTCTATGGTCTGGGACACGTCCTGAAGCAGACCGCTGCCCAGGATATAGGGCACCTCGAAGCTGGCGTTCAGCACCCAGCCCAGGTTCATGATCAGCAGCACCACGATGGTGGACTTGATTCCCGGCAGGGTCACATGCCACATCTTCTGGAAACGGCCGGCGCCGTCCAGCTCCGCGGCCTCATAAAGCGACTGGTCGATGCCGGAGATGGCCGCTATGTAGATGATGGAATTCCATCCCGTCTCCTTCCAGATGTTGGAGAAGGTGGTCACCCACCAGAAATATTTCTGCTCTCCCAGCCACAGGACGGGTTTGTCGATCAGACCCAGCCCCATCAGGATATTGTTCAGCATGCCGTCATTGGTGGACAGTATGTTGGACACCAGGGAGCAGACGATGATCCAGCTCAGGAAATGGGGCAGATAGGACACGGTCTGCGTGATCCTCTTTAACCCCAGCGACTTGATCTCATTGAGCAGCAGGGCGAACACAATGGCAAAGACAAAGCTGAAGGCCAGGTTCATCACGGACATCATCAAAGTATTGCGCACGCTCCGCCAGAATTCTATATCCTCGAACAGGAACATGAACTGGTCCAATCCCACGAATGTGGAACCGGCGTATCCCTTCGCGGGCTTATAGTTCTGAAATGCCATAATCCATCCGCTCAGCGGATAGTATGAAAAGATAAATGTGTAGATCATGCATGGCACGATCATCAGGTACAGGATCTTCTGTCCTGCCATCTTTTTTAATGTTTTCTGATATTTGCCCATCCCGTATCCTCTCTTTTCCGGTGACAGCTCTCCTTCCTAGCAGGAGAGCTTCCGCATACAGACAGGCGATGAGGGGATGTGACTCCTCCCATCGCCGCTAAAATCACTTCGCCATCTTCTCGGCAATCTGCTTGTCTACTTCCTGCTGATAGGAATCCAAATCGATAGCATTGAACTCTTTCAGGAAATCCTGCCAGATGGATTCATATTCTGTCTCATCCTTTGCCAGGATCAGTCTGGGATACAGTTTCATGGTCACATCGGTAATCTTCTGGCTGGCCACTGCCGCAGGGCTGCCGTCCTCCAGATTCATGGCCCACACGGGATAGTAGGCAGGCCGTACAATGGGATCCGAGAACAGCTCCGCCGGATACTTGATGCCATATCCCTCCAGGAACTGCCTGTCGTAATCGGACTGGGATGCCAGGTACTCGTCAGGGGACTCGCCAGGGCCACAGGGCATATTGTCGGCCTTGTAGATGCCCTGCCACTTCGGGCAGTAGTTCCACACGGGCTGGCCTGTCTCATCGCGCCTCCTGGCGGTATCGTAGTTGATGGCGCGCCTCTCGGGCGTCAGCGCTTTGCCTCCGTCCTCCGTGTAGTTCCAATCAACACCTTCCTCGCCCCACTGGAGATAATCCTGCACCTCCCTCTGGCACAGCCAGTCGAAGAAGCGCATCAGCCTCTCGGGATTCTCGCAATTGATGCTGATGCCCACGCCGTTGGTGGCGGTAGGGATGCCGTTGCTCTTGTCCAGATATCCGTCCTTCACGCCGGGGTTGGTAATGGGCAGGCAGACATAGGTGCGTTCGAATTTGCCATCGGCCTTCAGCAGGTCGTTGGCGCTCTGGAAGTTCCAGTTCTGGTCATAGAAGCCGAGGACGGCCCCTGTGGTAATCTTGGAGATATAGTCGTCATAGCTCTGAGTCAGGGTCTCCGCCTCGATGATACCCTTGAGATACTCCTCATTGAGCTTTTTGTAGAAATCATGGGCGGTATCGCTGACCTGATAGAAGGATGTCTCGAAGCTGGTCTGGTCGACAAAGACTGCGCCCTCATTGCCTGCGCCCAGCAGGTTCTGGGCGGGATTCAGCAGCGCCCAGTTGCGCCAGCCGTCCGCCAGAATCTCGAATCCGCTGGTCTTCACGCCATCGATGTCGGGATGCTTCGCTATATAGTCCTCAATCAGTTTGAAGTACTCGTCCATAGTATGGACTTCCGGATACCCGGCCTCCTCCAGCACAGCCTTCTGGATATAAAAGCCGATGCTGCACTCGAAGGGCGGCGCCACCTCGGTCACGTCATTCTGGAAGGTGCCATAAATTTCCATATTATATACATGGCCGTCCGCCTGGGTCAGATATTTCATCACATCGCCGTACATGGCATTCAGGTTGGGATACTTGGGAATCTCATCCTCCAGGGGGATGAAGGCACCCGCATCCATCAGCTTGGTGGCAGCGTCCCCCGCAAAGATTATATCAGGATAGTCGCCGCCGGCAATCATGGTTCCCAGCTTCTGATCCAAATCGCCCACCAGATATTCGAACTTCAGGGTGACGCCGGTCAGCTCCGTAATCTTCTGAATGACCGGATTATCATCGGCAGGGGCTTGGCCGGGGTCACGGACAAAGAATGTATAGGTGATAGGGTCGTCCGCATCCTCCATGGGCACCAGTCCGCCCTCATTTCCAGATGCCGCCTGGCCTCCGTCCTCTCCCTCCTGGGCTGCGGAGCTCTCTTCGCCTTTTTCGCTCTCTTTGCTTTCCTCCTGCTGGCTGGAAGATTCCTGCTTCTCAGCGCTCTCCTTGCCGGAGTCCCCTCCGGAGCCGCATGCCGCAAGCGACAGCGCCATAGCGGACGCCAGCAGCATCGCACACAACTTTTTCATTTTCATATCTTGTACCTTCCTCTCCAGGATTGACGAAGCTCCGTCAACCCTTAATTTATTTTTTTATTATACAAAAAGGAAGGCATATTTTCATTCCCAAAACCATTGCAAAAATTCCACTTTTTGCACTTCTGTATATGCAGATATTGTCATTTTGACAGATATTGCCCTGGTTATTCCGCCCCTTGTCCGCCTATTTCGACACTCCCTCAGCCTCCTTCCGATATTCCATAGGCGACACCCCTGCCGCGGCCGTGAAGCGGGCCACAAAGTACTTGCTCTCCGCGAACCCTGTCTCCTCCGCGATTTCGTAGATCAATTTGTCCGTCTGCCGCAGCAGCCGCTTGGCCTCCTCAATCCTTAAATCGTTCACATATTGCTTGAAGGGGACTCCCACGGCCTTCTGGAAGATCCGCCCCAGATACGCGCTGCTCATGAAAAAGCGCTCCGCCGTGTCCTTCAGGGTAATGGGCTCCCTGAAATGCTGTCTGGCATGGGCGGCCACCTTCATGGCCAGGCCCTGCCCCGCGTCCTCCTGGCCCTGCATATGGGCAAAAGCGGTGTCGATCTGCTCCCACAGCTGTCTGCTCCACTCCTCATAGCGAAGGAAGCAGGCCTCGTTCCGCCAGTCCAAGGGCTCCAACCGCAGCGTATCAGTCTCTTTCGCAGAAAGTATATCGGTGAGCAGATAATAGATTCTGTAGCTGACCTCCTGCAGGAAGACCAGGCTCAGCCTGCTCTCGCACACGGCTCTGTCCAGCCTGTCGTAGACATCCCGCAGAGCGGCATGATCCCGGTCGCGCATGGCTTTCTTCAGCTGCTCCAGATACTCCTCCTCTCCCTCCAGCCTCCGATCCGAAATAGCCTGCAGCGCCGAATTGTCCTGCAGAAAATTGCCCCCCCAGAAGATCTCCGTCATCATCTGGTACAGATGCTGGTCGTAGTCGTTGCGGAAGGTGCCCTCGCTTCTGCCAAACAGGGCCCCATCGAACAGCAGCGCGCATTCCAGCTTCTGTTTTTTGAGCTGATACAGCAGGTGGCGGCCGAAGAGGGTGGTGCTGTACTGATACTCCTCCAGCGCCCTGGGGGAGATCAGGTAGCTCAGGACGCTGCCCCGGTTCCTGCAGAAAGCGCCCGCTCCCCCCGGAAGCCTATCTTCGATGGTCTCCCGCACGATGCGGTAGGCCTCCTCCTGAATCGCGCTGTCGTCCATCACCACGCAGTGCATCAAACGGTATTCCCGAAGGGGCGTCCTGTCTCCGTCTCCGTTGTGGTACATCTGCTTCACCGACAGCACCTGCTCCTGGATGTCCGCTTTTTTCGATTCCCTCCTTTTTTCCTCCAGAGAGGCGGACAGCTCCTCCAGCAGGGCCTCCACCTCTTCCTCGTCCACCGGCTTGGTCAGGTATGCCCTGACACCATAGCGCATTGCCGTCCTTGCGTACTCAAAATCACTGTATCCCGACAGCATGACGATATCAGGAAGGGTCTGCGTCCTCTCCTGCAGCTTTCCCAGAAATGTCAGACCGTCCATGACCGGCATGCGGACGTCCAGGAAAATCACGTCCGGACGGCAGCTCTCCCATTTCTCCAACGCGTCCTGACCGTTTTTTGCCGTGCCGCACACCCTGAAGCCATGAGCCTCAAAATTTATGAGAGCAGGAAGGTTCTCCCTAATCGCTTTCTCGTCGTCCACAATCATTACCTGAAACATATGGCCCCCCTTCTCTACGCCTCCGCGTGCTTTGCCGGAATCTGGATGGAACAGACCGTCCCCTCTCCGGAGACGCTGTCAATGTCGAACCGGAAATCGTCCTGGTAGTACAGCAGCAGACGGCGGTACACATTCCACAGGCCCACGCTCTTTCCCGCTTCCGCCTCTCCGCTGAGCATGGCCTTCAGCTCCCGCAGCTTTTCCGGGGACATCCCGCCTCCATTGTCCTCCACGGTCAGCTTCAGCCACCCCTCCTCCACACAGGCGCACACCGTCACCCGCCTGTCGGAGGACACCGCCTCCACCCCATGGACGCAGGCATTCTCCGCCAGGGGCTGCAGGGTCATTTTGGGCAGCAGGCATCCCCCGGCCTCCTCTGTCACATTGATCTCATAGGAAAACTCATCCTCGAAGCGGTAATTCTGAATGTGGAAGAACTCGTCCAGAAAGCCAATCTCCTCCCGGAGCGTGATGATATTGTCCTGCCATTCCAGAATGTTGCGGAACATCTTTGCCATATATTTGATCATTGCCGCAGTCTCCCGCTCTCCCTTGACCAGGGCCTTCAGGCGGATGCTCTCCAGAGCGTTGAACATAAAATGGGGATTCACCTGCGCCTGCAGGGCCAGCATCTTGGCCTGGTTGGTCTCCCTTTCCAGCTCCATCCAGGTAATGCGGGCCTTGTATTCTTTTTCAATCAGCTCCTGGAGCTGGGCGCTCATATGGTTCAGGCTGTTCTCCAAAATAGCGAATTCGTCTCTCCCCTCCCCTTCCGGGGTGGTACGTACGAAATTCCCTCTGGAAATCTCCTCCGACTGCCCCACCAGTCTGCGCAGCCTCCTGTTCATATTGCCCACCACCACGAATATCCACAGCAGCGAAAACAGTATGCCTGCCACAAGGATGCTTCCCGAAAGCTTCCCGCTGTGCCGGAACTCCTCCGAAATCATGCTGGTGTCATAAATGCCGTATAAGACCAGCGGGAAATCCCGCAGCCGCCTCTCCAGGACCATCCTGCCGTCCTCCGTCTTTCCCTCCCTGGCCTCAAAGATTCCGATTTCTTTTCCGTAGCTGTACTGCCCCGCTGCCGCCAGCACCCTGCCGTTGGTATCAGTGACCAGCATATTGTCAAAAAGGTTGCTCTCCAGCAGGATATCCGTCACTTCATCCAGGTCGATATCCACCCGCAGGAGCTTTTTGTATGCGGAATACTGAGAATAATGGTTCAGCCTATGCAGGATGCTCACGCTCCTGCTCTCGGTGCCGTTCTGCAGCCGCTGATCCTCATTGGCCACCCGCAGCATGACACCCGCCGTTCGGTCCAGGGGAAGGACATAGAGGTAGGAGAGCTTCTCCCCCAGCGTCTCGTCCTCCAGATTCTCTATGTTCCTGATATAGGGACTGTTGAACAATGTACTGTTATCCGTGTAGGCCATGACGCGCTTTACCGGGTAGAGGAAGACGCTGCTGTCCGTGAACATTCTGCGCAGCTCCTCCTGATATTGGATCAGGTAGTCCAGATCCCTGCCGTATTCATCGTCCAGATACCGGTAGAGCAGCTCATTGCTGTAATATTTTCTGGCCAGAGTCAGCACGTCCGCCAGGGAACCCTCCAGTTTTGCCGCCTTGTCATCCATGGCTTCATCGATTTTCTCCAGCACCTCCTCCTGCACATTGACTTCTGTCTGCCGGTAGTAGACCAGGTTCTGGAACAGCATGGGAAACAGCACGCCGCACAGAAAAAAAAAGATGAATTTCTGTAGAAAGGTGCGTCTATAAAATATGGTTTCCAGGGTTTTTCTGAATTTTTTCATTTCCCTCTGCTCGATTCTCTTTTGATATAGGCGGCATGCTGTCCGCTCATGGCCAGCCCCACGGTGGGCTCCGTGGCAATCTTACGCCTCATAACGCAGCCTCCTGCGCCTTTTTTATTATTATACACCATAGGGCAGGTTTCATCCAAGGCCGGATTGCACAAAAGGGCAAATTCCCAGCGAATCATTTCTTGGATACGCACAGATACTCCCCATCCACTGCATAATCCCGTTTTCAAAGGGAAATACAAGACCGTCCCGCTTATGCTTACCTGTGCCGGGATTTGTCCATCAGGCATGAACCGGAAAAACATCTGGCGGAACGTGCGGAAGCCCAGGACCTGTCAGGGGAGGAAATCTTCGATGCCATGCAGGGAAAGGGGCTTTTTGTACTGGTCTCATCCGGGCGCATATCGAAGGAGAACCTGCTGCCGCTTTTATCGTCGCCGTCCGGATAAAAAAGCGAAACTTTTTAATGGAAAACTGACTTTTCCATCGGGACTAAATCGGTGGAAACCCTTGATTTTTCAATGGATTTTTCAACCTGTCACTATAATATCTCATTGCCCGGCCGGCGTGCAGGCCCAGCCCAGCCCCAGGACATTGGCTATGATGTTCGCCGCTATGTACTCCCCCGCAGGATGCCCCTGGGGGATCCGCGGAAACAGGAACCGCAGGAATGGCCGGATCCCCCTTGTGAGCCTTTCAACCAGCCCGGCCTTCCCGGCCACCTCCATCAGCCCCATCCACAGCGCCACCACCCCGGCCATTGTGATGCAGAGGGATACCGCTTCCCCTGCGCTGTCCAGGGCCGCGTTGGTCACCTCCGCCATGTGCCCCGTGGCGGCTCCGTAAAGCACCGCCAGCAATATCATGCACGCCCAGATTGCATTCAGCATATTCCATACCACGCAAATATCTTTTTACAGCATATGCGCGGAAATATCCAAAATTGCAGATGTCATAAGTAAACTATGTAAACATTTCGATATGATTATAAGCATATCTATTTTCATATCCGGCCGAGTCTGGTATAATATTGTCCATACATAACGAAAGGAGATTTTAGACATGTATGAATTCTTAGATTCCGCCGTGAACATACTTTTCCTGGTATGCGCTGCGGCCACGTTTGTCACTATCCTGGCCAAAAGGGCAAAGGACAAAAAAGAGAAGTCTAAGGACGATGAGAACAAATAAAAAGCCCGAAAAAGCGCCCCAGGCCAATCTGCCCAAGAGCGCTTTTTCTGTCCTTCTCCGGTCCGCTTCCCGCGGGGCTATCTGCCGCCTACAGCGTCCCCTGGGTGAACAGGCTCTTCACATGAGCCACCTCTTCCGCCGTGGCCTTGCTGGCGGGCACGTAATAGGACTTCTCCCTGGCAATCTGGTAAAGCTCCTCCTGGGACTGCTCGCAGGCGTTCCGGATCTGCTTCAGGGTCTGCTTCAGCTCCTTGTTCTCGGACTGGGCGATCATGCCCGCGTAGCGGGTCAGCTCACCGTTGATGCCTGCCAGTGTATCTGCTACCATTGTCTTTTCCTGCATGTCTCTACCTCTCATTCTGGAATTCGTTCAACTTCGGGTTAGTTCAAGAACTTCATCAGCTGCTCTTTGTTGTCCATGGCGGACCTGGCGCCTTTCTCAAAGAACTGCCTGACCTGGGGATCCTCCGCCTCTTTCGCGTAGGCCTGCATCTTGCAGTGGGTGGTGTCGAATCCGCCTATGAGATGGCGCAGATTCTGCAAATCAAGTTCTGAAATATTGCTCATTTTCCATACCTCTCTTCCCGGCGGCACAGGCTTTTCCGTCAGACCCATGCCGCCCTGAACCTTATATCTGACCATTCTTCCATCAACAGGGCTGCACTCCCGGCAGAAAGCCTGCAACGGATGCTTTCGCCGATTGAGCACAAGCTTATTATTGTCCCTCCGCAAAAATATATACCTGCCAAAGGCCGCAAATGCAAAAGACCAGAAACCGACAAAATTGTCAGATCCTGGTCTTTTTCTAATGATATCCTCTGCATTGCCCCACGCGGCATTCCGCTGCCGCGGCCGTCACAGCTGATGCCTGACTACGCCATATTCGTCGTCCAGCCTGTAGTAGGGGCATTCCCTCTGGTTCCCTGTCAGGAACCGGTACATCTCGTCCTCGTCCAGGTCCATCAGGCAGTAATAGCATTCATCGTCCTCATCGTACACATAGTTGACACATGTGTCACAATTTTCAGCAGCCATTCTCTCCCTCCTCGCCAGGCCTGCGCGGCACTGCGGCCAGGAGCCCGCCGCCTAGGCTGCATAGCCCAAAATCCCGCCGCCGGGCCTGTCCTCTTACGACTCCCGCTCCGGGCCGTGGAGCTTCGCGTAGATCTCACGCTTCCCCACGCCCCGGTCCTTTGCCACCTGCTTCATGGCCGCCTTGCCGTCCATGCCCTGCCGCTCATAATATTCCATATGCTCCGCAATGGACATGGACTCCCAGGCGGCGATCTCCTCCTGCCGCAGCTCCTCCCGGTCCCTCCCCGCCACCACCAGCACATACTCTCCCCTGGGCTCTTCCTTCTCGTAGAAGGCCAGCGCCTGGGAAAGCGTGGTGGGCATCACGGTCTCGAATCTCTTGGTCAGCTCCCTGCAGAGGGTGGCCCGCCTGTCCCCCAGGGCCTCCAGCAGCTCCGCCAGCGTCCCCTTCAAGTGGTGGGGCGCCTCATAGAGAACCATGGTGCGGGGCTCTCCCGCCAGCTCCCCCAGGACGGCCCGCCGCTCCTTCTTCTCCCTGGGCAGGAAGCCCTCGAAGCAGAATCTCCTGGTGGGCAGCCCGGACAGGGTCAGCGCCACGATGCATGCGGACGGCCCCGGCAGGCTGGTCACCGGCACATTGCCCTCCTGGCACATGGCCACCAGCACCTCCCCGGGATCCGAGATGGCAGGCGTCCCCGCGTCCGTGATCAGAGCCACGTCCTCCCCGGCCAGGAGCCTTCCCACCAACTGCCTTGCCTTCTCCACCTTATTGTACTCGTGGTAGCTGGTCATGGGCGTATGGATGTCGAAATGGTTCAGCAGCTTGACGCTGTTGCGCGTGTCTTCTGCCGCAATCACGTCCACCGCCCGCAAGGTCTCCACGACTCTGGGCGTCATGTCCTGCAGATTCCCAATCGGTGTCGCACATAGATATAATGTTCCCGCCATTTCCCCTCCCTTCCGGCCCTGCTCCGCGCATCCGCCATAGCTCTTCCGGGCTTACTGCCGGGCCGCGCTTTGCTTCCTCCCGGCTGCGTCCCGGGCTTCCCGATATTCCCGAAAGCCGGACAGGCCCGCCGGCCCGTTTCCCACTCCGATCCTGCCTCAATATCCGTAGATCTCCCTGATTTCCGGCATGTACACACCCGGCTCCCGGAACACGATCAGGGGCTTCTCCACGGTCATCCTTGGCCGCCCGCCCCGCACGGCCTCCAGCAGCACCATATTGGGCTCCCGATCCACATAGGGGTATACCAGCTGCATCCGCTTGGGCTCAAGCCTACGGCGGACCAGCTCCGTGATAATCTCCGCCAGGCGGAAGGGCCTGTGCACCAGGAAGAAATGCCCTCCGGGCTTCAGAAGCTTCTCCGCCTGGGCCGCCACATCCGAAAAAGTGCAGAGAATCTCGTGGCGTGCAATGGCCTTCGGAGCATCCGGATTGGCGATTCCGTGCTGCCCAATCATATAGGGCGGGTTACATGTGATACAGTCAAAAGAAGCAGACGGGAACAAATGGTCTGCTTCTTTGATATCTCCTGTGACAATCTCTATCCTGTCCGAAAGACCGTTTAGTTCTACGCTTCTTTCCGCCATGTCGGCGCTTTCCGCTTGGATTTCCAGCCCCGTCAGATGGGCGCAGCCGTACTTGGCTTCCATCAGGAGAGGGATGATGCCCGTCCCGGTGCCCAAATCCAGCAGCCTGTCCGACCGCCTCGCCCGGGCAAAGCCTGTGAGGAGCACCGCGTCCATCCCGAAGCAGAATTTCTCCGGATGCTGTATGATGCGGTAGCCGTTCCGCTCCAGGTCATCGATGCGCTCTCCCTCTTTAAGCCTGGCCATCTCCTGCCCCCCGCTGTCCCTCCGGGGCTCTCCCTTCCCGTCTGTTCCTGTTGTCATAGCGGTTCTTTCCATTCTGGTTGTTCTCACGGTTTCCCTGGTTCTGGCTGTTCTGGCGGTTCCTGTTCTGATGCCTGGGCGTGTCGTGGCGGCGCCTGTTGCCGGAGCGCTCCTCCGTGGGCTGCTTCATCCCGGGGCGCTGGGCCTGCTGCCTCTGCTCCGTCTCGAAGCGCCTGC